>Ga0075428_100005615_pt1 | contig 13936 bp, 8 predicted proteins | sample RhiMetdeltSRZDD2_FD_75291 | JGI IMG/M metagenome (GOLD analysis project Ga0075428, IMG submission 75291) | Populus rhizosphere microbial communities from Tennessee, USA - Rhizosphere MetaG P. deltoides SRZDD2 | ecosystem: Host-associated > Plants > Roots > Rhizosphere > Soil | place: USA...
ACTGCGTACCGAATCGATCTCGGGGGCGCCTTCAGGCTGCTCAAGTCCTTCGCCGGCGCGGACGGTTTCTTCCCGAATGCGGAACTCATCCAAGGGAACGACGGACTGTTCTACGGCACGACGACGTTCGGCGGCGGCGGTTTCGGCGTGGTGTTCAAGATGACCGCGAACGGCGTCGTCACAGTGCTTCGGTCTCTGTTGATAACCGATGGGGCGCGCCCGGATTCTGCGCTCATGCAGGCGAGCAACGGCAAGGTGTACGGGACGACGCCGAGCAACGGTCCCTCCGGAGCGGCCGGAACGGTCTTCGAAGTCACTGCGACGGGCACGTTTACGCGCGTCCACGTGTTCAGCGGAGAACCGTCGACGCCCTACGCGCCGCTGCTCGCGCGCCCGGACGGGAGCTTGTACGGCGTGTCGGCAGAAGGCGGCGCCATGGCGTCGGGGACGATTTTCAAGCTCGTTCCCGGTGTCAGCTTCGAGGTCCTTCACGGGTTCACCGGAACGAACGGCCAGGGCGCATACGACGGCCTGACGGCGGCAGCAGATGGGTCGCTGTACGGAACGGCGCCAAAGGGCGGCGCGAACTCGGTCGGCGCGATTTTCAAGCTTGCTCCGAACGATACGTTCAGCCTGTTGGCGTCCGCGTCTGCCGCCAACAGCAATGGTTTCTATCCGCACAGTGCGGTCGTCCAGGCGTCTGATGGCGCCTTTTACGGCGTGATGACTGCTGGCGGCGCAGGGGGGGCTGGAACCATCTACAAGGTAACGGCTACCGGCACTGTCTCGGTCGGGCACGCCTTCGACAAACTCAGGGACGGATCAACCCCGTATGGACGCCTGCTGTACGCGGCCGACGGTCTTTTTTATGGCACCGCGAGCAGCGGCGGCGCGAACTTCATGGGCACGCTGTTCTCGTACGACGCTGCGGCAAGGCGATTCACGCTGCTCCACACGTTTTCGGGTAGTGATGGTGCCAACCCCTTCGCCGGTCTCATTCAGGGGTCTGACGGCCGACTCTACGGGACGACGTTCGCGGGTGGGGCGTACGGCTCCGGAAGCGTTTTCGCGTTCGACATTGCAAGCCGGAACATCACGACGCTCCACTCGTTCAAGATGACCGACGGCGCCTATCCGTATGGAGCTCTGGTCGAAGCGGCAGACGGGCGCCTCTACGGAACGTCCAGCGCGGGAGGGACTTCGAGCCTGGGTACGGTGTACTCGCTCACCAAGACCGGGGGCGGGTTCGCTGTCTTGCACGCGTTCAAGGGATCGGACGGTGCGGGTCCGCGCGGCGCGCTCGTCGAAGGCGCAGATTTCAACCTGTATGGCACAGCGCCGGACGGCGGATCAACCAATAGCGGAGTCATATTCCGCGTATCGCCGTCGGGCGGCGGTGGCCAGGTTCCTGCCGCTCCAAGCAATCTCACGGCGACCGCCGTATCCGGGACTCGCGTCAACCTCGCTTGGACGATTAACTCAACCGACGAACAGGAATTCCGTGTCGAACGGTGTACGAACGCCGGTTGCTCGAACTTCGTCGAGATCGGCACCGCACCCGCAAGAACGGCAACCTATGCGGATACCACCGTCAGCTCGGGCAACACTTACCGTTACCGCGTTTTTGCAGTGAATGGCGCGGGATCGTCGTCCTCGTCGAACATCGCATCCGCCACCACGTCAAGCTCCGGTGCGGTCACCGTAACCGCCCCAAACACCGCGGTGAATTGGGGGGTGGGATCTGTGCAGAAAATCAAATGGACGCACAACCGCGGCGCGGGCTCGACCGTTCGAATAGACGTCAGCCGCGATGGCGGGGCCTCCTGGACTGTCGTAGCGAGCTCCGTCGCCAACAGCGGTGCGACCACCGGCTCATATAACTGGACGGTGACAGCGCCGACGGGCCCTGCGCGGGTACGCGTGATGTTTACGGACGGCACGGGCGCCGACACGTCGAACGTGGATTTCACGATTGCGGCGCCCTTCGTGCGGGTGACGGTGCCGAACCTGTCGTCGGCGGTGCTGACCGTCGGCACGAAGACGTCGATCAAATGGGCGTCGAACCTCGGGCCGCTGGAACGAGTGAAGATCGAGCTGTCGAAGGATGGCGGTGCAACCTACACGATCAATGTGGTTGCGACCACGCCGTCCGACGGCGCCTACAGCGTGCTGGTGCCTAGTGCCTGGGTCAGCGCAACGGCGAAAGTGCGTATCTCCTGGTTGAAGAACGCGAACGTCGTCGACGCATCTGACCAGGCGTTTATCGTTCGGTAGAGCCGGGACGTCCACATAACAAAAAAGGGCAGGTGCATATGTGCACCTGCCCCGTCAAAATCGATTACCGCGGATTCAGACCTTCTTCTGCTTCCGCCTCATCGCCGCTCCGGTCCCGAGCAGCCCGATCCCGAGAAGCGTCAGCGACGCGGGTTCCGGCACGGGCGGAATCGTTGGCTTGAATGCGTCCCTCGTGATGGTTCCGCTGTTAATCACCGACATGACGCCGGCGGTAAAGGCGGTCGCATTCGTCCGGATCAGCACGACAAAGCCGGTCTCGCTGGGGTCCACCTCGAAGCCGAGCGGGTAATTGAAGCCGACCACGCTGCCACTGCCGGATCTATCGACGTTGAATGGATTCTGCGATCCGGTCAGGAAGAACCCGCCGGCGCAGGCCGAACATGCGATCGACGCGCCGTTGGTCACAAAGAAGACGTCGGTCGTGAAACCGGTAAACGAAGAACCGGTCAGTCGGTGAACCTGATCACCGGGAGGTATCGGACTGTTGTTGGTGACCTGGTAGTAGAAGTCCAGGGTGCCGCCACCATTCCGGTACACCGCCGCCCGCAAGGTTGCTTTCAGATCGGCCGAAACCTGGTCCGGATAATAGACCGAACCGAGTTGCGTTCCGCCGGGGAAAACAATCGGGACGGCCGGAACCGCGCCGCCTGGAGGGAGTATGACGGCTTCTGCCCGAACCCCTCCCAGCACCAGCGCGGCCACCATCATGACCGCCAAAGTGCCCGCTCTAGCCATTTTCATAGGACCTCCGCGAGATAAGCCGAGAACTCACGCCGCCCCGCGCCGGACCGAGTTCTTCGGCTACGTCCACCGGCGGCGACTTCACTACACAAGGAACTTCGCATGACGTTGAAGCAAGACGATGGCCCATGCGTACAGTACTCGGCGCAGCGCAATAACTCTCATGTAGTCAATGGTTTGTCGCCAGCACCGATCCGACGCTAAAGCGCCGAAATCCAGTGCGCGGCAGACTTTAGGCGCGAGACCAATTGCCGCGGGACGACGATGTGGCCGTGATCGTGCGGCCCGAATCGGAAAATCAACGGGAAAAGGCCTCAGCGTCGCCTTCGAGCGCGCGGAACTCAGTAGTCTCCCTGAGCGAGGGATCCAGTTGCCCCGCGGCGTCGAGGGCTTTGCGGGCCTCATCGAGCCGTCCGACGGCGCGAAACACCTGCGCGGCGTGAAACTGCAGGATGGCGGAGGTGGGGAGCGCCCGACGCGCGGGTTCGAGCAACCGGAGCGCCTGCTGGTCATCGCCGAGCAGGTGATGAATCCAGCCAAGGGTGTCGTCGATCAGCGGGTCGCGTTTCGCCAGCCGGGCAGCCCGTGCCGCAAGCGGCAAGGCGTCCTTTGGCTGGTTCTGGTAGACGGCCACGTTGAAGGCGAGGTTGTTCAGCGCGGGCAGGTCGTCAGGATCCAGAGTGAGGATCCGGAGGTACACCTGGTTGGCCTCGGGGTATTTCCGCACCTGTTCGAACACCGCAGCAAGCGCGCGCCAGGCGGGGATAAACGTCTCGCCGGCGACGGTCGCCCGCTGGAGCACTTCGATCGCTCCGTCCATGTCCAGGCGGGCGGAGCGCGCTTCAGCCCGCATCATCAGCTTGAGCACCGCGTCGGCGACACCAGGCACCCGCATGTTCGCCAAACGCCTCTGGGAAAAAATCGCGGGCATTTCCGTTTCCGGATCCATCGCCGGCGCGGTTGAGATGGTCGTTGCGGGTGTCCGGAACGGCGCACACAGCGGGTCGCCGAAGACCACCGTCTGCCAGCTGAGGTAGGGGATTGCGCGGTAAAACGCCTCGGCCAGATTCAATCCGCTGACATAGCCGGGGAACAGGATGTCCGGACGGACAGCGCCATCAAGGTACGGCTCCGCGACCTGTCCCGAAACCCCGGTCGCACCGTCTCTCACGAGATCAGCGGCCAGCGACTGGCTTGACCCGGCGTAATCGTTCCGCATCCCTGGCCGCGACGGTTTCCACACCTCCGGGGGCGCGGCGACGGTCCGTGCGTCGGTGCTGACGAATGTCCCTGCGAGCGCGCCCGGCACGAAGCTCAACCCGGGATGGCGCATCGAGAGCGCCGGATCGTTCGATCCCCAGGAGTAGTACCCAAGAATTCCGGTCTCATTCACGAGCGCACGGGCGGTCGTCTCGTGCACGATGCGATCGCGGAACTCCCCCAGCGCCAACCGGTCGGCGGCGGTCTTGAACCAGTCAGCGCGGACATCGGTTGCCTTGTCGGGCTGGTCGAGCAGAATGCGTCCGTCACGGACGGGAGCCGCACCTCGGTCGATCAAGGCAAGCGCGTCGGCCGTCGTAAAGCCGTCGAGGCGCGTAACCAGGTATATGTCGTGGGCGGCGCGATCGAACGGTTTCGCGAGGTCGCCAGTGTCGGCGAAAAAATATGGATTCGCCACCGGGCCCTGCACGCGCTCCGTTGCGCCAGCCATGCGCCGGTACAACAGCGCAAGTTCGGAATCCACGCTCGCGCCAGTACCTTGTCGCCCGCGCGTGCCTTCGATTCGCAGCGGCACGTCATGTGTGAGGACGATGTACAGAATGCGATCCTGCGCCCCGCGGCTCGCCAACCAACCTGCGATAGGCGCCTGAATCTCACGCTCGAACGCCGCGCGGGTCACCTGTGCGCGTGTCGCGGTGGTTATGCGCAGCACCTGGTCATCGGGCACGCCGCGCGCGGCCGCGTATTGCATCGCGATGGAAACGGAGCTCGCGGATGCACTGTTCGCGACAACGAGAACCGCGTTGCGATCCTGCGCATAAATGTGCACCGTGCCCAGGCCGAGGAACAGCACTACTGCGGCGATCGCATTCAACCGATTACATTTCTGCAGAGCCGGCCGCGTTCTTGCACCATTGTTGTGCTGGATCCGCACACGCCCCGGTGTGTCGGCAGGAAAGCGCCAGAATCCCGCGATTGCGCCGATAAGGTTAGCGACGTGTGGGTGGCGCAGCGACGAGAGCGGTCCCACCGAGGCAGCTGGCGCAGATAAAAGGCTCCAAGGCATTGAACTTGGCAGACACGTCAACGACGTCGTCGGGCGCTCCGGTGTCCGTTCTTCTGGTCGAGCCATCTCTGGAAGACTTGTCGCCGATTGTCGCGACGTTGACCGGCGCCGGTTTTCACGTAACAGCGGCCGGGAATTTCGCCCAGGCGCGGACCCTGCTCGATACCCACGCGCCGTCGATGCTCGTCACTGCTGTGCGGCTTGGCCTGTACAACGGCCTTCACCTGGTCATTCGCGGTCTGGCCATCAAGCCCACCCTGGCAGCGATTGTCACGTCCGAGGCGGCTGACCCGGTCCTCCACTCGTACGCAGAGGGCCTGGGCGCGACGTTCATGGTGAAGCCGATTCCGGCTACGGATCTCATTGCCGCCGCGCTCCGGACGATGTTTGCCCGCGGTCCTTCCTCCGGTGCGATCCGCCCGCCCTACGAGCGGCGCGTCCATGAGCGGCGTCGATCGGAGCACTCGCAGGTGTTCGAACGACGGGTAGCGGAGCGCCGCCGCGAACCGTTATCGCTCGTCAAAGGCGCCGTCGTCCACATTTAGATCGGATTGATCACGCCCGTCTGGGCGAGGCGCTGGATAATGACCTCTGCCGCCTGCGCAGCGGTCGAGTCGGTCGTGTCGATACGCATTTCAGGTGATTCGGGCGTTTCGTAGGGCGAATCGATACCCGTGAAGTTCTGCAGCTCCCCGCGGCGCGCCTTCTTGTAAAGACCCTTGGGATCGCGTGCCTCGGCAATCCTCAGAGGCGTGTCGACAAAGATTTCGAAGAACTCGCCTTCCTCCATCAGCTCGCGGGCCATCCGGCGCTCGGCGCGAAACGGCGAAATAAACGACACGAGCACGATCAGTCCGGCGTCGAGCATCAACCGCGAGACCTCGGCGACGCGGCGGATGTTTTCCACGCGATCGGCATCGGTGAAACCGAGATCGCGGTTCAGTCCGTGACGCACGTTGTCCCCGTCGAGCAGATAGGTGTGATAACCAAGGGACAGGAGCTTTTTCTCGACGAAGTTCGCGATCGTTGACTTGCCCGCGCCCGACAGTCCGGTGAACCAGAGGACGCACGGTTTCTGGGATTTCGATTCGGCGCGTACCTGCTTGTCAACGTCGAAGGACTGCCAGAGGACGTTGTGCGAGCGCCGCAGCGCAAAGTGCAGCAGACCCGCCCCCACGGTGTTATTCGTGAGCCGGTCAATGAGAATGAACCCGCCGAGATCCCGGTTTTCGCTGTACGGCTCGAACACGATCGGCTGGTCAAGCTCGAGCCCGCACACGCCGATGTCGTTCAGCTCGAGCTTCCTGGCGGCGACATGTTCCAGCGTGTTGACGTTCACCTTGTATTTGAGCGGCGCGACAGTGGCCGTGACGGTCCGTGTGCCGATCTTCATCCGGTAGGAGCGTCCCTGGAGCATGGGACGCTCGTGCATCCAGACGATCGTCGCTTCGAACTGATCGGCGACTTCAGGAAGGTGACTGACGGGCGCCAGCACATCGCCCCGGCTGACGTCGACGTTTTCCGCGAGGACCATCGTCACCGACTGGCCCGCGACGGCGGCCTCGACGTCCTCATTCCCGACGATGACCCGAGCGACCGGGCTGGAGGTTCCGGCGGGAAGCACGCGCACCACGTCGCCGACGCCCACCTGGCCGCTCGCGATCATCCCAGTCAGGCCGCGGAAGTCCGCGGACGGCCGGTTCACCCACTGCACGGGCAGGCGGAACGGCTTGGAGAGCACGCCATCCGCCACGGGAACCGTCTCGAGGTACTCGAGCAGCGCCGGCCCCTCGTACCACGGCGTCAGGCTGCTCCGCGTCATCACGTTGGCGCCTTCGACCGCGGAAATCGGGATGCACGTAATGTCCTCGAACTCGAGGCGGGCCGCGAACTCGCGGTAGTCGCGCTCGATTCGTCCAAACAGATCCTGCGAATAGTCGACGAGGTCCATCTTGTTCACCGCGAGGACCACGCGGCGGATGCCGAGCAGCGACACCAGATAGCTGTGCCGGCGCGTCTGCGTCAGCACACCCTTGCGCGCATCGATCAGGATGACCGCCACGTCGGCGGTCGACGCGCCGGTAACCATGTTGCGCGTGTACTGTTCGTGGCCCGGCGTGTCGGCCACGATGAACGAGCGACGGTCGGTGGAGAAGAACCGGTAAGCGACGTCGATCGTGATCCCCTGTTCGCGCTCGGCCGAGAGACCATCCACAAGCAGCGCGAAATCGAGGTCGGCGCCTCGTGTGCCGACTTTGGCGGAATCGGCCGCCAGCGCCGCCAGCTGGTCCTCGAACAGGACCTTCGATTCGAAAAGGAGCCGGCCGATCAGCGTTGACTTGCCGTCATCGACGCTGCCGCACGTGATGAACCGCAGCAGACCTTTCCGCTGATGCCATTGGAAGTAGGCATCGACATCCCGTACGTCCCGGTCGACGAGCGTCTGCGTGTCGGCCATCAGAAGTACCCTTCCTGCTTCTTCTTCTCCATCGAGGCGGACTGATCGTGGTCGATGACGCGGCCCTGACGCTCGGAGGTCCGCGTGAGGAGCATTTCCTGGATGATCCGCGGCAACGTATCGGCGTCGCTGTCGATGGCGCCGGTCAGCGGGTAACAGCCGAGCGTGCGGAAGCGGACGCGCCGCATCTCGGGCACCTCGCCGGGTTCGAGCGGCATCCGGTCATCGTCGACCATGATCCAGGTGCCGTTGCGCAGGACCACCGGCCGCTCCTTGGCGTAGTACAACGGAACTATCGGGATATTTTCCTGATAGATGTATTGCCAGATTTCGAGTTCCGTCCAATTTGACAGGGGAAAGACCCGAACGCTCTCGCCGCCTCTCGTGCGCGCGTTGTACAACCGCCACAGCTCCGGGCGTTGACGCTTCGGATCCCAGCGATGCTGCGCGGACCGCACGGAAAAGATGCGCTCCTTGGCGCGCGACTTTTCCTCGTCTCGGCGGGCGCCGCCGAATGCGGCATCGAATCCGTACTGGTCGAGCGCCTGCTTCAGCGCCTGCGTCTTCATGACGTCGGTGTGCACTGACGAGCCGTGGGTGAAGGGGCCGATCCCCATTTCCACTCCTTCGGCGTTGATGTGCACGAGGAGATCGAAGCCGTGTTGCCGGGCCATCTCATCGCGAAATGCGATCATTTCGCGGAACTTCCACGTGGTGTCGACATGAAGAAATGGAAATGGCGGCTTGGCGGGAAAAAACGCCTTCATGGCAAGGTGGAGCATGACGGAGCTGTCCTTGCCGATCGAGTACATCATCACCGGCCGTTCGCACTCGGCGACGACTTCCCGAATGATGTGGATACTCTCAGCCTCGAGACGTTGAAGGTGAGTCTGGCCGGTGCTGGCGACTCGCGCACTCTGCGCGGACGCCGGTGACAGAGACTGTGTGGTTAACGTATGTGACGACATGGCGCCCAAATCGGAAAGCGTACCGGTGGCCGAACGGAATTCATCCATTTGCATTGACCCGTCAGGGTTGTGACGGAGGGTGGAGCAATCTGCGGTCCAGTCGTTTACTGGTCCTGCCGGGGGTGCGGCGATGCGAAACCCCTGTAAACAGGGAGGTTAGGCACCGATGCGTTCGACGGCTGTGAAGGTATGGAGCCTAGGAAGTTCGCGGGGCCGCGCTCAAAAGACGTCCCGAAGGAAGACTTTTTAACGTGTCGCCCGGAGACGCAGCAGGATGGCGCGCGACGACCCAGTCGCCCGCCCGTCGATGCCGCCGACAAGAATCACACCGGACGGGAGGACGGTCACCGCAGTCGGGTCGATATTCGGCAGGGGCAGCTGCGCAATCGTCAGTGCGGTCGATGATGGAAGTTCGAAGGCCACCAGCAGCGCCGCGAGGCCGCTGGGAGCAACGTAAAGCCTGGGCGAGCGGTCGATCCGGTCATATCCGACGGACAGGGCGCGCACACCGGTGGCTTCATCCGGCCAGTTGACGAGTCTTATCCGAGTGGCCGCGGTTTCCGATGACAGCTCGGAGGATGTGGTCGGCGCAATCACACTCAGCGGCGGCGAAGAAGCGTGCACATGTAGCTCCGCCAGCCATGCGCGGCGCTCCGCGTCGACCTCGATTGCCGCTGGAGAGGAATTGCCTCTCGCAAACACCGGCCACCCAGGCCTGCCGGCTGAGCGCCCGTCTGATTCAAATCTGAGCACGCGGCCGTCGTAGAGATTTGCCCGCGATGTCGAGGCTGGCGCCTCAGCCATCGCCACGTACAACCGGCCATCCGATCCGACGGCCAGCGCCGGTTCGGTTCCCGGCGCGGTCGGCAGCTCAGGCACGACAGTGAGAATCTCGCCAAGGCGGCCGCCGAGCTCACGCGCACGCACGATGTCGGTGCGCGCCGTCCCACTTGCGTCCGTGCGAACGAGCGCCATGAATGCGTGTCGTGTCCGAGAGAAGTCGGGGGCAACCGCGATATCCGCGATACGCACGTCTGTATTTGGATCGCGGTCCGGGGCGTACGCGGGATCGATCCGCGCGCCATCAAGAATGCGCACGTCGGAGTCGCCTTCCACGAACAACGCGCGGCCGTCTGGGAGCCACTCGAGATGTCGAATCCCGGCAAGACCTGTTGCAACAACGTCGACTGCGAAACAGCTGTCTGTGCTTCCACCGGTCACACACGTCCGATCACCGGCACTCAGCGGGACCGGGAAGGGGACGACATCGAGCGTCAGGAATTCGGATGGTGCGCTGAAGTAGCCGTCCATATCGAGCTTCATGACGGCTATTTGATGCACACCGGGGCCGAGCGGGGGCAGCGGCGCTTCACATTCGTACTGGGTGCCATTCCGTGCACCGCTACAACGTGCATCGAGCAGGCGCCTTTGGACGCCGTCGATGAGCGCGACGAACCGATAACTTGCCGCCGCGGCGGGGCCTGCTACGTCCTGCGTCCATGCAAGACGCTCGGTTCCAACGACGGGTATGGTCGTTGCGGCGACCGCGGGGACGGGTCGCAACTGGCCGAATCCGAGCCCCAGGACGAGGCTCGCCAGACCAACGGCGGTACACACGCCGATGCGTCCCGAACTCCGCGCCGGACGCCACGAAAGGTCAAGGGGCATCGGGTAAATATAATCTACCAGCTGACGAAGCGGCCGCTGGCCGTGCGACGCAGACCGGCGGCGCGTAGCGAACTAGTTCAGTAACCGGAAAGACTGGACCATGAGAGTTCCCGTTTCGTCAAGGGGGGTCAGCGCATAGACGAAACGTGAAGAGCTCACGTAATAGAACGAGTTCGGCGCCAGCAGGCGACGATCGCTCACGTGCAGCGCCTCGCGCGCTCCGGCAACGTTGAACGCCACCACCTCCGCCGACGTGGGAAGCTTGTTGAACGTCTGGAGCCACTCACGCAGCGACCCTGGGGCCGCCGCGAACACCTCGATTTTCAATTTGGGCGGTTCCAGATCGGCGAACTGCGATGCCGCCAGTGTACGTGTCTGAAAACGAACCCTGTGGACCAGGGCAGGGCGGTTGTCGGGCAACGTCGACGGCTCCTGCATCACGACGAAGTTCTGCGGGTAATCCATCGCAAAGCCGAATGCCGCTGACGTGTGCGTACTGCCCAACTGGGAAGGTGTACTGGGCGCGGTTGGAACACTGCCCGGGTTGTCGGTGGACTCCGGAACGCTGCCGCAGGCGAATGCGATTCCTGCGGAAACGAGTAACGAAACGCTTACCCGGGCATTCCGAGGTCGGACGATGACCATGACAAGACCATCATACCTAACTCACATCGAGCCAAGCCAAGGGGGGCGATGGCAGCCCCCCTTGACCTGCGCGATCGCCAGTTACGGAGTGCAGTTACCCGCCGTAAAGCCGCACATCAGGTTCACCATATTCACCCAACGGCTATCCAGAATCGACGCGCCCTGAACCTTGGGATCCGTCGAGATGTAACCGTATGAAGTGATGCCGACGATTCGATTCCTTCCGGTGTTGAGACCACCTGACTGCCCAACGGCGGTCGCCCCGAAGTTCTGCACCCACGGTCCGCCGCTCGAGCCGCCGCGCGCGTCGGAGCCGTACTCCACGTTATTTGGCGCTGTGTTCCGGAAGGCCCCCGCGGAGACCTGGTGCATCTTTTCGCAGCTATCAAGGTTGCATGGGTAACCGAGCATGGTCGTATGGTTCTGACTGAGGCTGAGCGTCTGCCAACCGAGGAACCCTGTCTTCCTGCCAATCTTGGTCAGCTTGGTACCGAAGACACGGTCGCTCACCGCGATGATGGCGTAGTCGGCCGCATTCGGGACGCCGCCGCCGCCAAAGTGCCAGTCATTGGTGGTCGTTGCAGTGTTCCAGTTCCAGGCTTGGTACGGAGCCACGCCGTCACGGTACGCGGGGATGAACACCCAGTTCGTGTAGAAGTGGCCGTTACCGTCGGATACGCAATGCCCGGCGGTCGCGATGAGGCGGTAGTTGAACACTGACGCGGAGCACACGAAATTGCCCTGCCCGGGAATGGTGAAGAACAGCTTTCCCACCGTCCTGTAGGGGTACTGCCTGTCTGCCGTGAGCGGAATCAACCGCGTGCTGCTGAAGTGCGCGCCGAACGTACCCACGTCGTTCGGCTCGATGCCCTCGCCCGCGTTGCCTTCCGAGTACGCTTCCTGCGGAAACAGAGACCGGTCGAAGAGCTGGGCCACAGACGTCCCGGCGGAAGTGGGTTCAGCACCAGCGGCGGACACCGACGTACCGGTTGCCTGGGCTGCCCCCTCGCTGACGGCGTTCCGATCCGCCAACGGCAGCGGCATCGGCTGCGCGGTTGCCAGCCGTTCGGCTGTCCAATACGCGGCTCCCGACTGAGCTTCCGTTTCCGACGCTTGCACTGAGACGAACCCACCGGCCTGTGTCTGGGCGGCCTGTGCCTGAGTGACGTTGTTCTGATTGTAAAAGACCGCCGTCGCGATCAAGACCGCGCCGACGACTACACCTTGTCTCATGACCTGTCTCCTTGTTGACGCTACCCAGCCTCCGGCCGGGCCGTTTCCAGATAAAACGATCGGACCGACGAATCCGAACATCTGGGGGACTCAGCTCGCCGCAATCTAGGGGGGCAACAGGAACTGAGGCCGCGTTGTGTTTATTGATACGAGTCTGCGAACAGTACGCGGGCGGATCTCGGCCTGTCAAGCCAAAACAGGTTGGCGATCGCGTAAATTCTTTTGGGGTTCTTGTACTCCGGCGCGAAGGCGACTTATGTCTGCGTGGCCGCGCGCATTGTCGAGTGCGGAGGAGATTTAAGGGACCGTAATCGCGAACACTCGCCGATTATTGGCTTCGCTGATTTCGGTGATTTCGTTCAACGCGTCTGCTATCGCGAGCACATACCACCGTCCGGCAGTTGTTTCAGCTGGAATGGTCGCCTCGGTGCTTGCGATGCTCAGTCCGTTCGACGCCAACGACGGAACCGTACGATCGGCGAGTCGAATATCAGTCGCGCTCACTGCACTGTCTTTCGATAAGTAAAACCGCGTCGTGGTCGCGACATTTGTCGATACGCCGGTGTTACTGGTCGTGTCGTTGAGTGTAAAGACGGAGCCCGCCGGAATATTCACAGGCATGGAGAGAACGGATACGGTGTAATCGGAACCGATGGTGATTGCCTCGACCCTCCTGTTGTTGCCCTCGTTTGCTTCGGGCTGAATGGCGGGTCCGTCGGCCTCCGCGATGATGAACTGCTTCGATAGCGGGGTCACAGCCGGAATCGTCACGCCGACAGTCGCGCTGAACGACGCGCCTACTTTCAAGGCCCCCACCGCAACGGTGGTCAGCAACGTATCCCCTTGGTCGACGCTCTTGTCCATCGACAGCCAGATGTGCGTGGTGGTTGGAATGGTCGTTTGACTTCCCGCGTTCTTTATCGCGACCGTTATATCGATGGCCTGATCGGGATTTGCGTTCAACGGAGCTGTCAGCGCTGAGATGACCAACTCCGGTCCATCGGTAATCGTCACGGTGGCTGTACTGCCTCCACCGACGCTATATCCACTGCCGACAGCCAAACTCAATGTGATCGTGTCGGTCATCTCCCTGACGGTATCGGTTTTCGGGACGACGGGGATGTCGACGAATGAGTCGCCGGCGGAGATCGCGGCACTTCCCGATAACGCAACATAGTCGCTGCCAGGCACGGCGGTCCCCGCAACGGTGTAGGTGACGGTCAATGGCTCCGTCGTGTCTCCGGTGCGGCTGATTCGGAACGCACCCGGAACCAACCCGGCCTCAACGGCCAGCGGGGCCAGCGGCAGGACCGCCACCGGGGGGTCGAGGCTGTCTGCTGACGAATACAACAATAGATTCGGCGACCCGGTCCCGCCATTCACTACCACCCCCGGGGTGGCCTGGTCGACCAGGGCAGCATGGACAACAGCCGGCAACGCCCCCGTATTCTGTTCGAGAAACAGCGCGGCCACACCGGTGACGTGCGGCGTCGCCATCGATGTTCCTGATAGCACCGTGGTCGCGACATCGCTCGATAACCCGGCCGATCGGATCGACACACCGGGAGCGAAGAGGTCCAGCAACGGACCAGTATTCGAGAAACTCGCACGCGTGTCGAACGATGACGTCGCGCCGACGGT
>Ga0075428_100005618_pt1 | contig 13931 bp, 9 predicted proteins | sample RhiMetdeltSRZDD2_FD_75291 | JGI IMG/M metagenome (GOLD analysis project Ga0075428, IMG submission 75291) | Populus rhizosphere microbial communities from Tennessee, USA - Rhizosphere MetaG P. deltoides SRZDD2 | ecosystem: Host-associated > Plants > Roots > Rhizosphere > Soil | place: USA...
CAAGAATGCCGCGAGCGCCCTGCAAGAAGGAGGAGCGCCTGTCGTTCTTACACGGCTGGCCGCCATTCTGGCAGCCGGCGACGGCGCATAAGCTCCGCGCTCCTCGCACGCTCCGTGGCGGCGCCGAATAAGTGTCGCGAAACTCGACTACCCGAAGCCGCAAGCCGCGTTCGACTTACAAAGTTTTATTCCGTGGCCGCGCGCATCGGAGCCGTTGGGAGCGGCCTGCAGCGCTCGCCGGCGCAGCGCCCCGACAATTTTGACTGTAACAGGTATGACTTTTGCGCGTCATCATCTTCAGCGCTTCGGCTCGCAGCTCTGAAAAACCAAGAGCGAGCCGCCAGCGTAGAAAGAGGAGGTCCTATGATGCGCAGAGGCAGTATCCCGAGGAAAAGAAAGCTGACAGGTGCGCTCGGCAGCGCCATGAAGAGCAGTGCAGGGTCTGTCCTCTCTTTTTCTGACCTTGAAATCCCCGTCGAGCCACTGCTGACGAAAGAGCAGGAGTTTCGAAGTGGACGGAAAATCCGACTCTGCTTGCGGCGCCTAGCCTTTCTGCTGCCGCGCCATCCGGTAGGGTACCGCAGGTTCCTGGCTCGAATGGCAGAGGTCCTCGAAGGCGGGAGTCTGATGTTCTCGTGGCTCTCGCTACGAGAACGGATGTCGAACGACTTGAAACTGGCCTCCCGTGGACTCGAGCGGGCTGAAGCGTATGCACCGCGCTCCGCAGTGCGTGCCATGAATGCCCTGGAGGAGGGCGTGAAGATCCTCCTCACGTACCCGCTGGACCCAGAGACCCTCACGCAGTGGTCTAGGGAGGTGCTCACGCAGCGGATTCCGAAGGCCTTTTCCAAGATCCAGCGCGTGGCGAAAGTGGAGCGTTTGCTCCGGAAGGCGATGGAAGCGCTCGAGAAGGAGCGGGATCGCCTCGTCATGCCCAATCTCCGTCTCGTCCTGAAGGAAGTCTTCCGCTACCACCCGACCGGGATGAAGCGCAGCGACCTCTTCCAGGAAGGGATTCTCGGGCTGCAGAAGGCGGTCTTCCGGTACGACGCGGAGCGGAACATCCGGTTCTCGACCTACGCGACTTACTGGATTCGACAGTCCATTCGGAAGTCGTTGATCGACAAATCGCGCATGATCCGTGTCCCGCAGGCGATTCAGGAGGAGTTGAGGAAGGCCAATGGCACCCTCAGCCCTCGCGAGAAGGAGCGCGTGCGGCGCATCATGAGCGAGACCGTCCTCTTCTCGTATGGAGAGGCCGATGACTCCAATGACCGCTTCGCGTTCGAGATCAAAGATCCTTCGGTTCCCGAGCTGGGCGAGGACCTCCACACGGGTACGATTCCGACGGCGGTGGAGTCGGCGCTCCGCGGTTTGAACTCGCGCGAGCGCGACGTCCTGCAGCGCCGGTATGGCCTGGCGGGCGAGCGGCCGCAGACTCTCGAAGAGATCGGCACGCAGCTCAACCTTTCGCGCGAAAGGATCCGCCAGATCGAGCAGGAAGCTCTCTCGCACATGCGAAAGTCTCGAGAGCTTCTCGAGGTATACGAAGACCTCGACCTCGTCGCGAACGCCAGCGGCTCGTTGAGAAACTGAAACTGATCCCCTAGAAACCGAGCCAAGCCAGGGGCTCCGTGGCGGCAACGCCCGGGCCCCCTGGCTAGCTCATCCGAGGGCAGATAGAGAGAGAGCACGGGAGGGCAGGGGATCTAGGTTCGCGGTCCGAGCTTGCCCTGCCGCTCGCGGTTTCTCACAATGCGGAGGATGGAAGCTTCCTCGCGCGCGGAAAGCTCGCTCCTCATCAGCGGGCGCTGGGTGCTGCCCGTGGCGGCTCCGCCGCTGGCCAACGGTGCGGTCCTGGTCGCGGGCGAGCGAATCGCGGCGGTGGGGGGCCTGGAAAAGGTGGCGCAGGCTGCTGGCCCCCAGACGCAAAGGCTGCACTTCTCCGACGGGGTCATCCTTCCCGGCCTCGTCAACGTGCACACCCATCTGGAGCTGACGGCGCTGCGTGGCCTCCTCGAGGAGACCGATTTCTTCCGTTGGATTCGGAAGCTCGTCGATCTCAAAGCGCAGCGGCTCGACGCTCGGTTTTACGAGTTGTCCGCGATGTGGGGAGCGCTCGAGGCGGTGCGCGGGGGCGTCACCATGGTGGCCGACGCCTGCGACAGCGGGGCGACGGTGCAAGCTTTGGACAAAATCGGGCTCCGTGGGATCGTCTACCAGGAGGTTTTCGGGCCCGATGAGCGGCAACGCGAAGAGAGTCTCCTCGGCCTGCGGCGCGCCCTGGATCGCCATCGAAGCCAGGCGTCGCAGCGTGTGACCATCGGCGTCTCGCCGCATTCCCCGTACACAGTGTCCGCTCCGCTCCTCCGGTCGGTGGCCGAGTTGGCTCTTGCGGAGAGACTACCTCTGTCGATCCACGCCGCGGAGTCGAGCGCGGAGCGAGATCTCCTGACTCGCGGGGAAGGGAGCTTCGCTGAGCTGTTCGCTGCTCGCGGAATTGCCTGGAAAGCGCCGCGCACGTCGAGCCTGCGCTACCTCGAGGAGCAGGGTGTGCTCGACGCGCGCCCCCTCCTCGTGCATTGCGTTGACTTGAGCGCTGACGACATCGCCGCTGTCCATCGATCCGGCGCGAGCATCGCGCATTGCCCAAAATCGAACGCGAAGCTGTGTCACGGCGTTGCGCCCCTCCTCGAGATTCTGGCGGCTCAGATCCGCACGGGGCTCGGGACGGACGGCTCCGTGTCCAGCAACAACTGCGATTTGCTCGAAGAGGCGAGAGCGGCCGTCTTCCTCCAGCGCGCCCGGTCGGGCTTGGCCCGGGCCGCGAGCGGGAGCCTCGACGCGCGCCAAGCTCTTCGGATTGCGACGCTCGGAGGCGCCGAAGCCCTGGGCTTCGAAAGCGAGCTCGGGTCGCTCGAAGCAGGGAAGCGGGCCAGCCTGGTCGTCCTCGACCTTCGAGCTCCGCGCCATCAACCGATCCACGACGCCGAGGCTGCCGTGATATTCGGCGCGGGCGCCGCGGACGTGGCGCTCACCGTCGTCGATGGCCGCATTCTCTACGACGGCCGTACCGTGGCCGGGATCGACGAATCGGAGCTGCGCCGCGAGCTCGACTCCGCGTGCAGCGCCCTGCGCGCTCGAGCTCCGGCCGACGGCTAGCCCGCGAGGCCCGCCGCTTTGCGGGTCTCCAGCACGGAGTTTGAGGGGGCGACGGGCGCGTCGAAAATCATGACCTCCGGCTTGAGGCTCACGGAGGCGTACTCATCCCCCACGGGCCCATCGCGCAGCGGGCTCATGGCAGTCCAGAAGACCGGAACTTCGCGGAGCTTCCTGCCGGCTTCCTGAATTTTTTGCCATGTGATGACGTAGAGCGCCTTGGTCCTCTCCGCTTTCGACAGCGTGGCCCAGCGCCCGCGCGCAGCGAGGTCCCGAGAGAGCCGCGCCTCGGTCCAAAAAGTCTTCGTGTGGTCCAGCTTGCCGCCGGACAGTCTTTCCGCCTCAGTCTGAAGCGAAAAAAGAAAAAGCACTTTGAGCTCGTTGTCGTCGTCCGGCTTGGTGTTGCGCCAGCCGTGGAACTCGAGAACCATTTGGGACATTCTGTTCCTTACAGTGCCGCTCGCGCGGGGGCAGTGCCGCTCGCGCGGGAAGCAGTGCCGCTCGCGCAGGAAGAAGATTCGTCCATCTGCCCCCTCAGGGGCGAAGAAGCGCGCTATTCTATGAAGTCTTCCTCGCGTCGTAAATCCCGAGGCTTTGGGTCCTGGCCTCCTGCCAGGCGTCGACGTCGTGGGGCGTCACCCGGTCGTGGCTCCACAGCGCCCAGTTGAGGCACGCGATGATGTCGTCGGGCTCCTCCACGCCGACCCCGAGGCGGACGAGTCGGTCGATGTCGGAGCGCCGCAGCTCCTCCTCGGGAGTGAAATACTCGGAGACGGTCCTGTGGTGGTTCAGCTTTGTCGCGAGGCCGTCGAAGCTGAGGGCGTAGCGCGGGACCGTGCACGTCGCGAGGACGTCGCAGAAGTGCCGGGCGGCGTCTTCGTCCGCGCCGGCGAGGCGAAACGAGAGCAAGGAGCCCGGCAGCCGATAGTGGCGCTCGACGGCCGCGCGGTCGGGATGGTCCGGCAAGCTCGGATGGTGCACTTCGGAGACGCGCGGATGGCTGCCGAGGAAAGCTGCGACGCGCGAGGCGCTCTGGGATCGCCGCGCGAAATTGCGCTCCGCTTGCGGCAACCCTGTCAGAATCGCCTGCGCGCGGCGGCCGTCGAGGATTCCGCCCCGCATGGCCTGCAGGTCCATCAGTTCGTTGAGCGCGTCGATGCGGTGGGACGCGATGTATCCCCAGAGGTCTCGATCCTGTCCTGCCAGGCTTTTCGTGCCGCTGGCGACGACGAAATCGATGCCCTCGAAGTCGAGGAGCGGCCGTTTCACCCCCCAGGGCGAGGCGATCGTGTCGTCGAGCACGAGCCTGAGGCTCGGCGCTCTCTGCGCCCTCAGCCGCTGGACGAGGCCGCCGAGCTGCTCCGGGTCCACTGCGCGCAGCAGTGGATTCGTGTAGGTCTCGGCGAAAATCAGCGTGGTGCGCTTGTCCACGGCCGCCTCGATGCCGGCCAGGTCGCCGTCGTCGACGATCGTGACCGAGCCGCCCGTGCGTGCGGCGAGCCACTCGCAGTACTTGCGGGTTTTGTTGTAGATCTGACGGCACAGCACGGCATGGCTGCCGGGCTGGAGCAGCACGTCGAAGAGCATCGCGCAGGCCTGCATGCCACTGTCCGCGAGGACCGCCCCACGAGCGTTTTCGAGACGGCACACCTCGTCGAGTAGGGAGCGGGTCGCCTCGACGCCGTAGCGGGCATAGACCTGCGGAAGCTGCGACCAGCATTTCTCGGCGTCGAAGACGCAGCTTGCTTTCGCCTCCTGCCACGCCACCATCCGCTGCGAGCCCAGCAGGTCGAGCTGGATCGTGGTGTCGGTGGGGTGGAGGTAGGGGACGCCGCTTCTGCGGATGGCGGCATCGATGGCGTCGTGAAGCTCGCGCGTGGCCGGGGCCATGTCTTCGAGCCTCGGGCGTTCGCTCGGGCAGTGCGTCGGGTGGAGGTAGTCGTGGATGGGCAAGGGGGCCTCAGGGGGCGTTGATTCTGACGCGCCATGATAAGCCTCCGGGCGGCACTTGGCATCGCGCAGGAATCGACCTCTCGGCCCGGACGAGAGGTCCTCGGGCGAGTCGAGAGGTCGAGAACGCCAGCGCGGATCAGGTTTTGAAGAGCTTCAGCTTGCCGTCATCCTCAGAGATCGAGCCGAGTATGCCGCGGCGCAGGGACTCGCTTTCGGGATGGCGCGACGTCGGCGGCGGGGTGGCGAAATCTTGCCCCGCTTTCTCGGACAGGAGCAGTGCCAGCAGCGCCTCGAGGATGCTGCCAGTGCCTCCGAAGCTGGAGCCGTCGCCGTTGCCGCCGCCGTTCGATCCATGGCCCGCGCCGATGACGATTTTCGGCACGACATCGACGCGAGCGGTCTCGATGGCTTCCGCGAAGCGGCGCATCACCTGCTGCGTGAGTTGGAAGCGCGGGCCGCCGTACGCGCGCACCTGCTCCTCGATCGCGATCGCTTCGCCAATGCCGACCCTGGCTGCTTTCTCGGCTTCGGCCTCTGCGAGTGCTCGCACTTTGGCTGCCTCGGCCTCGGCCATCGCGCGCACCTGGGCCGCCTGTTGCAGCGCCCTTTCATACTCGGCTTTGCCTTGATTCGACTGGATGGTGATGCCGAGCTCGGACTCGGTGAGCTGCTGTTGCTGCCGAGCGCGTGCCTCCGCTTCGCGGAGCTCTCGCTCTTTCACGGCGGCTTTTTCCTGGCGCGCGTACGTCTCGACCTGCTCTTCAGCGATCTGTCGCGTGCGGAGCTGGGCGAGGATCTCCTCGATCTTGCAGTCGCCTTTGGACGATGCGGGGGTGCCGATGAGCACCTCTTCGAGCTCGAGGTTGTAGTGCGCGAACTTCTCTTTCATCGCTGCGCCTGCCACTTCCTGGATCTGGCTGCGCTCCTGGAGGAGCTGGATCAGGGTCCGTGTCTGTCCGATGTTTTTGAAGTAGGCCGCGACCATCGGGTCGAGCGTCTGCTCGACGAGGCGGCGGATGTCGCCGAAGCGCTGGATGACGAGAGGGGCTTTCCTGTAGTCGATGTGGATGACGACGGACAGCGGCAGAGAGGGCTCGAAGGCGTCCTTCGTGATGAGCGACACCTCGGCGAGGTTCTCATCGAAACGATGCGCACCCGTCTCGCTTCGAATCCACTTCAAGATGATGTTCGTCGTCGGCACGAGGATCACTTTGCCCGCATACGTGTTGAAGGGGTACTTTCCGGGCAGCAATGGCTCACTCCACACGCCGCGCTCCCCGCGTTGGACGAGCTCGCCATGCTTGTAGTCGGCACCCGAGAGGTCCAGGCCGGCTTTCCCCGCGTACCAGACGACCACGCCGACTTGGCCCACGTCCACGACCGTCTTCGGGATGAGCTCGACGGTCGCGAAGAGGCGGTTGATGTAGTACGTCCCCTCCACAAGCACCTTAAGCTGCCTTCCGCGGCGGCCACCCGCTAGCAGGAACTTCTCCGGGTCTTGGAAGTTGTTGTGGTAACAATCGAAGGCGTCGGGATCGTTGCCGACGACTGAGGCGATGATCTCGCCTTCGAGAAGAGCCGGACCGTCGTGCACGGTCGCGACGCCGAGAAGGTCATCGCTGCCCGAGATCACCACGGGCTCGAAGCCATTGCGCTGCGCGATGATCTCCGCCATTTTTGAGAACACGCGGTCCTCATCGCGATGGAGTGGTAGGCAGTAGATCCGCTCTTTCGTTATGACGATGAATTGCGCGAGGTTGATCGCGTAGGTGCCTTCGCGGAGGATCTGGCGCTGCGGGCCTCGTTGCCCGCCGCTCCGCAGGAAAGCTGCAGCGTCCTCGAAGTTGTTCGCCCGCGTGTTCGACGCCAACGCCTGGGTCGACGGCAACGGTTTGCCGTCGCGAGCGAAAGCGTAGCCGATTCTCCCCTGCGGAATCGTGACGAGGGGAAGGATGTGCACGCTGTACTGGAAGGGCATGAGCCAGTGGATTCCGCCGCGCAGCACATGCGGCTGGAAGCCGGCTTCGCCATTGAGAGCGATGAGGCCGGTTTCGACGGAGCCGCGGCTCGACCACCGCTTCTCCACGATGCCGATGCGCTTGTTGGGGATGTAACGGACGCCGAGAAGAGTGGCGACCATCAAAACCGAGATGGGCAGGGCTGTGATGATGGCGAGGTACGTCATGACGGATTACCCCCATAACCTCGGAGCGTACTTCTGCCGCCGTGGGCCGACAGGAGACGTTCCTGGATTGATTCGCTGCCACGACGCGGCGCGGGAAGCAGCCGCAGCGCAGCAGCAGGGAAATCGCTAGACCTTGGGCGCCCGGGGCTCTCTGCGAGCGGATCGAGCGCCGGCGGAATGCGCCGGGAGGACGTGGAGCGTCGGGCAGTCCGCTTCTATTGGCCCGACGGTTGGATCGTCCCGGCGAGAGTCTCCGATCGGAGGCCGGCGAGGGCAATTCCCTCGACCGGCAGGCGAATCCTGCGAGTCACCATGGCTCATCCTCCAGCGTTCGCCTACGGGGTTAGCTGACGGGCTAGATAGCGCTGAAGTCTTCTTCCACCGGGCTTGGTGGATTCGCCCCTGAAAGCCGAACGCTTTCTGCGTTCGACCTTCGGTGGGTCCCCCGCTGCCAGGCCTGTCGCCCAGCATTCGGCAAGGATCAGCAAACGTGCAGATGATGCTAGCCAGATGACGCCTGCCTGTCAATGACACCCCGTTTCGGGCGCCGCAACCTCGCGCAGCGCAATTGGTTCCGTGCAGCGGCTTCGCGCAGCCGCTGCCGTGTGGCACGCGCGCCGGGGCTCCTCGAGCGTGTCCAGAGTATCGAGCACCTCTTGGGACCGGGGGCCGCCGAGGCCGGAGCGTTAGTGCTTGGAGGCATCGCTGGCTGTGGCCGCAGGGAGATCAGGCCCGGTCTGGTGGAGCTGCTCCAACAGGATGCGACGCACTTCGAGGACCGTCACGGGGCAGGCCTGACAAGAGTGCGTAAAGTGAACGATATACTCCGACTCGACTCCGTCCAGGTGAGCGCTCGTGTACTCGACCACACCGTCATTGGCCTCTTCGAGCGGCCCATCGCCGTCCACCGCGATGATCGAGTGACTCTTGACCGTCGGGTCGATATTGAGACCGAGCAGGCTTTGAATCCATTTGTTCCCGGGCTCCATGTTGTCGATGCTCGTCAGTATTTTGCCGGATACGGCCTGGGACAGGCCCTCTTCGGTGTTCCTCTCAGCAACTTTTTTGACCATGCCAGTGACTGCGGTGGCGGGCGTCATGAACCAGCGAAGGAACCTTGACCCCCAACGCGCGGCGAGGAAGGAGCCGCGGTGCGGCGTAGAGATAAAAACCACGCGCCGAATGTTCGGCGATGGCTTGAAGATGAGGAGGCAGTTGAGGAAGTCCCGTTCGTGGTCGGTGAGTTCGAGGCTGTCCATTTTGCCTCCCGCCGCCATGTCCCAGAACGTACGGCCGCTGTCGACGACCTGCAGCTTGACGAGCAGTCCCCCCTGGCTGTGCCCGATGAGGACCATCTGCTTCAAAGCAGGATCCTTCCCCTCGGGGTCGAGCACGCGGACCGCCTCTTCCAACCTCTCGCGGAGGAGATGCGCGGAGTAGAGGATGGGATTCCCCGTGTTGTATATGAAAAACCAGAACTGGAACTTGTCGCGCAGCGCCGGGTAGCCGTTCAGCGCATCGAAGAGCTGTGCCCACCGAGCTGGGCTCGACGCAGTGCCGTGCACGAAGACGACGGGAATTTTTCCTGGCGAGTAAGGGAGGTGAAAGAAGATGCCGGGGGGGTAGCCGCTGCTCTCGCCGGAGAGGAGCCCCTGGGTCTCGAAGCTCCAGAGGCGGCTCTTGCCAAGGCTTAACGCCGTGGGTGAAGTGAGGTCCGCCTCGAGAGGGATACGCTGCCCTTCCACCTCGATCTCAGATTGGTTGAATGGCGCGTAGAGCTCGAGGGAAGCATCATGGATTCCGTCTGCGCCCGGCTTCATGTCGTTCATGCGCAGGAAGGCCGTCGCCGGTACGCGAAGTTGAGGTGCCAAGTAGTCCGAGGCGACATGGCGCTCCTCGGGGATCTTGTCGTTCGGCGGGGGTGTGCGAACGCCGATCAGCGGGACACCGAGCCCGTGGATCCAGTTGCGCGACCAGAGGCCCTTGACGCTGTAGTCGAGCGCCGAGACGAAGGTACGGAACTCTTCGGGGCCCCAGGGGAAACCTGGCCGGCTGGTGCGGATGCGTAGCTTGCCGAACGTCAGGTCGTAGACGCCATCTTGGAAGACGATGTCCCCCGAATCATCGGCAAGAAACTCTGCCAGGGCGCATTCGTAGATGTCGCAGGCGAGACGGAAGTGAGGATCGAAGGGCTCGCTGCTGCCGCGGGTCAGAGGGTGGAAAAGATACGTGTAGGCGTAGACAGCGGACGTGAGGTAGTGCTTCTTGCTCGAGTTTTCATGGCCGACAATGAACGCCAGCTCCGCGAGCGCGAGAACTCCCTCCCGATCGGCGTCGGCTTTGACGCGAGCGTGCAGCTCCTCGAGCGTTTTTGCGGGGTCTTCGGCGAACAGCGTGATGAGATCGTTCCGCGCAAGGACGCGGACCGTAGCGTCGCTCGGCGTGTCCCGCGTCAGGGCGCTCGAGGTGATCTCTCGGAAGACCTTCTCGCGTCCTTCGCGTCGGGCCGAAATAGGCGGTCCGCCGCAGCCTGAGGCGAGCGCGAGGCAGAGGGGAAGCAGGAGCCAGCGCGCCCGGTGAAGGGTGGCAACGGCGGCCCGGAGGTAATGCGCGGCGGTCCGTGCCGCTTGCAGCTGGCGTCTCATTGCGATAGCGAGCAAGTGATGTAGCTGACCCGCTGGCCGAAAACAAGGTCAGGAATCGCGAAAGGAGCTCGGCCGGGACTCGGTAACGGGTGAGCCACGTGCGCGACATTGGCGGCGGCCCGCCTGAGAAGATGAAAAGGTTTTTCGAGCAAAGGCCCAGCGTGGGAAGCGAAGGGAGCGTAGGATGAGGCGTCCGGTGGAATGCCAGCATCCCTTGGCTCAAGGTGGAGGGTTACTCCCAACCGAGATTGGCCATGTACCTAGATGTTGCCCTTGAGTTCCAGAAGGCCCTCCGACGGGCGGGGGTAGCCCAGCGGCGATACGTGCGGCTCAAGACGAACAGCCCGGCGGATCGCCACAATGCGATGAGCTTGTGGATGGCAGTGCTCCACGACTTGTGTTACTTCACAGAGCTCAAGGCGGCAGGCGTGACCCGCATTCCGGCGCTCTGAGGATGAATAAGATAGTTTAGCATTTCTCCGAGCGTGAAAGCAGCGTTCTTGAACTTGTCGTGGTCAGTACGACTGGCTAGGGTTTCACGCGCGCAAAATGATCTTCACGCTTCTCGAAGAGCTCGAGGAGCTGCTTGACCAAAGTCTGGCCAATGCCGAGCCCACATTGCGGTCGCTCCGACAAAGTGTCTACCTGTGTGAACAGGTCAAATACTTTGGGCAGCATTTGAGCCGAGATGCCAATACCGCTATCCTTGACAGCAATCACGACCGAACCATTTTCCTCTTCTGAATCTTCTCCCGCCAGAGGCGTATCCGCGCCTCACGAGCGTCCTGCCGTGAAAGCCCCGTTCCGGCGCCTCGTTCCGCGGCGCTCATAGGCCGGCAGCGGGGCATCGTCTTTCACTTGCGTCTCCCTGCGCTCGTGCCCGGCTCGATGGTGAACGAGTAGAGCGCGCCGCCGCGCACTGTGAAGCGAAGGCGAGCGCGGCCCTCCGGGGCGAGCTCGCGTAACGAGAGGCCGGCGAAGGCAACGCGGTGGCGGAGCGAGTCGCCGTCGATAGAGAACTTTCCCAGTGGTCTGCCAGCCGCATCGAGCGCCTCGACGTCGATCGGACCAACGCCGTTGACCATGAGCTCTCGGCCATCAAAGTCGAGCGGGCGGGTGGTGAGCATGCCGCCGCGCACCGAGACGAAACCGTCTGGCCGCAGCCGTGCCCGGAAGATGCCCCCGCCGCTGACGCGGTAGGATCGCGGCTGGTTCTTCCCCCACGACGAGGCGCCGTAGTAGTAGATGAGCTCGTCGCCGATCAGGAGCGGAGCATTCGAAAGCTCGGTCATGTAACCGCCGTCGTTGCGGCCGCCATTGCCGCCTTCTTTGCCGTTGGGGATGAATACCTCGAGAACGCCGTCGTCGTTCTTGAACGGCACCTTCTGCCAGGTGAGGCCGTCGCGGCTCGAGACGAGTTTGAGGTATGCGGCGCCGGCGGCGGAGTGAGGGTAGTCTCCCGCGGAGTGCCAGATGCGGAGGCCCCCCAGCCACAGGGAGCCGTAGCGCCACGCCGTGGAGGAGTAGTACTCGTCGAAGGGCTGGTCGCCGTTCCGCTCGGCCGCTGCTGGCACCAGCCCGAGCCGGTCGATGCGGGCGAGATCGATCGGCCGATCAAGCCGGTCCGTGAAGATGAAGCCTCGGGAGCGCAGACGATTTTCGTTCTCGACGTTGGTTGCGGCCGCGAAGCGGATGCAACCGAGGAAGCGGTTCGCCTGCCGGTCGTGGTAGAAGGTCGTGACGTCCCCGCTGCCGTTCATAAGCCGGCCGTCCTGGAGGAGCGTGCGGCTGCCGGCGACCAAGACCTGCGGCCCGCGCTCCCAGCGGACGCCATCCGCCGAGCGCAGGAAATACGTCCCCTCCCGGGCCTCGCCCCAGTTCGCGAAGTGCAGCCAGCCCTTGTAGGGGTGGGAGGCGTCGGCGTCGTCGTACGTGCAGGAGAAGAGGTCGATGTTGGTGGCGCTGGTCTTGCTTACCGGATCGTAGAGGTCGATAGCAATCCGCTGCGGCTTGCCGTCATCGCCTTTGACCCAGCGCAGCGCGTCGGGCGAAGTGAACCGGTATAGCCGCACGCGATCCGCGGAGGCGCCCGGGTAGCTGGAGGCGAAGGCGAGCGCGAACATCACCCACTTCCCGAGCCGCGGATCGTGGAGGATCGTGCCGTTGGCCTCGAGCGTCCCCTTGGTCTCGCCGAACTCCTCCTCGAGGGCAATGACGGGCTCGTTCCCCCCGCCATCCTTCTTCGGTGGATGCAGCGTGCGCACAAGGCCATCCTGCTGGCTGATCAGGAAGTCGTCGACGAAGAGCTGCGCTTCGCCGGAGACAAGCTTGACCGGCGACGTGGACGGGTCAGCGCCCCGCGCGGCAGCCGGCAGGAGGCAGATTGGGATGAGGAGCGTTGAGGTTCTCAAATCGGTGTGTTCAGAGAGGATCCCTGCACGGAGGTTCAGAAGGGCGGGCACACAGTATCGAGCTGAGCGCCCGAGTGGAGCAAGAGAAGGAGTCACGTCGTCGACGTTTTCTGCTCCCTGGCATTCGCTAAGGTCTACACCTCGAAGATGCCAGTGACTTCCTGCGACCTTCTCAACGAGCGCTCCGCCGGCTGGGAGGCAGGAATACCTTTACTCAATTCAGCGTATTCTTGGGCAAGAATTTCGGGCAGGGGCACCCCCTTAGGAAGCGCTGCAGGTCCTGGGCCAGGGCCTCGGCCGTAGCGTACCGTTCGGCGGGCCGCTTGCGGAGGCACTTGAGCACGACCTTCTCGAGGTCCGGGGGCACGGGGAAATAGCGCTGGAGCGGTCTGGGATCCTCGTGTTGGATCCGGCGCAAGAGGTCTTCAATATTCTTGCCGACGATCGGTGGGCGACCGACGAGAGTCTCGTAGAGCGCCGCGCCGAGCCCGTAGATGTCGAGGGCCGGACCGTGGCGCACCGCGGCGTTGCAAATGCTGTCCGCCTGCTCCGGGCTCATGTAGAGGAGCGTCCCGACACGCTCGCGGGTTCGTGTCAGGCGGGACTGATCCTCCGCCCAGGCCAGGCCGAAGTCGAGGATGCGGAGGCATCCATCCGCGCCGAGGAGGAGGTTGGCGGGCTTCAGGTCGCGATGGAGGATCCGTTGCGCATGCACGTGCTGGAGGCCCTCGGCGGCTCCAGCAAAGGCACGCGCGACGCTGCGGCAGTACTCGGGGTACGTCCAGCCATCCATCGCCGGGCCGTGCCGTGAGGAGAGGAGCTTGTTCATCGCCCGGGCTTCCTTGTCGTCGGCCGCTGCAGAGCTGGCCGGTTGGTCCGGGGCTCGAGCGCTGGCCTTGCTGTCTTGCCCCGGCACCGTGGAATTAACCGCGATCTCTGTTCCGGGTGCACAGGAGCTTCGGAGGAGCTGCGCGAACCAGGACCGCCGCCGCACGAGGAATCCCTGCAGGGTCTCCCCCTCTGCCAACTCCATGGCGTAGTAAGGCGTCCCGCCCTCGACCCCCATGGCGTAAACGGGGACGAGGTTCGGATGCCGGAGCGAAGCTGCGATCTTCGCCTCACGCTCGAAGCGCTTGAAGGTCCGTTGATCGAGGATCAAGCCAGGCAGGAGGATCTTGAGCGCGACGCGCCGATCGCACGAAACCTGGAGCGCCTCGAAGACGATCCCCATGCCGCCTCGGCCGATCTCGCGGATGACCTCGAAGTCACCGTACCTCAGCGAGGGCTCGGTGCCATCGAGGATGGCGCCAATCTCGTCGAGTATCCGTAGGTCCTGCTGCACCTGCGGGCTCAGGGGCCCGTGCTGGCGTAATAGGCTCCCCAGGTCCACCTCTTCACCGAGGGCGAAGCGATCGAAGTACTCGGCAAGGGCGTCAGCCGCGGCCGTCTCCTCCGCGGTGGCCGGGCCGTCATCGAAGAGAGATTGCTCCGTCCCTCTCATGGGCCGCCGATTGTGGTGGATTGCATTGGGTCATCGAGGGACAGTCGCGGTGCCTGGTCGAGACTGCGGGCGGGAAG
>Ga0075428_100005619_pt1 | contig 13931 bp, 10 predicted proteins | sample RhiMetdeltSRZDD2_FD_75291 | JGI IMG/M metagenome (GOLD analysis project Ga0075428, IMG submission 75291) | Populus rhizosphere microbial communities from Tennessee, USA - Rhizosphere MetaG P. deltoides SRZDD2 | ecosystem: Host-associated > Plants > Roots > Rhizosphere > Soil | place: USA...
GCTGTCCTCTGCTCGATCACGAGCTCGCCGAATATTGCGCGACGATCCCGAGCTCTCTCAAGAGAACGCCCGCGGGAGGGAAGGCGATCCTGAAGGCGGCGATGCGCGGCCTCGTCCCGGACGAAGTTCTGGACAAGCCGAAGCGCGGTTTTGCGATGCCGGTCGCGGCATGGTTCCGCGGAGAGCTCGCTCCGCTGCTTCGAGGGACGCTTCTCGACGCGCGCTTTGCGGCGCGCGGTCTGTTCGATCCCGCGTTCGTCGCGCGGCTGATCGACGATCACATTGCCGGCAGACGCAATTACGAAAATCGATTGTGGGCCCTCCTTTTTCTGGAGCTCTGGTTCCGCGAGTGGATCGACTGAATTGAGCGTTCAAGTCAACACGCTGGCGAACGTCATGGGACGCGGCTGGGTCGCTGCGCTCGGTGCGTTGCTCATTCCCGTTTACGTCCGAATGATGGGCGTCGAAGCGTACGCGCTGGTCGGCATTCACGCGACATTGCAGACGATCTTCGGATTGCTCGACCTCGGCCTCGGCGCCGGTCTGAATCGCGAGATCGCCCGTCTGTCGACCATGGAAGGGGGCGATGACGAACGGCGCGATCTGCTCGCGACGTTCGACCTCATCGGAGTCGTCATCGGAATCGCGGTCATCGTCATCGTCTACTTCGCCGCGCCGTTCATCGCCTATCGCTGGGTCAATGCCACCGAGCTTCCGCGATCGGCGATCGTCGATGCCATCCGCATGATCGCCGTGATCATCGGATTGCAGTTGCCGATCGGCTTCTATCAAGGCGGGATGAGCGGTCTCGAGAAGCAGGTTTTGTCCAATATGCTCTGGATCGGACTGCAGACCATTCGCGGTCTGGGAGCGGTGCTGGCCCTGATGCTCGTTGCGCCCACGGTGCGCGTGTTTTTCGCGTGGCAGCTCGTCGTCACCATGCTCATCGCGTTGGTCTATGGATTCGTCCTTCATCGACTGGTCGACCGTAAGCTCGGGTGGGGAAGGCCGCGACGCGATCTGCTCAAGAGGGTCTGGCGCTATTCGGCGGGATGGATCGGCAACTCCGTCGGCACGAGCTTTCTCGGCCTGGCCGACAAAGTGGTCCTCAGCCGCATCCTCACATTGAAGGATTTCGGCTATTACACGTTCGCAAGCTACGGCGCGACCTTGCTTTTGAATTTGATCATGTCGGTGTCGGAGGCGTTTTTCCCGCGCTTCAATCGCCTGATCGCGCGCAATGACGAAGCCGGGCTGGCGATCGAGTATCGTCGCGGGAATCAGACGCTTGCGTCCCTGCTGATTCCCGTCGCTTGCGTTCTCCTTTTCTTCAGCCGGGAAGCGGTGTTCGTATGGACGCGCGATGCGACATTGACGGACGCCACGGCAACGCTGATGGCCATTTTCGTCGCGGGAATCACTTTGTTCGGCACAGCTCACATTGCCTACGTCGCTGCATTGAGCAAGGGCATGTTCCGCACGACGATGAAGATGACCGCCGTTCTGTCGATCATTTGTGTGCCTGCATTGCTGATCGTGCCGAAGTATTATGGCGTCATCGGCGCGGCGGTCGTATGGGCGGTGATGAATGGCGGCCGAGTCGCGGTCGTGCCGTTACTGCATCAGCGGTACATCGCGGGAGAAGGACGGATGTGGCTGAAGCAAGCGCTCGTCGCTCCCTTGATCGCGGCCGGATCGGTCGGAGCGGTCGCGCGCTACTTCGCTCCTCACTTTCACAATGCGATTGCGACCCTCGCGTATCTCGGCGGCACGTGGGTGCTCATGGTCATTGCAGTGCTGACCGTCGAGCCGGCGGTGCGCGGTGCGGTGTTCAGCGCGGCGCGAAGAGTCGCGGCACGGGTGAGTCAGTGAGCAGCGATGGGAACCGGTTCGAATTCGGAGAGAACTGGGCGAGCTTCCTGCGAGTCGTCGACGACGAGAGAATCCGCGCGGCGGAAGAGTCGCTGTCGTCCATGCTCGGACTCGAGCGTCTCGATGGGAAAACCTTCCTCGACGTCGGATGCGGCAGCGGTCTGTTCTCCCTCGCCGCGGTGCGGCTCGGTGCGGCGCGCGTCCATTCGCTCGATTACGATCCGAACAGCGTCGGCTGTGCCGTGGAGCTCCGCCGCCGCTACGCTCCCGGCGCCACGCATTGGACGATCGAACGTGGTGATGCGCTCGATGCCGATATGCTTCGAAGCCTTGGAACGTGGGACATCGTCTATTCGTGGGGCGTATTGCATCACACCGGCTCGATGTGGCGAGCACTGGACAATGTCGCCGCGCTCGTGAAGCCCGGCGGAACGCTGTTCGTCAGTATCTACAATGATCAGGGCTGGATGTCGCGAGTTTGGACCGCTGTGAAGCGAACCTATAACCGCGGATTCGCCGGCAAAGCGCTCGTCAGCGCAACGTTCGTCCCGTATTACGCAATGCGCAGTTTGCTCGCCGACCTCGCGTTTTTCCGCAATCCATTGAAACGTTACTCCGATTACAGAAGCCGTCGTGGCATGTCGATGTGGCACGACTGGCATGATTGGCTGGGTGGCTACCCGTTCGAGGTCGCGACTCCCGAGGCGATCTTCGATTTCTATGCGGCGAAAGGATTCACCCTGCGCCGGCTGAAGACGTGTGGCGGCGGGGTGGGCTGCAACGAGTTCGTGTTCGAGCACCGTTGACCTCGCCACGGGTCGGTTTCGGTGCGTGCGCTATGATGCGGAGAATGGTTCGAGTGCGAGCGAAGCGGCGGAGCCGTACGAGAGAATCCGGTGGCTCATTCGTGTGGCTCGTTCTGGCAATCGTGGCGTCGATCATCGGTTGGACGCTCGCCGCCCCGCCTCTCCGTACCGTGCTGGGACCATTGCTGACCATCGCCTGCCTGAATGTCCTCTATCTCACGATGATCTACCGGTGGGACCGGCACGTCCCAGCGTTCGAAGTGGCGACATTGTGGTTGGGCGCGGCTTCTTTGTACGGCGGCTACCCGATGGTCAACTTCATCGCCGGTGGCCTGGCCTGGCTTCCCACTTCGACGTGGATGCTGGTGAGATTGAATCCCGGCCCTGCCGAGGTGGCGAGCATCGGGTGGCGGTACGCGCTGTGGATCGGCGCGTTCGTCATTACGTATCTCCTCGTCCGTCGCCGCCGGTCTCTTCGCATGCTGCCCGTCGATCGGTCTCCGGGAACGTCCGCTGCAATCGTCGTCACGGCTGCTGCGGTCGTGTTCTTTCTCGAGGCGGTGAGCATGATTTACAACGTCGAATATTCACCGCGCTATCGCGATCTGATCACGGGACAGGACCGGTCGTTCGCTGAATATCTGCCGATGGGCCTTCTCCGCATCGTCCACAATGTGGTGGGCATGCGTCTGCTGCTCTTGCAGGCCATTGTGGCGTTGTTGTTGATGAATTGGCGCAAGCGGGCCGCTCGCGTTGCGCTCGTGTTGTTTCTGGCGGCCATCGGCATCCAGACCATTGTTCGCGCAGGACAACGCACGGAGTTCTTTCTGCTCCTGCTCACGACGGCGATTCTTTACCATCGTTTCGTCCGGCAATTGACATTCCGCTTCGCGGCGATCATGGGCTTCGCATTCCTGGCATTCTTCAATCTGGCCGGGCTTCTTCGCGAGTCGGCGATTCGGGGAACCGAGTTTGCGCAGCAGCAAGCGCCGCTCTTTGCCGAAGTCAACGAATTTCAGTCCGTGTTCGGGACCACGATCCACGTCAAACAGATGCGCGACACCGGAGAACTGAAGTCGGTCCCGATGCAGGTTCACTTCTCCGAGTTCGTCAATCTGGTTCCGTCTCCGCTGCTCCCTTTCGAGAAGCTGAATCTTCCGCAGTGGTACATGGAGCTTGCCGGTCGTGGCGGGATCCGTTTCGGCGGCATGATGTTCGGCGCGGTGACGCAGGCCATTCTGGGTTGGGATTGGATCGAGCTGGCCATTCGCGGTGTATTGCTCGGCCTGTTCTGTGCGGCAGTTCACCAGTGGTATGTGCGGCGGGAGACGCACTTCTGGCCGACGATCTTCTACATGTTCCTCGGGATCTGGATGTACTACTTCGTCCGTCAGGCGAGCTTCGAGTTTCTCTACTTCATCGTCTATCGATTCCTTCCGACGATGATCGCGGTCGAGATCGTGCGCCACCTGCTCTTGTACACGATGCGGCGCGTGGTTCGGCGTCGCCCGGCGACGCGTCCGGCGCGCCAACCGACGAGGCCGGCGCCTGCGGTCGAGCTCATCTCGGCTCCCGCCGAGCAATGAGTCCGTCGTCCGCTCACAGTTATTGACAACGATCTGCGCGGGCCGCTACTCTTTCGCGTCTCGTTCCGATGGTGAATTCCGCGAAAAGTACTTTGTTGCTCGCCGTGTGCACGCTGTTCGGTGCGGCGATCGGCGTAGCGATGATGCCCTGGATCTTTCCCCGCGCCCACACGGAGATGTCCCGTACGAGCGTTCTCCTCACGGCCCTCCGGACGGACCGTAATGTGCCTCCGGTCGTCGTGCTCGGGGACAGCGCCGTGATGGCGGGAGTCGATACGCGCCAGCTCACCCCGGCGCACGGACGGTTCGGCGCGTGGAATCTCGGAAGCACGGGACAGGAGCTTTCCGAGTCGCTGCTGATCGCGGACGCGTTGCCCGATTCCGTGAAAACGGTGGTCATCGGTCTTCATTTCGACAAGATGACTAAGCCGGCGACCGCAATGCCGCGCAACAAATACGTTGCCTACGTGATGAGCGGATACCGTCCTTCCCCCGAGGTTGTTAGGCTGAGCGAGGGACTCGAGAACCAGGAGCTCCATGAATTGCTGGCGTCGAATCGCCTGCGCGTCATGATGTGGAGTCGATGGGTCGTCCGTGCTGCGACCGATCTTTCGGTACGCCGCAGCATTCGCGAGGACATGGACCTGACTCGCGCCGAGACCGATCTCTACCATCCGTCGCCTTACACGCGCGCCGTCGACGCGGTTGCCCTCGATCATCTGATGCGCACGTTCGACGTTCGCAGCAACCACTTCAAGACCCAAACGGATGCGGTAATGCTGCTTCGGGGCATGCACGACATCTTGTCGCGTCGCGGCAAGCGCGTGGTTTTCGTCGTGTTGCCGGAGCATCCGCGGCGACGGGCGATGACCACTGCCGGGTTTTACGCCGACGCGCATCAATGGGTCACGAACATGCGCGGCGAAGGGATCGACATCATCGATCTGCACGACGCGCTCGATGCCGGCGATTTCATCGACCACATTCATCCCGCGGATCGCGGCGCGGCTCGTCTGACGAGTCTGATCTCGCGCAGTCTGCGTCCCGACGGAGCGTAATCGCCGATGCTCTTTCACTCCGTCGCATTTTTCGTGTTCTTCGCCATCACGGTCAGCTTGTTGCTCGTTCTGCGGAAGCATTCCACGCAAAAGAACGTGCTGCTCGTCGCCAGCACGATCTTTTACATGTGGTGGAATCCGGCGTTCATCGTTCTGATCGCCTACTCGACCATCATCGATTACCGCATTGCGCTCAGGCTCGAGCGAACCGAGCGCGAAAGGACTCGCAAGGCGCTGCTTCTCGTCAGCCTGGTGAGCAACCTGGCGCTGCTTGCGTTCTTCAAGTATTCGGGGTTTCTTCAGGACAATCTGATGTTCGCATTCCGCCAATTCGGCTACGAGCCGAATTGGGCGGATCTCCACATCATTCTGCCGGTCGGCATCTCGTTCTATACCTTCGAGGCCCTCAGCTACACGATCGACGTCTATCGGCGCCGCATTGAGCCGTGCCGTTCCTTTCGCGATTTCAGCCTGTTCATTACGTTCTTTCCGAAGCTCGTGGCCGGACCCATCGTCCGGGCAGCCGATTTTCTGCCGCAGCTCGAGCGCCCGGCGAAGATGCGCTTCGATCGCGGCGCATTTTTCCTTTTTCTCCGTGGCCTGGTGAAGAAGGTCATCATTGCGGATGGAGTGGCCGGCTTCGCGGATGTGGTCTTCCGCGATCCGACAGGCTGGAACAGCCTGGTCATCTGGATGGGCGCGCTGTGCTTCTATGTCCAGATCTACTGTGATTTTTCGGGCTACTCCGAGATGGCCATTGCGATCGCGCGGATGCTCGGCTATGAGCTGTCTCCCAATTTCGATCGTCCGTATTTTGCCGGGAACCCATCGGAGTTCTGGCGCAAGTGGCACATCTCGCTCTCGACGTGGCTGCGCGATTATCTCTACATCCCTCTCGGCGGAAATCGCAGCGGCCCGCTCCGGTCGATGTGGAATCTGATGCTCACCATGTTGATCGGCGGACTGTGGCACGGCGCGAGTTGGAATTTTGTATTGTGGGGTGGTCTGCACGGGATGGCCCTGATCGTTCACCGGATCTGGTCGACGGTGACGGTGCGCTTCCGCGAGCGGGCGGCAAGCAATGTGTTCTACGTCGTCGCCAGCGTTCTGGCCATGCAGTACTTCGTGCTCCTGACCTGGATCCCGTTCCGCATCACGAACACCTCGAACATGCTGGTGGCATTGAAGAAATTCGTGTTCGTCGATTTCAGTCTGCATCTGACGGACATGGGCCTCGGCAAGCTTTCCCCCTTCTCGACGGCGATGCTGCTGGCGCTGTTTTTCGCGCTGCACGCCTATTCGAGATGGCGAGGAGGACTCGACGTTCAACTCTCCCGCACGCGCCTCGGCGCGGCCGCTGCCGTCTGCATCGTGACCGGCATGCTGCTGTTCCTCCTATGGCCCAGCTCCGAGGCGCCGTTCATTTACTTCCAGTTCTGAGTTGGCGCGAAGTTAGGCTGACACGAACATGATGCGGGAGTAGAATCCGGTCACCATGGCGCGAGACCTGAAGGAGCTCATCCGCGAGGCGGTAGAACTGCCTGAGTCCGATCGTGCGACACTCGCAGGTGTGATGCTTGAGAGCCTCGATCCGCGACCAACTCCCGAAGTCAGGGCAGCGTGGTCGCGAGAAATCGAACGGCGTGTCCGCGAGATCGATGACGGAACAGTTGATCTCCTAGACTGGCAAGACATCCGAGCGGAGCTATTCGCCGACGAATGAGGGTGAAGTTTCACCCCGAGGCGCGAGTCGACCTGAGAGCAGGCAAGGCCTTTTATCGTAGCCGTAGTCCCCTGGCTGCGTTATCGTTCTCGCGCGAGATCGATACGGCGATCTCTCGAATTAGCGACTCGCCATTGAGATATCCGGAGAGCGAGCACGGTATTCGCGAATTTATTTTGCCATGGCGCTTTCCGTACACAGTATCGGATCAGCGAAACCCTCATCGTCATAGTTGCTGTTGCCCATCAGAGCAAAAAACCGGGCTATTGGCATCATCGCACGTAACGTATCTTTCTTCATTCGATAGGAATGTTGTCAGAGTTGATCGCGGTCGATGTGTATGAATGCACATGCTCAATTACGGCCAGCGCCAGAGAGTGCAGCCCAACTTGCGACTGCAGCTGACGCGGCCCGGGTTCGGGCCGCCGCCCACTCCGCCGTCGAGCAGCGCGAGTGTTGCGAGCGTCACGGCCGTTGCAATCGCAGGCGGCGATGTCTCTCCGCTTCGGTCAGAACAACAGGTAGATCATCAGGAACAGCAGTATCCCGGGCACCACGATCAAGATGCCCGGAAACATCCAGATATTGATTCCACGAAGAATCAGGCCGCGAATCTTCAAGCGCGCGACTGCTCTCCAGTGAGTCGCGCCGAAAACGTCCGGGTATAGCGCCTGAACGTAGAAGTAGTCGACGTTCTCGTGATGCTCGGAGAAGTCGCAAAGAATATCCTGATAGTCGCGACTGATCGCGCCAAGCGCTTCTGCGGTAGCCGCCTCCTTAGCGATGAGTTCTTCGACGAGTGCATGAAGAACTTGGATTCGCTGAGCACTTCGGTGCATTCGCTCGGCGGTCACCAAATGATGTTTGCTTCCTTCGTGAGCTTCAATGATGAGAATGAAGATCGGAGCGACGACGGTCGCGAGCGGAATGAGCAGTGGATACGTAGTGTGCAGGCGCTCGCGGTAAATAAGATCGATCACCGTAATGCAAATAACGTATACCGACAGCATCGATATCGCTAACCGCGAAACACTGTGTTGCTTTCGAATTCGACGGCTGCTCTCGAAACGAACGCTCTTGGTGATCCAGAGCCTAGTCAGGATATCGCCCGCGAAAGAGTCGGGCGTCGGTAGCTTCATCGGCATGAGCAAATCCTCTCCGTTTAAGGAGTGATTGAGCGCGGCATGTGTCTACCCTCCCTTCCAGAATCCGCCGGAAAATAACCACTGCGCAGTAACGCACGACCTGGCGGCGATCGACACCTGTCCGAGCTTGCACAAAGACTTGAGCGACGCTCACATTGCTCGACGGTGGCATAGGGCGGCGGCCCGAAGCCGGGCCGTGTCCGCTGAGTCGCAGGTTAGGCGGTGTTGATCGTTTTCGTCATTCGGACAGCGTGTAGGTATATCCAAAACGCCGCGCAGCGTCGGCGAGGAATGTATGGATCGCGAATCTGTCTCGGGTATGACGAAATACGAGTTTTCTCGAGCCCGAACGCATTCGCACGCGGACATACCATCGCTGACGAAGGGCCAAATCGAGCAGCCACCATGCCGGGATCACAAAGGCAACCGCCGTCAGAACTTTTATATCCATGCTTCCTTCGTCGCGGAGGATCATGAGAGCGAGCACCACCAGCGGCGCGACGGCAACCAGCAGGAAAACCAGACCGAGACCGAACAGTACGATCGGGTTTTCCGCGCCCGAGCCGAAGGCTACCTCGAGCTGAATGATGTCGGCTCGAGGGACGAAGATCACAGGGCGGTGCTCATCCATCTCAGCGGCTCCCGCGGCGGACAACCTCACGCACTCGAGCTGAAGATGGTCGGCGGACTGTGATTCAGGCACGGCCACAAAAAAAGGCGGGTCTTGCGACCCGCCTTCGTCCTGTAAATTCGGGGAATTCGTTACTGGCCGACGACGCTGGAGCTCACGGAGTTGCTGCCGACGTTGCCGAAGATCATGTTGTTGGTCATGCCGACGACGGTTCCGGTTCCGGAAATACCATTCGTGGTGTTGCCGGTGATCGTGCATCCGGAGATGCGCGTGACCGGCGTGAGGCCGGCCAGTCCGGAGAGGATTCCCGTCGCGTTGTAGGAGATCAGAGAGTTCGCGGCGAAAAGCGTCGCGTTGGACTGCTCGACCTGCATCCCGGTCGCATTGTGGGACATCTCGCACTCGTACAAGGACGCCGAGTTGTTGACGTTGGCGACGAGCACGCCGGCATTGCCGTTGCCGCTCATCGACGAGTTGAACGCGGTCAGCTTGACCAGCGCCGTGGCGGCGGTGGGGTTGACGCGGATTCCGTTCGCGGCGTTGTTGCGGATATCCGTGCGCCGCACTTCGACTTTCGTCGTCGAGCCGGCGAGGCTCGGTGTGATCTCGATGCCGTCGCTGCTGAAGTTCTGAATGCGGCAATCCTCGACATAGACCTCGGCGGCCGACAGGATGCGAATCGCGTCCAGACCGGTGCCCACTCCATGAATCTCGAGGTGCTTCAGCACGACGACGTCCGTGGACGCCGCGTTGATGATGATCGCGTTCGTGCCCGACACGAGCACGCCTGCGATCTGCGCGCTGCCGTCGAGCGTGATCGATTTCGTGATCGTCACGCCGCCGAAGCCGCCCGGATCGAGCACACTGATGACTCCACCCGCCGCCGTCTTGCTGATGGCGCCAGCGAACGTCTTGCAAGGGGCGGTACGGCTGCACGGATTCGCGTCATCTCCGACACCAGAAACCCAAGTACGGGTTGCCTGCGCCTGGGCGATCGATGCGAATCCGAGCACGATCAGGCCGGCAAGAATAAGAATGAGACGTTTCTTCACAAAGTCCTCCTTCATCTCCATTGACCAAACAACCGTATGCCTGCATACGGGCAAAAGCTCTCTCCGAATGTCGGGATGTTAGCGGTGGTCGTGAATTATAGGCGTCATCTGGATCACATTTCCAGCAATCTTTCCGTGAGACATGCGTGATTTCGTGATGACGAGACATCGTTTGTTTTCGGTGAACTATGCGGTCCGATGCGCGCCGCTCCGCACCCGTGTGTTGCCTGGGTCCTCGCCTTAACGTACAGTGTCTTCGACACTTAGCGGCGAAGGGGTGGGGCCTGAAGGTTCTCGAATGCATTCTGTCGATGACGGGTGGCGGGGCGGAAAGACAGCTTTCCTACCTCGCCGCGCCACTCTCGGCGCGCGGATGGTCAGTTTTAACTGGCCTGGTCATCGGGGGCCCAAATCTGGAGCGTCTCGTCGAAGGCGGCGCGCGCGTGGAGTGGTTGCGCGCCGCCGGAAATCACGATCCGCGACTCATTACAGGCATCCGCCGCCTCATCCGGCGCGAGCAGCCCGACCTGGTGCACAGCTGGTTGCCGCAGATGGATGTCCTCGCCGGCGTCGCGGCGCTGACGTGCGGCGTCCCATGGCTCATGAGCGAGCGCAGCTCCGGCGATGCATTTCGCGGAACGTGGAAGGACCGGCTGCGCGTGATGCTCGCGAAGCACGCCACCGCGATCGTCGCAAACTCTCCGGGCGGCGTGCGATTCTGGTCCGCACGCGCTCCTCGCGTACCGGTTCATCTGATCGCGAATGCACTCGAGGTGGAAGCGATCGATGCGACGAGCCCCGCGACGTCGCAGCAGATCGGTGTCGAAGACGACGCGAAAATCGTGCTCGCCGCAGGCCGCCTTTCTCCGGAGAAGAATCACCGGCTGTTGATCGAGGCGCTCGCGAAATTGGACCGTGATGTGATCGTGGTGATCTGTGGCGAGGGACCTCTCCTCGAGCAGACGCGCGCGCTCGCGCACGACCTCGGCGTCGCGGATCGCGTCCGCTTTCCAGGCTTCATCCATCCTGTGTGGCCGTTCATGAAACGCGCGAACGTATTCGTGAGCGTCGGGTGGTACGAGGGACATCCGAACGCGGTGCTCGAGGCGATGGCCGCGCGTTGTCCGGTCGTTCTGTCGGACATCGAGGCCCATCGCGACGTTCTCGATCCGGACGATGCGGTGTTCGTCGATCCGTCGTCCGCCGACGCGCTCGCGACGGCGATTCGGAACGTTCTGAGCGGCGCCGGAGTTGTGGAGCGCGTGCAGCGCGCGAAGAAGCGAGCGGAAGCGTTCAGCGTGGATGCAGCCGGCGCGGCGCACGACGCGCTTTACCGTGATGTCGTGAAAACGCGTTGATCGTGTATAAGAAGGATCGTGCCCACTTTGTCGATGAACGAGACCACCGGCTACGAAACCGGTCCAAACCCGGAGTTGAAAACCGCGGTTCGCGATCACTGGGAGCGCGAGACTTGCGGAACGCGCTACAGCGAGGCGCCGGATCGCAAGATCTATTTCGACGAGCTGTCCGCGGCGCGCTATGCGCTCGAGCCTTACATTCATCGATTCGCCGAATTCGAGTTCGCGCGCGGTCTGGACATTCTGGAGATCGGTGTGGGCGGCGGCGCCGATTTTTCGAACTGGTGCCGGCATGCGCGGCATGCGACGGGAGTCGACCTCACCCAACATGCGATCGAGTTGACCAGCGAGCGGCTCCGCCTCGAGGGTGTCGCCGATGATCGCTACACCCTCCGCACCGCCGACGCGGAAGCGCTGCCTTTCGACGACGCCTCATTCGATCTCGTTTATTCATGGGGTGTCCTGCACCACACGCCGGACACGCGTGCCGCGTTCGCAGAAGCGTTCCGCGTGCTCGAGCCGGGCGGGCAGCTCAAGGCGATGATCTATCACGTTCCCTCATGGACCGGCGCGCTGCTCGCTGCCCGATACGGGTGGCTTCGCGGCGATTTCCGCCTAACACAAAAAGAGGCGCTGTTCCGGCACCTCGAGAGTCCGGGAACGAAGGCGTACTCGCTGGGCGAAGCGCGTGCGATGTTGGAGCACGTCGGCTTTGCGGCCGTTTCGGTCTGGACCGAGCTCGCGGTCGGCGATCTTCTGACGCTGAAGCTCGGCGAGAAATACCGCTCGCCGGTCTTTTCGATCGTCCGCGCGCTCTATCCGCGATGGCTCGTGAAGCGGATCGGACGGCGATGGGGATTGAATCTGATGATCACCGCGCGAAAGCCGGAGCGTTGACGAGCGATGTGCGGAATCGCCGGATTCGCCGGTCACTATGACGACGCGCTCCTGCGGGAGATGAACCGCCGCATCGCTCATCGCGGTCCGGACGACGACGACATTCTTCTGCTCGAACAGCGCGGCCGCCGCGTCGGACTCGCGCACCGGCGTCTCTCCATCATCGATCTCTCCTCGGCCGCACACGAGCCGATGGGCGTGCGCTGCGGAGAATGCGGGATCGATTCGTCACGCGATCGCGCCTCAGGACGCTGGCTGGTCTACAACGGTGAGATCTACAACTACCGCGAGCTTCGCGCCGGTCTCGAAGCGCGTGGGCATGTGTTCCACTCGAAGAGCGACACGGAGGTGCTGCTGCATCTCTACGCAGACGAGGGAACGGCGATGCTGCGCCGTCTCAACGGCATGTTCGCCTTTGCGCTCTACGACGGAGCCGGACATCGAAGCGATCCGCGCATGCCGCCCGGGGCGATGCTTCTCGCGCGCGATCACTTCGGCGTGAAGCCGCTGTATTACGCGGAGACGGACCGCGGCGTGTTGTTCGCGTCGGAGTTGAAGGCGATCCTCGCGGCGTCCGATGTTTCGCGCGAGCTCGATCTCATCGCGCTGCACGAGTACATCGCGTATCTCTGGTCGCCCGCGCCGCGCACTCCGCTGCGCGGCGTGCGAAAGATGATGCCGGGTGAGGCGATGATCGTCGACGACGGTCGAATCGCGGACCGGTTCACGTTCTACGATCTCCCGTACGGACAGCCTGCGTGGACCGGATCGGAAGAGGATGCCGTGCAGTCGGTGCGAGAAACGTTCGAGCAGGCCGTCGAGCGGCAACTCGTCGCGGATGTGCCGGTCGGCGCATTTCTGTCCGGCGGTCTCGATTCGAGCTCGATCGTGGCCATGATGCGGCGCCGGCGTCCCGACGTGGCGATTCCGTGCTACTCGATCGGCTTCGGCTCGAGCGCTTCCGATCCCGGCGCACCTTCCGATCTGCCGTACGCGCGCCGCGTCGCTGCATCGTTGAATGTCGATCTCCGGGTCATTGAGCTCGACTACAACATGATCGATCAGCTCGAACGGATGATCTATCACCTCGACGAGCCGCAGGGCGATCCGGCACCGATCAACTCTCTGCTCATCGCCGATCACGCGCGGCGCGACGGCGTGAAGGTGTTGATGTCGGGCACGGGTGGCGACGATCTCTTCAGCGGATACCGCCGTCATGTCGCGCTTCGCTACGAACGAATGTGGAGATGGCTGCCCCCCGCCGTTCTTCGCCGCGTCGCCGGCATGTCGCGCGCCGTCTCCGCCGGACGCGGTCCGCGCGGATGGATGGGGCGCAGTTTCCTGAGGCGCGTCGCAAAGGCATCGAGTTACCTCGACCTTCCCGACGACCGGCGCATCGCTTCGTATTTCTTCTGGAGCGTCGAGGAACTGCGGCGCGGCCTGTATTCGCCCGAATTCGCGAGAGCGACCGAAGATTTCGACACGGCGTCGCCGATGCTCGATAGCCTCTCGCGAATCCCCGCGGAGAAAGATCCGCTGAATCGCATGCTCTATCTCGAGGGAAAACATTTCCTCGCGGATCACAATCTGAACTACACCGACAAAACGACGATGGCCGCGGGTGTGGAATCGCGCGTGCCGTTTCTCGATCCCGATCTCGTCGCGCTCGCGGCAAGGATTCCGAGCGCGTGGAAGCAGAGAGGTCGCGTGGGGAAGGCGATCTTCAAGACCGCGATGGAGCCGTATCTGCCGCACGACGTCATCTACCGGCCGAAAACAGGATTCGGCGCGCCGATCCGCCGC
>Ga0075428_100005620_pt1 | contig 13928 bp, 14 predicted proteins | sample RhiMetdeltSRZDD2_FD_75291 | JGI IMG/M metagenome (GOLD analysis project Ga0075428, IMG submission 75291) | Populus rhizosphere microbial communities from Tennessee, USA - Rhizosphere MetaG P. deltoides SRZDD2 | ecosystem: Host-associated > Plants > Roots > Rhizosphere > Soil | place: USA...
TGATCCTGGTGGGCCCCGGCTCCCACTGGGCGCAGGGCGGCGCCATCATGGGGCCGCAGATCCGCGCGACGGGATACCTGGAGACGATGGAGATCCGCGCGCTCATGGCGGCTTCGGTGGCGCTGGTGCTGCCGTCGCTCGAGGAAGGCTTCGGGCTGCCCGTGGTGGAGGCCATGGCCGCGGGCCTGCCCGTGGTCTGCTCGCGCGGGTCCGCGCTCGAGGAGGTGGCGGGCGATGCGGCCACGCTCGTGAACCCGCTGGACACCCGCTCCATCGCGGACGGGATCGAGAGCGTCCTGGACAACCCGCGCAAGGCGGAGGCACAGCGGCAGAAGGGCTTCGAGCGCAGCCAGCTCTTCAGCTGGGACGCCACCGCGGCGCGCACCCTCGAGTTCTACCGCAAGGTCCTGGCTTGACGGCGGACCGACACTGCTCACGATCGGCATAGACGCGCGGGAGCTTGCGGGGCGTCCCACGGGGACGGGGCGGTACCTGCGCAGCCTCCTGCGCGAGTGGACGCGCGCCGGCGCCGACCGCCTGGTGGCCTACTTCAACGGGCCCGCGCCGGACGACGCGGTGCTGGACCACCCGCGCGTGGTGAAGCGGCCGCTGGGCGCGGAGCCGGTGCGCGGACTGCGCTGGCAGGAAGGGCGGCTGCCCCCGGCCGCGCGGGAGGACCGCCTCGACGTCTTCTTCGCGCCCGCGTACTCCTGTCCGCTCGGGCTGGACGTCCCGCGGGTGACCACCGTCCACGACATGTCGTTCTTCTCCCTCCCCGACGATTTCGCGCTGCTGGACGGCATGCGGCGGCGGGCCACGGTGGCGGCCAGCATCGACGCCTCGCGGCGGCTGCTCGCGGTCTCGGACTTCACGCGCCGCGAGATCGCGGGATACTTCCCGGCCGCGGCCGCGCGGACGGTGGTGACGCCGCACGGCGCCGACGACGACCTCGCCGCGCCGCCGCCGCGCGAGCTGGCCCGCGCCCGCCTGGGCCTGCGCGGCCCCATGGTCCTGACCGTGGGGACGATCCTGAACCGGCGCTGCCTGCCCGTGCTCTTCCACGCGGTGGCGCGGCTGCGCCGCGCCTTTTCGGACCTCACGCTCGACGTGGTGGGCGAGAACCGCACGCACCCGCCGCTGGACCTCCCCGCCCTGGCCCGCCGCACGGGCCTGGGCGACCACGTCCGCCTCTCCGGCTTCGTGGACGAGGCGGCGCTGGCCGGCCGCTACGCCGCCGCCGACGCCTGTGTGTTCCTCTCCGAGTACGAGGGGTTCGGCCTGCCCGCCCTCGAGGCGATGGCGCGGGGCGTGCCCGTCGTCACGAGCACGAGCCCGGCGCTGGGCGAGGTCTTCGGCGAGGCGGCCCTGCTGGTGGACCCGCGCGATGCGCCGGCGACCGCGGACGCCCTGCACCGGGTCCTGCGCGACCCGGCCCTGCGCGACGACCTCGTGGCCCGCGGCCGCGCCCTGGCGGCGCGCCATTCATGGGCGGAGTGCGGCCGTCTCACCCGCCAGGCCCTGGCGGCGGCGGCGGAGACGGGATGAGCGAGACGCCCCGCGTCACGGCGGTGATCGTTTCGTTCAACACCCGCGAGCACCTCCTCCGTTGCCTGGCCTCGCTCGAGGCGCACGTCACGCTGCCGCTGCAGGTCGTGGTGGTGGACAACGGCAGCAGCGACGGGTCGGCCGCTGCCGTAGGCCCTGCGCATCCGGGGGTCCAGGTCCTCGAGAACGACGCCAACCTCGGCTTCGCGGCGGCGTGCAACCGCGGCCTGCGCGAGGCGCGGGCGCCGTACGTCCTGCTGCTCAACAGCGACGCCGAGGTCTGCGCGGGCGCGGTGGAGGGCCTGGCGGCGATCCTCGACGCGCGCGCCGACGTCGGCGTGGTGGGCCCGCGGACGGTGGGCCACGACGGCGGCCCGCAGCTCTCGTTCGGGCCCGACCTCACGCCGGTCTCCGAATGGCGCCAGCGCCGCCTGGTGCGCGCGATCCGCGACCGCCGGCCGGAAGCCGTCCGCGAGGTCGAGGCGCTCTGCGCGCGCGAGCAGGAGCCGGCCTGGGTCTCCGGCGCGTGCCTGCTGGCGCGCAAGGCCGCGCTCGACGCGGTGGGCGGCCTGGACGAGCGCTTCTTCCTTTATGAAGAAGACGTGGACCTGTGCCTGCGCGTGCGCCAGGCCGGCTGGCGCATCTTGTACACGCCGGCCGCCGTGGTCATGCACCACCTCGGCCGCAGCATGGAGAAGATACCCGCGCTGTCCCGACTGGAGTACGACCGCAGCCACCTGCGCTTCTACGCGAAGCACCGGGGGCCGGGCGCGACGGCCCTTCTCCGGCTCTACCTGGCCGGGTCGTCGATCGCGGGCTGGATCGCCGCGGTCGGCCCCGGGGCCGACCGCCGTGCGCGTCGCAGGGAGCGCGCGGGCGCCCTGCGCGTCGCGGTCGGCGGGCCTTGACCGAACGGACGGCGAGTCCGAGGCCGCGTCACCGGAGCACAACCTCGACTAGCGGTTGAAGCACTTGTTCCGGAACAAGTACGAAACGTAACAAACGCGTGGTAGGAACTTCGAAGAGTGGTCCGGAGAGTTGCTCGTCGCGTCAGACTCTGCCGCGCGGCCTCGAGCGAAGCGCACGGGTCCCGACCAGCGCGAGGAGCAGCAGGAATGGGACCGCGAAGAGCAGGTGCTCGGGCTCGACCAGATAGTGCAGCGGCCCGAAGTCTCCGCCGCCGTGCCCGTGGCCCGGATGGGCCGCCGCAGGTGAGACCAGGGCCAGCCAGACCAGACCGATCGCGGCCACTCTCTTGATCATCTCTCGCTCTCCTCTCCGTGCTTTCTGCGTTATAGCACGCGCGCGGCCGCCTCGAGACCGCGCAGGTGCTCGGCCGCTTCCTGGAGCCGCGTCTCGCTGAAGACCGCGATGCCGCTGCGGCGGAGCAGCGTTGCGGTGACACCGGCCTCCGCCTCGCGGCGGCCGCTGAAGGACCCGTCGTAGACGTACCCGCTCCCGCACGACGGGCTCCCGTCCTTCAGGACCGCCAGCAACGCCCCGCTCTCGCGAGCCGTCCGCAGGGCCAGCTCGGCGCCGCGGCGGAACGCGCCCGTCACGTCCTCACCGCCGCGCGTGCGCACGCGCCCGTCGCCGTCGAGCACGGACGCTCCGCCTGCTCCGTGGATCTCCGCCGCGGGCCGAGGCACGCCGAGGCCACCCGCCACCTCGGGACAGAACGGCACCACGCGGCCCTCCCGCACCCATTCCTGGAGGATCCGGCTGCCGGACGCCGCGTCCGCGCCGTTGTAGCGGACCTTCTCGCCCAACAGGCACGCGCTGACCAGCACCCGGATCATCGTGTCGCGTAGGAATCGGCGCCCATCAGGTGGAGCGAGACGTACGGCCGGTCGCCCACCACCCAGCTGTCGTGCGGATCGGCGGACACGTGGAAGACGGATCCCTCGGTGAGCTCGATGACCCGGCCGTCCTCGAAGGCCACGGTGGCCGTGCCGGACAGCACCATGCCGACGTGCGCGACGGTGCAGCGCAGGGCGCCGACCGTGGGCCCGACGTGGCGCGACCACTTCCAGCCCGGCTCGTACTCGGCACGCCCGAGCGTCATCCCACCGACCTTCACCACCGCCAGGCGCCCCTTCTCGAAGACCCGCACCTCGTCCGGCGTCTCGAACCGCTTCAGATCGACGATGCCCACCATGCCTCTACCTCACCTCGGCCCGCTCACACCCTCTCACCGGCGCGCACCTGGGCGATCCGCGCCTTGACGAGCCGCTTCACGAGGCCGACCGGCACGGGCTCGGCGAGCGGGAAGCGGATCGTGCCCTTCGACGTCTCGTACCCCTTCACCGCCGCCGCGTGGGCGCGCACGATCGCGCCGCCGATCGGGTACAAGCTGGTGTGGCTCTTCCAGGCCGCGTACCAGACGAGCGTCCGGCCGCCGAGCCGGAAGGCCGGGATGCCGTAACCGAACGATTCGATCGCTCCGGGCGCGGCCGAGCGGATCGCGTTGCGGAGCGCAGTCAGGGCCTTCCGCTGGCCGGCCGGCAGCTTCGCGAAATACGCCCGAGCCTTCTCCCGCGACTCGCGCGCGGCCGTCCTTGCGGCCGCGGCGGCGCGGCTCGTCTCCTTACGGCGTCTTTCTGCCATTCAGCTCGTCCTGTACACGTCGGTGCTGAGGTATTTCAGCCCGGAGTCGGCCACGAGCGTGACCACCGTGGCAGCCGGGCCCAGGCGCTCCGCCACCTGCAGGGCGGCCACGACGTTGGCCCCGGACGACGTCCCGGCGAAGATGGCCTCGTCGCGCGCCAGCCGCCGCGCCATCTCCTTAGCCTGGGCGGTGGGCACGGCCACGATGTCGTCCACGAGGCCCGGCTCGAAGAGCGGCGGCGTGTACCCGATCCCCACGCCCTCGATCTTGTGCGGCCCCGCCGGCCCGCCGCGCAGCACGGACGACTCGCCGGGCTCGACGACCACGATCCTGACGCCGGGCTTGTGCCGCTTCAACACGGTGGCCACGCCACGAGACGACGCCGCGGTACCCACGCAGTGGACGAAGGCGTCCACTGCGCCCCGCGTCTGCTCCCAGATCTCCTCCCCCAGGTCGTGGTAGCCCGCGATGGTGTCGGGGTTGTTGAGCTGGTCGGTCCAGTACGTGCCCGGGTCCCGGCTCAAGCCGCGAGCGGTCTCGATCATGTCGAGGATCAGCTTCTTCGTCGTGAGCCCGCCCTCGCTCGGCACGAGGGTCAGCTCCGCGCCCAGGGCCGCCATGTGGTCCCGCTTCTCCTTGCTGAACGCGTCGGAGGTGACGATCCGCATGCGGTACCCGCGGGCCGCGCAGACCAGCGCCAGCGACGTGCCCGTGCTCCCGCCGGTGTACTCGACGACCGTGCCCCCCGGCTTCAGGCGGCCGTCGGCCTCCGCGCGCGCGATGACCGCCATCGCCATCCGGTCCTTGACGCTGCCCGTCGGGTTCTCGGACTCGAGCTTGACCAGGACGGCCGCGCCGCTCGACGGCACGACGTTGCGCAGCCGCACCATCGACGTGTTCCCGATGGCGCCGAGGATGTCCATCGGACCTAGCGCGTCAACAGCTCCGCCAACGAGCGCCAGGCGCCGGTGCCCGAGATGGCCAGGCGGACCGGCACCGAGACCAGGATGAGCGCGCCGCCCCACAGGTACGCCTTGTGCACCCTGCCCCGCGAGACGAAGTCGTAGATCATCGCGGCGACGACGAACAGGAACGACAAGCCGAAGAACCCCGGCGGTCCCATCGCCAGCACGCCGGGCAGCCGCCCCACGGCGGCCACGATGATGCTGACGTAGGCCAGGAGCATCAGCCGCTTGTGCGCCTCCTTGTCGCGCCTGAGGGTCAGCGCGGTGGCCACGAAGATCGAGAACAGGACCATGTCGAAGAGCGGGATGATCAGGAATGCCAGTGGATCCATGCCCGGCGGCGCGGATCCGCGCGCCGCCGTGGCGATCGCGATGGTCGTGCCCGCGGCCACCATCGCCGCGGCGAGCACGCCACCCGCCACGCCCAGCTTGCGGTGCACGGCCACGCGGCGGCTCGAGACGAGGGCCGTCTGGACGATGAACAGCAGCACCCACGCGGTGAAGAGCGCGCCGTGCAGGTGGACGAGGCCGGTGAAGGGCCCGCCCGTCAGCGTGACCTTCGGCCCGCCGTCCAGGAGCCGCAGGTAGTACGTCGCGGCGAACCCGGCGAAGACCGTGAGCCCCATCGCCACGGCCATGCCGCCGTAGAACAGCCGGTCGTAGGCGCCAGCGCGCACCGGCGTGCCGGCAGCGGGGCGTAGTGTTGAGGCGATCGCCATTCCGCTCCTCCTGACGGCCGAGAGCCTATCACCGCGGGACCGTTGCGTCCGGTCAATCCCCCGGCTCTTCCCGGACCAGCCAGATCCGCACGCCAAGACCGGCCCGCAGGATGTCGTCGCCAAGGCCCACGTAGAGCGCATTTTCGCCGCGCCACACGTGCGAGTACCGGAACGACGGGACCATCTCCAGTTTCTCGCCAAGGCGGACGATTCCATCGATCCCGGCGGTCAATCCGAATCGACCCGTGTCTCCTGGTACTGGAGAGTCGCCCTGCCTCGGCTCGCCCAGGGCGGCACTGATTCCGCCTTTCAGCTCGACCGCCGCGCCGCCGACGGGAACGCGCAGGCCTGAAAGCAGTGATACGAGCGTGTCACGGTGCGTCGCCACCACCGGCCCGCCGCCGACCACAAACCGGCCCGATTGCGTGGCCTTCAGGGCGCTCGTGGTGCTCAGCTCGGCGCCGATCGACCATCGTTTCCCGATGGATCGCTCGACCGTGACCGCGAAGCCGGGCACCGTTCCACCAAGGCTGTTGTCCAGGTATGGACCACCGGTGCCGTCGTAACCCTTGGGCTGATACGACAACAGGGCGCGTAGCTCGGCGCCTAGCACCCCGCGACCGCCAGCTCGCGAAGCCGATTCCTGCGCGGCCGCGCTCGCCGACCACAGGAGAACGATCGTGGCGGCTGTCGCGCAGAGGCGAGACTTGGCGATCAGGCCACCGGCTTCGCCAGCGGCAGCCATTCGCCGTAGGTCAGCATCCGCCATATCCATTCCAACGGTCCGTAGCGGAAAAGTTGCAGCCACAACCGGCTGGTCACCACCTGAACAGCGTACACGGCGAAGCCGATCGGCAGGTACAGCGTCGGCCCCATGGTGCCGCCGAGTCCCAGCCCCGTCCCGTAGAACAGCAGCGTGCAGATGACGCTCTGGCCCACGTAGTTCGTGAGGGCCATCCGGCCGACGGGCGCGAAGTGACGGAGCCGATCACGTCCCCCGCGTTCGAGCCAGATCAAGCAGAAGCAGGCGACGTACCCGCAGCTCAGGGGAAGGACGCCGAAGGTGCCGCTCACCATCTCCAGCCACGACCCCGAGTCGAAGGTCGCCGCGTAGACCGCGTTGAGCGGCAGGCCGAGCGCCAGGCCAAAGATCGCCAGGCGCCTGAGGATCGGCCGGCCGGGCTCCAGTTTGTCGTAGAGCTCGTGCCGCCCGATCCAGAAGCCAAGCAGGAAGCAGCCGTAGATCCTGAAGATCATGCCGCTCTTGAGGAGGAACGACGCCTGTGAGAACACCTTGGCCAGGTTGAGGCGCACGATGTCGCCGACACTGCCGCGCGTCCACGTGTCGATCAGGGTGTCGCGAGTGAACCCGAACCGACGAAAGAGCGCGTCCTGGATGTCCGTGAAGACACCGACCGGCATTCCTCCGGCCAGCTTGACCGCCATCGGGGCCAGGAGAGCCAGTACCGCGGCGGTCAGGACCGTTCGATCCCGAGCCGCCACGAAGGGAACGAGCAGCGCACCGCAGACGGCATAGGCCTGGAGGATGTCGTCGTGCCAGAACAGGACCGCGTGCGCCAGACCGATCACGTACAGAATCGCCACCCGCCTCAGATAGAACCGGTGGAACGCCAGGCCCTTCGAGCGCGTCCGTGAGAGCAGCACCGAGAAGCCGACGCCGAACAACGCGGAGAAGATCGTGTAGAACTTGCCTTCGATCAGGAACAGCTCCACGAAGTCGAGCACACGGTCCGAAGGGTACGTGCCCATCGCCGTCCTGGCCGTTTCGGGAAGGTAGAGGTAAAGCGAATAGAGGATCATGTTGGCGCTGACGATCCCGAGCAGGGCGAGGCCTCGCACGGCGTCGAGCAGCTCGACGCGCTCGGCGGTCTGGGTTGGCGTCACCTCTCGCGTGTGTGGCATTCCGAGAAGTCCCTGCGCACTTTTCGTTTGCGGCCCGGACGGGCGTTATGTTACGGTGGATTGAGCACTTGGAGCGATCCACCGGCTTGGGTCTGGGGGCAGGCACGATACCGCAGTAGGCGCACTTCATCCGGGACGCGGCCCCGCCGCCGATCGCCCGAGGCTCACGAGCGCCTCGTCATGAAGATCGCGATCGACGCGCGGAAGTGGCGGGACTACGGGATAGGGACGTACGTCCGCAACGTCGTCCGGCACCTCGCGCTGCTCGATCGCGAGACCACCTACTTCCTCTTCTGCAACGAGGCCGACGAGAGCACGCTCCGCGACCTGGCGGAGAACTTCGTGCCCGTGGTGGAGCACGCCGCGGGGTACAGCGTGGGCGAGCACGTCTCGATCCCGCGCAAGCTTCGCCAGCTCGGCGCGGACCTCTATCATTCGCCGCACTACGTGCTGCCACTCCTGTGCCCCAAGGCGGCGGTGGTGACCATCCACGACTGCATCCACCTCCTCTTCCCGGAATACCTGCCGAACCGGATGGCCAAGCGGTACGCCTGGTTCATGATGAGGAACGCCGTCCACCGCAGCGAGCTGATCCTCACCGTCTCCGAGGCCAGCCGCCACGACATCCTGAGCTTCTACCCCGAGGCCGATCCCGAGAAGCTCCGGGTGGTCCCCAACGCCATCGACGAGGCCATCCTCGAAGATCCGGGCGAGGAAGAGATGGAGCGCGTGCGCGAGCGCTACCAGATCCGCGGGCGCTTCATCCTCTACGCGGGGAACATCAAGCCCCACAAGAACCTGGCGCGGCTCATCACGGCCTTCGGCCTGCTGAAGCAGCGCGCGGGCCACGAGGACGTCAAGCTCCTCATCATCGGTGACGAGATCAACCGCTACGCGTCGCTGCGGCGCAGCGTGGAGGCGGCGGGCGTGCGCCAGGACGTCCGGTTCTTCGGGTTCGTCCCCGACCACACGCTGAGCGCGCTCTATCGCCTGGCCTCGGTGTTCGCGTTCCCCTCGCTCTACGAGGGGTTCGGCCTGCCTCCCCTCGAGGCCATGGCCTGCGGCACGCCCGTGGTGACCTCCCGGATCTCGTCGCTGCCCGAGGTGGTGGGCAACGCCGCGGTCCTGGTGGACCCCTACAGCGTCGAGGACATCGCCGCGGGCCTGGAGCGGGTCCTGGGCGACGCCGAGCTGCGCGCCTCGCTGGTACAGCGCGGGCGGGCGCGGGTGCAGGACTTCAGCTGGGAGCGGTCGGCGCGGGCCATCCATTCCGGCTACATGAAGGTCCTGGGCGTGGCCGTGCCCGCCGTGGCCGCGGCCGAGGAAGCGCGCTGAAAGTCGCCCTCGTCCACGACTGGCTCACCGGGATGCGCGGCGGGGAGAAGGTCCTCCTCTCGCTGCTCCGTCTCTTCCCGGGGGCGCCGATCTTCACCCTGCTCCACGTCAAGGGATCCGTGGCGCCGGAGATCGAGGCGCGCGAGATCAAGACCACCTTCGTGCAGCGCCTTCCAGGCGTGGAGCGGCGGTACCGCCAGTACCTGCCCCTCTTCCCCGCGGCCGCCGCCACGCTCGACCTGCGCGGCTACGAGATGGTGATCTCGAGCTCCCACTGCGTGGCGAAGGGGGTGGCCGTGGACCCGGGCGCGATGCACATCTGCTACTGCCATACGCCGATGCGCTACGTCTGGGACCGCTACGACGACTACTTCGGTCCGGGACGGGTCGGCACCCCCGCAAAGTGGATCCTGCCCTTCGTGGCGGAGGGCCTCCGGGCCTGGGACGTGGCCACCGCCGGGCGGGTGCGGCGCTACGTGGCCAACAGCCGCTACGTGGCCGGCCGCATCGAGCGCTACTACGGACGCGAGGCGGAGGTGATCCCGCCGCCCGTGGACACCGACTTCTTCACCCCTGCCGAGACCAACGGGCAGGCCGGCGCCTTCGACCTCGTCATCTCCGCGCTGGCGCCCTACAAGCGCCTCGACCTCGTGCTCGAGGCCTACCGGGGCACCGGCCGGCCGGTCAAGATCGTGGGCTACGGACCCGAGGAGCCGGTGCTGCGCGCCCAGGCCCCGGCGGAGGTGGAGATCCTGGGCAAGGTGGACGACGAGACGCTGCGCGAGCTGTACCGCCGGTGCCGCGCCGTGCTCATGCCCGGGGTCGAGGACTTCGGGATCGTGCCGCTCGAAGCCATGGCCTGCGGCAAGCCGGCGGTGGCCTTCGCGGAGGGCGGGGCGGTCGAGACCGTGACCCCCGGCCAGACCGGCGTGCTCTTCCACGAACAGACGGCCGCGGCGCTGCGCGCCGCCGTTGACTCGCTTTCTGGGCTGCGCTTTAATACGGCGACGCTCCGGGCCCGCGCCGAGGCGCACAGCCGGCCGGTCTTCGAGGCGCGCTTCCGGGCGTTCGTGGAGGACGCGCTGGCCGCGGGATGATCGACAGCCTATGGTGAGATTCCAGACCCGCCTGATGGCGGCGGCGTTCGTCCTGACCGACGTCGTCTCCACCAACCTGGCCTGGATCCTGGCGTACTACCTCCGCTTCCACTCGGACCTCGTCTCCCTGTTCCTGCCGGTGACCAAGGGGTTGCCGCCCGTCTCGCGGTACCTCCTGCTGCTGCCCTTCATCTCGCTGCTGTGGCCCGGGGTCCTCTATTTCCACGGCCTCTACCAGGTCAAGCGCGGGCGCAGCCGCATCGACGAGTTCTTCGCCATCCTCTTCAGCGTCCTCATCGCCTCCGCCCTGACCCTGGGCGCCACGCTGTACGTTCGCGTCTATTACCGCTACCAGCCGGACGTGGCGCCGCGCTGGGAGTACAGCCAGGGCGTTTTCGCGCTGTTCGTGCTGCTGGACGTGGTGGCCCTGAACCTGGGCCGCGCCGCCCTGCGCGGCTACCTGCAGCGGATGTGGGCCGCGGGCTACAACGTGAAGCGCGTCCTCATCGCGGGCGCGGGCGAGCTGGGCCGGCACGTGGCGGACACGATCCAGGCCCACCGCGAGCTGGGCTACCGGCTGGTGGGCTTCGTGGACGACACTCCGCGGCCCGCCGGGGGCGCCGCCGCCGTGCTGGGCGACCTCTCGCAGACCATGGACGTGGCCTCCGCCCACGGCGTGGACCAGCTCTACATCGCGCTGCCGCTCGAGGAGCACGACAAGCTCCTGAAGCTGATCAAGAGCGTGCGCAACGAGTGCGTGGACATCAAGGTCATCCCCGACCTCGTGCAGTACGCCACCATCAAGGCCGCGCTGGAGGACCTGGACGGGATCCCGATCATCAGCCTGAACGAGGTCCCGCTGCGCGGCTGGAACAGCATGCTCAAGCGGGTCATGGACGTGGTGGTGGGATCCGGCCTGCTGGTGATCTTCACGCCGGTCCTGGCGGCGATCGGGGCGGCCATCAAGCTCAAGGGCGGCAAGGGGCCGATCCTCCTGCGCCAGGAACGGATGACCCTGGACGGGAAGACTTTCGAGATCTTCAAGTTCCGGACGATGGTCGACGAGGCGGAGAAGGAAACGGGCCCCGTGTGGGCGAGCCCCGAGGACCCGCGCCGCACGCCGCTGGGGATCTGGCTGCGCCGCTTCAACCTGGACGAGGTGCCCCAGCTCCTGAACGTGGTGCGGGGGGACATGTCGCTCGTGGGCCCGCGCCCGGAGCGGCCGCCCTTCGTCCGCCAGTTCAAGGAGCGGATCCCGCAGTACATGCTGCGACACCGCGTGAAGAGCGGGATCACGGGATGGGCCCAGGTCAACGGATGGCGCGGCAACACCTCCATCGAGAAGCGGATCGAGTACGACCTCTACTACATCGAGAACTGGTCGCTGCTGCTCGACGTGAAGATCCTGATCCTCACGATCCTGCGCGGCTTCGGCCAGAAGCACGCGTATTGAGCGCAGTCCTCTGCGCGGCCCTGCTCCTCGCCCCCGCGGCGGCGGCGAAGGCCTTCGACGCGGAAGGCTTCGGCGCGCGTCCCGGCGGTGATCCGGCCGCCAACACGCGGGCCATCCAGGCGGCCCTCGACGCGGCCGCCGCCGCCGGCGGCGGCACCGTCACCGTGACGCAGGCGGGCGTGTACGACCTCGCCGCCCAGGGCCCGAACCCCTACCAGCCGGGCCATCAGTATTGCCTGGAGTTCCGCGGCAACGGCCTGACCCTGAGCATCGGGCCCGAGGTCACGCTGCGCCTGGCCGGTGACCAGCAGGGCGACGAGACGGGCGCGGTGGACGTCGTGATCTGGCGCGGGCGGAGCGACGTGCGGATCACCGGCGGCGGCACGATCTCCGGCAACACCGACGGCCAGCGCTACTGGAGCCGGCCGCGGGCGTACACCCAGATCACGGCCGGGAACCTCGTGGCGGGCTACGCCACCCCGGACGCGCGAAACGAGCGCATCCGCATCGACGACCTGATCCTGATGGACCATTTCTCGAACGCCATCTATCTTTCCGGCCACCCGGGCAGCCGCGACCGCGACATCCGCATCAGCAACGTGCGCGCGCGGTCGACGGGCGAGGGGATCGTGGTCATGTACGCGGACGACGTCACCCTCTCCGACAACGAGTACGAGAGCGGCTGGGTCCCCGACCATCCGGGCGACGCCCTGGAGCTGTGGGACGTGGCCGGCTTCCGCATCCTGCGCACCGCGGTGCGCGGCAGGCTGGGCGGGTCGGCCATCGACCTCTACGGGGCCCGCGACGGCGTGGTGGACGGCTTCACCATCGAGGGCGGCACGGAGGGAGTGGGCGTCCAGGAGAACACCGCCCTGGGGACGTACGCGGAGCGGATCGAGATCAAGAACGGGTCCGTCACCCTGAGCGGCGGGGGAAGCGCCTTCTTCACGAAGGGGGCGCGCGTCCGCCACGTGACCTTCGCCTCGGTCAAGGCCCAGGGCGGCAAGCATCAGGGCAGCATCGGGTTCCAGATCTCCATGGACAACCTCCAGGGGCGGCCGTCGGACGATTGGCGGCAGCAGGGGCCGATCACCCTCAAGGACTGCGACGCATACGGCAACGACGTCGGCCTCCTGATCAAGACCGTGGCCGGCCTGACCGTCAGCGGTGGCGACTACTCCATGAACAACGCCACGGGCCTGTCCGACGGGATCCGTTGGATGGGACAGCGAAACGCCTACCGGCGCGCGGACACGCGGGACCTGGAAATACGCGGCGTCCGCGCGATCGGGAACAAGCGGTACGGGATCCTCATCGACGGCGAGCGCCTGGTCGGCCGCGAGCCGCGGGGCTCCATCACCGGGTGCCGGCCAGCACCCGTCCAAATCGAGTCCGGCGGCAGCCCCGCCATCGCGCGCGACCTGGCGTTCGATACCTCGTGCGCGCCGCCGGGTTTGGCCCCGACGGCAGCGCCAGCCGCGTCTCCTTCCCCGGCGGCACGTCCTGCCAAACGCGCGCGCCGTCCCCCGGCCGTCCGTCCTTCACCGGCGGCGCCTCCCTCTCCCGCGGTGCCCTGAGCCATGCCGCGAGCCCTCGTCACCGGCGCCGCCGGCTTCATCGGGTCGCACCTGTGCGAGTACCTGCTCGACCGCGGCTTCGCGGTGGTGGGGATGGACAACCTCGTCACCGGGGACCTGGCCAACATCGAGCACCTGTCGGGCCGCGAGTTCGTGTTCATCCGCCACGACGTCACGAACTACATCAACCTCGAGGGCCCGCTGGACTTGATCTTCCATTTCGCCAGCCCGGCCTCGCCCATCGACTACCTGCGCGTGCCCATCCAGACCCTGAAGGTGGGCAGCCTGGGCACGCACAACGGCCTGGGCCTGGCCAAGGCGAAGAAGGCGCGCTTCCTCCTGGCCTCGACCTCCGAGGTGTACGGCGATCCGAAGGTGCATCCCCAGCGCGAGGACTACTGGGGCAACGTCAACCCCGTGGGGCCGCGCGGCGTCTACGACGAGGCCAAGCGCTTCGCGGAGGCCATGGTCATGGCCTACCACCGGGTGCACGGCGTGGAGACCCGCATCGTGCGGATCTTCAACACCTACGGCCCGCGCATGCGGATCGAGGACGGGCGCGCCATCCCCGCCTTCCTGAGCCAGGCCCTGCGCGGCCAGGACGTCACGGTCTTCGGCGACGGCTCCCAGACCCGCAGTCTCTGCTACATCTCCGACATGGTGGATGGGATCTACCGGCTCATGAGCTCGTCGGAGTCCGACCCGG
>Ga0075428_100005621_pt1 | contig 13928 bp, 15 predicted proteins | sample RhiMetdeltSRZDD2_FD_75291 | JGI IMG/M metagenome (GOLD analysis project Ga0075428, IMG submission 75291) | Populus rhizosphere microbial communities from Tennessee, USA - Rhizosphere MetaG P. deltoides SRZDD2 | ecosystem: Host-associated > Plants > Roots > Rhizosphere > Soil | place: USA...
CACGGAACGACAAATCGAAGCAGATCCGTCACCTGCGTGAGCTGATCGCGGCACTCGACAAGCGTGTGCCAAGGATCGAGCGAGTGGGCGAGGCCGAGATCGCCCGCGACGCTGCCGAGCTGAAGAAGAAGGCGCTTACACGTCTCGCCGAGCTCCAGGCCGATATCGAACAGGAGTAAACGTCGCGCCAGGCTCTCAATTGAGTGAGTGCGCTGCGGGCTCCAGACACGAACGGATGAAGCCGTGGTTACGGCTTGAAGGTGGTCTTGTTGTCGCTGCAGTAATTCTCCTGGCTCCGCGAGATGGACGATAGCGACTGTCTTGAATGTCAAGCGGTCTCTGGTTGATCGATCTGTCGCCACGTCATCTTCGTCCCCGTCATCGCGTGGATGATCAGCGCGAGGGCTGTCGTTCTTCTCCCATCAGGTCTAACGGCACCTGATCTGTCGCGGTCCAGGTCTTCATGCAGGTGCTACAGACGTACGTGATGGTCCGCTGATAGTTACGCATCGTTACTTCGTTCGCCGCCCCCTGGCCGCGACAGGAGGGGCACGCCTGCTTGTACTGCACGTCAGCATGAGAGTTCATGGCAGCACTCCTAAGAAAAAAGAAGTGCTGACGATAAATCAGCGTCAGTTTTGACGCTGTCCCAAATGAGACATCGCAGTCTGGACCAAGCCCCTGCGGCTCAGAGATGGGAGCCCTTGGACGTGCATTCGGCCGGTGAGGCGAGGGGCGGGCCTGCGACTTGGTTACGGTTGAGCTTTCTCCTAATGAGTCGGGCGTGGCTTATGGAATGAACGAAGCGATGTTCTCGCGCCGCGTCTTCTCATGCGCATGACTCTCATTGTTGGCATTCGGCCGGGCTGTGTCACGCGTTTCCCAGTCGAGCACGTCGGCCGGAGTTTCGTGCGCGCCGGCCGCGCGCGCCAGGGCTTCGAGCGGCGCGGAGGCGATGATCATTCGGAAGGCGCTCTGGTCCTGTACCGCGAGCAGTGCCACCCGGTGCTCGCCGTCTGTCCATTGCGCGACCACATTGTCCACAGGCCGCTGTGGTTGCAATCCCACAGGGCTTGGAGGGTGTGTGCGCTTTGCTGGTGCGCCGTAGATTTTGGACACAGCCGCCACGACGTCCGCCTCGGTCATCCCTTCGGTACGATCAGGTGCATAGTCGATCACGATTCTGAACAACTGGTTCTCGAAGAAACTGAAGACCAGCCGGATCACCGGATCACTCGATGGCGCGACACCGCGACGAACGTACTGGGACCGCCACCGCAATTCCACCACTGTGCCAGGCCCGGGAGGCATCAATATGCCGGCGGGTGCCGGTACGCCAAGCTGCCGCGAAATGGTGAGCACGTCGTCGCCCATCTGATACGTCCGGTAGCGAGGGTGACTCTGTGCACCGAGCTGGGATGCAGACATCGTGCTGCACAGCAATGTGAGGACAACTCGACGAATGCAGGTCGTCGTCATGAGAGCCTTTCTCCTGGGTAACGCGAGACGCGGATGAAGCCGTGGTTACGGCTTGAAAGTGGCCTTGTTGTCGCTGCGGGCCTTCTCGTCCCGCGCTCGAAGGGCCGCTTCCTCGGACGCCCGGCGGGCGAGGTCCCGCGCCGGCGCTTCGCTCGCCTCCAGGCGCAGACCATCTGCGATCGCCTCCTGCATCGCGCGCTCGGTGGCGATCGACGTGACGGTGAGCGTGATGCGGTCTGTGGAGGGCTCGCGCCCGAGCAGCACGAGCGTCTCACCATCGTCCCAGCGTCCGATTATTTCGGGCTCGGCGCGGGAAGCGACCGTCGTTCGCGTTGGCGTCGGTACGAGTATCGATGTTCCATAGGTGTTGGTGAACACCTCGTGCAGGTCCGCATTGGTCAGCCCTTTTGTCCGGCCGAGGTCGTAGGTGGCGGTGATACCTGCGAGCCGTCCGAGATGGAACGTGAGGACCATCTCACTTAGCGGATCGGGCTCGACGACTGTGCCGCTGACCAGCCGCCGCGGTCGCCACGTAATCCGTTGAATCAGCGTCGGACGCTCATGCACGACCTTGACGTCAGACGAGGTCACTTTGAGTTGGTCGACAACCACCTGGACCGGATCCCCTAAAGTGACGCCGCGATAATGGGAAAGCACTGGTTGAGCGGAGGTGGACGAGACCGCGATCGCGGTGGCACACACAATAGTCAGGGTGAGAACGCGACACATGTTGAACCTCGCCACGAGAGTAGCGGCTTTCACCCACACAGTCTGTTCAACGCAGCACACGCCACCGCAACATGGTGTGCGTATCAGGACAGACGGTCACATCCTGACTGTCGCATCATGCTCCCAGCATAGATGACGCACGAGGATGCTCACGCGACTGCGGGGCGCATCCGCGTGCGTAGAGCAGTCCCTGAGAAACCCATGGCAACCGTACACACACAGCACGCGAGGCTCGTCGGCTCGGAGACGCCGCTACTCGAGGAGAGGAGGGGTAGGTACGTCGGGCGCGACGATGCGCCGGTGCTTCCTGGCATCAGCCCCCAAACACCCGGTCGCATGCCCCGTGCTGAAGACGACGAAGCCACGCGCGCGCACAGTCCCGACTTCAACGACCGGCCTGGCAGCGGCAAGCACACGGCGGATCGGCTGAACGTCTTCTAGCCAGCCCGATTTGGCCGCTGATCCGCGTGGTGCCGTCACGAGAGGAACATCAGATGAACGCAACCTGGCCGCATCGAGACAACGGCTGCGAAGTGGATCAGTGTGTAGTGTTCAAAAGTGGACAGCGCGGGTTGCGCCCCGAGGATAGACTTTGCCCTTCGCCGCGGGCGGTCTCCACATGTCGCTCCATGGTGACCGTCCGAATTCGAGGAGAGTGCGCCTGTGACAGGAACCGTTGGAGTTGTGCGCTCGGAAGCGGACACATTCCGTCTTGCCTTGACTCAAGAATGGCGCAGCGTCTGCACGCGCCACCACTGTATGCTGCTCGAAGGTCCGGAGGATGTCACGGAGACCGTTCTCTTGCACCTCAAGCCGCACCTCCGCACGCCTGTAGTCTGGACGTGCTCACAATTGCCGCGTGATTTCCCAGCAGGTCTGTGCGGCGCACTCGTGTTGCGGGACGTGGCGGCGTTGGGTCGAAAAGAACAAGAGCGATTACTCGGATGGCTCGACGCCCCACACCGTCCCACGCAGGTGGTATCGACGACAGCGCATCCGCTATTTCCTTCGGTTGCGCGCGGGCACTTTGACGACGTGTTGTATTACCGTCTGAATGTCATACGTCTGTGCGTCGACTCGAATGCGATCGCCGCGATCCCGAGGACGGCAATCGAGTCCTCCACGGGAGCTCGTCTGGAGCACTGACTTACGGCGAGTGCGACGCGCGGTGTTCGTCGAATCAGCGCCTGCTCGTCCGAGATCCACGAGGCGCGGTGAGGAATCAGACTCCACTCCGTTCAGGGTAAGGCGCAGTGTGCGGAACCAATGCGCTGCATGACGGCCTGCGTGTACGCCTCGACGTCGGCGGGCGAGAATCCGCTGGCACGGAAGCAATCGCTGATCTGCGCCGCGGACAGTTGCCCGAGGCGATCGCCGATCCAGCGTGCGTCGGCGATCGGAATGCCCCTGACGATGCTCTCCATCCGCGTCCGGGCGCGATAGTTGGGCACGTGGACAGCCAGGGCGAAAAATGGCCGGCTCTGGAGGACGAAATCGACGGACGTGGGAGTGACCTTGTCGATGAACCTGGTCTCCGCATAATCCTTCGAGATGCTCTTGCTGCGAGTGACGATGTTGCCCGTGCGCCCGAACGTGGCACCCAGGTCGGTGATTTCGTATCGCACACCGCCGTCGGTCTCGGACGCGCGATTGTTGGCTTCCTTCAGGTCCCAGTTGTTGATGATCGCCATCATCACCCTGAGGCCGTTGAACTCACGCGTGCCCACGAAGGGATTCTTGTACCAGCTCCAGGTTGTGGATGGGCCTTTGTCGCGTTCGCGCTCCAACCGCACGTCGCTGACGGTGTCGCCGGACACGAACTCCCGTCCGCGGGCGAGCCGCGGGAGTCCCAGGACGCGGATGCTCGGCCGGTGATAGACCTCATCGACCAGATAGCCGGCGGCCCAGAGCAGGCGAGTGGCGGCGGTCTCTGACTTCGTCTCTTCCCCGAGCTTGACCTTCCACGTGGTGCCGTGTTCGTCCAGAACGTCGAACTTCGGCGACGTTCCGCCAGAGGACTCCTCGATGAACGTGAATGTGTTGCCCGGCTCGTGATCCTTCCCGCGGGGTCCACCCACGAGGTCCAACGCGGCGGCATCGCCGCGATCCTGCCAGATCATGCCGGCACGTCCAGGCTCCTGGGCGAAGACCGGCATCGCCAGCAGCAAGGCAGGAATGGCGGACAGGACTCTCTGAGGCGCTCTCATGTGGTTTCTCCCGTTATATCCACACTAGAGCGAACCGTCGTTCGTGTCCGTGCCTTTTTGCACAGCCGCGGTGGCGCCTGCCGACGTAACGTGACGACAGGTGGTAACACGCCTGTGAAGCTACTGATTCAACCTGAAGACGGAATCGCACCGCTGCTTACGGCGATCAAGAAGGCGAAGAAGAACGTCGATATCGTCATCTTCCGGTTCGATCGTGCCGAGCTCGAGGCCGCTCTGCAGGACGCGGCCGAACGGGGCGTGTCGGTGTCCGCGCTCATCGCGTACGCCAACCACGGCGGCGAGAAGAGTCTCCGGAAGCTCGAAATGCGTCTGCTCGAGGCGGGCGTGACCGTGTCGAGGACGGCGGACGATCTCGCGCGTTATCACGACAAGCTGCTCATCATCGACCGTCGCCTGCTCTTCGTGCTGTCCTTCAACTTCACCCATCTGGATATCGACCACAGCCGCGGCTTCGGTGTCGTCACGAAGAAGGCCAAGCTCGTTCAGGAGGCGCTGAAGTTACTCAAAGCGGACAACGATCGAACACCCTACGCGGCCGGCCTTGACACCTTCGTGGTCAGCCCGGTCAACGCCCGCAAGCAACTCCTCGCGCTCATCAACCGGGCCAAGAAAGAGTTGCTCGTCTACGATCCCAAGATTGCCGACGCGGAGATGTTGCGCGCTCTGAGCGAGCGGGCCAAGCAGGGTGTGGACGTCAGGGTCATCGGCACCATTGGCCGACACAGCACGCGTCTGAAGGTCCGGCCGCTCGGCGGCTTCCGGCTGCATACCCGCACGATCGTGTGCGATCGGCGCGAAGCCTTCGTGGGCAGTCAGAGCCTGCGGAAGGCGGAACTGGATTCGCGGCGCGAGGTCGGCGTGATTGTGCGCGACTCCAAAGTCGTGACCGGCGTGGTGAACACCTTTGAAGCGGACTGGCGAGCGAAGCAGACCGCTGAGACAATCAAGGACACGCCGCACGTGCTCAAGGAGAAGCTGAAGGACATGGTCGAAAAGCTGTCGCCGCTGAATCCTCTCGTCAAGGAAGCAGTGCAAGAGGTGGTCTCGAAGGAGGGAAACACCGGCTTGAACAAGTCGGACGTGAAAGAGACCGTCGAGAAGGCCGTGAAGGAGGCCGTCCGCGAGCGAGTCCAGGAGATGTTGAACGAGTCGGCTGAGCAGTGATGGGTGCGTTAGTGAACAGACATGTTCGCCGCGGCTCGATATCCTCGAATCCTGAGCAGGGTCACCATCACTGGAGGCGATATGTCTGGCAAGAACACCGCGGTATTCGGAATCTACTCCACTCACGCGAGCGCAGATGCGGCCGTTGACACCTTGAGAGCCAAGGGCTTTCGGAACACGGACGTGTCAGTGCTGTTTCCGCAGAACCTCGGTTCGAAAGAGTTCGGCCACGAGAAAGGCACGAAGTCCGCTGAGGGCGCCGTGGCCGGCGGCGGAACCGGTGCGGTCATCGGCGGCGCATTGGGATGGCTCGCCGGCATCGGCATGCTGGCCATTCCCGGCGTCGGACCGTTCATCGCAGCAGGCCCCATCGTGGCGACACTCGCCGGCATGGGCGCCGGTGGAGCGCTCGGTGGCACAGCCGGTGCGCTCATCGGATTGGGAATTCCCGAGTATCAGGCAAAGCGGTACGAAGGCCGGATGAGGAAGGGTGGAATTCTGCTGTCGGTGCACGCAGATGACCACGACTGGGCCAGTAAGGGCAGGCAGATTCTCGAGCAGACAGGGGCCGAAGACATCTCCTCGACCGGTGAGACCAAAGGGGACTTCGCCAACACCGACCGGCCGACTGAAACTGCCAGAGTCGAGCACGACGATCCGGTAGAAGTCGTCAAGCACTGAAGACTGCTTGGTACTCGGGGGCGCGCGAGGCGGAATGTCCGCCGGAGGCCCCGCTTGTGCGACACCCTGGTTGACGGTGGCCGGCCGACAGCGAGAGCGCCACTCGCGGTAGGTCGATGGTGAAGATGCAGCCGTGGTCGGGCAGGTTGCGCGCGTAGATCCGACCACTGTTGGCTTCGGCGCCCCAGCGGCTGATCGCCAGGCCGAGACCGACCCCGGCTCGGTCTGCGCCACGTTGCTCGAATGGCTGGAACAGGTTGTCGACGTCGCCGTCGGGCAGCCCGCCACATTCGTCCTCGACTTCAATCAGCACACGGTCGGCGGTCGCGCTCCCGCGCAGGGTGACGATCGTACCGGGGCGCGTGAACTTGAAGGCATTCTGGAGGAGATTCGCGACGGTCGCCGCCAGAATCGATCGGTCCGCGTCGACGTGCACCCGCGCGTCTCCCTCCTCCACGTTCAATGAGAGTCCACGCGCGCCTGCGTCCAGTGCCGCCGCGGGTGCCAGTTCCGCGATGAATTCGGCGATGTCGAACTGCGTACGATCCCGAGTGTCATGCCGAAGGCGAACCTCGGCGAGCGATCGGTTGATGAGATCGCGAAGCGCCGAGAGACTCCTGTGCAGCACACACCCTGTGCTGCCGCCAACTCCGACGTTCCCGGTCCTGAGCACTTCGAACGCAAGGGAGGCGGTGCCCACGAGATTTCGGATTTCATGCGCGAGAAACCCCAGGCGTTCGTTATCGCGAGCGGCGTCGGCCTCAAGAAGCGACTGGTTGCCGCGTCCGTATTCCGTCACGGCACTCGCGATCGCGTCGTCCAGGCATCGGTTCAGTGTCCGGAAATCCTCCACGCTGATCGGCGCCTCCAGTTGCAGCGCCAGGTCGGTGATGGACTGACACACATCCCCGTAGTCGTGCACGACCTGAGCGACGGTGAATCCCTGCAGCTGGAGATCATGGCCGTGGCGCGCAGCGGTTCTGCCGATCTCAGCATTCGACGACAGGTGGTGACGCAACGCCTCGACGAGCTGATCGAGAAACCGGGGGACCCCGAACTCGAGTTCCGTTGGCGTCGGAGGCGGAATCGACCGCATATCAACCTTCGCGCGACAGCGGCGGATGAGCTCCTCGCGGTTCTCGGCGACAAATTCGTAAAGCATGACCACACCTTTCTCACGCTCTCCCGCCGGGCGAACGGATAACAGCACGACCAGGAAGCTTTAACGAACAGAGCAGCCGCGAATCGATTTTGGGGGTTCGGAGCCTACGCCTTCGAAAACCTGACTGCTGATGCCGCGGGCTCGTCGAGAGCCGCGGCCTCGCGATAGTACCGTCCGACGGCTGAGCTCGCTGTCTCTTTTTGAACAGGCTGTCGCGCCGCGGCCACGTGCGAGATTTGCGACGTCCATCGGCACATGGACGAGCCACAGGAGATCCGCAGCCGACCTGTATCAGGTGTCGGACGGGCTCTGGTCTATGGCCATCACCTGCCCGGTAACGTCGTGAACCTACTTGTCCGGCGCGCGATTCGAGGCGATTTTCACGACGTGCGTCTGGTCCTCAGTCAGCCAGGCATCGACGCCCAAAGCGTCTGCCTCGGAACGTCCGTCGCTGACCGCGGCGTCGTGCGTAGGAGACATCGTGTGAGGCGCGTTGGGGACGATGCTGATCTCGTGCTCGCGCACCGCGGTGGGATGAGAGACGAGGACGTCTCCCGACTGCACGTTCGTCATTGACCCCGGATGCTTCTCAGTCGACATAGCCCGCAGTATGGGGCGCCCACTCGATGCGCGCTGTCCCCTTGAGCACATTCGTGCGCACGGCACTGGCTTTGGCGCGTTGAGGGTGCTCGTTCGTGGCCACGAAAGCAGACCCAGCAGTCCTTGAGTCGGATCGATGAACACCTCTGCCGCCTGGGATGAGGTCGACCTGTCCGAGGTTTGTAGTGCGTAGCGCGAAGGTGGACGCTTCCCGTCATTGAGACGCTGCCTCGGAGTCGCCCTGATCGAACCGAACGATAACCAGCGTGATGTTGTCGCGGCCCCCGGCCTCATTTGCCTGCGCGAGCAGCTTCTTCGCGGCAACCTCGGGTACGGGCTCCGCGCCGAGCGTGGCCGCGATCACCTCGTTGGTCACCATCTCCGTCAATCCGTCCGAGCACAGTAGTAAGCGATCCGCAGCCTGAACTTCGCACGCGTGGGCTTCGACGTTGACTCCGGGGGACGGGCCACCGACCACGTTCGTGATGACGTGTCGGAGACGGTGACCGGCGACCTGGTCTGGGCGAAGGGCTCCGCTGCTCACCAGATCGGCCATCAGCGTGTGGTCGTGAGTGAGCTGGTGCAACTCGCCGTCGCGGTACAGGTACGCCCGGCTGTCGCCTACGTGCACGACGCACAGCTGCGCATCCAGATGGAGGGCCATCGTCACCGTCGTCCCCATGCCGCTCAGTTCGGGATGCTCCACCGCTTCCTCGAGAATGCGGACGTCGGCTTGACTGAGCGCGGACTGGAACTGCGCGAGGACTTTCTGCGTTTCGGTATGATCTGCGCCAAAGAACCACTTGAACGTATTGAGCGTGAACTGCTCGATCGCCACGACGGCGAGGGCGCTCGCCCGTTCCCCGGCGCGGTGCCCACCCATGCCGTCGGCCACGAGAAAGAGATGTGCGCGCTCCTCGCCAACCTGCAGCTTCGGTTCAGTCAGGCTCGTCTGACAGATGCGCATCGATTTCGTGAGTTCGGCGATGAGGAACTGATCCTCATTGTTCGAGCGCACCTTTCCCTTGTCGGTGATCCCGAAGGCCTTCACCGTCACCGGGCGTTCTAGCACCGGCGAAGCAGCCTGGTCAGTCATCATCGCCCCTCCCCGCTAATACTTTTTCTCTGCTCCCCCGCGCGGCGTGAGCGCGTCTTTCGGCAGGATGACCGCGAGGGCCACGCCGTCCCACGGCGCCTTCCCCGGGCTGCCAGTCGACTCGGCACTGAGTGGCATCGCTCCGGTCGCTTGCGGATCGAGATGGAATGTGCCGACCAGGTAGTCACGCACGATCGATGCGCGCGCGCGCGATCGCAGGTACTGTTCGTCGAGTGGGCCGTGCTGCGCGTAGCCTTCGACCATGAGGATGCCTGACGCCAAGTACTCCAGGTATGGAGCGATCGCCGCGTCCAGGGCGGCCTTGCCCATCTCGCTCAACTGCTCCCGTTCCGGGTAGCCCGGCTGCGGCTCTAACAAGGCATCCGATCGAAGCCAGACGCGGACCAGACGACGATCGCTTCCTTTGGTCAGCACCCCCTGCCTGTAGTCCGCGGGTGAGATCTGCGCGAGGTCGAAATAGCCGCGCTTGTTGAAGAAGCCGCGCAGCAGGAAGTTGCGTTTGAGCGCGTCCATATTTTCAGAAAAGCTCGCCATCGACCCGCGCGCATCGTCCATCGTCTGCTTGACGCTCGCGGTCATCCCCTGGACGGCACCATCCTTCGCCTGCAGGCCGTCGAGGGTCTCTTTCGCACTCAGGACCAGCTGCCTCGCGTAAGCGGTGGTCTCTTCCGTCTGCTTTGCGATTGTGCTGACGCGGTTGTACAGCTCGTCGTCGTTGACCAGTTTGCCGATCGTGCCTTTGCCGCTCCTGATCCCATCGGCGATCTCCGCGGCATCCGCGGTGATCAGCGCACCGGACGCGGCGATCTTCGTCACCTCACCGGTCACGCCGGTGATCAGCACATTCGCGTTTTCGGCGGTGTCGGCAATCGAGGCGACCGCGCGCTGAACGTCGTCCCTCATGTCGTCAACCACGTCGTTGACCTTCGTGACCGTGTCTCCCATCTGTTGCACGAGGTCGGCGATGTCGAGCGGTTCCTTGCCGGCAATCGTCGCGTTCGGGGCTGCGATCGGGGAGGTGTCCGACCCCGTTGTGATGCCCAGATAGTTCCCGCCCACCAGCCCCTCGGTCTCGATCGTGGCCAGCGAGTCGGTGCGCACGAGTTGATGCAGATCCTCGACGATCTGCACTTCTACCCGGAACTTTCCGCTCGGCGCATCCGGGGGAAGAATCAGCGTGATTGATCCCGCCTTGGCGCCGGATACCCGCACGACGGCGCCAGGTTGCAGGCCGGTGATTTTCTTGAACTCCGTATACAGCGTGACCTTCTTCGCGAAGGCCATCTGCCGATCGCCAATCATGAACAGCCCCACCGCGAAAAGAAGGAGGCCCCCCACGACGAACACGCCGACTCCCGCCATTCTCGCCGGTGTCGCCACTAGCCACCTCCCTGTGCACGCATGAATGCCTGAACGAGAGGCTCTTCACTGGCGTCAAGCGCCTCGATCGTGCCGCTGGCAAGCATGCGGCCCTGGTCCAGCACGGCGAATCTGTCTCCGATCGCGCGCGCGCTCGGAATGTTGTGGGTGACCACGACGAGCGTGGTCCCGCCCTGTTTCGTCTTGACGAGCAGCTCATCGATCTCGCGTGAGGTCATCGGATCGAGGCCAGCGCTCGGCTCGTCCACCAGCAGGAGCGCTGGGTCGAGCGCCATCGCGCGGGCAAGCCCGGCCCGTTTCTTCATCCCGCCCGACAGGTCGCCTGGCATCGTGTCGAAATCCTCTACGAGGCCGACGTCCGCGAGCTTCGCCATCGCGCGCTCGCGAATCTGGGCGTCGGACCAGTCGGTGTGTCGACGCATCGGAAACGCCACGTTGTCTCCGACGGACATCGAGTCGAACAACGCCGCGTTCTGAAACAGAACGCCCATGTGCTTGCGAACGTCGGCGAGCTGCCGCCCACCCAGTGTCGTGATGTCGTTGTCCTCGACGAACACCCTTCCGCTATCTGCCTTCACCAGCCCGATGATGTGACGGAGGGCAACGCTCTTGCCGGTGCCGCTGCGTCCGAGCAGGCAGAACGCCTGGCCCTTGGGAATCTCGAACGACAGATCATCGAGTACCTTCCGCGTTCCGAAGGCCTTGGACACGCGATCGAATCGCACCGCACTCATCCCGACACCACGGGATAGAAGAAGAAGATCAGCTTTACCAGGATCACGTCGCTCAGGATGATGAGGACCGACGCCATGACGACGCTGCGCGTGGACGCCTCGCCGACGCCTTCAGTGCCGCGGCTCGTCGTGAAGCCGAGATAGCTGGACACGACCGCAATGAGATAACCGAACACGACCGTCTTCAGCGTGGCGAGGATGATGTCCGAGTAAGAGATGTAGCTGAAGGCGCGCTCGAAGTACAGCCGCCACGACATGCCGGACGTCGCTGTCTCTGCCACGTACCCACCGAGCATGCCCGAGAAGTCCATCATGATCGTGAGGAGCGGCATCGCGATCATCAGCGCGATGATGCGCGTGACCGCCAGATACTTGAACGCGTCGACGGCATTGGCTTCGAGCGCGTCGATCTGCTCGGTCACTTTCATCGCGCCGATCTCGGCGCCGATACCGGCGCCCACGCGCCCGGCCACGAGGAGGCCGGTGATCAGAGGGCCGGTTTCGCGGATGAGCGCGATCGCAAGGGCGGCGGGAATCATCGCCTCGGCGCCGAAGCGCTCGAGCGAGGCGCGTGTGTGCATCGAGAGCACCACGCCGACCGCGACACCCGCTGTGATGATCAGCGGCGCGGAGCGGCACCCGAGCTGATATGCATGCCTGAGAATTTCGCGCAGTTCATAGGGAGGACGAGGAGCCTCGATGACGGCGTGCGCGCCAAACGTGGCGATCGCGCCCGCAACTTCAAAGACGCCGAGCGCTCGCGAGCCCACGCGATCGACGAGTGAAGATTGCTGCATGAGGACTAGTTCCGCTTCTTGACAACTACCGGCCCCGCAGCATTCAGATACACGGGATACAGGTTTCCGTCCGCGCACGACACGGCGTAGTCGGTCTCGGCCTGCTCCTCGGCGGCGATGACCTGGCCGCACGGCAATCCCTGAAGCGCGATCACTGCCGTCAGGTCCGCAGCGACGGTGGCGCAACCAGCGGCGAGCAGCAACAGCAGAACGGCCGGGTATCTGACCATCAGAGTTGTCCGATCAACATGAGAACGAGCATCCAATTTCACTCCTCAGTTAGCGAGGCACGCGGTCCAATCGCTACCAGATCGAGTATGGTCCTGAACGGCGAAGCGACCGTGTTCCAAACCGCACAGCGCAAAGGCCGATCAGCCCACGCGGATCCTGGCGAGGGAATCCCACAGCCCAGCGACTCTCAGGACCCTACCACCAGAGCAATGACCACGACCGCATTCAGAATCGACTTCACTGACCCGGCCATCGGGATGAACCGATTGACCAGCCAGAGGAGAACGCCGACGACGATCAGAACTTCCACGAGTTGAATCAGCGGCATGGTCGGCCTTCGTCCTTATGAAACAAGCGAGACATCCTGCGCAAGTACAGCGTGCCGCAATCGCTCGCGCGTGTCTGTGCGTTTGAGAACATGTTGATGGCCGGCGCGCGACCTCGTGCTCGCGCGAAGGAGGTGAACAAGCTGTCTGGAACGGTACATCGCCAGGCGTTCCTCGGGCGGTAGGCTTGTCACACGAGGTGTTGGTATGACTGCATCAGTGTCCGCTCATCGGTACGCGAGGCTGCTCCCCGCGTTGCTTCTCGCGCTGGCCGTCGCCAACCCATCGGCCCAGACGAAGATCACGCCGGACAAGAACAGCTATTCCGTCGCGGACGATGTCAAGGTCGGGCAGGAAGCCGCGGCCGCAGCCAAGAAGCAGCTTCCGATGCTCAACGACGATCAAGTAGACAAGTTCGTCGAGCGCGTTGGCGCGCGGCTCGCCGCGGCTATCGACGGCGAGCTTCGCCACGCCGGCTTCCGCTACACCTTCGACGTGGTCAACCAGAAAGAAATCAACGCTTTTGCTCTTCCGGGCGGGCCGATGTTCCTCAATCGCGGAATGATCGAGGCGGCCAAGACCGAGGCCGCAATGACCGGCGTCATGGCCCATGAGATCGCTCACGTCGCGCTTCGCCACGGCACGGCGCAGGCGACCAAAGGCCAGAAGTTCCAGATTGGCGCGGTTGCGGGTCAGATCCTCGGCGCGATCGTCGGCGGCACCGCCGGCTCCGTAATCTCACAGGGCTCGCAGTTCGGTATCGGCGCGTACTTCCTGAAGTACGGTCGCGAGTACGAGCGGCAGGCCGACCTGATGGGCGCGCAGATCATGGCGCGCGCGGGTTACGACCCACGCGAGATGGCCGACATGTTCAAGACGATTCAGGCGGAGGGCGGCAGCAGCGGCCCGGAGTGGCTGAGCAGCCACCCCGACCCGGGCAACCGCTACGACGCCATCGTCCATGAAGCCTCGCTGCTGCGCGTCGTGGGCAATGGCAGCTCCGGGCAGTTCCAGTCGATCAAATCGCGGCTGGCCGGGATGCCGCCCGCCTACACCGCCGAGCAGATCGCTAAGGGGCAGACCACAACCGGCCCCCCACCCGTTACCACCGCCGATCGGCGCGTCGTCAACGTGGAACCGCCCTCGAACTCATACCGGACGCATCAGCCGTCGGACTTCCTGCGCATCAGCGTGCCGGCCAACTGGGACGCAGTAGACGCGAGCGCCGGCAGCGTGACCTACGCGCCCAAGGGCGGCTTCATCCAGGGGGACGACAACGGCGGCTCGTTCACGCACGGCG
>Ga0075428_100005625_pt1 | contig 13924 bp, 12 predicted proteins | sample RhiMetdeltSRZDD2_FD_75291 | JGI IMG/M metagenome (GOLD analysis project Ga0075428, IMG submission 75291) | Populus rhizosphere microbial communities from Tennessee, USA - Rhizosphere MetaG P. deltoides SRZDD2 | ecosystem: Host-associated > Plants > Roots > Rhizosphere > Soil | place: USA...
CCGCGACCCGCTGCATCTGGCCGCCCGAGAGTTCTGAGGGCCGGTGCTCGGTCCGGTTACCGAGTCCGACCTTGTCGAGGAGTCGAACCGCATCGGGTTTGACCTTGCCGAGCCGGACGCCGTCGAGGAGCTTCGGCACCGCGACGTTCTCCCATGCCGAGAGTGTCGGCAACAGGTTGAAGAACTGGAAGATGAAGCCGACGCGATGATGACGAAACTCCGACTGCTGCTCGTCGGTGAGGCGGCCGATCTCGTCGCCGTCGAATGTGATCGATCCGGAGTCGGGTGAGTCCAATGCGCCGAGTAGATGCAGCAGCGTGCTCTTACCCGCGCCCGACGGCCCTACGACCGATACGAACTGCCCACCGACCAGGCGCAGGCTGATCTCGTCGAGCGCACGCACCGTTTGGCCGCCGACTGTGTACTCGCGCACTACATCGCGCAGTTCGATGGTCAGTTCGCGTGTTTCGGAGGTATCGCTCACCGCGCCCCCCATCCGACGATGCAAAGTTTGCTGTCGAGGCATCAGCAGCCTACTCCCGTCGCGTTGCGGCGTGCTCGACCACATATGGGGATCACGATCCTGTCGTGCATCAAGATCGCTGACCTGCGGAAATGTGCCGTTTCGTGATAACTCCGTGACAACTCCGTGACATTTGCCCCAGTTTTTTCGTATTGTGCTTTCCGTGGGCCGGCACTCATTAGCCAAGAAGCGGCGCAAGCCGCCGGTTGCCCTGGCTGCTGTCATCGGCCCCGCCGCGGTGTTCTTCGCCGTCGGGGCCGATGTCCATCCGTTCGCCGCCGAGCCCGCCCCCAAACCGGTAGTCGGCAATGTTGCGCCGGCCCCAGAAGCCGCTGCGCCGTGCTGTATGGAGCTTGTGGCGGCCGCACCGAGTGGACCCTCGCCCGCGCTGATCGTGGGTGAGGCAACTACGAGTCCCGCTCACGCCGAGCTCGTTTCGGCATCGCGATATCGGGTGGTCGACCGTGCGCTGCCCGCCGGGGTCGCGCCGGAGAAGGGTCTGCAAGTCAGAACGATCTTGACTGCGCGCAGTATCAGCGCGGTATTCCCCGAGATTCACGAGATCGGCGGCGTTCGACCGGATGCGCTGAGGTGGCATCCGAACGGTCTGGCGCTCGACGTGATAATTCCCAACCCCAGCAGCGATGCGGGCATCGCTCTTGGCAACCAGATCGTGGCTTACGTGATGAAGAACGCGACTCGATTCGGGATTCAGGACGCGATCTGGCGCGGCGTGTACTACACGCCCGGCGGCGGAGCGCAAAGCGGTGGGTATGGCCATTACGACCATGTCCACGTCACGACCACCGGTGGCGGGTATCCGACCGGCGGCGAGATCTACTACCGCTGAACGACCGCTGCCGCGGTGAAGCGAACGGGCATCGACCGGATGCCATTCATGAGTGTCGAGCGCACTCGCTCGACCGGCGCGGCGAGTTCCAGGTTCGTCATGCGCGAGAGCACTTCGGGAACGATCGCGGCGGCCTCCACCCGGGCGAGGTTGGCGCCGAGGCAGAAATGGGTCCCGCCGCCGCCGAATGCCAGATGGTGATTCGGATTGCGGCCGACGTCGAACGTGTCGGGATCAGCGAAGTGGGCTTCGTCGCGGTTGGCCGACGGGTAAAACATCGCGACCCGGCCGTCCTTGCGCACGGTTATTCCTCGCAGTTCCGTGTCCTTGGTGGCCGTGCGCGTGAAGACGGTGACCGGGCTCGTGCAGCGCAGCATCTCCTCGATCGCGGTCGGCAGCAGCGACAGGTCCGCCGCCAGCCTGGCCCGCTCGGCGGGGTGCTCCAGCAGCGCGAGGATGCCCGCCGCGTTGCGCGTCGTATCGCCTCCGGCGTTGATCAATAGCAGAAAGAACATGTTGAACTCGAAGTCGGTGAGACGCTCACCGTCCACTTCGGCGAGCAGCAGCGAGGTCGCGATGTCGTCGCCGGGATCCGTGCGTTTGCGCGCCGCAAGCTCGTTGCCGTAGACGAACATCTGCATCTGCGCGTCTTTGGCCACGGGGTCCCCGACTGTGCCGGTGTTCATGATCTCGGTGAGGTGGTAGAGCCGGCGACCGTCTTCTAGGGGGATGCCGAGCAGTTCTGCGATCACGTAGGACGGCAGCGCGCCGGCGATGTCTTCGACGAAGTCGCATTCGCCTTGTTCCATTACGTCGTCGACGATCTGGCGTGACATGTCCGCGATGTGATCGTTCAGCCGCGCGACCTGACGCGGTGTGAAGCCCTTGCTCACCAGCGAGCGCAGTTTTGTGTGCCGCGGTGGGTCCATCGTGAGCATCATCAGCGTGAGCTGGTAGGCGTCCTCGGGCAGCGGAATGTCGTAGAAGACGCCGGTCTCCTGTGATGACCACGTGGTGCTGTCGCGGAGACGGCAAGGACTTCGTCGTAACCGGTGAGTGCGAGGAATCCCGGTCCGTCCTTGAACGGGTGCCAGGCGACGGGCGCGCGCTGCCTAAGCTCACGAAATGCCTCGTAGGGCATGCCTTTGGCGAAGGTGTCGGGGTCGGTGAGGTCGACGCCGCCGATGCTGATCGCGTCTTCAGTCACGCTCGCACGTTAGACCCGTCGGGCGCGTTTCGTTGGAAGATCGACCGGCAGTCAGGGCCGAAAGGTCACTCCGCCGTCGACGCTGATCGTCTGCGCCGTGATGAAGCTGCCAACATCGGAGAGCAGCAGCGCGCCCAATGCGGCGACATCGTCCGGGTTCCCGAATCGGGACTTGATCATCTGCCGTGCGCGTGTCTGCTCGACGATCCCTTCCGGCATCGGTTGTTCGTCGAACTTGTAGTGCCAGATCAGTCCTGGCGCAATGGCATTGGCGCGAATGCCCTTCGGGCCGTACCTGCGCGCGATATGACGCATCAGCGCCAGCTCGGCCGCTTTACTCATTGCGTACGACACGCGGGTGCTCGCGCCGTTGTAGGCGTCGATCGACGCGGTGAACACGATCGAACCGCCGCCGCTGTCGACCATCGCGGGAATCGCGTGCTTGGCGCAGATCACGAAACCGCGGGTGTTGACGCGCATGACTTCGTCGAAAGCATCGAGCGGCAGTTCGACGACACCGCCCGGCACGTACGCGTCGGCCGCGTTGGTGAAGTTCACATGGACACCGTCGAGGCGGCCGAACGTGTCGACGGCGAGCTTGACGATCGAGACGACGGAATCCTCGTCGGCGCCGTCGAGCCATGCACCGCGCACACGCTCACGCGACGGGTCGAGGTCGGCGGCCACGCGCAACGCCAACTCGGCGTCGAGATCGCCGATCACGAGCAGTGCGCCCTCATCGGCATAGCGACGCACCAGGCCATTGCCGATGCCGCCCAACCCCGCAACGATGACGACCTTGTTTTCGAGCAGTCTCGCCATCGCTCAGCCGCTCGCCCGCCACTTGTCGAGCATCCGGCGGTCCCGTTTGGTCGGCCGTCCGGCGCCGCGATCTCGGACGGCAACCGCGACATACGGCGTCGGCGGCGGAGGTGGTGATCGGTCGAGGTAGCAGGTCACGGCATCGGCGGCGCCGACCCGCTTCTGAATCACCCGTACCACCTCGACGATCCGCGTCCTGTCACCGATCCGGGCCCGCACCTCGTCACCGAGAGTCACCATGGTCGCCGGCTTCGCCGCTCGATCGTTGACCCGCACGTGTCCACCTCGGCACGCCGCAGCGGCGTCTGGCCGGGTCTTCGTCAGCCGGACCGCCCACAACCACCTGTCCACGCGGGCCGACTCCATGACATCCATCATGGACTGCCGACACCGAGGGTCCGGGTACTTACATTTTGCGGATTCCCCGCAGGATCCTCGCGAACGGCAGCATGGCCGCGACGCCCCGGCTCAGCTTTCTTTGCAAGACACTGATGTTGCACAGCACGGGGTAGTTCACGCCGTGGTCGCGCCACTTAGCTAGCCGGTCGATGACCTCGTCGGGTGTTCCAGTCAGCACGAATTGCTTGATGAGGGATAGTGGCGCTGCGTCGGCGTGAGCGAGCGCAGTCTGCTCATCGAAAGTTTGCGGCAGAATGTCCTGAAAGCCGCCAAAGTTCGCGCCGAGGGGGTGCTGAGCGCCGTGCGCGGCCCACGCCCAAGCCGGAATGTTGAGGGCGAAAACCCGTAGCAGCACCGAATCCAACGCTTCTTCGACTTCCCGAGAGCTTCGCCCGGTCACGACGAACTGGAAGTTGGCCGCAACGATGGAGTTCGGATTCCGGCCCGCATCGTCGGCGGCCGCTCGGACCTGCTGCAACCCGTCTGCGTACTGTTCGGGGCTCAAGAGCGCTGCCGGGAACCACGCATCGGCGTAGCGACCCGTCGCGCGCAGCATCCGCGGTCCGTGCGACGCGACCCAAATCTCGGGCCAGGCGCCTTTGTAAGGCGGCAACGTGAAGGACGCGTTGCGCAGCGGGAACCATTCCGAATCGCGGTTCACCAGCTGCCCATTCGAGTTCCATAGCGCCCGTATGGTTGCGAGGGCTTCTTCGAACCGTGCCACCGGCTTCGACCAGTCCACCCCGTACGGCTCGTTGCCTTCGCGTTCGCCGGTTCCGATCCCGAGAATCGTCCGGCCTCTTGTCATCAGGTGCAGCGTCGCCGCGGCCTGCGCCGTGACGGCCGGATTCCGCCGTCCGGTATCGGTCACGGAGGTGCCCAGACGCGTCCGGTTGAATCGGTGCCGCCCCGCGAGGTAGCCCAGCGCTGTCCATGGCTCTAGGAATGCGTCGAGGTCGGGCACGAGCCGAGCAGCTCCGCTGTACTTTGTTGCCATCACCGCCTGCGGCAACAAGGAGTTCATGTGGTCGGGTAGCCAGTACGAGTCGGCACCAGCTATCCCGGCGGTCCGATAGCCCGTTTCGGCCATGGCCATTGGCCCGACGCGGCTGTGCAACGGCTGCTCGCAGACACCGAACTTCATCGCAAATGCCTCCCCCCGGCGGATGCCAAAAGACTATGGCTCGCTGCGGTCGGATCAGCGCGGTTTCGATCAGCTTTCCTTTTGTCCCGCTGTTCGCCCGCATGTGCGGTACGTACCGGCCCGCTCTGCGGGCACTGCGCCGGTATGCTTCGCATCCCGACGTGGCAGCGCGGATCACGATGCTCGGGTGACTAGCATTGACCGGGCCATGAATCTTCGCGACTTCAGCAAACGGGTGCGTACTCCGTGGTTCATCGTGTTCTGGACAACCGTGGCCGCGGTCTCCGTAGCCATAGCAATCACGTTGCTCACGACTCCGCTCTACGAAGCCTCGCATCGGTGGCGTCGACACCCATAAACACACTCACTATGCCGCGGTGATCGATCAACACGGGCGGTTGCTTGGTCATCAGCAGTTCCCGGCGACCGACGCCGGCTACCGCACACTGCTGTCGTGGATGCGCACACATGGACCGCTCGAGGCCGTCGGCGTGGAAAGCAACGGATCGTTCGGCGCAACGCTGACTCGCGCGCCCAACCGCGTCGCCGATGTCTTGAGACATCACACGGAGCCGATGACGGGAATCGAACCCGCGTATTCAGCTTGGGAAAGCGTTTCTCGGTGTAAATGCTTGTTCGGTACCCGTTGTTGTAGGCCCGTCTAATCTTCAGCGGTGCCTCGAGCGCCTTCGCCCAACTGCCGGGTGCCGCTATGCGTCAAATCCTCAGCCGCAAAGTTATTCGCTGCTGTCGGACCTGTTCGAGCCCCTGTCCGAAGTGCCGTTCGTCTGCCTGTCGGAGGTCTTATCCGATCCACTCTGGGATGTCGCAGCACTTCCTTGCGGTGAAGAGTCGGGACTATGGAAAGACTCGGACGCGCGTGTTTCCGACGATTGGGTATTCGATCCCTTCAGACCCGGCTCCGGCACGCCGTGCAAGTCATGCTTCGACGTGTCGTTCAACGCATGCTTGGGTGGTGTTGACGAGGCGTTCCTTACTAACGCTGCCTCGTCGGGTTCGTCCGGCAGGACGTGCTTGGGACCTGAGGGGGGCTCAATTTTTGGTCCCTTGGCAAACGCCTGGTTCGGGGACTCCTGGACGACATTCAGGTCCTCCGTCAACTCGGGCTCGTCGCCCTCTGAAGAGACGGAGACATCGGTCTTCAGCGGGATGCTGAGTTGGGCGGAGGTGTCGAGATCGGGGAAGTCGGCATTGTTGTTGTGCACCTGCGCGATGAGCGCCCCCGGGTGTCGATCGGGGGCGTCGGCGACGTTGCTGTCGGGGAAGTGGGAATTGGGAATCGCGCTGTGCAGTAGGGCGATCAAAGCGGCCAGGTCGAGTTCCGGGAATTCCAGATCCGGAAGTTCGACGTCCGGGAAGTTCGGGAAAACGGTTTTAAGCACAGAACTGAATCTCGCCGCCTCGAGATCGGCGAAATCGAGCGGCGGCAGGAGCGGGAAGTTGGGGAAGCTCGCCTCGAGCAGTGCGTGCAGCGCCGCCACGTCGATAACGGGATAGTCCGGAACGTTGGGGAACAGGCCGGCAATGCCATCGATCAGGCCGACGCCCGTGGTGGCAATGGCGTGGGTGAGCACAGCGGGCAAGGCGGCCGTCCACGCGACCGCACTGCCCAGGCCGAGGATGCCGGCATTGGCAGCAGAGGAGACTGATCCGACCAGCCCTGCAAGGGCCGTGGCCGCCGAAGCGGGTAGTACGCCACTCTCGGCGAGCGCCTCGAGGCATTCCAGGAATGCCCCAGTGAGGGCAGTGTTGAGCTCTACTACAGAAGTGGCCGCCGTCATGGCGATGCCGGCAACCACTGATGCGCCGAGGGTGACCGTGGCGTCCAACCAAGTGAGGGCAGTCTCACCCATCGCCGCCAAGCCCCCGATCACTGCAGCGATTGCCGCGGGGAAATCCATATTCGGGAAGCCGGCGATCAGCGCATTGATGATGTCCGCTCCAGCGGCGGCTATGGTGTTGGCCAGGGCGGCGTCCAAGGCGGCTTTCCAAGCAATACCGGTGGTGACGCCCGCAATTCCGATGTTGACACCGGTAGTGAAACCTCCGACCATCGCCGCGATGGATGTAGCCAGCTGTGCGGGCAGCACACCGCCCTCGACGAGCACCTCAAGCGGTGTTAGGAGAGCTTCGGCCAGGGCGGTATCGAGCCCTACCCCTATCAAGCCCGCCGTGATTGCAGTGCCGGCAACCACGGATGCCCCCAGACCGACCGTCCTGTCCCATATGTCGAGGCCGGTCCCGAGCACTCCCGCGACGGGCGTGAACAGTGACGGGAAGGCGCCGGCACACCAGCCGTCGACTCGAGCGTCGACAGCTTCGCAGCTGCTCCTCGTGCTCGTTTCGACGACTGCCGCCAGCAGCGGATTCGGCATCGGCGCACTGCTTTCGGCAACGGTGAGTTCCAGACGGGTCGTCTCAACGCGCGCCGCAGGCGGCGTGATCGAGCTGCCAACAACGGCGCTGGCTCCTACTATCGCGATCCCGGTTGTCACGTAGGGGCGGCACACCGACGGTCGCCGATGTTGGGGGCGATGGCCTCGTTGCCGCAACGGCCGGTCGAAGTCGGGCGGCCCCGACGAAAACGGAGCGCCAGTCAACGCGGCACCCGCTGCGCTGCTGGATGACTTCTGCCGCTTCCGAAGGTGACGGCCGCTTCGCTTGGGCGGCTGAGACGTTGCACGATTTCGGGAGTGATTCCTCGGGTGGGACATTGGTCTGCCTTTGCCAGTCATCAAGCGACTTGCGAATGGGGTCGGTCCGGCCAACTCATTCTGCTGGCTTCGATGTACCCGGTGCACTTGCTGCCAAAACGCTTTGGCCTTTGCTATTCCATTCAAAGTCGGCAGTGGCTGATCTTGAAGCAAATGTCGAGAGCAGATGTACCCGTGTTTGGCCAGCGGATATTAGCTCATCTCATCAGCACCGCAAAGAGCTAGTTCCGCTAGTCAGGATTTGCCACTCGGAGTCGAGGTGGTGTACTCATCGCCCTGGTAGTGTCGGGGATCGATAGGCCTAGCGACCGAACTGGCCGGTATTTACTACGCCGTCGATGTAAAAGGCACTTACGAAGTTTTCCGTTCGTGCCCAGGCTCTCGCTGGATAGCGGTCGAGCCGTTCTCCAGCAAAAGAGAACTATGCGTGGAGCGGTCGGCGAAGCGTTTGCCGACTAGCTGCCTTGGTGGTGGCGCCGCCAGTCCGCACCTTGGTCAGGAATCTGCCGTGCCTTGGCGGGCGGCTGGCTTCGTCTGCCGGATTTTGCGAGCAACGTCCAACCCGTGAGGCGGGTATGGGCGTACCTTGTGGGAGTTCGGGCATCGCTTCTTTCTGCTGCGCGACAATTGCGAACCAGCATCTGCTAGGGAACTTGTTAGTCCACAAGAAGGCAGGACCGAACCACCTGTGTAAGGGTCTATCCCTATAGTTGACGACCTCTGCCCACTCACCTAACCAATAAAGGAAGCAATGGCCGCACGTCGTGCTGGCACCGAATTGAACGGCGCGCCCGAGCAAAACGGCTCCGTGGATCTCTCGGCGGAATGCGCCACGGTGCAATTGAGCTCCGTAGCGACGAAGGAACCACTGGTCCGGGAGCCCGGGGTGCCCACCGCAGAGAAGGCCGTGGTCGTCAGTGGACTCGGTAAGTCGTTTGGTGCCGTACATGCCCTACGCGACGTGAGTTTCGACGTCGACCGTGGTGAAGTGGTCGCCTTACTGGGTCCGAACGGGGCCGGAAAGACGACGACGGTGAATATCCTGTCGACGCTCGCGCGGCCAGACCGGGGCCACGCGACCGTTGCCGGATTCGACGTGGTGTCCGAGGCGGCCGGCGTACGTCAATCGATCATGCTCACCGGACAGCATGTGGCGCTCGATGACATGCTCACGGCCCGAGAGAACCTGATTCTGTTCGGGCGTTTGCGCGACCTCAGTAGCTCGGAATCCCGGTCTCGGGCAGAGGAACTTCTCCACAAGTTCGATCTGGCGCATGCCGCCCATCGACGCGTGGGCACGTTTTCGGGTGGAATGCGCAGGCGGATAGATATTGCCTGCGGTTTAGTGGTCCCTCCTGAGGTGGTGTTTCTCGACGAGCCCACGACGGGGCTTGATCCGAGAAGCAGGCAAACCATCTGGGATCTAGTGGCCGACTTCAAGAACCTCGGGATCGCGACGCTGTTGACGACGCAGTATCTCGAGGAGGCGGACCTGCTCAGTGATCGGATCATTGTCATCGATCACGGTGTGATCGTCGCCGAGGGGACCGCGGACGAGCTTAAAGAGCGCACCGGAGGTGGTTACTGCGAGATAACTCCGCGGGACCGCAATGATCTGCACGCAACAGCAGACGCGCTCGGCTCGCTCATGCCGGAGCAGAACAAGGCGGCGTTGACGTCCGATTCGGATCGAGTCGCCGTGCCTGCGCCAGACGGCGTGAGTACGCTCATTGAGGCGATGTCGCGGCTCAGCGCTGCGCACATTGAGTTGGCCGATATTCAGCTACGCAGGCCCTCACTTGACGACGTCTTCTTGTCGTTGACGAATCGTCAAGCAGGGTTCGAGTCTGATGAGTCCGACCAATCGGCGGTCGATGAACCGATCAAGGAGCCATGGGGGCACATCGTCCGGGGCGCATCAGCGCGGCGAGTTTTGTCACCGGTGCTCTGCGGACTTCTCGTCGGCGGCATCATCACCGCCTTGGAGCTGGGTGGTCAGGATGCCAAGCCGGACGTACGCAACGACCGCGAAGCGGGACTCCAGGCCGCCCCCGTTATCGGCAGCGCGCAGAGCGGCGACTGCCTGAATTGGCCGGCGAACGCACCAGGCCAGCCGTCCTTCGTCCAGTGCCAGGACGATCACCTGTTCGAAGTCGCGGACTCGTTTGACATGCGAAACCCTGCAGCGCCCTGCCAGCTGGCCGTGCAGCGTTACCTGGGCAGCCACTACGATCCCAATGGCAAGTTCACGTTGACTGCGCTCTGGCCAGACAAGGTGGCAGAGACGCATCCCGAGGGGCGACGAATCCTGTGTGGCCTGCAATTGCTCGGCCCCGATGGCCAGCCGGTTCCTTTCAAAGGCCAAGTGGCGCAACTAGATCAGTCGAAAGTCTGGCCGACGGGTACGTGCTTGGGCATCGACCCGGCGAACAACCAACCGACCGACACCCCCGTGGACTGCGCGGCACCTCACGCGGTGGAGGTCACGGGCACGGCCAACCTAGATGAAAGCTTCGGCGGACGCCTGCCAGCCCAGGGCGAGCAGGATGCCTTCCTCGAGGAGGCGTGTGCGCGAATGGCCGACGAATATCTTGCGCCAAGCTCGTTGATGGCGACCGGGCTGACAGTGCATTACACCCCCGTGTCACCAGCGGGCTGGCTGGCGGGCAGCCGTCAGGTGTGGTGCGGCATAGGCGCGACGCTTTCCGATAACCAAGGTTGGGCGACGTTGACCGGCACCGGCAGGGGTGGGCAATTGGTGAGCGGGCTACCGAAGGCCATGCCGGCGGTAGCCCCCGAGATAGAGGAGAACACGACCGACCTGTATCTGGATACACCGACCACCGTCACGGAGACGCCCCCCCCAGTTGCCGCTCAGCCGTCACCCCCCGCGCCACCGCCGACCACAAGCCCATTGACGACAGCCCCACCTAACCCGCAGGAGTCGGCTACCCCGACATCGGAAAATCCGCCGCCGGGAGGAGTGGTCATCGCGGTTCCGGGCTTTGTCCCTATCACCTTGACTCCGCTGCCACCACCGGCACCGCCAGGAGCTCCACCGCCACTACCGCCACCAGGGCCTTCGCCGCCGGCGCAAGGTCCCTAGGTGCCATCGGCTCCCAGGCTGCGTACACGGCGAGCTTTGGCCCCGACGACGACCCACAACCCTGCCTGGCCGATTCACCCGACGAGTGCACAGCGCCGGAAACCGACCGCCCCAGCGGTTTACGGCTGACGGCTCGACGGGTCTCACGGCGCAAGCATCTCGCCATGCCGGTCGGTGCCGTCGTGTGTCTGCGGAAGGTTGTCCATCGCGAACTTGGAAAGCGAGAGCCAGATGCCCGAGCCGGAGTCATAGGGTTCGTGCGATGATGCGGTACGACCGGCGTCAGCGGTCCGGTCCCCACAGTGCTTTGTAGTGCGCCAGCGTCTCAAGACCGCGCTTGCCGTCGTAGGCGTCAACATCGATGCCCAGCACGCCGACCGGAAACCGAGCGCCGAGATCGAGCGCGCCGCCGCGCACGTCGGGGAGTTACATTTGACGTTTGCAAACAGCAAGGTCTGCAATGGGTGCGAACACCGGCAGCTCTACCACTCCAATAGGCTCTCGAAACTCCGCGCCTCGATCGGGCGCCGATCCCGCGGCTTCGGTCCGTCGCGAGTGCGGCAAATTGCGCCGAGCAGATCGCTATCGGGTTCATGTCATCGCGAAGCACCTCTGCGGGGCTACGGTCACCAGGGGCACCGAGCATGCTGCTTTGCACTTTGTGTCACCGACAGCATCGGTCGACGCCGACCTGCACGGGTCCTCGTGCAACCTCGTCGATCGAACTGGATATCGGCGGTCCGACGCACAATCGTCTCGGCCTTGGACACAACCTCCTTCGACGGCTCAAATTCTCACCGCGAAGGTCTTCCGATCATGGTCTGGATTCGCCACACTGTTGCCATCGGGTCGTAGAGCAAACCGCGATCTCGAGATCGTCCGTGGATCCGATTCAGCTCTATACGGGGTCCGTTCGGTAGCTCACCGCTTGATCCCTCGCTGCAAATCGGCAGATCGGCGGTCATCGTTTGTCTGTGTTCGGCAAGTTAGAAACGTCATCAAGAGAAAGTCAGTTGTGGGGAGGCAGCATCGTGGGAAAACACGTCAAGGACAGGAAACGCGCACTCAAGCAGCAGAGGCGAAAGAACCGTCAGCGCTGGGTCGTCAGGTCCACTGCCGGGTCGATGGCGGGTTTGCTCGTCGGTGGGATGCTGACTTTCCATTTTGATGCCGCAGGTAGCACGATTGATGCCGCAGGTAGCACGACCGTGCATGAGGACGTGTCGCTGGCCGCGTCCATTATTTTCATCGACGGCCACGACTACCCCTACGGGTCGACGCGGATGGCGGACGAGATCACCGGCCAATACCAATACCAGTCAGGATGCCCCCCCACCCCCCCGTGCACGCATCTCACCGCACCGATCACCACACCGACGCCTCCGCAATTGATCTTTATCAACCAGTTCGACCAGTATCCCGGGACGTTGGGCTTGATCGACGGGCCGACGGCGCCGACCGGTGATGAGTCGGTCGCCTTGGGCCAGCAGTCTCTGCATGCGGCGATCACGAGCCCCACGACGACCACGCCCATCACCGTCGTGGCCTACTCCGAAGGAGCTGTGGCAGCGTCTCATGAGGTCGCGGCTCCGGGACTCCCGGCTGGCACCGCCTTTGTCCTGATTGGCGACCCCGAGCGGCCTAACGGCGGGATTTTGGCACGGATGCCGGCCGGAACCTACATTCCCGTGCTGGGTATTACCGGGGGCAACGCGACATCGTCGACTGGGGCACCGGTCGTCATGGTGACGAAGCAATACGACGGTATCGCCGACGCCCCCGTCTACCTGGGCAACGTGGTAGCGGATGTGAACGCGTTGCTGGGTGCGTATTACCTGCACGGTAGCGGAAATTACTTCGACGTAAATCCCAATGCCTTGGGAAACATCGTCACCACGTCGCCCGACGGCAACATGACCGATATCCTAGTTCCGGCCGCACCGGGCGCGTTGCCGATATTCATCCCGCTGGCCCAAGCTGGTGTTCCGCAGTCGGTTCTGGTCGCACTCGATCCGCTGGTGCGGGCGATCATCGAGACCGGATACGTCCGCACCACCGACCCGTCGCAGCAAGTCATGTTCGCTTTCCTGCCGCCGCCATCAGCCTTCTCCGACAACGCGCAGGCCATTGCCGCCGGGTTCACTTTGACCGCACAGGAATTGCCCGCCGCCCTGGCAGCCGGTTTCCCCGGCCTGCCCGTACTACCCGCGCAGCTACCAGCATCGACTTCACCGACGCCCTCACCGGTACCCGTCACCGTCTTGGCGTCGTCGCCGTCATCGCAGACGCCGCTGTCATCACAACTGCAGCCGACCCCGCAAGGGGAGCAACGAATTGCAAACCCAGCCAACAACACCTGGACCGAGCTGGTTCAGCAGAACACATCGACCCCGACGACGCTGTCGACCAAGGTGACCGCCCCAGCCAATACGGACACAACCGATATGACCAACGGCAACAAGGTCAAGCCCGACCAGGAACCCCCCACGAATCCCACCAAACATGCGACGGGCGTCCTCGAGAACGTGCAACAGCGAGTGGCCACGCACATAAGCCACCCTGATCAGGGGCTGACAAACGCCTCCGACAAGGTAAAGGTAAACAAAGCCGGTCCAAGCGAGAGCGTCGCCGGCACCGAGGGAAAGAAAGATAGCGGGAACTGACAAGCCGTGATCCGCGATCTTGATCGAGGGGTCTCCCTCAGGGCGTGCGACATGAGATGACGGGACCCGGCGATCTGAGATCGGCCCGAGAATCCCGAGGGTATAGGGCAATACCGCGAGGATCGTCAAGACCTGTTCCCCGATGGCTCTAATCTCGTCCTGCGTGCCACACGGGAAGGCTCTAGATGCTTCGGCGGGCGAATCCAAAGCAACAATTCGTTGGGGGCCGGCCACCGCGTTTCCATGGCTTCGCTGTTGAGGCGAAATTACGACGGCCAGCTCAGCATGTCTAGACAAGTCCAGCTAATCGAACGTGCGTCCACCCGGGTCACGCCGCGCGTAGAGGGTTTCGAGGCACCGCAACCTTCTGACCCTGGGGTCTGGTGGAGCCGATGACGGGAATCGAACCCGCGTATTCAGCTTGGGAAGCTGATGTTCTGCCATTGAACTACATCGGCCTGTTTGACCCCGAAGG
>Ga0075428_100005627_pt1 | contig 13923 bp, 26 predicted proteins | sample RhiMetdeltSRZDD2_FD_75291 | JGI IMG/M metagenome (GOLD analysis project Ga0075428, IMG submission 75291) | Populus rhizosphere microbial communities from Tennessee, USA - Rhizosphere MetaG P. deltoides SRZDD2 | ecosystem: Host-associated > Plants > Roots > Rhizosphere > Soil | place: USA...
TAAGGTATAAAAAAAAGCCGGGGATGTCCCCGGCTTCTCCATGGCGACCGCGGGCCTCAGGCCCGCAGATTGGAAACCCTCAGCCGGCGGCCTTCTTGCGGCGCTTCGGCTTCTCCTCGCCCTTGTCGGCCTTGGTGGCCTTCTTCGCGGGAGCCTTCTCCTTCTTTGGCGCCGCCTCCTTTTTCTTCTTCTTCTCGGGCTTGTCGCCGGCAGGCTGGACCGGTGCGGCGTCCGCCTCGACCAGCTGCATCAGTGCCATCGGCGCCGCGTCGCCCGGCCGCGGGCCCATCTTGAGGATCCGCGTGTAGCCGCCCGCGCGGGACTTGAAGCGCGGCCCGATGTCCTCGAACAGCTTCACGACCAGCGCATCGTCGCGCAGCGTGACGAAGGCGCGGCGGCGGCCCGGCAGCGAGTCCAACTTGCCGAGCGTGATGAGCGGCTCGACGACGCGGCGCAGCTCCTTCGCCTTCGGGAGCGTCGTCTGGATCGTCTCCGCGCGGATGAGGGCCGCGCACATGTTGCGCATCAGCGCCCTGCGGTGGCTGCTGTTGCGCGAGAGCTGGCGTCCCGAAAGCTGGTGTCGCATGTCGTCTTATCCCGTCCTCTCGTTCAGGCCGTGCGCAGCTCGTCTTCGCGGCGCAGCGACGCCGGCGGCCAGCCCTCGATGCGCATGCCGAGCGTTAGCCCATGGCTCTCGAGGACTTCCTTGATCTCCGTGAGCGACTTCTTGCCGAGGTTCGGCGTGCGCAGCAGCTCGACTTCGGTGCGCTGCACGAGGTCGCCGATGTAGTGGATGTTCTCCGCCTTCAGGCAGTTGGCGCTGCGGACGGTGAGCTCCAGCTCGTCGACGGGGCGCAACAGGATCGGGTCCGGCAGCGGACCCGCCTCGCGCGACGGCGACTCGCCCTGGCCCTCGAGGTCCACGAACACGGTCAGCTGGTCCTTCAGGATGCTGCCCGCGCGGCGAATCGCCTCGTCCGGGTTGATCGTGCCGTTCGTCTCGATGTCGATGATCAGCTTGTCGAGGTCGGTGCGCTGCTCGACGCGCGCGGACTCGATGCCATACGTCACGCGGCGAACCGGCGAGAACGAGGCGTCGAGCTGCAAGCGGCCGATCGGGCGGCTCTGCTCTTCGAACTCGAGCCGCTGCACCGCAGGACGGTAGCCACGGCCGCGCTCGATCTTGAGATTCATCGTGAGCTCGACGGGCTTGTTGAGGTTCGCGATCACGAGCTCGGGGTTCACGATCACGACGTCGTGGTCGACCTGGATGTCGCCCGCGGTGACAGGGCCCGGACCCTTCTTCGAGAGCCGCAGTTCGACGGAGTCGCGCGCGTGCATCTCGATCGCGATCGCCTTGAGGTTCAGCAGGATGTCGACGACATCCTCCTGTACGCCCTCGATGCTGGTGTATTCGTGGAGCACGCCCTCGATCTCGACCTCGGTCACGGCGCAGCCGGGCATCGAGGAGAGCAGCACGCGCCGGAGCGCGTTGCCGAGCGTGTGGCCGAAGCCGCGCTCGAAAGGCTCGATCACGATGCGCGCGGAGCGCGCACCGGTGTCGCTCACCTTGACCGAGCGGGGCTTGAGGAATTCCGTGGCGGTACCTTGCATGGGCATCACCTCACTTCGAATAGAGTTCGACGACCAGGTTCTCGTTGATGTCCGGGAGAATCTGGTCGCGGTCCGGCAGCGCCTTGAGCGTGCCGCTGAGTTTCTTGTCGTCCACCTCGACCCAGTCCGGCCAGCCGACCTGGGTCGCGATTGCGAGCGCGGCGGCGATGCGGGCCTGGCTCTTCGCCTTCTCGCGCACCGCGACCACGTCGCCGGCGGCGCACTGGTACGAGGGCACGTTGACGGACTCGCCGTTCACCTCGATCGCCTTGTGCGACACGAGCTGGCGCGCCTCGGCACGGGTCGTCGCGAATCCCATCCGGTAGACGACGTTGTCGAGGCGCCCTTCGAGGAAGCGCAGCAGGTTCTCGCCGGTCGATCCAGGGCGGCCCGCCGCCTTCGTGTAGTAGTTGCGGAACTGGCGCTCGAGGATGCCGTACATGCGGCGCAGCTTCTGCTTCTCGCGCAGCTGCACGCCGTAGCCTGACAGGCGCGTGCGGCGCTCGCCCTTGATGCCGCCCGGCGGCACTTCGAGCTTGCACTTGCTCTCGAGCGGCTTGATGCCGCTCTTCAGAAAGAGGTCGGTGCCCTCGCGACGCGAGAGCTTGCACTTGGGACCGAGGTATCTGGCCATTGTCCTCTCTGCCTCAGACGCGCCGCTTCTTGGGCGGGCGGCAACCGTTGTGCGGGATCGGCGTCACGTCCGCGATGCTCGTGACCTTGAGTCCGCAGGCGTTCAACGCACGGACCGCGGACTCGCGCCCCGGGCCGGGGCCGCGCACGCGGACCTCGACGGTGCGCAGGCCATGCTCCTGCGCCGCCACGCCCGCCTTCTCGGCCGCGACCTGCGCGGCGAAGGGCGTGCTCTTGCGCGAACCGCGGAAACCCGAGCCACCCGACGTCGCCCAGGCGAGCGTGTTGCCCTGACGGTCCGTGATCGTGACGATCGTGTTGTTGAAGGAAGCGTGGATGTGCGCCACGCCCTCGGAGACCTGGCGCTTGACCTTCTTACGCGCCTTCGCAGCGGCGGCCGGCGCGGTGCCCTTGTCGGCAGCGCCCTTCGCATCCGCCTTGGCGTCGCCCTTCGCTTCCGGCTTCGTCTCGGTCTTCTGTTTGGTATCAGCTTCAGCCATCGTCAGACCTTGCCCGCTTGAACGTTCGTCTTGACCGCCGCGCGGCGCGGGCCCTTGCGCGTGCGCGCGTTGGTGCGCGTGCGCTGGCCTCTCGCCGGCAGGCCCTTGCGGTGGCGGATGCCGCGGTACGCGCCGAGGTCCATGAGGCGCTTCAGGCTCATCGCGTTCTCGCGGCGCAGGTCGCCTTCGACCATGTAGCGCGAGACCTGCGAGCGCAGCGCATTGACCTCGGGCTCGGTGAGGTCGCGCACGCGCGTCGACGGGTCGATGTTCGCGGCCTTGCAGGCGGCGAGCGCGCGCGAGCGGCCGATGCCGTAGACGTGCGTCAGCCCCACCCAGATGTGCTTGTTGACGGGAATGTTGATGCCGGCGATACGCGCCATGGCTACTTGACCTTGCCCCGCGGGAAACCGCGTATTTTAACTGAAAAACCCATTTGGCTCAACACCTTAACCCTGACGCTGTTTGTGGCGCGCGTCGGACGAGCAGATGACGCGCACGACGCCCTTGCGCCGCACGATCTTGCAGTTCTTGCAGATCTTCCTGACCGATGGACGAACCTTCATCTCTCGAACTCCGTGTGGGGGCGGGGCCTAGCGGGGCGTGCCGCCGCGGCCATAGCCGCGCAGGTTGGCCTTCTTCATGAGCCCCTCGTACTGGTGCGACATCATGTGGGCGTGGAGCTGGGCCACGAAGTCCATGACCACGACCACCATGATGAGCAGCGACGTGCCGCCGAAATAGAACGGCACGCGGCCGTAGGACATCAGGATCTCCGGAAGGAGGCACACGAGCGTCACGTAGAGCGCGCCCCACACCGTCAGGCGCGTCAGCACCTTGTCGATGTACTCCGCCGTCTGCTGGCCGGGCCGGATGCCCGGGATGAACGCTCCGCCCTTCTTGAGGTTTTCCGCCGTCTCGCGCGAGTTGAACACGAGCGCCGTGTAGAAGAAGCAGAAGAAGATGATCAGGCTTCCGTAGATCAGGAGGTGAAGCGGCTGGCCCCAGCCGAGGGCCGCAGCGAGCGTCTGCAGCCACGTTCCGGTCTGGCCCGCGCCGAAGAAGCTCGCGAGCGTCGCCGGGAACAGCAGCAGCGACGAGGCGAAGATCGGGGGGATCACGCCCGACATGTTGAGCTTGAACGGCAGGTGGCTGGTCTGGCCCGCGTACATGCGGCGGCCGACCTGGCGCTTCGCGTAGTTCACCGGGATGCGGCGCTGGCCGCTCTCGACGAAGACGCAGAATGCGGTCACCGCGCCGATCAGCAGCACGAGGATGATCGCGAACGCAGGGTTCATTTCGCCCGAGCGCACCTGCTCGAGCGTGCCGCCGATCGCGGCGGGGAGGCCCGATATGATGCCCGAGAGGATGATCATCGAGATGCCGTTGCCGATGCCGCGCTCGGTGATCTGCTCGCCGAGCCACATCAGGAACATCGTGCCGGTCGTCAGCGTCAGCACCGCGGGCAGCAGGAAGGTGAAGGTGCCCGGATTGATGACGACGCCCTGGTTCTGGAACGCGACCGCGGCGGCGAAGCCCTGGAAGGCAGCCAGCACGACGGTGAAGTAGCGCGTCCACTGCGTGATCTTGCGGCGGCCCGACTCGCCTTCCTTTTTGAGCGCGGCCATCGAGGGCACGACCACCGCCATCATCTGCAGGATGATCGACGCCGAGATGTAGGGCATCACGCCCATCGCGAAGATCGAGAGCCGCTGCAGCGCGCCGCCCGAGAACATGTTGAAGAGGCCGAGGATCGTGCCTTCCTGGCGGTCGAACAGGCGCGCGAGCGCGACCGGGTCGATGCCCGGCACCGGCACGAAGGTGCCGATGCGGTAAACGACGAGCGCGCCCAGCAGGAACAGCAGGCGATGGCGCATCTCGGTGTAACGCGTGACGTCACCGATCGCGAGCGCCGCATTTCCAGCCGCCGTTGCCATGCTCGGTTGCCGGCCCTCAGGCCGCCTTGCCCTCTTCGATCCTGCCGCCGGCCTTCTCGATCGCCGCGCGGGCGCCCTTGGTGGCGACCACCGACGGGCCCTGCAGCGTCACCTTGCGCTTCAATTCCCCTGAAAGGATGACTTTGGCGCGCGTGGTCTCCGCAGGCACGACGCTGGCTGCGAGGAGCGCCGCGAGGTCGATGAGGTCGGATTTGACCTTTTCAAGGTCGGTCAGCGTCACCTCGGCGCGTGTCCTGCGGATCGCCGAGCGGAAGCCGACCTTCGGCAGCCGCCGCTGCAGCGGGACCTGGCCGCCCTCGAAGCCCACCTTGTGGTAGCCGCCCTTGCGGGCCTTCTGGCCCTTGCCGCCCTTGCCGCAGGTCTTGCCCTGGCCGGCGGACGCGCCGCGGCCGACCCGCAAGCGCTTCCGCTTGCTGCCTGGGCCCGGCTTCAAACTGTTGAGTCGCATGTCCTCGCTCCTCCCGGCCTCACGCCTTCTCGACGGCGAGCAGGTGCTTCGCGGCGTTGATCATGCCGCGCACCTCGCGCGTGTCCTCGACGACCCGCGAGTCGCGGATGCGCCGGAGCCCCAGCCCGTAGACCGAGGCGCGGATGCTCTGCAGCTGCCCGTGCACGCTGCGGCTCAGGGTGACCTTGACCTTCGTCCTGTTGCTCATCGCCATCAGCCCGTGATCTCTTCCAGTGTCTTGCCGCGCTTCGCCGCGATACGGTCCGGGGAGACCATCCGCTCGAAGGCGTTGAAGGTCGCGCGGACCACGTTGATCGGGTTGCGCGAGCCGTAGCTCTTCGCGAGCACGTTTCGGACGCCCGCGCATTCGAACACCGCGCGCATGCCGCCGCCGGCGATGACGCCCGTGCCGTCCGAGGCCGGCTGCATGTACACGCGCGTCGTGCCGTGGCGGCCCTGCACCGCGTAGTGCAGCGTCGCGTGCGTGATCGGTACCGTCGTCATGTTCTTGCGCGCCTGCTGCATCGCTTTCGAGATCGCGACCGGCACCTCGCGCGCCTTGCCGTACCCGAAGCCGACGCGCCCGGCCCCGTCGCCGACTACCGTCAGCGCCGTGAAGCCGAACTGGCGGCCGCCCTTGACGACCTTCGCCGTGCGGTTGACCGCGACCAGCTTCTCGATCAGATCGTCGCCGGCCTGTGAACGTTCCACTCGTGCCATTTCGCCTGTCCCCTGGACGTCAGAATTTGAGGCCGGCCTCGCGCGCGGCCTCTGCGAGCGCCTTGACGCGCCCGTGGTAGCGGAAACCCGAGCGGTCGAAGGCCACGGACTCGACGCCGGCTGCCTTCGCCCGCTCCGCGATCGCCCGTCCGACGGCCTTCGCCGCGGTGGCGTTGCCGGTGCCCTTCAGCTCCTTGGCAACGGCCTCCTGGACGGTGGACGCGGCAGCGATCACCTTCGCGCCGTCAGGCGTCGTGATCTGGGCGTAGATGTGCCGCGGCGTCCGGTGCACCGTCAGGCGCGCCGTACCGACCTCGCGGATCTTGGCGCGGGCGCGGGTCGCGCGCCGCTGGCGCCGCTCTTTCTTCGTGAGCTTCATGGCCTTACTTCTTCTTGCCTTCCTTCATCACGATCTTCTCGCCGGCGTAGCGCACGCCCTTGCCCTTGTAGGGCTCCGGCGGGCGGTAGCCGCGGATCACCGCAGCGACCTGCCCGACCTTCTGGCGGTCCATGCCCTTCACCACGATCTCGGTCTGGCTCGGCGTCTCGATGGAGATGCCCTCCGGCACCGGGAAGTTCACCGGGTGCGAGAAGCCGAGGGTCAGGTTGAGGCTCTTGCCCTGGACCGCCGCGCGGTAGCCGACGCCGACGAGCTCGAGCTTGCGCTCAAAGCCCTTGGTGACGCCCGTCACCATGTTCGCGAGATTCGCGCGCGCCGCGCCCGCGGCTGCGATCCGCTCGTTCGTCGCCTTGCCCTCGGCCACGGCGACCTGCAGCACCTCGTCCGTCTGGGACACGGTGACGCCGTCGCCGACCGTCAGCGTCAGCGCGCCCTTCGTGCCCTTCACGGTCACGGCGTCCCCTGCGACCGTCGCGGTGACGCCCTTCGGGAGCTTGACCGGGAGCTTTGCGATTCTCGACATGTCCTTCTTCCTCAGGCGACCACGCAGAGCACTTCGCCGCCCTGTCCGGAGCGGCGCGCCTCGCGGTCGGTCATGACGCCCTTCGGCGTCGAGACGATGGCGACTCCGAGGCCGCCCAGTACCTTCGGCAGCTCGTCCTTGGCGCGGTAGGCTCGCAGTCCCGGCCGCGACACGCGCTCGAGCCGCTCGATGACCGGCTTGCCCGCGTGATACTTCAGCGCGACGACGAGTGTCGAGCGCGCGCCGTCCTTGCTGACGACGAAGTCGGTGACGTAGCCCTCGTCCTTCAGGACGCGGACGATCGCCTCCTTGACGCGCGAGGACTGCACGGAGACTTCCGCCCTGCCGGCGGCCTGGCCGTTCCGGATGCGGGTCAGGAGGTCTGCGATCGGGTCGGTCATGCTCATCGTGCTCTCCTCACCAGCTCGCCTTGCGCAGGCCCGGCACGTCGCCGCGCATCGTCGCCTCGCGCAGCTTCACGCGCCCGAGCCCGAACTTGCTGTAGTTCCCGCGCGAGCGGCCGGTGATCGCGCAGCGGCTGCGGGCGCGGCTCGGGCTCGAGTCGCGCGGCAGCTTCTGCAGCGCCTCGATCGCGGCCATGCGGTCCTCCTGCGAGGCCCTCGGGTCGCGGATCTGCTCCTTGATCTTCGCGCGCCTCGCGGCGTACTTCTTCACCGTCTTCGCGCGGCGCTTCTCGCGCTCGATCATGCTGGTCTTCGCCATCGGTCACTTCCTGAACGGAAAGTTGAACGCCTCGAGCAGCGCGCGGCCCTTACGGTCGTCGCCCGCCGAGGTCGTGATCGTAATGTCCATGCCCCGGACCTGGTCGATCTGGTCGTATGCAATCTCGGGGAAGATGATCTGTTCCTTGACGCCGAAGCTGTAGTTGCCCTGGCCGTCAAACGAGCGCGGATTGACGCCGCGGAAGTCGCGGATGCGGGGCATCGCCACGTTGATCAGGCGGTCAAGGAACTCGTACATGCGCGCGCCGCGCAGCGTCACCATGCAGCCGACCGCGAGGCCCTCGCGGATCTTGAAGGACGCAACGGCCTTCTTCGACTTGCGTACCGCCGGCTTCTGGCCGGTGATCTTGGCGAGGTCGCCGGTCGCGGCGTCCATGACCTTCTTGTCGGCCACGGCCTCGCCCACGCCCATGTTGACCGTGATCTTGGTGATGCGCGGCACCTGCATGTCGGAGGCGAGCCCGAGCTCCGAGCGGAGCTTCGGCCTCACGACCTCGCGGTAATGCTTCTGCAGCCTTGCTGACTCGGACATCTCCATCTCCGTTTACGCGTCCACCAGCTCGCCGTTCGACTTGAAGAAGCGAACCTTGCGGCCGTCCTTGAGGGTGCGGACGCCGACGCGGTCGGCTTTCTGCGTCGCCGGGTTCAGCAGCGCGACGTTCGACGCGTGCAGCGCGGCCTCCTTCTGGACGATCCCGCTCTGCACGCCGCGCGCCGGGTTCGGGCGCTGGTGCTTCTTGACCATGTTCACGTTCTCGACCAGCACGCGGCCGTCGGCCTGCACGCCGACCACGGTGCCCGTGCGGCCCTTCTCGCGTCCCGACGTCACGACGACGGTGTCGCCCTTGCGGATCCTCTTCACAAAACCTCCGGCGCCAGCGAGATGATCTTCATGAACGCGACGCTCCTGAGCTCGCGCGTCACCGGCCCGAAGATGCGGGTGCCGATCGGCTCGAGCTTCGGCGTCAGCAGCACCGCCGCGTTGCCGTCGAAGCGGATCAGCGAGCCGTCGCCGCGACGCACGCCGCTCCTCGTGCGCACCACAACTGCGTCGTAGACCTCGCCCTTCTTGACCTTGCCGCGCGGGATGGCGTCCTTGATGCTGACCTTGATCACGTCGCCGACACCGGCGTAGCGGCGGCGCGTACCGCCCATGACCTTGATGCACATCAGCTCACGCGCGCCGGAGTTGTCCGCCGCCTGCAAGCGAGTCCTGAGCTGGATCATGGCCCTGCTCCTCCGATCATTCCGCCGGCGCGCGCTCGAGCACGCGCACCAGGGTCCACGACTTGTGCCGCGACAGCGGGCGGCACTCCGAGATCGCGACGGTGTCGCCCTCGCGGCACTCGTTCTTCTCGTCGTGCGCGAGCAGCTTCGTCGTGCGGCGCACGTACTTCCCGTAGGTCGGATGCTTGATCAGCCGCTCGACCGACACGGAGATGGTCTTGTCCATCTTGTTGCCGACCACGGTGCCGGTCAGCGTCTTGGCGGCCTTGTCTGCCGCAGCGGCGGACACGGGCGCCTGCGCCTCGGCGGGCTTCTCCGCCACGGCCTTCTTCTGCACCGGCTTCTTCTCGGTTGCCTTCTTCACGCCTTGCTCCCCGCCTTTGCGCGATCCATCTCGTTCAGGATCGTCTTCACGCGCGCGATCTTGCCCATGGCCTTCGCATGCTGGTCCGGCCGCGCCGGCTGGCCCGAGGCCGCCGCCATGCGCAGGTTGAACTGCTCGCGACGAAGCTCCAGCAGCTCCTCGCGCAGCTCCTCGCGGCTCTTGCCGCGCAGGCCCTTCACGACCTGTGCCCGTTCCTTGACGTTCTTCCTGCTCATCAGCGCACCTGCCGCCGCACGAATGCGGTCGCGACCGACAGCTTGGCCGCCGCCAGCTTGAATGCCTCGCGCGCCTCGGACTCCGGCACGCCCTCGATCTCGAACAGCACCTTTCCCGGCGTCACCTTGGCGACCCAGTACTCGACGTTGCCCTTGCCGCTGCCCATGCGGACCTCGAGCGGCTTCTGCGTGATGGGCACGTCCGGGAACACGCGGATCCAGATCTGGCCGCCGCGCTTCACGTAGCGCGTCATCGCGCGGCGCGCCGCCTCGATCTCGCGCGCGGTCATGCGCGAGCGGTCGACCGCCTTCAGGCCGTAGTCGCCGAACGCGACCGAGCTGCCGCGGTGCGAGCTGCCCTTCAGGTTGCCCTTGAACTGCTTGCGGAACCTGGTCCGCTTTGGCTGCATCATGTCGTCTGTCCTTCAGCTCAGCCGGCCGCCGGCTCCGGCGCGGCGCCCTCGGCGGGCTTGTCGCCGCCGGCTGCGGCCGCTTCCGCCTGCGCCGCGGCCTCTGCCGCCTCGGCCTCCTGCTCTTCGCGGCCGAACACCTCGCCCTTGAACACCCAGACCTTGACGCCGATGACGCCGTAGGTCGTGCGCGCCTCGGCCGTGCCGTAGTCGATGTCGGCGCGGAAGGTGTGCAGCGGGATGCGGCCCTCGCGGGTCCACTCGGAGCGCGAGATCTCGGCGCCGTTGAGGCGGCCGGCGATCCGCACCTTCACGCCCAGGGCGCCGCTGCGCATCGTGTTCGTGACCGCGCGCTTCATCGCGCGGCGGAACATCACGCGCTTCTCGATCTGCTGCGCGATGCTCTCGGCGACGAGCGTCGCGTCGAGCTCGGGCTTCCTGATCTCCGCGATGTTGAGGCGGACGTCCGCGACCGCCATCTTCATGAGCTTCGCGACCTCGACGCGGAGCTTCTCGATGTCCTCGCCCTTGCGGCCGATCACGACGCCGGGGCGGGCCGTGTGGATCGTGATGTTGGCCTTGCGGGCCGCGCGCTCAATGTGGATCCGGCTCACCGAAGCGTCGGTCAGCTTGGCGCGCAGGAATTCGCGCACCCGCCAGTCCGACAGGATGTGCGCCGGGAAGCCCTTCGTGTCGGCGTACCAGCGCGACGTCCAGTCGCGCGTGATGCCGAGACGGATGCCGATCGGATTGACTTTCTGGCCCATGTTCCGCCCTTACCTCGCCCGATCGGCGACGGTGATCCTGATGTGGCTCAGCCGCTTGACGATGCGGTTGCCGCGGCCCTTGGCGCGCGCGTGGAAGCGCTTCGCCACCGGCGCCGCGTCGACCTCGATGCGCGCGACCTTGAGCTCGTCGATGTCCGCCTCGTGGTTGTGCTCGGCGTTCGCGATCGCGGACTCGAGCACCTTGCGCACGATCTTCGCGCCCTTCTTCGGCGTGTAGGCGAGCACCGCGAGCGCGTCGCCCACGGGCTGGCCGCGCACCAGGTCCGCGACCAGGCGGCACTTCTGCGGGGAGATGCGCGCGTGGCGCAGGATGGCTGAGACCTGCATTGCCTTACTCCGCGACCGCCTCGACCTTCTTGGCCGAGGAGTGGCTCTTGAAAATCCGCGTCGGCGCGAACTCGCCGAGCTTGTGGCCGACCATGTTCTCGGTGACGAGCACCGGCAAGTGCTGGCGGCCGTTGTGCACGGCGATCGTGAGGCCGACCATGTCGGGCAGGATCATCGAGCGCCGCGACCAGGTCTTGATCGGGCGGCGGTCGTTCTTGTCCCGCGCCGTCTGCACCTTCTTCGCGAGGTGCAGGTCCACGAACGGGCCCTTCTTCAGCGAACGTGACATGTCTTCTCCCGTTCCTTACTTCCGCCGCCGCACGATGAATGCGTCGGTGCGCTTGTTCTTGCGCGTCTTCTTGCCCTTCGTATGCCAGCCCCACGGCGAAACCGGGTGCGGGTTGCCCTGGCCGGAGCGGCCCTCGCCGCCACCGTGCGGGTGGTCGACCGGGTTCATCACGACGCCGCGCACCGTCGGGCGGATGCCGCGCCAGCGCTTGGCGCCGGCCTTGCCGTAGCTGCGGAGGTTGTGCTCGTCGTTGCCGATCTCGCCGATCGTGGCGCGGCAGTCGACGCTGACCTTGCGCGTTTCGCCGGACTTCAGGCGCAGGATCGCGTTGCCCGCCTCACGCCCTGAGTACTGCGCGCTCGAGCCGGCGGCGCGCGCGAGCTGCCCGCCCTTGCCGGGCTTCAGCTCGATGTTGTGCACCAGCGAGCCGATCGGGATGCTGCGCAGCTGCATCGTGTTGCCCGCGCGGATCGGCGAGTCGGCGCCGGACTGGAGCTCGTCGCCGACGGCGACGCCCTTCGGCGCGAGGATGTAGCGGCGCTCGCCGTCCTTGTAGAGGAGCAGCGCGATGTACGAGGACCGGTTCGGGTCGTACTCGAGGCGCTCGACCTTCGCGACGATGCCGTCCTTGTCGCGGCGGAAGTCGATCATGCGGTAGTTGTGCTTGTGGCCCGCGCCCTTGTGGCGGGTCGTCAGGCGGCCGACATTGTTGCGACCGCCGGTCGACTTATGGCCGGCCACGAGGCCGCGCACGGGGCCGCCGCGGTGCAGGTGCGAGCGGTCCGGGCGCAGCTGGAAGCGCGTTCCGGGCGAGGTCGGCTTGAGTTGCTTCATTGCCATGTGGCGTTACTCCAGGCGCGGTGCTTCACGCACGCTCGCCGCCTCCCATGTCGATGTGCTGGCCCGCGACGAGCCGCACATAGGCCTTCTTCCAGTCCTGGCGGCGGCCCAGCGAGCGCCCGAAGCGCTTCTCCTTGCCGGGCAGGTTCACGACGCGCACCGCGTCCACCTTCACCTCGAAGAGGAACTCGACGGCGGCGCGGATCTCCGGCTTCGTCGCGTCGCGGCGCACGCGGAACACGTAGGCGTTGCCCTCGCCGTTGACGCGCGCACTCTTCTCCGAGACGTGCGGGGCGATCACGACGCCCGCCAGCCGGTCCTTCGAATAGGCGCTCATGCCAGCCTCTCCTCGAGCATCTTCAGCGCGCCCACGGTCGCGAGCACCTTCGGGTAGCGCGCGAGCGCGAGCGGGTCGAGGCTCGCGACGGTGCGCACGTCGACGTTCGCGAGGTTGCGCGAGGCGAGGTGCAGCTTCTCGTCGTAGGCCTCGATCAGGATCAGGACGTGGTCGAGACCGAGCTCGGCCAGTTTGCCCACCAGCATCTTCGTCTTCGGCGCCTCGAGCTCGAGGCTGCCGGTCACCACGAGGCGCTCCTGCCGCGCGAGCTCGGAGAGCATCGAGCGGATCGCGCCGCGGTACATCTTGCGATTGACCTTCTGCGCGAAGCTCCGCGGCTTCGCGGCGAACGCGCGGCCACCGCCGACCCAGAGCGGGCTGCGGATCGAGCCCGCGCGCGCCTGCCCGGTGCCCTTCTGGCGCCATGGCTTCTTGCCGCCGCCGCGCACCTCCGCCTTCGTGAGCTGCGCCTTGGTGCCGGCGCGGCCCGCTGCCGTGTAGGCGACGAGCACCTGGTGCACCAGCGGCTCGTTGAACTCGCGGCCGAAAGCGGCGTCGCTCAACTCGATCTCGGAGCCCTTGGCTCCCCCATTCACCAGTTTCAACTTCATGGTGAGTAGCCCTCGATCACTTCTTCGCCGGGCCGACGGACTTGCGGCGCGTCTGCGCGGCCGCCTTGACCGACGGCCGGACGACGACGCGGCCGCCCGGGGCGCCCGGCACGGAGCCGCTGACCAGCAGCAGGTTCCGCTCGAGATCCACCTGGACGACCTTCAGGTTTTCGTTGGTGCGCTTCACGCCGCCCATGCGGCCCGCCATTCGCTTGCCGGGAAATACGCGGCCCGGCGTCTGGCGCTGGCCGATGGAGCCCGGCGAACGGTGCACGACCGAGGCGCCGTGGCTCGCGTAGCCACCGGCGAAGCCGTGGCGCTTCATGACGCCCGCATAGCCCTTGCCGATCGTGGTGCCCGTGACGTCCACGTCCTGGCCGGCCTTGAACAGGTCGACCTTGAGTTCGGCGCCCGTCTTGAGGTCGGCGCCCTCGCCCTCGGCGAGGCGGAACTCGACGAGCTTCTCGCCGGGAATGACGCCCGGCTTGGCGTGATGACCGGCGACCGGCTTCGAGAGCCGGGAGGCGCGGCGTGTGCCGAAAGTGACCTGGATGGCGCGGTAGCCGTCGGCCTTCGAGTCCTTCACCTGCACGATGCGATTCGGCAGTGCCTCGATGACCGTCACCGGCTGGGCGTCGCCCGCGTCGGTGAAAACCCGAGTCATGCCGGCCTTGCGGCCGACCAGACCTATGGTCATGTTTTATATCCTTTTTTCACCGCGACGGCTGCAATTGGCCGCCGCTGTCGAAACTTGGAAAAAAGGGGGCGTTCCCCGATTTCCGATGTTGCTCTGCAGGAATTCGGGGAGCGTCCCCTTTTCCTGCCCCGCAAAAAGCCGCCCAGTATAGCGGGCCGAAAAATCAGTTCAACTTGATCTGCACGTCCACGCCCGCCGGCAGCTCGAGGCGCATCAGCGCGTCCACGGTCTTGTCCGTCGGATTCAGGATGTCCATGA
>Ga0075428_100005629_pt1 | contig 13922 bp, 11 predicted proteins | sample RhiMetdeltSRZDD2_FD_75291 | JGI IMG/M metagenome (GOLD analysis project Ga0075428, IMG submission 75291) | Populus rhizosphere microbial communities from Tennessee, USA - Rhizosphere MetaG P. deltoides SRZDD2 | ecosystem: Host-associated > Plants > Roots > Rhizosphere > Soil | place: USA...
CCCCGCAATACCAACGACTTACAACAACCAAAATCGTCACCCGCCGATTTTCCTACAGCCTCTGTAACCCCCGACGTAAGGAGGGGGCTGACCTCACCGGCCCCGTCCACCAACACTGAAACACCCTCGGCAAACGCCGTCAGTGACGACCCAATCGTTCCACCGCCGTCAGTCGCCGAATCCTCTGATGCAATTACTACCATCAACCGGCCACATGCTCTCCCTCTCCCTCGGGGAGAGGGTTGGGGTGAGGGACAAACTGGTACGGCAGCCGAAATCCATGACTTGGTTACTGCCAACTACGGTTCGCCCGATCATCCACCAACCCAAACGCCGACTCTCGCCGCCAAAAAACACAAACCCTACTGGCTCAACGGCCACTATTATGAAAACCCCGAATACCCCGAACACATCGCCCGCGCCATGTTCGCCACTTCCGGGCTTGGCAGCGCCAATCACAGACGCATACTTGGCATTTAGCTATGGACCATTACGTCGAACAACTCGTCGATCTCACCGATCCCGCCGCTAACCAAATCTTCAACATGACCGTTGAGGAGGCGCGCGAACGCATCCTGCGCGGCACCGCGGAATCGGTGCGCGAAATTTCCGGATCGTTTGCCCTCGTCGCGCGCTCCGGCAAAACGGTGCGCCTCGCTCGCTCGCTGGATCGCCCCATGCGTTACTTCCTCGCCAAGCGCGAAGAGGGTCCGGCGCTCATCGTCGCCGATCGCATCGACGCGATCCACAAGTGGCTCGAAGCCGAAGGCTTTGGCGACCAGTTCCATCCGAGTTACACGCGCATGGCGCCCGCGCATTACGTGACCGAAATTCAGCTCGTGGGCTGCCCCGATCCCGATCCGGTTTACACGCGCTTCTTCAATCCGCAGCGCAACAAACTCTCGACTGATCTCGACGAAATTGGCCGCGCGTACATCGGCGCGCTGATGGATGAGATTGCCCTCTGGCTCAGTCACATTCCGAAGAACGAACCGATTGGCGTCTGTTTTTCGGGCGGCATCGACAGCGGCGCAGTGTTCCTCGCCACGTATCACGTATTGAAGAAGCTCGGTCAGAGTCCGTCGCGCCTGAAAGCGTTCACGCTGACGTTTGATGAAGGTCCCGATCTCGCGCAGGCCCGGGAGTTTCTCGAGCGCGTGAAGCTGGGTCTGTTTCTCGAACCACTTGAAGCCGATCTGTCGATGATCGACGTGCGCGAAACGATCCGCCTCGTCGAGGATTACAAGGCGCTGGATATCGAAGCGGCATCGATGGGCCTGGTCTTCTGCAAATGCCTGCGCAGCCGCTATCCCGACTGGCGTTATCTCGTCGATGGCGATGGCGGCGACGAGAACTTGAAGGATTATCCGATCGAGGAAAATCCCGAGCTGACGATTCGCAGCGTGATGAACAATTCCATGCTGTACCAGGAAGGGTGGGGCGTGGGTCGCATCAAACACTCGCTGACTTACAGCGGCGGCCTTAGCCGTTCCTACACGCGCACCTACGCGCCCGCGCGCCATTTCGGCTTCGAAGGCTTCAGCCCCTTCACGCGCCCGAACGTCATCGAACTCGCCGAAGGCATTCCCTTCATCGCGCTCACCGACTTCAACGTCGATCGCTTGTACGCCCTCAAGGGCCAAATCGTTTCGCGCGGCATCAAAGCGCACACGGGACTGGACATGGCGGTATTTCCCAAGCGGCGTTATCAGCACGGCGCGATCGACAAATCGCAACTGCGCACCCGCGTTCCCGCGAAGGAACTCGAACTGCGGCGCGAGTTTCTCTCCATCTACGAATAATGCATGCCACGGCCTACCCCGACGAAGCTTCAGCGCAACGGCGCTGGGTCGAGGAACGCCGCGGACCGCGCCACGTCGTTAATCCTGCCCGACCGCATGCCTCCTTCGTCGAAGAGGAATGTTCCGAAGATGGCAACGTCGTCGCGGTCCTCACCGTTTTCCTGACGAACCGCGAGTGTCCCTGGCGTTGCCTGATGTGCGACCTGTGGAAGAACACACTCGTCGAGAGCGTCACTCCCGGCATGATTCCCGCGCAAATCGATTACGCCCTGGAGCGCGGGCGTCCTCGCCCGCAGCATATCAAACTCTACAACAGCGGCAGTTTCTTCGATCGCAACGCGATTCCGAAAGAGGACTATCCGGAAATCGCGCGGCGCGTTCGGCAATTCTCACGGGTCATCCTCGAGTGCCATCCGAAACTGGTGAGCGAGGAAGCGCTGCGCTTTCGCGACCTGCTCGGGACAGAGTTGGAGATTGCGATGGGATTGGAAACAGCAAATCCAGACACCCTCGCGCGACTCAACAAAGGAATGAGTTTGGACGACTTCGCGAACGCGACCGCGTTCTTGCGAAAGAACGACATTGGCGTTCGCGCCTTCATTCTCCTGAGGCCTCCGTTCACGACCGAGGCGGAAGGCGTCCAGTGGGCGAAGCGCTCCATCGATTTTGCATTCGATGCCGAAGTGAATGTCGCCTGCGTTATTCCGACACGGGCCGGAAACGGCGCTCTCGATGCGCTCGCGGCGCGCGGCGAGTTTTCGCCACCGCGCCTCGCTTCGCTCGAAGAGACTCTCGACTATGGCATCGGCCTGCGGCGCGGTCGCGTGTTCGCCGATCTGTGGGACCTGCAACTGTTTTCCGACTGCGCGGCGTGTTTCGAACAACGGCGCGACCGGTTGCAGAAAATGAATCTGTCGCAACGCATTTTGCCGCGCGTCACGTGCTTTGCCTGTGAAAGCTGATTTCGATGTAGCGATTGTTGGCTCGGGGTTCAGCGGCTCGCTTCTCGCGATGATCGCGAAACGCCTCGGTCACTCCGTCGCGCTGATCGAACGCGGTTCGCATCCGCGATTCGCGATTGGCGAGTCGTCGACGCCGCTCGCCAATTTGTTGCTGGAGGAACTCGCGACTGCTTACGACCTCCCTCGGCTGCGCCCCCTGTGCGAATGGGGATCGTGGCAGCGCGCATATCCAGACGTCACGTGCGGACTCAAGCGCGGCTTCACCTTTTATCATCATGAGTTTGACCGTCCCTGGGCGCGCCGGGTGGACCGCGCCAACGAATTGCTGGTCGGCGCGAGCCCTCACGATGAAGTCGCCGATACGCATTGGTATCGCGCCGAGTTCGACGAGTTTCTCGTGGGCGAAGCGCAAGCCCTTGGCGTCGAGTATCTGGATCAGACCGAACTCACTGCGGTCAGTTCGTCGCCGCGCGGACTGCGCCTTGAAGGATCGAGAGGCGGCGAACGTATCGACATCTCGGCGCGCTTCACGGTTGATGCGACTGGCCCGCACGGCTTTCTTCATCGCGCATTTAATTTGACGGCGAGCCACTTCCCGAACCTGCCCGCGATCGAGGGCGTGTTCTCCCACTTCGTGGACGTGCATCGCTGGGACGAACTCATTCCCTGCGCGGGCGCGCCGTACCCGCCGGACGATGCCGCGGTGCACCACGTTTTTCCAGGTGGTTGGATTTGGGTTCTCCGGTTCGGCAACGGAGTAACCAGCGCCGGCGTCGCCGCAATTGCCGATGGGCGCCTCGATCTCGCCGACGGAACTGGCTGGGAGAAGTTGTTGGACCGTTTGCCCGCGGTGCGCGAACAATTCGCGCACGCCCGGGCGAAGATGCCTTTCATTCACGCTGCGCACCTGCCGTTCCGCTCCGATGTCGTGGCTGGACCGAGCTGGGCGCTCATGCCTTCGGCCACGGGCTTTGTCGACCCGCTGCTCTCCACGGGCTTTCCGCTGACGCTACTCGGGGTTCAGCGCCTTGCCGAAATTCTGAAGCATCTCGACGCGCCGGGGCCGCGTTTGAAGGACTACGAACGACAGACGTTGCGCGAGGTCGATCGTGCTGCGGGCCTCATCGCTGCTCTCTATCGCAACATGGACCGGCCCCAGGTGTTCAACGTCCTCACGCTGCTCTATTTCGCCGCGGCGAGCTTCACCGAAACGGCGCGGCGGCTCGGCAAACCTGAGTTGGCCGGAAGCACCTTCCTGCTCGGCGATCATCCGCGTTTCGCTCCGGTCTTCGACGCGTGCGTCGACCTCGCGCTCCAACGCGCCGAACCGACTGCGATTTTGAAACACGTTTTGACGGCCATCGAACCAATCGACGTCGCCGGCCTCTCGGACCTGTCGCGGAGAAACTCCTACGGCGTTCTCACCGGCGACCTTCGCGCTGCCGCGCACAAGCTCAATGCCAGTGTTGACGAGGTTGATGCTATGCTTGCGCGCTGCGGTTTTGTTGCCAACCTCGTACCCGTGCCGTAGCTTGCCGCCATGGGAAAGGGATTCCGGAAAGTTGCAACGATGGGTCTTCCTTTGGTGGCATTGCTTGTGAGCGGTTGCAAACGCGAGGCGCCACAAGCCGCCGCTCCGACGAACGCGGTCACATCGTCGGGGAACGATGCGATCGTTTCGGGTCGCGTCGCTTTCAAAGGCACGCCGCCGCCTCCGCGCCCGATCACTCTTGATCCGATGTGCGGAAAACTCCATACCACTCCTCCGACCGAAGGAGAGTACCGAGTAGGAGAAAGCAACGGCCTCGCCGACGTGTTCGTGTATTTGCAAAGTGTGCCGGACGGAGTTGGTACCGCGCCGGAAGGCGAAGCGCCCATGCTCGACCAGCAGGGCTGCCTTTACGTCCCTAAAGTGTTCGGCGTGATCGTGAACCAGAAGTTCAAAGTTAGAAACTCAGATCCATTGCTGCACAACGTCCACGCCGTGCCGAAAACAAACAGCGAGTTCAACTTCGCGCAACCGCTGAAGGGCCAGGTGAACGAAAAGGCTTTCTCGAAACCGGAGGTCCTCTTGCGCGTCAAGTGCGACGTTCACCCCTGGATGAATGCGTACGTAGGCGTAGTGCCGCACAAGTTCTTTGCCGTCACCGACAACAATGGCCGCTTTACCCTCCCGAAGGGCTTGCCCCCAGGCAAATACACAATTGAAGCACTCCATCCGAAAGCCGGCCGCGTCGCGCAGGAGATCACAGTGACCGCGGGCGCAAACCAGCCCGTGGAGTTGACGTTGCCATCGCAGTAGTTCATGTCATCACTCATCGCCATCGTAGGCCGGCCCAATGTCGGCAAGTCCGCGCTGTTCAACCGCATCGTCGGCCGGCGTATCGCGATCGTTCACGATCAACCGGGCGTCACGCGCGACCGCGTCAGCGCCGAAGCGGAGTGGCGGGGGCGCACGTTCACGCTCGTCGATACCGGCGGCATTGGCTTGTTGCGCGGCGAGAAGGCGGGCGACGTGATTACGCGTGCCGCGTTCGAGCAGGTGCAGCTCGCGATTGAATCGGCCAACGCGATTATCCTTGTCGTCAACGTTCAGGAAGGCGTCGTGCCGCTCGACCGCGAAGTCGCGCAGCGTCTGCGGGCGTCCGGCAAACCCGTTCTCGTGGCCGTGAACAAGGTTGATAACGAAAGCGAAGCGCGCGGGGCGGATGAGTTCGCCGCGCTCGGCTTTGACGAGATTTTCCCGGTGACGGCGATTCACGGCGAAGGGATTGAGGCGCTGATGAATGCCGCCGTGAAGTTCCTGCCAGACGCGGAGCACCCGGGCGGTGCGCCAAGCGGCCCGGTGTTGAAGCTCGCTATCGTGGGCCGGCCCAACGTGGGCAAGTCCTCCATCATCAATTCGCTCACCGAGTCCCAACGCGTGATTGTAAGTCCAATTCCCGGCACGACGCGCGATGCCGTGGATGTGCCCTTTGAAGTCGAAACGGAAGGGGTTCGTGAGCGCTGGGTGCTCATCGACACCGCCGGCATGCGCAAGGCGCGCCGTGTTAATGATTCGATCGAGTTTTTCAGTGTGAAGCGCACGGAAGATTCCATCGCGCGTTGCGACATCGCTGTGCTGGTGCTCGACGCCGAAGCCGGCATCATCGAGCAGGACAAAAAGATTGCCGATGCCATCGTCGAGAACCGCCGCGCGTGCATCGTGGTCGTCAACAAGTGGGATCTCGTGGAAGAGCACGTGCGCAAAGCGCGCGAGGAAGAGATCGAGCGCCGCCGAAAAAAAGAGAGATCACGCGACAAACAAATGACCACGCTGGCGGAGTTTGGAAGCTGGGTGCAGGACCGGCTGTTCTTTCTCGATTACGCGCCGGTTATTTTTACATCGGCGCAATCCGGGTTCAACCTGGAGCGTTTGCTCGAAGCCGTCCGGTACGTTTCGGCGCAATTGCGACAGAAAATTCCGACGGCGATTCTCAATCGCACCCTGCACGATGCGGTCGAGCGACGGCAGCCTGTGAGCGCGGCGGGCCATCGGTTGAAATTCTTTTACGCGACGCAAACGCGCGAAGCGCCGCCGACGTTTCTCCTGTTCGTCAATCGCGACGAACTTTTTTCCGACCAGTACAAAAAATATCTCGAAGGAGAGATGCGGAAGGCATTTGGGTATGAAGGCTGCCCGCTCGTGCTGGTTCCGAAGGAGCGGCCGAAAACAATCGAGCCGGTGCGCAAACACGTCGCCCACGGCGCACGCCGAAAGCATGGATCTAATCGTAGGTGGGGCCGAGCAGAGCAGGGGAGGCGCGGACGCGCCCGCGCTAAACGGCGATAGGCGCCTTGATCGTTGGGTGCGGGTCGTATCCGACCAACTCGAAGTCTTCGTATTGAAACCCGTGAATGTCCTTCACTGCAGGATTGAGCTTCATCTGCGGCAACGGCCGCGGTTCGCGCGTGAGTTGCAGCTTTGCCTGCTCCACGTGGTTGCTGTAGAGGTGCAGGTCGCCGAAGGTGTGCACGAACGTGCCCGGCTTCAGGTCGCACACTTGCGCGACCATCAGCGTGAGCAGGGCGTACGATGCGATGTTGAAAGGCACTCCCAGGAACAGGTCGGCGCTGCGCTGATAAAGCTGGCAGCTTAACTCCCCGTCGCGCACGAAGAATTGAAACATCGCGTGGCACGGCGGCAGCGCCATCTTCTCGATCTCACCGACGTTCCATGCGCTGACGATCAATCGCCGGCTTTCGGGATTCTTTTTAATGTTGGCGACCACCTGGTCGATCTGGTTGATCGAGCGCCCATCGGCCGTGCGCCAATCGCACCACTGCGCGCCATAAACCCGTCCAAGATTTCCATCCGCATCGGCCCATTCGTCCCAGATCGTTACGCCGTGCTCGTTCAAATACTTCACGTTCGTGTCGCCGCGCAGAAACCACAGCAACTCATAGATGATCGACTTTAGGTGCAGCTTCTTGGTGGTGAGCAGCGGAAAGCCGTCGCTCAACGGGAAGCGCGCCTGCGCGCCGAAAACGGCGTAGGTTCCAGTGCCAGTGCGGTCGCCTTTGAATTTGCCGTGCTCCAAAACAAGGCGGAGCAGATCGTGGTATTGAACCATGCGCGGATTCTTAAATCCTCATCGCCTCATTGCGAGGATTTTCGTCAGGCGGGACACGGGGCAGGGCTGGCTGGGACAGCGCGCCAGAATTTCTGAAAGATCGTGCCTGTCCAGCCCGTATTATTAACCGTATGGGTGCGGGTGATCTCAAGCCAGAGAAGCTCCGGATTATTATCAGACAAGGCCCGTCTCCACATAGTCGCGTTTTGATAATGAATTGTCGTGTTTTGATAAATGCGCGGGATGGCTCTCGGGAACGGTATTCGGGGCGCTGAAATCGCCCATCGTCATGAAAAATGAATCTACGCACGCCGCCGAATTTGCCCGCGTCGAAGCGGTCGTGGCTGAACATGGTCCCATCCTCGCCGGTCTTCCCGGAGTGGTGGAAGTGTGGGCCGGATTCAAATTCCGGAACGGCCGATTAACGAACAAACCTGCCGTCATTGTGAGCGTGCTGGCGAAACAACCGGAATCGAAACTGAAAAAGTCGGAGTTGCTGCCGAAGAAGCTCGATGGAGTGCCGGTTGATGTCGTGCCGGCGAGCGCGGCGCAGTTGGTCCGTTTCGCTCTGGTCCACGGCAAGGCGCTGACGGAAAAATCCGCGCCGAAGCTTGCCGGGATGGTGACGCTCGCGATCTCGGATGCCGCCGCAGTGGTCGCTGCGGCGGTTGGGGTGCCGCGTAAACCATATGTCCCCTCCACGCCTCCGCTGGCGCCCGTGAACGAGAAAATGAAGATGGTCTGCCATGCCAGCCCGGATGCCGGCTTTCGGCTGCTTTCGGAATTCTTCGGCGGGACGGAAAAGGCGATGACGGCGACGATGTATGAATTCACGGCGAAGCACATTTTGAACAAGCTGAAAGCCTCGCTCGCCAGCCCGCGCAAACTCGGCTTCATCATGGACGGCGGCAATGACGAAAACGAAACCGCCCGCGCCGCCCTGAAGAAGTCGCTGAAGACGCGCATGAATTTCGTTTGGGCCGCAGTTGCGGATACAACCCAGGTGACCGAGGCCTTTTTCCCGACGGCCTACCACATCAAGGTCGCCGTCCGGGACGGGAAGGTCTTCTGGCTTTCGAGTGGGAACTGGAAGGACTCCAACCAGCCGGCCATCGACCCGATCACGAACCCTTTCCCAACGCAGGCGAAGAAGGACGCTTTTCACCGCAAGCAGAACCGCGACTGGCACGTCATCGTGGAGAACCTGACCCTTGCCGAGCAGTTCGATCGTTTTATTCAGCACGACATCAAACAGGCCAAGCCGTTGCAGAGAACTGCGGGGCTCGCGGTTGGAGTCGTTGCGCTGGTTCAGGAGTTCGCGGTGGCCGCTGCGCTCACGGACACCGGCGGCGTGGAGTTTTTTCCCGAACAAATCTTCGACAAGAAGCTGAAGGTCACGCCACTGCTCACGCCGGACAACTACATGGACAACGTTCTGCCGCTCATCAAGAAAGCGAAGAGCAAACTTTACTTCCAAAACCAAAGTCTCAGCACAGCCGTGACGCAGTCGCCTCGCTATGCCGAAGTGCTGAAGGCGTTGCGCGACAAGAGCCAGGACCCGAACGTGGATGTGCGCGTCATCGTTCGCGGCGATTTTGATCCGTTCAAGATACTGTCCAACCTCGCCCAATTCGGGTTCGACATGGATCGCGTAAAACTTCAGAGGGGCAATCACAACAAAGGCATCCTCATTGACGACAAAATCACCGTCGTCGGCAGCCACAACTGGACGGGCCAGGGCACGACGGAGAACCGCGATGCCACCCTGATCATCCGCGACGCTGGGGTCACAGGCTATTTTACGAAGCTCTTTCTCCATGATTGGGTGCGTCGTAGCAGCTCGGGCGCGCCGGTTGCGCCTGCCATCGCCGCGGTCGCAGGCGCGCGCTCCCCTGCCGGATCGGTCCGCTTCACCGCTCGGGAAATCGCGGACAGCGGCATTGTTTGAACTTATCCAAGGAAGCATCGTGCCATGAAACGAAGCAATTCGCCAAATACAGGCACCAATGAATCCGCCGGAAATCCCGGCCAGCGCACCGAACGCTTCTTCGTCTTGCTCCGCGGAGAACCGGGAGCGCGGAGAGAATTTCCTGTCCCGAAAGAATCCAGGACACGAACAGCAAACAACTAACATTAATTCGTCCTATGGCTAAAAAAACAAACACACCCGACACAGCAGCTGAGGAACTGCTTCCAATTTCAGAAACTCAACTTCCGGTCGGCCCTACGGGCCGTTTCCTCGTCACGATGGCGCCCGGAAGCCAGAGAAACCTCATCAAGACGCTTAAGAACGCCGCGGGCATTACGGCAGCCTCCACTGCGGACTCCAAGGAGTCGGGGGTGGATATTACAAGCTTGAGCGGCGCGGACGCGCTGCTTCTCGAGCATTTGAGTATCGCCGTCGTGAACGGTGAAGATGCGGAAAAAATTCAATCGCTCGAAGTGGCGGAAGCCGACGACACCAATCCCATTGTGAAAGTTGAGCCCGAGGAATACGTCCAAGCAATCAACGATGAAGGATTCCTGACCTCGTCAGGACAGGATTACTTGCGAGGTTATCGCGACGGTGTCGCCGCGACGGCAGGCCGTCTTTTGGGAATCGTACCGGAGGAAAGCATCGATGAGATTCCGATTGCTGCGGCGCTTGCTGACACCCCTCAGTTCACCTGGGGGCTTCAGGCTACGCGCGTGCATGTTTCGGCAGCCACGGGAGTGGGCCTCCGCGTCGCTGTGCTCGACACCGGATTTGCCGTGGGACACCCCGACTTCGTGGGCAGGCAGGTTATTGCCGCCACATTTGTTGGCCAGCCTGTGCAAGACGGTCACGGCCATGGAACGCACTGCATTGGCACGGCCTTGGGAGACCGCATGCGGGCTGGCGGGGTGCGCCGCTACGGATGTGCCCGCCAAGGCGTCATCCTTGTCGGCAAAGTGTTGTCGAACGCCGGCTCTGGTGCTGACGGCGGCATTCTCGCGGGGATCAACTGGGCGATTCAGAATGGAGCGCGAGTCATCTCCATGTCGCTTGGGGCTCCTGTGACGGTCGGAACTCCGCCCTCAGTGGCCTATGAAAATGCGGGCCGAGCTGCGCTGAACGCGGGATCACTAATCATCGCCGCCGCGGGAAATTCAGGAAATCATCCCACTTTGTTTCCTGTTGCTCGTCCCGCCAATTCGCCATCCATAATGGCGGTCGCGGCAGTGGATCAAAATCAGCAACGGGCCAGCTTCTCTTGTCGAGGGGTCAACCCAAATGGCGGAGAGGTCAATATCGCTGGACCGGGAGTGGGCGTATTTTCCAGCACGAGAATGCCGGCTCGGTATGCGATTCTCAACGGCACCAGCATGGCAACGCCACACGTCGCCGGTATCGCCGCCCTGTGGTCGCAGCGCACAGGAGCGCGTGGCACGGCGCTCTGGCAGCGGTTGATCTCCACAGCCCGAAACATCGGCCAGCCCCTCCAGCATGTGGGGAGGGGACTTGTCCAGTCACCCCCATAATCAACTGAAGCCAGCCGCTGTCATTGTCCCTGGCGCAAGCTGGGGACACCACCTTGCAATATTTCTGCTGGTGGTCTAAGGTTTCATCACAAGAACATCATAGCGTGTGACATGAAAAAGGTTCGCATCAACATCACGGTGCCCGAAGCCACTCCATCGCGGTTGAAGTCTATGAAAGCTTCGCTGACGCGGCAGGGTGTGGAGGTGGACTCGGTGCTGGACGCCATCGGCGTCATTACTGGGAAAGTGGCCAAGTCGCGGTTGCGGTCTTTGAAAGCAGGTAATGGAGCGACTGTTGAACTTGATGAGGGCGTGCAACTCCCTGCTCCCGACGCGCCGGTCCAATAGCTTCAGATATCCCTGACCTTAGGGAGCAATGATGACCTCAAAGGGTCAGTTAAAAACCTCCCTTCCCCTTAGCCTTTACAACTTCATCGGTGCGACGAGTGATTTCGTTCTCATCACTCCTCCGAACAACGCGTCCACTTTCCCTCGCACGCTTTCGTCCATGCGGATCAACGGCGGCCAGAGGCGTTTGAAGCCTTTGCCAGGGAGTTTCTTCGTCGCGTCGAGGCCGAGTTTGCGGCCGAGGGCGATTTCGCTGGTGGCGTGGTCGAGCACGTCGGCGGGGCCTTTGGTGAAGATGCTGTCGCGTTGCGGGTCGGTGTGGGCGCAGAGCGGAAGAGGAGTTCGCGAGTATTATGCATGTCCACATTGTCGTCTACCACCACGATGGATGTTCGGCGAGACGCACGGGGCCGGCCATGGTCAATTTGTGGAATTTCGAGATGTGACCCTACTCGCTTCTTTGTCGGAGTGGGGCTCCGGGGTGGCGGGCACGAGAAAAAGATCAATCACGCGCGGAAGCGGCCAGCGCCCGGCATAAAGCCCCGGCCACTGGAGTGCAACGCTATCGGCCACTTCGCCGGTCAGATACGCTTCACCTCCTTGGTCGTGCAGCGGTCTAGCGCCCCGCCGAAGACTCAGTCGTGCGATAGCTTTCGACTACGAGATCGCTCAGGGCCTTGTCCGGGTTGTCCACCGCGGCGGCATCGATCGCGAATTCCTTCCGGCCCGTGTTCTGGGCTATAAGCTTCAATCCGAACTGGTAATCTTTGAACTTTTCCGCGCAGAAATCGCGCACCGGTTTGCCCTGTTCCAGCGCTACCGCCACGATGCGTTCCACCGCGGGCGGGGTGAATTGCAGCTTGAGGCCGTGCGCGTCGTGAAAGCGCTGCGCGAACTCCTCGACGACTTGCCCGAGCATCGCGTGCTCCTGTTTTTCCCGTTCGGCCATCAACTTCTTCAGCGCGGCCAATGGATCGTTCACCAACTCGCGCGTGACGACAAAGCGTTTCACGTCCGTAGAGGGCAGCTCAAACTTTAGCTCGCGAAAGATGTGTTCACACACCGTCATCAAACCGCGCGCGCCGGTTTTTTCCTCGACAGCAAGTTCTGCGATGCGTCGCAACCCATCATCCTGGAACAGAACGTCGATGCCGTACGCCGCGAACGATTGCTCATACTGGCGAATGATACTGCCCTCGGAGCTTTTGAGGATTTGGAACAGGTCATCCACGTTCAACGGCAGGCACACGACGCGCACGGGCAAACGCCCGATGAACTCCGGTTCGAAACCGAACTCGACGAAGTCGCGCGTCTCCACGTGCTGGAAAATGGTGTCCTCACTTACGTCAGGCCGATTCGCCGCGGCGAAACCGATGTTGGCTTCGCGCACACGCCGGCGGACGATTTTCTCCAGGCCGCCGAATGCGCCGCTGACCACAAACAAAATATGCCGCGTGTTAATCACGGAGGGCTGCTTCTTCCCGCCCCGCCCGGTCATTTCCATCATCGCCTGGAGTTGGCCTGCGATGTCGTTGGGCGCGCGCGCCGGCACGTCCGTTTCCTCCATGAGCTTGAGCAGATTCGTCTGCACGCCGCGCCCGCTCACATCGCGTCCGCTGGTGTTTTGCGCGGTCGCGATCTTGTCGATTTCATCGATGTAGATAATGCCGTACTGCGCGCGCGCAACTTCCCCCTGCGCGAGCCGTACTAAATCACGCACGAGATCCTCCACGTCCGCGCCGACGTAACCGGTCTCCGAAAATTTCGTTGCGTCCGCTTTCACGAAGGGCACGCCGATGAGATCGGCGATGCTGCGGATGAGGTATGTTTTGCCGACGCCGGTCGGGCCGAGCAGAATCACATTCTGCTTCGCGTAATTCGGCTGCTCTTTCCCTTCGGACGCCATGCGCACGTGGTGATAGTGATCACACAAGGCGACGCTGAGAACCTTCTTGGCTTCGTCCTGCTTGATCACGAAGCGGTCGAGGTACGCTTTCACCTCGCGCGGCTTGGAATTGAACTTCCTGATGTCCTCCTCTTCGGCCTTCGGCTGCTCGCCATCGCCGGATTGCTGCTGCTGCGCCTGCCCGAACAAGTTTCCAGGATTAAAATGCTGGCGCATCAACTCCTGCAAGCGCCGCTGAAATTCTTCGGGCGTGGGCCCGTTGAAAACTGGTTTTGTCATTCGCACACAGTACGCCGGTTCGCCCGCGCGTCAATGCGCTGCCTTCGATCTCATGAGCTTGCGATTCGCGGGCAAAGCCGATTACGTTTTGTGCGTGAGGTCACGTGGTTTGCTCGCGCTCTGGCTCGTTTTTGTTTCGCTCAACGCGCCTGGCCAGGAGCTACCCCTCGAAAGCTTTGATGTCGATCCGCAATGGGAGGGCTATCGGAATCGGCTGGTGCGCGATCCGCCGCCCGTCACACGCCAGAATTTTGGATATCGGCTCTCCCGGAAAGCCGGAGGGGTGGCCGAGGGTGAAATTGGTGGCTGGGTTCAGCGTTCCACGACTCCCGCCTGGTATGCAAAGGTAATTCAGCCTGTCAGTCTTACGAACCGGCTCTCTGCCAGTGGCAAATTTGCCGCGACACGGGCCGACGGGGGCAGCGGAGTTTTGTTTGGTTGGTTTAATGCGCGGTCACGCGGCTGGCGCATGCCGAATTCGCTGGTGATGCGGCTCGATGGCAATGGAGGC
>Ga0075428_100005632_pt1 | contig 13917 bp, 12 predicted proteins | sample RhiMetdeltSRZDD2_FD_75291 | JGI IMG/M metagenome (GOLD analysis project Ga0075428, IMG submission 75291) | Populus rhizosphere microbial communities from Tennessee, USA - Rhizosphere MetaG P. deltoides SRZDD2 | ecosystem: Host-associated > Plants > Roots > Rhizosphere > Soil | place: USA...
GAACCTGCGACCCTCAGCTTGTCGAGCTGATGCTCTAGCCAACTGAGCTAAACGCCCTCGGTTCGAGGCGAGAAATCATGGCGGCGACCGAGCCATAAGCAAGGTGAAAACCGGCGCGCGAACTCCGCCCGACGCGTCATCGTCAAGTTGGTTCGGACCCCCGCACTCTTGCTGCTCCGAGCTCTTGCGCACTCCGCGCGCACAAGGATACTGCCGAACTCCGACAGGCCGGGTTCTGCCCTCTCGACCTCACGACACCGCTGATGGATCACTCACCCGACCTCCCGCTGATCGTGGTAATCCCACGACCCGAGCGGGGCGGCAGTGTTCGCCTCCAACCAGGCGGCTGCGAGCTGGTGCTCGAGTCGGTGCGGGGCGGCTACGCGCTGCTGTGGTCCGATGGTCGCACGTCACGCCGGTTCGCGCTCGGCCTCCTCGACGAAGGCCGCCTGACTCTCGAACTCCGCGCCCCTCGCTTGCCCGTGCGCGTGATCACGCGCGACGTGATCTCGCTCGTGCCGGGAGGCCGACTCCGCGGCTACCTGCAGGTACCCCTCGTCCCGAGCCTCGTGTGGCATCGCGATGGTGGCCCGCCGTCCATCCTGATCGAGTTGCCACCGCGCGAACTTGCGGCCGAGTGGGATGATCGCGAAGGGCATTCGTTTCGCTGCCCGTCGTCCTTGCATGCGCGTTTCCCGATGCGCAGCAACGAGCCGTGCGCCGTCGTGCCCGTCGTGCTCTCGAATCCCAGCACGACCGTGGCGTCGCCGCCGCACATTCCGCTGCAACTGCGCGACGCCGAACTCTCGGAACTGCGCAGCACGGTGGTCGTGAAGCCCAGGCGGTTGCGCTGGGTGGGCGAGAGGTTCGCGATGGACGCGCCGCGCGACGGCGTGCCGGTGCAACCGTGAACCGAATGGCCGCCGTTGCGACGTGCGGAGCACTCGTGCTCACCGCGAGCTGCAGCGAACCCGGCACGCCTCCCGACACCGAGATCGCCGCGGAACTGCGGGCTTTGCGCGCGGTGCTCGTGCAACAGCAGAAGAACAGCGCCGGTGCGCAGCCAACGGTCCCGAGCGTTGCTGACCGCGGCCAGATCACGACGGCACTGCAGCCGCTGCGCGAAGTGCTGGACGGACTCGCGGAGTCGCAGCGTGAGCTGCATGCCCGCCAGGTGACACTGACCCAGGAAATGCAGCGCTGGTCCCAACTGCTCGTCGAAACGGCAACGGGGGCGCGGCAGGAAGAGGCGAAGGCGATGACGCAGCGCCTGCAGCAGTTGGAGAAGACGCTGCAGGAACAAGACAAGCGCCATCGCGAGGTCGAAGCGCTGATGCAAGGGGCGCTCGAACGCACGGCGGATCGGCTCGAGGACTTCCTTCGGCGAGTCGAGGGCACGGTCCGGCGCGAACAGCCGGCGGTTCCGGCAGGCACTCCCGCGAACACGGCGCCGATCAAGAACGAGGCCGAACCAGCCCCTGGCAGCAACGGCGTGCCGGCGGGGGGATCGCCACAGCCGGCGACGGGTGGGGGAGAAGAGAACGAGAGCGGATCGGCTGGCGGCGTCGCCGCGGTCCACCCGCCGCGCCAATGGTCGGTGTACTGGTGGATGCTTCCGTTCGTGCTCGCGGCGAGCCTCGGCACGGCCTTCTTGCTGCGACTCAGGCGCCTGTCGAACCGGTCGTTCGTCGCGGCGGCTGCGCGCACAGGCCCCGAGCACGTGGAGTCGCCGCTCACGCGCGATCTCGACGGCGTCCAGGAGATCTGGGCCGCGGCCGCGCTGCTCAGCGAAACCGTCGACCGGCTCAAGCAGACCAGCGCATCGCAGGTGAAGCCGCCGTCACCGCCGCCGCCGGTGGCCGCTGCCGCTGACGGCGTCGACCTGGCCGAGGTTTCCGTGCTCGGCGATGACCGATCGAAGCGCGTCGTGCCCCCGGCACCGGCCGCACCGGAGCCTGCCGCCGCGAAGCCTGTGCAGGAGACTGCAACCACGAAGCCCGCGCAGGAACCTGCGGCGACGAGACCCGCCCCGGCCCGGGCCGGGCTCGGCACCGCGAACCCGCCGCGCAACACGGCGGTGCGGTGCCGGATACCGGGCGCCGGCGCGCAGGCGCAGGGCGAACTGCTGCGCCTGCTTGCCGACGACCCACGCGTGCTGCGGCGGCCCGAGCCGGTCATGACGACGACGACGACGGCCGTCGAAGTGGCGTTCGACGTGCTCCCGGGTCTGCCGGCCTCCGAACGCAGCCAGATCGAACAGCGGCTGCGGGACGCCGTGAGCTGAGAGCGAGCCGGCTGCGACCCTTCGTTGGCATGGCTGCGCCGGCGCTGCGGCAGCCACGTTGCGCGACCTGGACGCCGCCAAGAGCAATGTCTCGCAGCGGGTGGGTCGCGTCGTTATGGTGCGGCGCCTCTTCCCTCGCCGGAGCAGCAGAACGCATGATCATCGGTGTCCCCAAGGAGATCAAAGCCCAGGAGAACCGCGTCGGGGCAGTCCCCGCGATGGTGCTCGACCTCGTCGGTGCCGGGCACACGGTCCTGGTCCAGAGCGGCGCCGGGCTCGGCGCCGGCGTGTCCGACGAGGCCTACACGAAGGTCGGGGCGAAGATGGTCGCGAGCGCCGCCGACGTCTACGGCAAGGCGGACATGGTCGTGAAGGTCAAGGAGCCGTTGCCCGCCGAGTATGCGCTGATCAAGAAGGGTCAGCTGCTGTTCACGTATTTCCACTTCGCCGCGGCGCGCGAGCTCACCGACGCCATGATGAAGTCGGGCGCGAACTGCTTCGCCTACGAGACGCTCGTGCATCGCGGTTCGCTGCCGCTGCTGACGCCGATGAGCGAGGTCGCGGGTCGCATGGCGGTCCAGGTCGGCGCCGTCTGCCTCGAAAAACACTACGGCGGGCGCGGCATCCTGCTCGGCGGCATCCCGGGTGTCGAACCCGCCACGGTCGTGATCCTCGGCGGCGGTGTGGTCGGCACCAACGCAGCGAAGATGGCCGCGGGTCTCGGCGCCGACGTGCGGCTGATGGACATCGACCTCGATCGCCTGCGTTACCTCAGCGATGTGATGCCCGCGAACGTGACGCTGCTGCACAGCTCACCGATCACGATCCGCGAGCAGATCGTGCACGCGGACCTTGTCATCGGCGCCGTGCTCGTCCAGGGGGCGCGGGCCCCGCGTCTGATCCGGCGCGAGGATCTCAAGAACATGAAGGAAGGCGCCGTCATCGTCGACGTCGCGGTGGATCAGGGCGGTTGCATCGAGACTTGCCGCGCGACGACGCACGCCGAACCGACCTACGTCGTGGACGGCGTGCTACACTACTGCGTTGCCAACATGCCGGGCGCGGTTCCACGCACTTCGACGTTCGGGCTCACCAACGCGACAGGTCCCTGGGCGAAGAAGCTTGCCGGCATGGGTGCCGCCAAGGCCGCGCAGGATCCCGCACTCGGCACTGCTGCCAACATCCTCGCCGGGGTCTGCACGCACCAAGGGGTGGCGGACGCCTTCAACCTGCCATACCACGCGCCCAATTCCGTTCTGTGATCGCTGCTGCAATCCCGAACCCGGATCTCGGCCTGTTCGATGCGCTGGTGCTGGGTCTCGTGGAGGGCCTCACCGAGTTCCTGCCGATCTCGAGCACGGGCCACCTGCTCGTCGCCCAGCGCCTGCGGGGTCTGCAAGCGAGCGATCTGAACAACGTGTTCGTGATCGGCATCCAGATGGGGGCCATCACCGCGATCCTCGTCCTGTATTGGCGCCGCCTGCTCACGGCTGCGGGCACGGTGCTGCGTCCGACGGCCGGTGCCCCGAACCTGCTGCTGCAGATCGCGATCGCCGCGGCGCCAGCGGCATTGCTGGGCCTGTTTTGTGGCGATTGGATCGAAGACAACCTGTTCACGGCCCGATGCGTCGCCGCGACGATGATCGCAGGTGGGCTGCTGCTGCTCGTGCTCGAGTGGTGGGAGAAGAGACGGACCACGGTGCTGCTCGAGCTCGAACAGACGTCATATCGGACCGCGCTCTGGATCGGCTTCTTCCAGTGCCTCGCGCTCGTGCCGGGAACGAGCCGCTCGGCTGCGATGATCGGCGGCGCGCTCGTGCTCGGCCTGTCGCGCACGGCCGCGGCGGAGTTCTCGTTCCTCGTCGGTCTGCCAATCCTGTTCGGGGCTTCGAGCTACAGGCTGCTCACGCTGAAGACCGGGCTCGAACCCGACTTCGTGGCACCGCTGATGGTGGGCACGCTCGTGGCATTCGCGAGTGCGTTGGTCGTCGTGCGCCCGTTCGTGCGCTTCCTGCGCCACCATACGTTCGCGCCGTTCGCGTGGTATCGCCTCGCCGGTGGGGTGCTGCTCGCACTGCTCTGCTTGGAACAGGTCATCGAGTAGTTGTCGCGGGCGAGCAGGCTCAGGAACGGCGGTAGCCGAGCTGTCGCAGCACGAGCAGGACCTCGCTCCAACTCGGGAACGGGCGCGAATGCTGCTTCTTGAACCGTTCGATGGCCGCGATGAACTCGAGCGCCTCGGCATCGACCTCGGCCAGTGGTGGCGCCGCACGATCCGGCCCGTCCACGTCCTCGTCGGCGAGGTCCGGCTCCTTGCCCGCTCGTTGCTGCCTCGAACCACCGGTAGCACCGCTCTTGGCCTTTGCCTTGGGCTTCTTGTTCGGCGCGATCGCCATGAGGGGCATCATCGGCCCGGGGCGAGCATCGTCTTGATGGTCGGTGCGAACGGGGGCTCGAGCACACCGACGTCCGTGATGAAACCGCGCACCAGCCGCCCCGGCGTGATGTCGAAGGCCGGGTTGCGCGCCGAGAGTCCTCGCAGCGCCAGCGCCTGGCCGGCCAGCGTCAGCACCTCGGTGGCATCGCGCTGTTCGAGCGGGATCGCGTCGCCGGAAGCCGCCTGCAGGTCGAACGTGGACGTCGGCGCGGCGACGTAGAACGGCACGTCGTGGGCGGCACAGGCCAGCGCTATTCCATACGTGCCGACCTTGTTCGCGAAGTCGCCGTTCTGCGCGATCCGATCGGCGCCGACCAGGACCAGCTGCACCTGGCCGCGCGCGATGAGCCCGGCAGCGGCGCCGTCGACGATGACTTCGACCGGGATGCCCTCGGCGCACAGCTCGAGCGCCGTCAGTCGCATGCCCTGCAGCAACGGCCGGGTCTCGCAAGCGAGGACCCGGAACCGGACTCCCGCTCGCCAGGCTGCGAACAACACCGCGAGCGCCGTGCCTTCGCCCGCGGTCGCGAGGCGTCCCGTGTTGCAGTGCGTGAGGACCACGGCACCGGGCTTGACGAGAACCTGGCCGATCTGGCCGATGCGCTGGCAGCTGTCGGCGTCTTCGGCGTGGATGGCTCTCGCCTCGCGGAAGAGACGCTGCAGCTTGGGCTCGGCGAGCACCGCGCGCAGGCAGCGATCGAGCGCACACTGCAGGTTGACTGCCGTGGGCCGCGCCGCCCTGAGCCGCGCAGCCACTTCGCGCGTCCTGTCGACGAACGCCGCGGGCAGCGGCGCCGCGGCCCGCACGCCGAGCAGGAGACCGTAGCCGGCCGCGACGCCGATCGCGGGCGCGCCGCGCACGCGCAGCCGCACGATCGCTTCGATCGTCTCGTCGACGGTGTCGATGCGCAGCACAGAACGCTCGTGCGGCAGCCGCGTCTGGTCGAGCACTTCGAGGTGGCCCTGCTCGTCGCCGCGCCAGGCAATCGTCGGCGGCAGCCCAAGTAGCGGTGGGGGCATGGCGCGTCCGGTTCAGCAGGAAAAACGCGCGCGCACCTCGCGGTCCTTCGCGAGGGTCTTCTCGCGTTCGGCGTCGCGCGCGGCTTCGAGTTTCTTCAACACCGCGGGGTCCGACAGAGCGAGGATGCGCACGGCGAACATCGCGGCGTTCGCGGCCGCCGCCTTGCCGATGCCCATCGCGGCGACCGGGATGCCCGGCGGCATCATCGCCGTGGACAAGAGCGCGTCTTCGCCGCGCAACGGGCCGCTGTCGACCGGCACGCCGAGCACGGGCAGCATGCTGTGGGCCGCGAGCGCTCCCGCGAGGTGCGCGGCCATGCCGGCGACGCCGATCAGCACCTGCACGCCGTTCTCGCGCGCCGTGCGCGCGAACGCCACCGCTTCGTCGGGCGTGCGGTGCGCGCTCAGGATGCGCACGTGGAAGCCGATGCCGAGGCTCTGCAACGTCGAGAATGCTCCCTCGAGCACTGGCAGGTCCGAGTCGGAGCCGAGCAGGAAGGCGATGGGTCGCGCAGTCGTCATGGCAAGAGGATCAGGCAGTGAGTCTCTTCTGGATGTCGGCGTAGGTGGCGGCCGTCTTCGCGATGACTTCGGGCGGCAGCGTCGGCGGCGGCGGCGTCTTGTTCCACTTCTGCGAGTTCAGCCAGTCGCGCAGGTATTGCTTGTCGAACGACGTCGGGTTGCCGCCCGGACGCACTTCGGTGGCCGGCCAGAACCGGCTCGAGTCGGGAGTCAGGCACTCGTCGATCAGCATCAGCTTGCCATCGCGCAGGCCGAACTCGAACTTCGTGTCCGCGATCACGATGCCGCGGCCCTTCGCGTATTCGCGGCCCTTCTTGTAGAGCGCGAGTGCTTTGTCGCGCGCGGCTTCGGCGGTGGGCGCGCCGACCATCTCGACGACACGCGCGAACGAGATCGGCTCGTCGTGGCCGGTCTCGGCCTTCGTCGACGGCGTGAGGATCGGCTCCAGCTCGCTCGCGTGCTGCAGGCCCTTCGGCAGCACGACGCCGCTCACGGAGCCCTGCTTCTGGTAGTCGGCCCAGCCCGAGCCCGTCAGGTAGCCGCGGACGACCCATTCGACCGGCAGCGGCTTGGCTTTGCGGCAGCGCATCGTTCGCCCGCGCAGCTGCGGCTTGTAGGCGGCTGGCACGTCGGACCAGCTGTCGACGTCGGTGGACAGCAGGTGGTTGGGACAGACGTCGGCCAGCAGCCGGAACCAGAACGCCGAGGTCTCGGTCAGCACCCGGCCCTTGCCCGGGATGCCTTCGTTCATCACGACGTCGAAGGCCGAGATGCGATCCGACGCGACGAGCAGCAGATCGCCGCCGAGCTCGAAGATCTCGCGAACCTTGCCGCGGCCGAGACGCTTGCAGAACGGGAGATCGAGCGAAAGGACTGGTGCGTTCACGAATCCGATTATGCGGGGACGCCAAGCCGGGGAAAGAACCGTCCGGCAACTCTCGAACGGAACGCCCCAGCGGTGCCGGTTCAGTCCTTCCGGCGCACGCCGAAGCCGATGTTCAGCTCCGGAATGTTGCGCACCTCGACGAAGTCGTCGACGAACACGAGCGTGTTGTAGCTGCGGTCGATCGCGGCAAACCAGGTCTCGGTCGTGCCGCTGATCGAGATCGTCATGCCGCCGTCTGGACTCAGCGTGTAGCTGCCGATGTAGCTGAAGTCGATGCCCTGGTTGCCGACCGCATCGAGGCGAAAGCTATCCGGCTCACCGGGCTCCTTGAGCGTGACCACGCCGACAAACACATCCGAACCCGAGTTCGTCGGCTTCACGAACAAGGTGTGGCCGCCGACCAGGAACCGGCCATCCATCTTCGACGGATCGGCCGACGCGCCCGGCGGGTCGAACTGCCGCACCATGAACACGAGCCCGGCTTCGTCGTCGTCTGGTTCGGAATCGAGTCCGAGCACGAGGTTCCCCAGGGTAGCGTTCCCGGTGGCCACGGCGAGCACGTCGCGGGCGTCGGTACCGTAGTTCAGCGTCAGTTCGCAGGTCCCATCGCCCTCGCCACTCGTGAGCACGTTCTTGATCGACCCGCCGAACGAGACGAAGCGGGGTCCTCCCGCGTCATCACTCTCGCTGCCGGACCCACTGATCGGGCGCGAAGTTCCGGGTGCCCCGGGGGCGATTGCGATGCTGCCGTGCGCGGCGCGACCGATGTCATTCGCCTCCGGGATCGGGGTCGTGGGCGTCTCGTCGAAGATCGCGTGCAGTGACAGCACGTGCCAGGCACCCCCGAGTTCGACCTGACCGTCGACGATGCGCGTGCCGACGTAGAAACCGACCTCCGGGCTGTTGGGCGTAGACACGCGATCAGTGAAGAACAGGTCCGTTGCGGCTGAGGGGCCCGGCTCGAGCCCATAGGCGCCGAGGAACACAACCGTCGGCTCAGGACCGCTGCCTCTGTTCAGCAGGGACAGAGCACCCGTGGTCTCGAGCGCATAGGAGCTCGGACTGCCCGTATGCGAGCCACGGATGACCGTGAAGGTGCTGTCGGTGAACAGGTCCAGCCTGAAATGGTCGGTGAACGCCTCCGATTGGCTGACGGGGAACGCGCCGAACCCCCGCAGGGTGAGGAAGCCAAAGACGTGATTTTGCTTCCCGATCTGGACTTCGCTCTGTGGCCGATCCTCCTTGCCGCCGTCGGCGCATGAAGCAAGGCAGGCCGCGACGGCCAACGCGAGAGGCAGCGGGAGAGATCTGTTGGTGGTGGAGTGCAAGCGCGCAGTGTAGCGGACGGGCAGCGACTACACACGCGCGCCGCGTTGCGATCGTCCGCATGCGTGCTCGGGATTTCGCGGGCTCGCGGCTGCAAGGCGCTCGAGCCGCCGGTAGCTTGCGGCGGATGCGCATGGCCTTCGCGGGCGGGTGCCTCGGTCTTCTGGCAGCGTCTTCGGGGTGCGTGGCTCGGCCGCGTCTCGATGGCCCGCTGCCAGTGCGCAATCAGCATCCGGCGCAGCTGACGGTGTTTCACATGGCGCCCGCCGCGGCGACGGCGCTGCCCGCAGGGACCCTCAGCGGCCGGCTCGACTTCGCGTACTCGAACCTGTTCCTGTCGGACTCGGACGCCGCTGGCAACAGCTGGATCATGGACGGTGAATACCTGCGCGTCGGCACCACGCTGCGCATGGGCCTCGGCGGCGGGTTCGACCTGCAGGCCGAAGTGCCCGTGGCGCACACGAGCGGCGGCTTCCTCGACAGCGCCGTGATCGATTACCACGACGCGTTCGGCCTGCCGGGCCAGAGCCGCAAGATGACGCCACCCAATGAGTACTCGATCTCCGCGAGCAAGGAGGGCACGGTCGCGTGGACCGTCGACCAGAGCGACATCGCACTGATGGACATCCCGCTGCAACTGAGCTGGCAGATGCTGCCTCCGGGCGAGGGCCGACTCGGGACAACCTTGCGCGGCGGCATCGAGCTGCCGACCGGCAACGACGAGCACGGCTACGGCAACGGTGAGATCGATGCCGGCCTCGGCGTGGTGCTCGACTATCGTTTCGCGGGCATCGGCTGCTACGCGCACGCGCAGCACACCTTCGCCGGCACACCCGACCAGGCGAAGGGAGCCAGGCTCGAGTTCGCCGACGTGACGTCGCTCGGGCTCGCTACCGAACTGCCGCTCAGCACAGCACTGCACGCGTTCGTCCAGTTCGAGTGGGAGACCTCGACGCTGCGCGAGATCGAGCTACCCGAGTTGCAGCGCGAGCATCTGCTGCTCTGGCTCGGTGGACGGCTCCAGGTGGCCGAACACTGGGGCATCGAGTTCGGGCTCGGCGAGGACCTTCAGGGCCTGGTGTCCCCGGACTTCACGCTGTGGCTCGGCGGAACCTGGCTGCCCGGCCGGCCTGCACCGTAGCTCGCCTCCCCCGTCATGCTACACATAATATATCTTATCGGAACAATGGAACGGGACGCGCAGGGGGTCCCCGGGCCGCACCGCGGCGCCGAGCCACCTCCATGACCGCGATCCCGGTGCCCTGGCGCACGGCCTTCGGCATGTGTGCGCTCGCCGGCCGCTCCGGGCTCCTCGCCCAGAGCGGCCTCGTGATCGTGCAAGCCCTGCTCCCGGTGCTCGGCCTGTTCGCGATGCAGTGGCTCGTCGACGCCGTGGCCAAGGGCCTGGCCGGCGCCGAACAACCGGACGTCGCGTTCGTGCACGCGACGACCGCCGTGGCGATCGCCGCCGCAGTGGCACTGTGCGGCAGCCTCGCGCGCAGCGTCGCCGCCGTGGTCGCCGAGACGCATGGCCGGCAGCTGGCCGACGCCTGTGCGTTGCGTATGCAGGAACACGCCGCCGACCTGGACCTCGGCGAATACGACCGCGCTGCGTTCCACGACCTGCTGCACCGCGCCGGCACCGAAGCGAACCAACGCCCGGTGCGGCTCGTGCAGGACCTGATGGCGCTGGCCACGGCGCTCGTGTCGCTCGTCGCGATGGCGTTCCTGCTGGCGCGTATCGAGCTGTGGCTGCCGCTCGTGGTCGGCGCCGCCGCCGTGCCGATCGCCTGGGCCCGCGCGCGCCATGCCCGGTTGCGTTTCGAATGGCACGAGCAGCATCCGCAGCCACAGCGCGAAGTCGGTTACCTCGGAGCCGTGTTGACGGGTCGCGCCACCGCGAAGGACCTGCGTGCGCTCGGTCTGCAGCGGCTGTTCGCAGAACGCCTGGCTACCTTGCGCACCGGCTTGCGCGCGTCGCTGCGCGCGCTCGCGCTCGGCCGCAGTCGCGACGAACTGCTCGTGCACACGATCGCGAGCCTCGGTCTGTTCGGCGCGTATCTCTACCTCGGTCACACGGCGTTGCTCGGCGGTCTGTCGATCGGCGGGCTCGTGCTGCACGCGCAGGCCGCCCAGCGCGCGCAGAGCAGCGTGCGGGACGTGCTCGGGTCGCTCGCCGCGGTGGGCGAAGACCGCATGTTCCTGCGCCCGTTCGTCGAGTTCCTCGCGCTGCAGCCACGGCTCGTCGCGGCGCTGCCCGTGGCCGAGCCACCGCCCGGGCCCGTGGCCATCACCGCGCGCGCGGTCGGCTTCCGCTACCCCGACTCGACGCGCGACGCGTTGCGCGACGTGTCGTTCACGTTCGCTCCCGGCGAACGCATCGCGATCGTGGGCCAGAACGGCTCGGGCAAGTCGACGCTCGTGAAACTGCTCTGCCGTCTCTACGACCCCACCACCGGGTTGCTGTCGGTGGGTGGGATCGAGCTCCCCCATCTGCAGCCCGAACGCTGGCGGCAACGGCTCGCGGTGCTGCTGCAGGATGCGAACAGTTTCGAGCTGACGCTGCGCGAGAACCTGCGGCTCGGCCGCAGAGACAACAGTGATCACGACAAGGGCGATGCCGCGTTGTGGCAGGCGCTCGAGGTCGTCGGCCTCGCCGACCGGGTCCGCCAGCTGCCGCATGGTCTCGCGACGCCGCTGTCGCGGCGCCTGCCCGACGGCATCGAGCTAAGCGGCGGGGAGCAACGCCGTCTCGTGCTCGCGCGGGCACTGGCCCAACCCGCCGACGTGTTGCTGCTCGACGAGCCGTTTGCGCTGCTCGACGGCGCGGCCGCCACAGCCCTCGCGACGGAGCTCAAAGCACGCCCCCGGGCGCAGACGATCGTCGTCGTCGACCACCGCGTTGCGGCAGTGCGCTGGGTCGACCGCGTGTTGCTGCTCGACGCAGGGGCGTTGGTCGCCAACGCCCCCCCCACAGCACTCGCGGCCACCGAAGCCCGCTTCCGAGCCTTGTTTCCCGATTGGTGAATTACGGCGGCATGCCGCTCGCCGCGGACGATCGTGAGACACGCCAGGGCAACTTCTGCCGGTCGGTACCAACGCTGACGGCGCCCCGGCGGTATGGTCCGAGCTACGCCGCGCATCGTTGCCCCCTTTGGATTCCGGAGCCTCGGATTGCCTAGCTTCGCCGTCGTGATCGTCCGGTCCCTGCTCGCCGCCGTGCTGTGCCTGTTGGCGACGCTTCCTGGCCGTTCGCAGCAGCAGACCGATCCGCCCCCACCACCGCCGAACACGCAGGGACCGCCGCCTGCGACTCGAGAGACACCGCAGGAACCGCGCGCTGGGCAGCCGCGCACGGGCCCCGGCGGCGAGGCGCGCGAGGGCGAACAGGAACCCGCGCCGGCCGACGCGAAACCGAAGACGCCGCGGCGCGGCATTCCGGTCACCGACGTGCTCGTGCACACCCACTGTGTGCGTTGCCATGCACTCGACGAGAAGTCGCACATGACGCGCATCTCGTATGTGCGCAAGTCGCCCGAGGGCTGGTCGGAGAGCATCAAGCGCATGGGCCGGCTGCACGGCCTGAACCTCTCGCCGAACGACGCGAAGCAGCTCGTGCGTTCGCTCGCCAACACGCACGGTCTCGCGCGCAGCGAAGCCGAGCGTGGCCTCTACGAGAGCGAACGGCGCGTGCATTGGTCCGAAGAGCAGCACGAACAGGACTTCAAGCGCGCGTGTGCGCAGTGCCACACTCTCGGGCGCATCCTGCTGCAACAGCGCGACGACGAAGAGTGGCAGCTGCTGCGCGCCACGCACGTCGCGATGTTCCCGCTCGCGCGCGGCCAGATGGGCGGTGGTCCTCCCGAAGACGAACCGCGTCGCGGAACCGGTCAAGGTGGCGGAGGTACTGGCGGCGGCGACACCGGGCGCGGCGGGCGTGGCCGCGGCGACACCCCCACCACTCAATCCGGCACTGGGACGCAGAGTGCACCGGCATCAGCACAGACCCAGGGCCAGGGCCAGGGCCAGGGCCAAGGTGGTCCGGGTTCCACGCAAGGGGTCGGCGATCGCGTGCTGGCCAAGCTCGCGAAGGACCAACCGCTGTTCACGCCCGAGTGGGCGAAGTGGACGAAGAACCGCCGCGAAGTCCCGCTCGCGGGGACCTGGACGGTGACCGGTCACGAGACCGGACGCGGGGATCTGATCGGCACCGCCGAGCTGAAGCGCGTCGACGCGGACGAGTACGACGTCTCGTGGTCGTTGTCGTTCAGCGACGGCTCGACCGTGAAGCGCACCGGCAAGGGCCTGCTCTACGCGGGCTACTCGTGGCGCGGCCGCAGTCAGGATCCCGGCGAGGCCGGCGCGCAATGGCGCGAAGTGCTGCTGCTCGACGACGATTGGCAGATGCTGAAGGGCCGCCTCTTCACGGGCGACTACGACGAAATCGGCGTCGACGTGACGTTGACGAGGAACCAGCAGCGGCCACGCGTGCTGGGGCTCGGCAACGCGGCCGTGGCCGTGCCATGCACGGGCCACCGGCTCGAGGTCTACGGCGAGGCGCTGCCCGCCGATCCGAAGGCCAGCGACTTCTTCGTCGGCGAAGGTCTCACGATCACGGCCGTCGAACGGCGCTCCGACCGTCAGGTGACGCTCGTGCTCGATGCGAAGATCGGCACCGAGCTCGGCCCGCGGCTCGTCGCCTACGGCGGCGATCCGGGCTCGCAGACCTTGCAGCTCTACGACACGGTCGACTACGTGCGCATCCGGCCCTTGCAGGGACTCGCGCGCGTCGGCGGCCAGAAGCACCCGCGGCAGATCGAACGGTTCGAGGCCTATGCCGTGTATCGCGGCCCCGACGAGAAGCCGTTCACCGAGGACGACGTCGACCTGTTCCAGGTGCGGCCGCGTTGGGGCCTCGCCGAGTTCCGCGTGCGCGAGAACGACGACGACCTTGCCTTCGTCGGCGGCATCGATCCCGTGACCGGCGTGTTCACGCCGAACGTCGACGGGCCGAATCCCGCGCGCCGGTGGCAGGCCAACAACGTCGGCGACGTGTTCGTGACGGCCGAGGTGGAGCTCGAGGTGGCCGTGCGCCCCAAACCGCCGAAGCCTGCGGAGAAGGCGCCCGATCCGGGCAAACCCGATCCGGGCACCCAAGGGTCCGCACCACCGAGCGCGCCCGGTGGCGAGGGAACTACCGCGTCGCCCGCGGAGACGCCCCCACCAGAAGCGCCGGCACCGCAGAACCCGGCACAGCAGGCCCCGCCTGCGAAAGTGCCGCCGCCATTCGCGGTGGCGACGATGCCGGACGAGCCCCAAGGGCCGCCGCCAAAGGAGAAGAAGACCTTCCGCGCGCGCGGCCATCTGATCGTGACCGTTCCGATCTACGTGCGCTGGCAAGCACTCGACTGGGAGGATCGCTGACATGCAGCTGCGCACGGT
>Ga0075428_100005633_pt1 | contig 13915 bp, 15 predicted proteins | sample RhiMetdeltSRZDD2_FD_75291 | JGI IMG/M metagenome (GOLD analysis project Ga0075428, IMG submission 75291) | Populus rhizosphere microbial communities from Tennessee, USA - Rhizosphere MetaG P. deltoides SRZDD2 | ecosystem: Host-associated > Plants > Roots > Rhizosphere > Soil | place: USA...
ATCTTCTCCATCTCGCAGATCGCGCGCCAGCTCGGCCTGTCGCTGCCCGCGGGCGGCGAGGTGGCGCGCACGTTCTCGGAGATCGAGGCGGCCATCCGCTAGATGGGGATCCGCCGGCAAAGCCTGCTTACGCTCGAGGCGTATGCGAAGGAACGCGACGCGTTCCGCGCGCGCGTGATGGAGCACAAGAAGCGGCGCACGCTGCACCTCGGCGAGCATGTCACGCTGATCTTCGAGGACGAGCTCACCATCCGCTACCAGGTGCAGGAGATGCTGCGCGTCGAGCGCATCTTCGAGGAGGCGGGGATCCAGGGCGAGCTCGACGCCTACAACCCGCTGATTCCCGACGGCCACAACTGGAAGGCGACCATGCTGATCGAGTACCCGGAGGTGGAAGAGCGCCGCCGCATGCTCGCCAGGCTCAAGGGCGTGGAGCAGCGCGTGTGGGTGCAGGTCGAGGGCTGCGCGCGCGTCACCCCGATCGCCGACGAGGACCTCGAGCGCGAGAACGAAGAGAAGACCTCGTCGGTGCACTTCCTGCGCTTCGAGCTCGACGCCGCCATGCGCGAGCGCCTGCGCGGCGGCGCCGGGCTCGCGCTCGGCGTCGATCACCCCGCCTATCAGGCGCGCGTCGAAGCGAGCCGCGAGGCGAGGGCGGCGCTCGCCGCCGACCTGACGTGAGAGCGGCACTCGCCTTCCTGCTGCTCGCTGCCTGCGGCACGCCGCAGCAGCCGCTGAGCGATTGGGAGCGCCAGCACCAGAGGACGCTCGAGATCACCGAGCCGACGCCCGCGCTGCCGCGGCCGCCGCGGCCGCAAACGCTGCTCGAGTTCCAGGTCGGTCCGCGCGGCGGCACTCGCTTCTTCATCGACGCCGAGACGCTCGAGCCGGGCAAGGACGGCGTGGTGCGCTATGTGCTGGTGGCGCGCAGCACCACGGGCGCGGACAACATCAGCTTCGAGGGCCTGCGCTGCTCCACCGCCGAGTCGCGCCGCTACGCCATCGGGCGCGCCGACGGCAGCTGGGGCGGCCGGCCGGGAGCCTGGGGGCCGGCGCAGCCCTGGCAGCGGGTGCTGGGACGGGACTATTTCTGCCCGCAGGGCACGCCGATCCACGACCGCGCCGAAGGCGTGCGCGCGCTGCGCGAGGGCGGGCATCCGTTCGCACGCGGCTTCAGCGGCGATCGCTTCCGCGACGGGCGGCAGTAGCGGCTAGAGCAGCACCAGGTTGTCGCGGTGGATCAGCTCCGGCTCGTCCATGTAGCCGAGGATCTTCTCGATCTCGGCCGATGGCCGCCGCATGATGCGCCGCGTCTCCTCGGCGGAGTAGTTCACCAGCCCGCGCGCGATCTCGCGCCCGTCGGCGTCGAGGCAGGCGACCACCTCGCCGCGCTGGAACTCGCCGCTGACCGACACCACGCCCACCGGCAGCAGGCTCTTGCCGTCGCGCGCGAGCGCTTTCGCCGCGCCGGCGTCAAGCCCGAGCTGCCCGGTGACCGAGAGATGGTCCGCGAGCCACTGCTTGCGCGCCGCGAGCGGCACCGTGCGCGCGGTGAGCAGGGTGCCGACGCGCTCGCCCTGCGCCAGGCGCACCAGCACGTCGGGCTCGGCGCCCGAAGCGATCACGGTGTGCGCGCCGCTGCGCGCGGCCCGGCGCGCCGCCTGGACTTTGGTCAGCATGCCGCCCTTGGCGAGCTCGCTGCCGACGCCGCCGGCGAGATCTTCCAGGCGGGAGTCGTTGGCTTCCGCCTCCTCGACAATCTTGGCCTGTGGGTTCTTGCGCGGATCGGCGTCGAACAGCCCCGCCTGGTCGGTGAGGATGACGAGGGCGTCGGCTTCCACCAGGTTGGTGACCAGCGCGGCGAGCGTGTCGTTGTCGCCGAACTTGATCTCGTCGGTGACCACGGTGTCGTTCTCGTTGATCACCGCAATGACGCCGAGCTCGAGCAGCGCGCGCAGCGTCGAGCGCGCGTTGAGGTAGCGCTGGCGGTCGGCGAGGTCGGCGTGCGTCAGCAGCACCTGCGCGGTGTGCAGGCCGTGCTCGCGGAAGCAGCTTTCGTAGCACTGCACCAGGCCCATCTGGCCCACCGCGGCCGCCGCCTGCAGCTGGTGCATGCTCTGCGGCCGCCGCGTCCAGCCCAGGCGCTGCATGCCCTCGACGATGGCGCCGCTCGAGACGAGGATCACGCGCCGGCCGAGCGCGTGCAGGCGCGCGATCTGCGCCGCCCAGCGCGCGATCGCCTCGCGGTCGGCGCCGCGCCCCTGGGCCGTGACCAGGGAGGAGCCGACCTTGACCACCAGTGTCTTGGCGTCCTTCAGGTTCATCGTGCGAGCTCGCGCGCGACGGCCTTGCTCAGCGCCGCGCATCCCTCCCCGCTGAGAGCGGAAATCTTGAACCAGGGGCGCTTCCAGCGCAACGTGCGCAGCGCCTTGCCGATGCGCGCGTCGGCATCCGCCACCGCGTCGATCTTGTTGAACACCAGCCAGCGCGGCTTGCGTTCGAGGGCGTGGCCGTATTTCCTCAGCTCGGCGGCGACGACGCGGATGTCGTTCGCGGGGGTCCCGTTGGCAATATCGATCACATGCAAAAGCAGGCGCGTGCGCGCCAGGTGGCGCAGGAACTGGTGGCCGAGCCCCGCGCCCTCCGCCGCGCCTTCGATCAGGCCCGGGATATCGGCGATGACGAAGCTGGACTCGCCCACGCGCACGACGCCGAGCGACGGGTTGAGCGTCGTAAACGGGTAGTCGGCCACTTTCGGGCGTGCGCTCGATACCGCGCGGATCAGGCTCGATTTGCCGGCGTTGGGCATGCCGAGCAGGCCGGCGTCGGCGAGCACGCGCAGCTCGAGCGCGAGCTTGCGGCTCTCGCCGGGCTCGCCGCGCGTGAACTGGCGCGGCGCGCGGTTGATGCTCGACTTGAAATGCACGTTGCCGAGGCCGCCCTTGCCGCCGCGGGCGAGGAGGGCGCGCTCGCCGTCCTTCGCCAGGTCGGCGACCAGTGCACCGTGATCCTGGTCGCGGATCACCGTGCCCACCGGCACGCGCAGCTCCACGTCCTCGCCGGCGCGGCCGTAGCAGTCGGCGCCCATGCCGCGCCCGCCGTTCTCGGCGCGGTGGATGACGGCGAAGCGGTAATCGACGAGCGTGTTGATGTTGCGGTCGGCGCGCGCCCACACGCTGCCGCCGCGCCCGCCGTCGCCGCCGTTCGGCCCGCCGTAGCGAATGTACTTCTCGCGCCGGAAGGTGGCCGCGCCGTCGCCGCCCTTGCCCGCGTGCACCTCGATCCTGGCTTCGTCGATGAATTTCATGGGGTGGAAATGAAAAAGCCCTATCCGGCTGCGATAGGGCTTTCGATGTGGTCGGGTCCGGCTTACGCCGGCGCTTTTTGCGTCACGACGCTGACCGTGGTCTTGTCCCTTGCGCCCTTCACCGCGTACTGCACCTGGCCGTCGGCGCGCGCATACAGCGTGTGGTCGCGCCCGATGCCGACGTTGGTGCCCGCATGCACCACCGTGCCGCGCTGGCGCACGAGGATCTGCCCGGCGTTGACGCGCTCGCCGCCGTAGACTTTGATGCCGAGGCGCTTGGACTGCGAGTCGCGGCCGTTGCGCGAGCTGCCGCCTGCTTTCTTGTGTGCCATGGACTAGCCCTGGACGATGTCGTCGATGCGGACCTCGGTGTAATCCTGCCGATGGCCCTGCGTTTTCTGGAAGTGCTTGCGCCGGCGCAGCTTGAAGATGCGCACCTTGTCGCCGCGCCCGTGCTTGAGCACGGTGGCCTTCACCTTGGCGCCGGAGACGAAGGGCGCGCCGACCTTCACCGCGTCGCCGTTGCCGACGAGCAGCACTTCGGCGAAGGACACGGCCTCGCCCACTTTCGCCGCCAGCGTCTCGACGCGAAGCTGCGCGCCGGTCTCGACGCGGTACTGCTTACCGCCGGTCTTGATCACTGCATACATGGGAGTACGGGAATTGCTCTTACAATCCGGAAGGGGCGGAATTATAAGGGAATCATGAGTTTCCTGTCCATGCTGGCGCCGGTGGCGGAGGACATGCAGCGCGTCGACGCCCTGATCCGCAGCCGTCTCGACTCGGACGTGCCCCTGGTGCGGCAGGTGGCCGAGTACCTCGTGTCTTCCGGCGGCAAGCGTCTGCGTCCGGCGCTGCTGCTGCTCGCCTGCGGCGCGGCGGGGCACAAGGGGAAAAGCGGGGGCGAGAGGCGCCTCGAGCTCGCCGCCGTCGTCGAGTTCATCCATACGGCGACGCTGCTGCACGACGACGTGGTCGACACTTCCGACCTGCGCCGCGGCCGCACCACCGCCAACGCCGCGTTCGGCAACGCGGCGGCGGTGCTGGTCGGCGATTTCCTCTACTCGCGCGCCTTCCAGATGATGGTCGAGGTCGGCGAGATGCGCGTCATGCAGGTGCTGGCCGAGGCCACCAACACCATCGCCGCGGGCGAAGTACTGCAGCTGATGGGCAGCCACGATCCCGAGGTCGACGAGGCACGCTACCTCGACGTCATTCGCCGCAAGACGGCGAAGTTGTTCGAAGCCGCCGCGCGTCTTGGGGCGGTTTTGGCAGGGAAAACCGATTTCGAGGAGAAGCTCGCGCACTACGGCAGCCACGTGGGCACCGCATTCCAGCTGGTCGACGACGTCCTCGACTACGGCGGCGAGCTCGGCAAGAGCCTCGGCGACGACCTCGCCGAGGGCAAGCCGACGCTGCCGCTCATCTACACCATGCAGCGCGGCAGCGCGCAGCAGGCCGAGCTCGTGCGTCGCGCCATCCGCGAAGGCGGGCGCGAGGATTTCGCGCCGGTGCTGGAGGCGATCCGCGCCTGCGGCGCACTCGACTACGCGCGTGCCGCGGCCGAGCGCGAGGCCGCGGCGGCGGCGCAATCGATCGCCGCGCTGCCGCCCTCGGCGTACAAGCAATCTTTGCTAGAATTGGCGTCCTTTTCCGTGACCCGCAGCAGCTGATTTGCCTCGCGTCGGGGTGTAGCTCAGCCTGGTAGAGTACTGCGTTCGGGACGCAGGTGTCGCTGGTTCAAATCCAGTCACCCCGACCACCTTCTTTTCCCGTTAATTTCCCGCCCCTTCCCCTCGCCGTAAGATAATCGCGCGATGCGCGTCCTCGTGCTCATCCTGCTGGCGGTGATCGTCGTCTGGCTGATCCGGAGGGCATGGCGCCGCGCGGGCCTGAAAACGGAAGTTCCGCCAAAGGCGGTAGAGGGCGAGCTCGTCGCCTGCGCTCACTGCGGCCTCAACCTGCCGCGCGTCGAGGCGCGCGTGGCGGCGGAGCGCCTCTATTGCAGCGAGGAGCACGCCAGGCTGGGACCCGGGCGAGGCTGATGGAAACCCCGCGCTATCCCGAGCTGTTCCTGCCGCCGCAGGAGCGCACGCCCGCCGCCTACTGGGCCTCGCTCGGCTACTTCAACTTCTACCGCATCGGCGTGGCCTCGGTATTCCTCGCCGCCTCGGTCATCTACGGCGACGAGCTCAACCTCGGCTCGCACTGGCCGCAGCTGTTCCGCGCCGTGTGCGGCGCGTACCTCGTGCTCGCCGTCGTCTTCCAGGGCGTGCTGCGCAACCTGCGCGAGCACTTCAACGTGCAGCTCTCGCTGCACGTGTGCATCGACATCCTCGCCATGACGCTGCTCATGTACGCCAGCGGCGGGGTGCGCAGCGGCCTCGGCGTGACGCTGCTCATGTCGCTCATCGGCGCGGCGATCGTCGCGCCGCGGCGCCTGTCCTTCCTCTACGCCGCGCTCGCCACCATTGCGCTGCTGCTCGAGCAGGGCTACTGGGTGCTGGCGCACGACGCGCCGAGCGCCAATTTCGTGCAGCCCGGCCTGGTGGCGATCGGCTGCTTCGTCGGCTCGGGCATCACCGGCTGGCTGGCGCAGCGCGTGGTGACCAACGAGGCGCTGGCGCGCCAGCGCGGGCGCGCGCTCGCCACGCAGACGCGCGTCAACGAGCTCGTCATCCAGGACATGTACGACGGCGTCGCCGTGCTCGATCGCGACGGCCGCGTGCTGCAGCACAACCCGCAGGCGCAGCGGCTGCTGCGTGCCGAGCGCCTGCTTGGCGCCGAGGTGGCCGACCTGGTGCCGCGCTTCGCCGAGCGCTGGCGCGGCTGGCGCGCGGGGGCGGTGCCGCCGGGCGCCGTCGCGTATTACGACCTGCGCGGCGGCGACATCGGCCTGCGCCTGCACGACACCGGGACGGAGGAGGGCTACTCGGTGCTGTTCATCGAGGACAGCACGCGCAGCCGCGAGCAGGCGCAGCAGTTCAAGCTCGCCGCGCTCGGCCGCCTGACCGCCAACATCGCGCACGAGATCCGCAATCCGCTCGCCGCCATCAGCCACGCCGCCGAGCTGCTGCGCGAGGAGAAGCGCGCCGACCAGCGCGAGCGCCTCGGCCACATCATCAGCGACAACACGCAGCGCCTCGAGCGCCTGGTATCGGACGTGCTGCAGCTCAACCGCCGCGACCGCACCTCGCCGGCGCCGATCGCGCTGCAGGCCTGGCTCACCGAGTTCGTGCGCGAATTCGGCACCATCGAGTCGCTGCCGCCGCAGCGCTTCGCCGTCGAGGCGGCGAACGACGCGCGCATCGAGTTCGACGCCGAGCACCTGCGCCAGGTGATGTGGAACCTGCTGCGCAACGCCGCGCGCTACGCGCGCGAGGAGCCCGCCGCCGTGCGCATTACGCTGCGGCGCTATGCCGACCGCGTGGAGCTGAGCGTGATCGACAATGGACCCGGCGTGCCGGCGGCGAGCCAGGGCCAGCTGTTCGAGCCGTTCTTCACCACCGACAGCAAGGGCACCGGGCTCGGGCTGTATCTGGCGCGCGAGCTGTGCACGGCGAACCAGGCCACGCTCGAGTATGTTGACGACATGCCCGGCGCCCACTTCCGCATTCTCTGCCGCGAGGCGCACGCATGAGGCGCGCCGAGCGCGGCAGCGCCCCGCGCGGCGCGCAGGTGCTGGTGGTCGACGACGAGCCCGACATCCGCGAGCTGCTCGAGCTGACGCTGGTGCGCATGGGCCTCGGCGTGGCCAGCGTCGGCACCATCGCCGAGGCCAAGGAGCGGCTGAAGACCGAGCGCTACGACCTGTGCCTCACCGACATGCGCCTCGCCGACGGCGAGGGCCTCGAGCTGGTGCGCCACATCGCCGCGCTGGCGCAGGATCTGCCGGTGGCGGTGATCACCGCCTACGGCAGCGCCGAGAATGCGGTGGCGGCGCTCAAGGCGGGGGCCTTCGATTACGTCTCCAAGCCGGTCGGCCTTGACCAGCTGCGCGCGCTGGTGCGCTCGGCGCTGTCGCTGCCCGACCGCGCCGGCGGCACGGCGAAGGAGCAGCGCCTGCTCGGCGAGAGCGCGCCGCTGGTGCAGGTGCGCGCGCTGCTCGGCAAGGTGGCGCGCACGCAGGCGCCGGTCTACCTCTCCGGCGAGTCGGGCAGCGGCAAGGAGCTCGCCGCGCGGCTGATCCACGAGAACGGCGCGCGGCGCGACGGACCCTTCGTGCCGGTCAACTGCGGCGCGATCCCCGATACCCTGATGGAGAGCGAGCTGTTCGGCTACCGCAAGGGCGCCTTCACTGGCGCCGCCGAGGATCGCGGCGGCTTCTTCCAGGCGGCGCACGGCGGCACGCTGTTCCTCGACGAGGTCGCCGACCTGCCGCTGCACACCCAGGTGCTGCTGCTGCGCGCCATCCAGGAGAAGCGGGTACGCAGAGTGGGCGCGACACAGGAGGAGGCGGTCGACGTGCGCATCATCAGCGCCACCCACCAGGCGCTCGGCGCGATGGTCGAGGCGGGCCGCTTCCGGCGCGACCTCTACTACCGCCTCAACGTGGTCGACATCACCATGCCGCCGCTGCGCGATTGCCGCGAGGACATCCCGCTCATCGCCGAGCAGATCCTGCGGCGCCTCGCCGCGCAGAACAACACGCCGGCGCCGCGGCTCACGCCGGCGGCGCTGGAGGCGCTGATGCAGTACGACTTCCCGGGCAACGTGCGCGAGCTGGAGAACATTCTCGAGCGCGCCACCGCGCTCTCCGGCGCGCCGGACCTCGCGCCCGAGGACCTCGCGCTGCACCGCATCGCGGGGGAGGAAGCGCCCGTCGAGGGCGGCCATGCGGCGCGCGAAGGGGTGGCCGAGGGTCCGCTACCCGCCTACCTCGACCGCATCGAGCGCGAAGCCATCCTCGGCGCGCTGGGCAAGACCGGCTTCAACCGCACCGCCGCGGCGCGGCTGCTGGGGATCACTTTCCGCCAGCTGCGCTACCGCATGCAGCGGCTCAGCATCAAAGATGAGAATCGTTAGGTCGCCGAACTGCGACGCGCGCCCGCGCGGCGCCGAGATCAGCCTCGTAGTCCTGCATTCGATCAGCCTGCCGCCGGGAGAATTCGGCGGCGACGCCATCGAGCGCCTGTTCACCAACCGCCTGGACCCCGAAGCGCATCCTTACTTCCGCGAAATCGCCCGCCTGCGGGTGTCGTCGCATTTCCTCGTCCGGCGCGACGGCGAGCTGGTGCAGTTCGTCCCGCCCCGGCGACGCGCCTGGCACGCGGGCGTCTCGGCCTGGCGCGGCCGCCCCCGCTGCAATGACTTCTCCGTCGGCGTCGAGCTCGAGGGGACGGAGGACCGGCCGTTTACGCATTCGCAATACGCGCAGCTGGCAGCGCTGCTGAAGAAGCTGCGGCGCACCCTGCCGCTGCGCGACCTCGCCGCCCACAGCGACGTGGCGCCCGGACGCAAGACCGATCCGGGCGTGCACTTCGATTGGGCGCGCCTGCTCTCCGCGCTCTCCCACTAGATCTAGTCGCCCCTGACGCCCCTCCTACAGGGGCTTGTTGCTGCGCTGCGGCAATACCCCTAGATATGGGGTTTGTTACCGTCCCTGACCCGCTATCTAGTGGGTCGCGCTTGCCAAACCAAACGACCGTGTGTACATTGGCCCCACAACAACTAGTTTTTAATTAATCACTAAGCACTAACTATTGTGGTACTCGTTCCGTTTGTCACGGGACGGCAACGGAGGGAGCAAGTACCGATGCAGATCGCCCAGGAGAACAGCGCCGCCGGCCCCGCGCTTGGCGCGAGCCTGCCGCAGGCGGCAGGCGGGGCGCGCAGCCCCTACGCCGATTACAAGCTGATCCGCCGCAATGGCGCCGTGGTCGGCTTCGAGCCCGGCAAGATTTCCGTCGCCATGACCAAGGCGTTTCTGGCCGTCAACGGCAGCCAGGGCGCGGCCTCGGCGCGCATCCGCGAAGTGGTGGTGGGCCTGACCGAGAGCGTGGTCAACGCGCTGCTGCGGCGCCAGCCCGGCGGCGGCACCTTCCATATCGAGGACGTGCAGGACCAGGTCGAGCTGGCGCTGATGCGCTCGGGTGAGCACGACGTCGCCCGCTCCTACGTGCTGTACCGCGAGGAGCGCTCCAAGGCGCGCGCCCAGGAACGCGCGCAGGAACGCGCAGCGAAGGCCGAACCCGAGATCCATGTGGTCGAAAACGGGCAGCGCAAGCGCCTCGACCGCAACGCCCTGCGCGCGACCATCGCCGCCGCCTGCGAGGGCCTCGCCGGCGCCTCGCCGGAGCCGATCCTCGAGACCACGCTGCGCGACCTCTACGACGGCGTGCCGATGGACGAGGTGCGCAAGTCGGCGGTGCTCGCGGCGCGCGCCCTGCTGGAGAAGGATCCCGCCTACAGCTACGTCACCGCGCGGCTGCTGCTCGACACCATCCGCCGCGAAGTGCTGGGGGCGGAGGCGAGCCAGGCCGAGATGGAGACGCGCTACGCCGCGTACTTCCCGCAATTCATCGACAAAGGCATCGCCGCCGAGCTGCTCGACCCCGAGCTTGCAAAATTTGACCTGCCGCGCCTGGGCAAGGCGCTGCAGGCGAAGCGTGACCTGCAGTTCGGCTACCTCGGCCTGCAGACGCTCTACGACCGCTATTTCCTGCATAGCCGCGGCAAGCGCATCGAGCTGCCGCAGGCGTTCTTCATGCGCGTCGCCATGGGGCTGTCGCTCAAGGAAAAAGACAGGGAAACCCGGGCCATCGAGTTCTACAACGTCCTGTCGAGCTTCGACTTCATGAGCTCGACGCCGACCCTGTTCAACGCCGGCACGCTGCGCTCGCAGCTCTCCAGCTGCTACCTCACCACGGTGGCCGACGACCTCGAGGGCATCTACGACGCGATCAAGGAGAACGCGCTGCTCGCCAAGTACGCCGGCGGCCTCGGCAACGACTGGACGCCGGTGCGGGCGCTCGGCGCGCATATCAAGGGCACCAACGGCAAGTCGCAGGGCGTGGTGCCGTTCCTCAAGGTGGTGAACGACACCGCGGTGGCGGTGAACCAGGGCGGCAAGCGCAAGGGCGCGGTCTGCTCCTACCTCGAGGCCTGGCACCTCGACATCGAGGAGTTCCTCGAGCTGCGCAAGAACACCGGCGACGACCGCCGCCGCACGCACGACATGAACACGGCCAACTGGATCCCGGACCTGTTCATGAAGCGAGTGATGGAAAACGCGGAGTGGACGCTGTTTTCCCCGTCAGATGTCCGCGACCTGCACGACAAGTTCGGCAAGAGCTTCGAGGAAGCCTATGTGCGCTACGAGGACAAGGCGGCGCGCGGCGAGCTGAAGCTGTTCAAGAAGATGCCGGCCGTGGCGCTGTGGCGAAAGATGCTGTCGATGCTGTTCGAGACCGGGCACCCCTGGATCACGTTCAAGGACCCGTGCAACCTGCGCAGCCCGCAGCAGCAGGCGGGCGTGGTGCACAGCTCGAACCTGTGCACCGAGATCACGCTCAACACCTCGGCCGACGAGATCGCGGTGTGCAACCTCGGCTCGGTCAACCTGCTCGCGCACATGGGCGAGAAGGGCCTCGACTTCGACAAGCTCAAGCGCACCATCCGCACGGCGATGCGCATGCTCGACAACGTCATCGACATCAACTATTACGCGGTGGACAAGGCGCGCAACTCGAACCTGCGCCACCGCCCCGTGGGCCTGGGCATCATGGGCTTCCAGGACTGCCTGCACCGCCTGCGCATCGCCTACGCCTCGCCCGAGGCGGTCGAGTTCGCCGACCGCTCGATGGAGATGGTGGCCTATGCCGCCTACTGGGCGTCGACCGAGCTGGCCGAGGAGCGCGGGCGCTACAAGTCCTTCCAGGGCTCGCTGTGGGACCGCGGCGTGCTGCCGCAGGACACGCTCGATCTGCTCGCCGCCGAGCGCGGCGGCTACGTCGAGCTCGACCGCTCGGCCACGCTCGACTGGGAGACGCTGCGCGCGCGCATCAAGCGCCACGGCATGCGCAACTCGAACTGCCTGGCGATCGCGCCCACCGCGACCATCGCCAACATCATCGGCGTGTCGGCCTCGATCGAGCCGACATTCCAGAACCTGTTCGTCAAGTCGAACCTGTCGGGCGAGTTCACCGTGGTGAACGAGCAGCTGGTGGCCGACCTGAAGGCGGCCGGCCTGTGGGACGAGGTGATGATCGCCGACCTCAAGTACTTCGACGGCAACCTCGCGCGCATCGACCGCGCGCCGGCCGAGCTGCGCCGGCTCTACGCCACCGCATTCGAGGTCGAGCCGAAGTGGCTGGTGGAGGCGGCGGGGCGGCGGCAGAAGTGGATCGACCAGTCGCAGTCGCTCAACATCTACATGGCCGGCGCCTCGGGCAAGAAGCTCGACGAGACCTACAAGCTCGCCTGGCTGCGCGGCCTGAAGACCACCTACTACCTGCGCGCCATGGGCGCCACCCACGCCGAAAAGTCGACCACCAAGACCGGGCATCTGAACGCGGTGCCGTCGGCGGGCGAGGAGAGCGCCGGCGAGGAGGCCAAGGCGTGCTCCATCGACAACCCCGAATGCGAGTCCTGCCAGTGATCAGCGGCCAGCTCATCCAGCCCAGCCCCTTCGTCCCGGCCGCTCGCGGCGCCGACGAGGCGCGCCTGCGCCGCGTCTCGGTCGAGGACAAGAAGATCATCAACTCCAGGGCCGACGTCAACCAGCTGGTGCCGTTCAAGTACAAGTGGGCGTGGGAGAAGTACCTCTCCGCCTGCGCCAACCACTGGATGCCGCAGGAAATCAACATGAGCCGCGACATCGCCCTGTGGAAGGACCCCAACGGCCTGACCGAGGACGAGCGGCGAGTCATCACGCGCAACCTGGGCTTCTTCGTCACCGCCGATTCGCTCGCCGCCAACAACATCGTGCTCGGCACCTACCGCCACATCACGGCGCCGGAGTGCCGCCAGTACCTGCTGCGCCAGGCGTTCGAGGAGGCGATCCACACCCACGCCTACCAGTACATCGTCGAGAGCCTCGACCTCGACGAGGGCGAGGTGTTCAACGCCTACCATGAAATCGGCTCGATCCGCGACAAGGACGAGTTCCTGATGCCGTTCATCGACACGCTCACCGACCCGGCGTTCAAGACCGGCACGCCGCAGACCGACCAGCAGCTGCTGAAGAGCCTGATCGTGTTCTCCTGCCTGATGGAGGGCCTGTTCTTCTATGTCGGTTTCACGCAGATCCTGGCGCTCGGGCGGCAGAACAAGATGACCGGCTCGGCCGAGCAGTACATGTACATCCTGCGCGACGAGTCGATGCACTGCAATTTCGGCATCGACCTCGTCAACCAGATCAAGCTGGAGAACCCGCACCTGTGGTCGGCCGCGTTCCGCGAAGAGCTGAGCGAGATCTTCCGCCGCGCCGTCGAGCTCGAGTACCGCTACGCCGAGGACACCATGCCGCGCGGCGTGCTCGGCCTCAACGCACCGATGTTCAAGGAGTACCTGCGCTTCATCGCCAACCGGCGCTGCGTGCAGATCGGTCTGGAGCCGCTCTACCCGGGGGCGGGCAATCCCTTCCCCTGGATGAGCGAGATGATCGATCTGAAGAAGGAACGCAATTTCTTCGAGACACGCGTGATCGAATATCAGACCGGCGGCGCACTCAGCTGGGAGTGAAATGACCGAGGAACGGACCGAGGAATGGGGCGAAATGCACAAGATCACCGCTTGCAAGGCTGAAGAAGATTACAAGCTGTGGCTGCGCTTCGAGGACGGCCTCGAGGGCCGCGTGTTCCTCGGCAACCTGCTCGAAATCGGCGCTTTCCAGTTGTGGCGCGACGTGCGAGAGTTCGAGAAGGTGAGCGTCGATCCCGAAACCGCCACGGTGACCTGGGAAGGCGGCATCCGCCTCGACCCCGACATCCTCTACCACGACATTGCGCGGCATAACCCCATTCAGCAGGCCGGCGACCGCAAGGCGCCGGTGGTTGAATAGTCCGGGCCTGCACGGCCGGGCTTCGTAGTTCAACAACCTAAGGAGACATAGCATGGCGAAGAAAAAAGCGAAAAAAGGCGGCAAGAAAAAGAAGAAAAAGAAAGCATCAGGTAAGAAGAAAAAGAAGTCACTGAAGAAAGCTGGCAAGAAGAAAGCGGCAGGCAAGAAGAAGAAAAAGCCGAAAGCCGCCAGAACCGGGGCCAGCTCTGCGGCAACGATGGCGAGCACTGTCTCGCCATCCGCCGCCGGTGCAAGACTCAATCCGGCGGCCGCATGGCCCTTCCCCACCGGATCCCGGCCGTAACCGGGATGACGGAAGGAAGCCCGGCAGGGGCGCAATCCCCGGCCTGGCCCTCGAAGCTCAGCGGACCGGCTCGGTCAAACGGCCGAAGACTGGAGACTCGGCCGGTCCGCGCGGCTTCTTGGGGTTAGTTGTAGTTAAACGGTTACAAAACAAGGGTTTCGGACCGCTTTTAACGGGGAACGACGGGGGAGAGGAGAGGTCATTGACAGCATAGGGATTAGCCCAATAACATGCCTTCCGCTGCACCGCAGCATTTAGCCCCTGTCATCGATCTGCTCGCCAGATCGCTACCCCCCACCGA
>Ga0075428_100005635_pt1 | contig 13914 bp, 12 predicted proteins | sample RhiMetdeltSRZDD2_FD_75291 | JGI IMG/M metagenome (GOLD analysis project Ga0075428, IMG submission 75291) | Populus rhizosphere microbial communities from Tennessee, USA - Rhizosphere MetaG P. deltoides SRZDD2 | ecosystem: Host-associated > Plants > Roots > Rhizosphere > Soil | place: USA...
GTACCAGTGGTGGGAGATCATGCTGGGCTGCCTGCGCGCGCGCGCTGTTTCCGTGCCCGGCACCACGCTGCTGACGACGAAGGACATCCACTATCGACTCGGCATCTGCGAAGCCTCGGTCGTGATCACGGACGAGGAGAACCAGTGGAAGATCGACCGCGTGCTCGCGGAGTGCCCGAGCGTCAAGCACCGCATCATCGTCGGGCGGGGCAGCGGCGCCTGGCTGGAGTACGAGGCGTTGGTCGGGCGCGCGCGCACCGACATGCCGCATCCCGACAACGCCAGCGACGATCCGATGATGATCTACTTCACGTCCGGCACCACCGGCTATCCCAAGATGGTGCTGCACACGCATGCGTCCTATCCGATCGGCCACGTCATCACGGGGAAGTACTGGCTCGACAACACGCCGGACGATCTGCACTGGACGATTTCGGACACGGGCTGGGCGCAGGCGGCGTGGACCTGCTTCTTCGCGCCGTGGAACATGGGCGCTGCCCTCTTCGTGTGGGATGCGCGCGGCAAGAAGTTCGAGCCGGCGGAGACCCTTGCGATGTTCGAGCGGTTTCCGATATCGACGTTCTTCGCGCCGCCCACCGCGTATCGCATGTTCGTGCAGGAGCCGCTCCGCAAGTTCAAATTCCCCACCCTGCGTCACTGTCTCGGGGCCGGCGAGGCGGTGAACCCCGAAGTCGTCGAGGCGTGGAAGGACGGCACCGGGCATCACATCTACGAGGGCTACGGTCAGACGGAGACGGTGCTGGTCGCGGGAACGTTTCCCGCCACGCCGTGGAAACCGGGCTCGATGGGGCCGGCGGCGCCGGGCCACGTGCTGGCGATCGTCGATGAGGACGGTCACGAGCTGCCGCGCGGGACCGAGGGCGACATCGCGATCCGCGTGAAGCCCGCGCGTCCGGTAGGGATGTTCCGAGAGTACTGGCGCAACGCGGAGGCGACCTCGAAGTGCCACCGCGGTGACTGGTACGTCACCGGCGATCGCGGCGCCATGGACGAGGACGGCTATGTCTGGTTCGTGGGTCGGGCCGACGACGTCATCAACAGCGCCTCGTACCGCATCGGACCCTTCGAGGTGGAGTCCGCGCTCGCGGAGCACGCCGCCGTGGCGGAGACGGCGGTGATCGCCAAGCCCGACGTTCTGCGCGGCGAGATCGTGAAGGCGTTCGTCGTCCTCGCGCCGGGCTTCACGGCATCGGAGCAGCTTGCCGCCGAGCTTCAGGAGCACGTGAAGCGTGTGACCGCGCCCTACAAGTATCCGCGCGAGATCGAGTTCGTCGACGACCTGCCGAAGACGATCAGCGGCAAGATCCGGCGCACCGAGCTGCGCGACCTCGAGCGCAAGCGCGCCGCGCGGCCCTGACGGCCCCGAGGCACCTCGCCACGCTATAATCGCGCCCCATGCCGCACTCGCCGTTCACCGCGGAACACGAGATGCTGCGCCGAGCGCTGCGCGCCTTCATCGACAAGGAGGTCGTCCCGCACGTCGACGCGTGGGAGGCGGCCGGGCGGATTCCGAAAACGTTCTGGCGGCGTCTCGGCGAACTCGGCTTCCTCGGCCTCGACATTCCGGCGGAGTACGGGGGCGGCGGCGGCGACTTCATGGCGAGCGTCGTGCTCGGCGAGGAGATGGCGCGCTGCCGCTCGGGCGGGGTGGCGTTCAGCGTACTCGTCCACACCGACATGTCGACGCCCTGGCTCACCCGCTTCGGCACCGACGCTCAGAAGCGGAAATACCTGCCCGGAATCATCGCCGGCGAGACGGTGTGCGCGCTCGGGATTACGGAACCGGGCACCGGCTCGGACATGGCAGCGCTCACGACGCGCGCGGTCCGCGACGGCGTCGGCTACCGGCTCACCGGTAGCAAGATCTTCATCACGAACGGCGTGTACGGCGATCTCTACTTCGTCGCCGCCCGCACCGCGCCCGGCACGGCCGCGCGTCGCCACGAGGGCATCTCGATGTTCCTCGTCGAGCGCGATCGGCCGGGCTTCACGGTGAGTCGCACGCTCGACAAGCTCGGCATGCGGGCTTCCGACACCGCCGAGCTCGTGTTTCACGAGACACCGGTGCCGGCGGAGAACGTGCTCGGTGTGGAGGGGCGCGGGTTTCAGCAGCTCGCCGCCGGGCTGGAGCGCGAGCGGCTGCTCGCGGCCGTGCTCGCGCTGTCCGGCGCCGACCAGGCGCTCGAGGACACGATCACGTACTTGGAGGGGCGATCCGCGTTCGGTGCGCCGCTGGCGACCCGGCAGGCCTTGCGCCATCGCGTGGCCGATCTGGCCACCGAGCTCGAGGCCGCCCGCCAGCTCGTGTACCACGCGGCGCGGATGTACGCCGACGGTGAGTCGTGCGCCACTGCCGTCTCGATGGCGAAGCTGCACGCGACGGAGGTGGCCAATCGCGTCGCCTACCAGGCGGTGCAGCTGCACGGCGGCTACGGCTACATGCGCGAGTTTCCCGTCGAGCGCTTCTTCCGCGACGTTCGGCTGTGGACGATCGCGTCCGGCACGTCGGAAGTCATGCGCGAGATCATCGCGAAGCAGCTGTTCTCGGCGCGCGCTCGGCAAGCGCCCACACGGAAGGAGATCCCATGAAGCGTACCGACGTCATCGTGGCGAGCCTGCTCGCCGTCGTGCTTGCTGTCGCCTCGGCCGAGGCGCAGAACGTCGTGAAGATCGGCCAGATCGAGGCGCAGACGGGGGCCAATGCGATCTACGGCTGGATGTCTTCGCAGGGCACCGCGCTTGCCGTCGACGAGATCAACAAGACCGGCGGGTTCAGCGTGGGCGGCAAGACGTACACGCTGCAGCTGATCGCGCTCGATACCCGCGGTGAGCCCAAGGAAGCCTCGGTGCAGCTCAAGCGGCTCATCGAGGTCGACGGCGCGAAATACATCTTCGGGCCGTTCCTCTCGAACGTGTTCCTCGCCATTCGCCCGTACGCCGCGGAGTTCAACGGGAAGATCCTCATGTGGGGCGGCGCCACGCGCATCCACGACTACGTCGGCACGCCCGGCCACGAGTTCCTCATGCGCACGTGGAACTGGGACGCGGGGCCAAACGGCTTCGGCGAGCTCATGGTGGACCAGCTCGTCAAGCAGGGCGTGAAGAAGATCGCGCTCCTGTACCAGAACGACCAGGGGGGCAAGGTGATGGAGGACATCTACGTCGCGATGTTCAGGCGCAAGGGCATCGAGGCGCGCCTCGACTACTTCGAACCCGGCACCAAGGACTTCTCGACCGTCCTCGCCAAGATCGCGGCCTGGAAGCCCGACTATCTCTTCCCCGGGTATGCGGACTCGTACATCTACGACATCGTGCGCCAGGCGACGGAGACCGGCCAGCTGACGAAGTTCTTCCTCGTGCGCGGCTCGCTCGGCCCAGGGCTGAAGAACAAGGACGCGCTCGACGAGTATGTGGTGTACGTGCCGAAGTATTTCGAGGAGGCCGAGAAGAAGGATCCGAAAGTCCAGAAGTTCGTCAAGGCGTACCGCGACTTCTACAAGCGTGACTTCCCGTACGACCAGGCGCCGCTCTGCTCGTCGTCGTGCTACGACCACGTCTACATGCTGGTCGAGGCGATGAAGAAGGCGGGCACCGTCGACGATCCGGCCGCCGTGAAGCGCGCGCTCATGGCGATGACCTACGAGGGGCTCTGGCGCCTGCGCTTCGACGAGAAGGGCGAGGAGATCTTCAACTTCGATGTCGTCCGGCTCAAGAAAGGCGGCGCCATCGAGGTGAACCACATCAACCCGAAGTAGGGCGCGCCGTGCTCTCGCTCGTCGCCGGTCAGGTGCTGAACGGGGCGATCGTCGGCTCGATGTACGGCATCATCGCGCTCGGGATCACGCTCACGTTCGGGATTACCGGCATCGTGAACTTCGCGCTCGGCGAGTTCATGATGATCGGCGCCTATGCGACGTTCGCGCTGGCCGAGCGCGGCGGGCTGCCGTATCCGGTCGCGGTGGTGCCGGCCGCGCTCATCGCCGCCGTGGCCGGCTACGTCTGCAACAAGGCGTTCTTCCGGTTCACGCGCGGCAATCTCGTCAACGGTCTGCTCGTGTCGATCGGGCTCATCTCCGTCTTCGAGAGCGCCGTGCTCTGGTACTGGTCCGCCACCCCGATCGAGATGCACTACGTGCTGCCCGGCGCGCTGCGGCTGGGCGACGTGAGCCTGCCCAAGATGAAGCTCCTGGTGTTCGCGGTCATCGTCGTCGTGATCGCGCTGACCTATGCCGCGCTCGCCGGCACGTGGCTCGGGCGCGCCTCGTTCGCCTACGCGCAGAACGCGGAGGCGGCGACGCTCATGGGTGTGCACACCGAGCGTCTGGTCACCGCGGTCATGCTGTACTCGACGGGGCTCGCCGGTCTCGGCGGCGCGCTGTACGCGAGCCTCTATTCGCTCGAGCCGTCGCTCGGTGGCGTGTACGTGCTGAAAGGGATGGAGGCGGCGATCCTCGGCGGCATCGGGAGCCTCATGGGCTCGCTGTGGGGCGGCGTCATCCTCGGCGTCATCGAGGCCGTCGGCTCCATCTTCCTGCCGACGGCGTTCCGCGATGCGTACGGGCTCGCCGTGCTCGTGGCGATATTATTGTTCCGCCCCGCCGGCCTGTTCGGAGACGAGAGCTGATCGGACGCCTCGTCCTCTGGGGCGCGCTGGCCGCGCTCCCCCTCGCGATCCGCAGCGACTTCGTGCTGACGATCTTCATCTATACGTTCCTGTCGGGGATTCTGGCCGTGACGTTCGACCTGATCTTCGGTTTCACCGGCCAGCTGTCGATGTTCCATCCCGCGGTCTTCGGGTTGTCCGCCTACGTCACTCACCTGCTCGTGCTCCACGCCCGGCTGCCGTTCTGGCTCGCGACGCTGCCGGCGGCCGCGGCCGCGGTGGCGCTCGCGATCGTGGTCGGCAGCATCTGCTTCAAGTTCCGGCTCAAGACCTTCTACTTCGCGGTGGTGACGCTGGCGTTCGCGGAGATGCTGCGCCTGATCATCGTGAACTGGAACAGCGTGACCAACGGCACGCTCGGCCTCGTCGTGTCGGGCAAGCCGACGATCTGGTGGCCGGGCACGGGGTTGGTCGCGATCCGGGGGCCGGTGGCCTGGTATTACCTCACGCTGGCCGCGCTCGGCGCGACCGTCCTGATCTGCGCGCGCGTGCTCGCGTCGTGGATGGGCCGCGCCTTCGGCGCCATCCGGCTCAACGAAGACCTCGCACGGACGCTCGGCATCAACGTCTTCCGCTACAAGCTCGTTTCGTTCGCGATCGGCAACGCGCTCGCCTCGTTCGCGGGCGGACTGTACGGCTACTACACGGGCTACATCGACCCCGGTTACCTGAGCATCAACCAGTCGATGGAGGTCCTCGCGATGGTGCTGCTCGGCGGGCAGGGGACGCTGACGGGGCCGGTCGTCGGCTCGTTCGTGCTGACGGCGCTGCCGCACGTCATCGATCTGCGCGCGGAGGCGCGCGCGATCCTGTACGGCGCGATCCTGATCTTCACCATTCTCGTGATGCCGCGCGGGGTGGTGGGGACGCTGCGCGCATGGCGTATGCGGCGGGCCGCGTGAACGGCGACCGCGCGGGGAGTTTGCTCGCGGTGCGCGGTGTCACCAAGCGTTTTCTCGGACTCGTCGCGGTTTCCGACGTGTCGTTCACCGTCGCGCGTGGCGAGATCGTCGGCATCATCGGGCCGAACGGGTCCGGCAAGACCACGCTGCTCAGCGTGATCGCGGGGATGGTGCCGCCAAGCGACGGCGCCGTGCTCTGGAAGGGCGAGGCGATCCACCGGCTCCGCCCGGATGTCATCGCGGCGCGCGGCCTCGTGAAGACGTTTCAGAATCCCCAGGTGTTCGCCGAGCTCAGCGTCTTCGACAACGTGCTCGTGGCGAGTCATCTGGCGCTCAAGCATGCGCGCGGCGGGCACCGGGCGCTCACGCTGGTCGGCATCGACGGCCGCGCGGGCCGCGGGCTCGCCGAGCGCGTTCGCGAGCTGTTGGCCCTGTGCGAGCTCACGCGCGCCGCCGACCAACCCGCCGGCAATCTGTCGTACGGCGAGGAAAAGATGCTCGGCCTCGCCATGGCGCTCATGTGCGAGCCCGAGCTGCTCTTGCTCGACGAGCCCGCCTCCGGACTCGGCCACGAGGAAGTCGACCGTCTCACCGCGGTGCTCCGTCGGCTCCACGACACCGGCACGACCCTGTGCATCGTCGATCACAAGGTCGGATTCCTGCGTGGGCTCGCGGCGCGCGTGATCGCGCTGAACTACGGGCGCAAGGTGGCGGAGGGGCGCCCGGACGAGGTGCTGAACGATCCCGCCGTCGTCGAGGCGTATCTGGGCCGCGCGCATGCTTGAGCTCACCGATGTCCACTGCCACTACGCCAAGGTGCACGTGCTCCGCGGCGTGTCGCTGCGCGTGCGCGAGCGCGAGATCGTCGCGATCGTCGGGCCGAACGCGGCGGGCAAGACGACGACGCTGCGAACCGTGGCCGGGCTGAAGACGCCGTCCCGCGGCGCCGTGCGCTATCTCGACCAGGACATCACCGTGGTGCCGGCGTTCGAGCGCGTTCGTCGCGGGCTCGTGCTCGTCCCCGAAGGCCGACAGATCTTTCCCAAGTTCACCGTACTCGAAAATCTCCGCATGGGGGCGTATCAGCGCACCGACCGCAACGCGTTGGGCGGCGACCTCGCGGCGGCGTACGAGCTGTTCCCGCGCCTGCGCGAGCGGCACAGTCAGCGCGCGGGGTCGCTCTCCGGCGGCGAGCAGCAGATGCTCGCGATCGCGCGCGGTCTCATGGCGCGGCCGAAGTGTCTGTTGCTCGACGAGCCGTCGCTCGGCCTGGCCCCCATCGTCGTCAGCGAGATCGGCCAGACGATCCGGCGGCTGGCGGAGCGCGGGTTGACCATCCTGCTCGTCGAGCAGAACGCGGCGATGGCGCTCGAGCTCGCCGATCGCGTGTACGTGCTCGAATCCGGCCACGTGTCGCTGGAAGGGGCCGCCGCGGAGCTAGCGAAGACCGACATGGTGCGCAAGCTCTATCTCGGCGCATGAGCCCATCCGCCGTCACGCGCGACGTGCTCGACGTCATGGCCGTGCGCGCGGCCGGCGCCCCGGGAGACGCCGTGCGGTGGGGGCTCGCGCCGGATCGCGTCGAGGAGGTGCGTTGTGACGTGCTGGTCGTCGGCGGCGGCACCGGCGGCGTGGCCGCCGCGCTCGCCGCCGCCAGCGCGGGACGGACCGTGTGCCTTACCGAGGAAACCGACTGGATCGGCGGACAACTCACCGTGCAGGGCGTCTCCGCACTCGACGAGCACGAGCACATCGAGCGATTCGGCGGAACGCGCTCGTACTATGCGCTGCGCGAGGGCATCCGCGCCCAGTATCGCGCGCTGTCGCCCATCCTGGCGGCCGAGCGGCACCCCAACCCAGGTACCTGCTGGGTGACGCGGCTGGCCTTCGAGCCGCGCGTCGCGCTGGCCGTGCTCGAATCGATGCTTGCACGACACGTCGACAGCGGCCGCCTGCGCGTCTTCCGTCGTACCAAGGCCTGGAGCGCCGACACCGCGAACGACCGCATCGCCGCCGTCACCGGGGTGCACCTCGACGACGTCCGCCGGTGGACGCGGTTCGTTCCTGCCGTCGTCATCGACGCCACCGAGCTCGGCGACATCCTGCCGCTCGCCGGCGCCGAGTACGTCAGTGGCGCCGAGACGATCGCCCAGACGGGAGAGCCGCACGCGCAGCCCGCCGTGGCAAAGCCCGAATGCGTGCAGAGCTTCACCTACACGTTCGTGCTCGAGAAGGCAGACGACGGCGAACGTCACGTGATCGCGAAGCCGGCGAAGTACGAGCACTATCGTGACGCCCAGCCGTACTCGCTCCGCATTCACGTACACGGCGGAGAGATCTACGGTGAGGAGACGACGTGGCTCGACTACCAGGTGATGGACCGGGCGCCCGGCACGAAAGGCGGGCTCTGGACGTACCGCCGGCTCGTCGACGCCGCGAAGTTCCCGGGGCGGTTCGCGCATGACGTGACGATGTTCAATTGGCCGGGCAACGACTACCGCGACGTGAACATCGTCGACCGCACGCCCGAAGAGCAGGCGCGAGCGCTCCAGGACGCCAAGCGCGTGAGTCTCGGCTTCCTCCACTGGTTGCAGACCGAGGCGCCCCGGCCCGGTGGCGCGCCCGGGTTCCCGGAGCTGAAGCCGCGCCCGGACGTCTTCGACACGGCCGACGCGCTCGGCAAGTACCCCTACATCCGCGAGAGCCGCCGGCTCGTCGCACGTGGCCGCATCGTCGAGCAGGACGTGTCGGCCGACTTTAACCCCACGGCGCGGGCGCGGCACGTCGAGGATTCCGTGGGCGTCGGCTGGTATCCGATCGACATCCATCGCTGCGCGTGCCCGGACGACGCTGGCGCCTCATGCCGGACGAAGCCCTTTCAGATCCCGATGGGCGCGCTGATCGCCGTGCGCGTGAAGAATCTGCTCGCGGGCGCCAAGAATCTCGGCACCACCCACATCACGAACGGGTGCTTTAGACTCCACCCGGTGGAATGGAACGTGGGCGAATCGGCCGGGTTGCTGGCCGCGTTCGCGCTCGACACGAGGCAGGACCCCGCGGCCGTGCACGCGAGCCCCACGGCACGCCGCGAGCTGCAACGCCGTCTCATCGACGCGGGCGTCCCGCTCTGCTGGTCCATCGACGTCGGGGTCGACGATCCCGCGTTCGCGCGCGTGCAGCTGGCACTGATGTCCGGGGAGATCACCGCGGCGGCCGACCGCCTCGAGATCGGACGCGCATGATGGACATCGTCGGCACCCGCACGCTCGGCACCGCACTCGAGGACAAGGCGCGACGCTTGGGCGCGCGCGTGTTCCTGATCGCCGAGGACGGCCGGCGCTGGTCGTGGGAGGAGCTCGACCGCGACGTCAATCGCGCGGCGCATTTCCTCCTCGCGCGCGGGCTCAAGCACGGGGACACGCTGAACCTGCATCTCGGCAACGGTCCCGAGTTCTTGATCTTCTGGCTGGCCGCGGCGAAGACCGGCACCGTGATCGTCCCCACGAACCCGGTCTCCACCGCGGACGAGCTGGCCTACATCTTCGAGCACTCAGAGGCCCGCGTGTCGCTGACGGAGCCGGCGTACGCGGCGGCCTGTCACGCCGCCCGCGCCCGCTGCCCGCGGCTTGAGCACGTGATCGACGTTCGGCCGCTCGCCGGCGTGGTGGCCGACATGCCCTCGACAGCGCCCGCAGCGAGCGTCGCCTCGTGCGACGACATCTCGATGCAGTACACCTCCGGCACGACCTCGAAGCCGAAGGGCGTGCTGCTCACGCATGCCAACTACATCTACGGCGGCGAGGTGATGGCCAAGGCGATGCGCGCAGGGCCGTCGGACCGGCACCTCATCGTGCTGCCGCTCTTCCACGCCGGCGCGCAGCTCCACGCCTTCATCCCGATGCTGTTGACCGGCGGCAGCGTCGCGATCATGGAACGCTTCAGCGCGAGCCGCTTCGTCGCGCAGGCGATCGAGCACGAGGCCACGCTGGCGGCGCTGTTCGCGGCGCCGATCCGCATGCTGCTGGCGCAGGCGCCGCATCCCGACGAGGCGCGTACCCGGCTGCGCGCGTGCTCGTACGCACAGAACATCACGCGGGAGCAATTCGCCGAATGGCACGCACGCTTCCGAGCTCCGCTCATGCAGATCTGGGGGATGACGGAGACGATGTCGCTGCCGCTCATGCATCCGCTCGACCTGCCGCCGAAGCCGCTGTCGATGGGGATGCCGGTGCTCGGCTACGAGGTGAAGATCGTCGACGAGGCGGGCCGTGAGGTGCCGCCCGGCACGACCGGCGAGCTCATCGTGCGCGGCGTCCCGGGTGTGTCGCTGATGAAGGGCTACTTCAAGAACGAGGAGGCCACGGCCGCGACGCTGCGCGACGGCTGGCTCTACTCGGGGGATCAGGCCTACGCCGACGCGGACGGCTGGTTCTTCTTCGTGGACCGAAAGAAGGACATGATCAAGCGCGCCGGTGAGAACGTCTCCGCGTCCGAGGTGGAGGACGTGCTGAAGCAGCATCCGGCGGTGTTCGATGCGGCGGTGGTCGGGGTGCCCGATCCCGTCCGCGACCAGTCCATCAAGGCGTACGTGATCGTGCGCGAGCCCGCCGCCGTCGCCGCACCCGAGCTGATCGCGTGGTGCCGGCAGCGGCTGTCGGCGTTCAAGGTGCCCGAGGTCATCGAGTTCCGGGAAACCTTCCCGCGCACGTCCGTCGGGAAAATCCAGAAGCATCTGTTCTGACACGACACCGAGGAAAGGATTGCTGAGATGCCCGCAACGCTGCCGCTCATTCCCACGCACGTCATGGGCAGTCACGGGTTCCCCGGTTGGTTCTGGGGGGCGCTCGAGAAGATCAAGGCCGGCGACTACGGCCAGACCGACGTCAAGGAGACGTTCGACGACGCGACGCAGCTCGCCATCCGCGACCAGGAACGCGCCGGCATCGACGTGATCTGCGACGGCGAGATGCGCCGGTTCTTCTTCGTGCAGACATTCTACGGGAAGATGCTGGGGCTCGAGGACGTCGAGCCGCTGCGCAAGACGGGGCTGTACGCGTACGACAGCGTGCCGCGCTACCGCGCGGTCGGCCGCGTCAGCGTGCCCACGGGGCTCGGCGTCGTCGACGAGTTCAAATATCTCAAAACGCAGACCGACAAGCCCGTGAAGGCAACCGTCCCGGGGCCGGTGACGCTCTCGATCCACATCCAGATCCGCCCCGGTGATGCCTACAACGGCGATCGCCTGGCGCTCACCTGGGACATGGTCCCCGCGGTCAACGCCGAGCTGAAGGCGCTCGTCACGGCCGGCGCCGACTGGATCCAGATCGACGAGCCGTCGGCGGCGATCGTACCCGGACAGATCGACGAGTACGTGAAGATGTTCAACGCGTGTGTCGATGGCGTGCGCGCCAAGATCGGCCTTCACGTCTGCTTCGGCAACTTGCTGTCGCGCCCGCGCGGCAAGCGGTCCTATCGCTGGATGTTCCCGGCGCTCAAGTCCGCGCGGTGCGATCAGTTCGTGTTCGAGTACGCCAACCGCGAGATGGCGGAGATCGAAGACTGGAAGGACTACGGCGTCGATCGCGAGGTCGCCTGCGGCGTGGTCGACGTCAAGTCGTTCTATCTGGAGCCGCCGGAGGAGGTGGCCGAGCGGATCGCGCTCTGTGCGAAGTCCATCCCCGTCGACAAGCTCTCGGCCGTGCCCGACTGCGGATTCTTCCCCGTCCCGCGATGGCTGGCGTTCGAGAAGCTCAAGCGGCTGGCGGCCGGCGCCGCGCTCGCGCGGAAGAAGCTCGGCGTAGCGTAGCGGGCGTGATCGCGTGCTTCCACGCGCTGGTCGCCGCTCGTTGCCCGCCGTAGAACGGTCACCGACTCACGCGGTCGAGTACCGGGCCGAGCAGCTCACGCTAAGCTCCTCGCGGTGAGCAGCACTTTGGGGAGCAGTCCACAGGGGCACCAGACGATCACCATGACGATGCGGTACAGCCACCTCGCGCCGGATCACCTGCGCGCCGCCGTCGCTGTGCTCGACGGCGTCCTCCCTGCCGCTCAGCCCGCCTCAGAAATCACTCAAGAAATCACTCAAGAGCCTTCGCTGTCGCGTAAGTAAGCGCGCCCGGAGGGAATCGAACCCCCGCCCCTCAGCTTCGAAGAGGGCTCGGCGTGTGCGGCGTAACCTGGCGTCCCGAAAGAACCCTACGTCACACTCTGAGTCGCGACACGCAGTTACGTGGCGTTTTGCTGTCGACTGCTAATCCGCCCGCTACCGCCGTCTACCCTCGTTTCTACTGCTCGTTCAACGCCGATTTCAACGGCAGCTTTCGTCGTTGCGTAACACGTCTTGGTCGGCCCGAGGGTTCGGCGCGACCGAGTGACCGCCTGATTAACAGTGGCCGGTTAAACGATTCGCGTTCTTCTTCTCCGTCGCGGAGTTGCGCGCGGACGTCAGCGTGTACGAGGCTTTCGGCGGCATCGCGTACTGACTCGCGCGGACAGCCAGTGACAGCTACTGACACCGATCTCGTTCTTGTTGAGCGAGATTGAGCAACGGCAACTCGGTCTGCACCTGTGAACCATCCCGTCTCGGCCGGCCCCGGATACCACGTCGACGATCTCGAACGAGATCCACGGCATTAACAAGGCGGCCCTCCCAAACAGCCCAGGGCTGAGCGCATCCGGCCAGCGCCCTCATCGCATCGTGGAGCCGCCGCGTCGCTTCGCGAACATAATCCATGTCGTCGTTCCGACGATCGCGTAGATCGCTCCGAAGAACGCCACGATGACCCAGGTGCCGATGAAGTCGCGCGCCTCGGGGAACATCAGGCCTGTCTGGATTAACGCGACGAGCGCGATGCCACCGAGGAGTTGAGCCATCTCCTTCCAGTTCAACAGGGCGTTCATCACATCGCCTCCTCGATCAGCGGTGCCGCGCGGCCGCTGCTCTACTCCTCCTCAGATAAAGCTGTGGAAGTTGTCGCGCAAGTACTGACTCTTGGCATCGCCCATCAGAGAGGTGTCCCACACGGTGTTGACCACCACTCATGATCCGCGCTGGATCAGGTTCTCGGGCCAGGTCGTAAGGCGGGCACGTCGGTAGTTCGCCACGCCGGCCTAGGGTACACGACGCCGCCTTCAGAGTATCGGGGGCGGCGTCGGCGCGTCGGTCGCCGGCTCCCAGCAGCGCATGTGCTGCACCACGCCCTGGATAGTCACCGTACTGTCCGTCGGCGTGATCGGATTACGGCACAGCGCGCAGACGGGGTACTCCACGCGCGCGAGTATCGCATGGCGGGGTAAGCCGCGTCGGCGGCGCCCTGGCTTGTCGTCGCACGACCCGCGCCGCCGTCAGGACCGCAACGACGGCGCAGATCCGTCACCGCCCACCACTCGCGCGCGTGCTCGGCCGCAGCACGCTTCTCGGCCGACTGCAAGATCGTCGCGCAACGTGGCTCACCGTCCTCGGGCTATCGTTTGATATATCGACGATCCCCGAGGAGTGGAATACGCTTTGGGGAGTTCATCCGACCGTGCCCAAGGAGGGTGACATGACTAATCTCGCCCCGTGGGTCGTCGTTATCGCAGGGATTGTCGTCCTTTGGATCTCCCTTTCGGGACAGCTCGTCAGTTGGATCGCACTCCTCGGGATTGTCGTCGGCGCGGCCGCAGTGGTGTTGGGACTGCGCTGGAGACGCCGTCTCGTTGTCGCCACGAAACTATAACGCGCTCAGAACCCCAGAGGACCACGGCGCCGCCTTCAGAGCACCGAGGGCGGCGTCGCTGCGTGCGTGGTAGTTTCCCGCTGACCATGGCAGAGGCGCGAGACTGCGAGGCGCGCGGCATCAAGCACCAGTGGAAGCGGCGCCCGGAGTGGTACTCGCAGTACTCGACGCAGCCCGCCGGCTACTTCTGGCGATGCGAGCGGTGCGGCAAGGAGACGGACACGGACCAGAAGCCGGCGGACTGACCGGCCTTCATGTACAGGATCAACGGATGTGGTACGGCGGTCTACGGCAAGCGGGATGTCGATGCCAAGACCGACACCTACGTGACCACTCACGTCATTACTCTGTTGTTCATCCCGGTTTTCTGCCTTGGTGCATACAGGGTTCGCGACGGAGGATCGTCCGGGCTACTCTTCTGGTCCCGCAGCCAGTACTACTTCCTGGAGCGTGTCCGGCTGTCGACCCTGGCCCGGTGCTGGAACTACGTCTCTGGTGCCGTCATCGCCCTACTCCTTGTTTCAGCCCTCGTAGGTCGATGATGGCCGTCGTACAGAAGACGTGAGAGGCTTCACGGCATGAACAACTTGGTGGAGTTTCAGGTCGTGAG
>Ga0075428_100005636_pt1 | contig 13913 bp, 14 predicted proteins | sample RhiMetdeltSRZDD2_FD_75291 | JGI IMG/M metagenome (GOLD analysis project Ga0075428, IMG submission 75291) | Populus rhizosphere microbial communities from Tennessee, USA - Rhizosphere MetaG P. deltoides SRZDD2 | ecosystem: Host-associated > Plants > Roots > Rhizosphere > Soil | place: USA...
GCCCAGACCTTCGTCGACGCGGCGCGCGCGGGCGACTGCGAGGCGGCCAAGGCGGTGACGACCGAGGAGCTCAGCGGCTCACTGGACTGCAGCACCGTCGTCCCGCCCGAGAACGTCAACGTCGAGATCGGCGATCCCGAGATCACCGACCAGTCCGACACCCAGGCGACCGCGTCGGTCCCGGTCACGGTGGCGGGCACGTCCATCGATCTCACGCTGGGCCTGGTCAACCAGAACGGCAAATGGCTGATCAACGAGTTCAACGGAGTGGGCGGTGGCGACCTCCCGAGCGACCTGCCGAGCATGCCGTCGGCGCCGTCGATCTCGATTCCGTCGATCACCATTCCGTCGTTCACGCCTCCGACCAACTGATCGGGCTCGTGGGTCCGGACTAGGTCGGGAGCGCGTCGAGCAGATAGCGGTGGACCTCGACGTCTCGCTCGTCGCCGCTCGCGCTTGTCAGCCGGTCGATCGCGTCCTCGACCATCCGGACCCGCGCCCAGGCCCGGGCTCGCACCGGGTCGATGCCCGACGCCTCGCACCACGCGTCGAGCCGTCGGACGACATCGCGATGCCCGGCGTACTCCTCGAAGCGGTTCCACAGCACAGGCGACGACTCGAACGCCGGATCGCCGACGAGTCCCTTCGGGTCGATCGCGAGCCACGGTTCGCGTTCGGCGGCCAGGACGTTCTCGAAGTGCAGATCGACATGGAGCAGCCGGCCGTCGACGTCGTCACCGAGCTCCCGGCAGGTGGCGACCACCTCGTCGAGTACGCGCTTCGGCCACGGCGGATCGGCGGCGGTCCACAACGACGGGATCTGCTCGGCCCATCGAGCGGCGGTGTCCGCGAGTCGCGGCACCTCGACCGGCGTCGGAGCCTGGTGCAGGCGGGCCAGGAGCGAGCCGATGACCTCGACCGCCACGCCGATCGGCACGCTGGTGAGATCTCGGCTCCCGTCGAGGCGCTCGAGCAGCAGCGCCCAGTGCTCGGCGTCGTGTGCGAGCAGCCGCACGGCGCCATCACCGGCCCAGGCTCGCAGCGTCGGCGCCTCCGGAGCCTGGTCCGGACCCGGCCAGCTCACCTTCAAGACGGCCGGCGTGTCGTCGGCGCGCCGGACCGGCAGCGCGATCGCGCAGTAGCCGTACCAGCTCGACCCCTCCCGCGTGAGCTGCCACTCGTCGCACAGTTGGGACACGACGCGGGGGAGTCGACGCAGCCAGTCCGGTCCGCCGGCACCGTCCCGGTCGACGATGTCCGACGCGAACTCGGCCGGGATGTCGAGCGTCACGACGAGCGGTCGGACAGCCCGGGAAGGGCGCTCCCGGGCGCGCCCCATTCGAGAGTGCGGGTCGCGGAGTCGATCAAGGCGTCGACGGCGTACGCCCGGATCTCGCCGGTCGCGGCGGCCGCCAGCGTTGCGTACAGCACCCCGCATCGGTCCTCGACCGTCTGGGCCGTCTTGCGTGCCGTGGCGACGTTGACCACGTCGGTGGGCAGCAGGTAGCCCGGGTCGGCCGCGACCGGGGTGCCGCCGCCGGCCTCGACCAGGGCGGTCAGGCCGTCGCGGCGGGCCTGATGTACCTCGATCGCATCGGTCGCTTCGGCCACCGGCTCGGAGGAGATGTCGAGCCGGCCGCCGATCACGCCGTACGCATAGATCGCGGCATGCTCGCCGGCCAGCGTCTCGTTCATCGCGTCGACCAAGGCCTTGCTGTCGACCGAGACCGAGGCCGGGTCCGGGGCGTCGGGCTCCTTCTGCTTGCCACCGCGCCCCAGCAGGGTCCGGTGCTGGGCGTGACAGGCGGCCATCGACCCGAGCAGCCGCGCGAGGTCGCCGGACTCGACCGCGATCGCGTCATGCCGACGCCGCCGGACCGCCTTCGCCTCGGCCGCGGCCAGTTGCTGCTCCGCCGCCGCGGGTGACTGCGGAACCGACTGGGTGCCGCGTCGCCGCCCACCGGTGCCGCCGAGGGCGCCGCTGAGTACGTCGATGTGCTCCTGGAGGTCGGCCCGGAGTGGTCTGAGGGTTGGCCGGAGGTCGGGGTGCTTGGCCAGCACCGCGTCGTAGGTCGCGGCGAGCCGGGTCGTGTCGCGGAGCGCCCGGGCGGCGGCGGCCTCGTCCGGCGAGTCGTCGGTCGTCGCGGCGGCGTCGGGCGAACTGCGATCGTTGCCCGGTGAGCCGTCGTCGTCGCTGCAGCCGGCCACGAGGGCGCCGGCGCCACTGACGACGAGCACGGTCGACCCGGCACGGCGCAGGAAGGCGCGGCGGGTCGACCTCGTTGGATGCACGTGCCGAAGCTATCGCGCCGCGCGTGGGGGACTCGATACCGGCAGGCTCAGATAGGGTGCCCGCAAGGCCGCATGGTGGGCCGCCGATGGGTACACCATGGAGCTAGACGAAGGCGACAACAGCAGACTGCGGAGGTCATCGTGTCCACGACTTCCCTGCCTGATCGGCTGGCAGAAGTGCTTGCGCCGGCGGTCGCCCCTCTCGGGTTGGAGCTCGAGGCGGTCGAGTTGGCCAACGCCGGCCGGCGCCGCCTTCTGCGGGTGATCGTCGACGCCGATGCCGACGCGGGCACGAGCGGACTCACCCTCGACCGACTCGCCGACGCGACCCGGGCGGTCTCCCAGGCGCTGGACGACGCCGACGCGATGGGCGAGCAGCCGTACACCCTCGAGGTCACCTCCCCGGGAGTCGACCGGCCCCTGACCCTGCCACGCCATTGGCGGCGCAACGTGGGCCGCAAGGTGGCGGTCACGACGGCCGACCAGACGCGCCGCACCGGCCGGATCCGTGCAGTAGGCGAAACATCTGTGACTCTGGACGTAGGCGGCACCGAGGTCGAGATGCGCTACGACGACATCGCCAAGGCCCTGGTGCAGGTCGAGTTCAACCGAAAGGAGGGCTGAGCGCGATGGATATCGACATTGCGGCCTTGCGCATGTTGGAGCGGGAGAAGGATATTCCGTTCGAGGTCGTCGTGGAGGCGATCGAGCAGGCTCTCCTCGTGGCGTACCACCGGACCGAAGGCGCCCAGCCGAACGCGCGGGTCGAGTTGGACCGCCGGACCGGCCATGTCGTCGTCTGGGCGCAGGAGCGCGACGCGGACGGCGATCTGATCCAGGAGTACGACGACACCCCCGAGGGCTTCGGCCGGATCGCGGCCACGACGGCCAAGCAGATCATCCTGCAGCGGCTGCGCGACGCCGAGGACGTGCAGAAGTACGGCGAGTTCTCCGAGAAGGAGGGCGACATCGTCTCGGGCACTGTCCAGCAGGGCCGGGATCCGGGCGACGTGATGGTCGACCTCGGACGACTGGAGGCGGTCCTCCCGGTCGCCGAGCGGGTGCCGGAGGAGCGCTATCAGCACGGCTCCCGGATCAAGTGCCTGGTGGTGAGTGTCCGAAAGGGGATGCGCGGTCCGCAGGTCGTCGTGTCGCGTACCCACCCCAACCTGGTGAAGCGGCTGTTCGCCCTGGAGTCGCCCGAGGTCGCCGACGGCACGGTCGAGATCGTCGCCGTGGCCCGGGAGGCCGGTCACCGGTCCAAGATCGCGGTCCGCTCCAACGTCGAGGGGGTCAACGCCAAGGGCGCCTGCATCGGCCCGATGGGCAGCCGGGTCCGCAATGTCATGACCGAGTTGCACGGCGAGAAGATCGACATCATCGACCACGCCGACGACGCGGCCAGCTTCGTCGCCAACGCCCTGTCGCCGGCCCGGGTCAACAGCGTGGAGATCGTCGACGAGGAGGCGAAGTCGGCGCGGGTCGTCGTGCCGGACTTCCAGCTGTCGCTCGCGATCGGCAAGGAAGGACAGAACGCCCGGCTGGCGGCCCGGCTGACCGGCTGGCGGATCGACATCCGGTCCGACGCACCCAGTGACGACGCCGATGCGACGCCAGTGGAGCCGAACCGCTAGACTTGGGTTCAGTGGGTCGTACGAATCCTCGTTCTTTCGATGCCCTGGCACGCCCGGAACCGGTGCGTACCTGTGTCGGATGCCGAGAGCGGACGGCCAAGTCCGAGCTGATCCGGATCGTCGCGGCGAGCAACGGCGCCACCACCACGGTGGAGCCAGACCTGAGGCGATCGGCAGGCGGCCGGGGTGCACATTTGCATCCCACGGTGGCCTGTCTGGAGCTGGCGACGCGGCGCAAGGCCTGGGGCCGAGCACTGCGGGTCAGTGGCCCGGTGGACGACACGGCCTTGCGGTCGTACGTCCGCCAGGCCGAGGCGAAGGGCGACAGCGACACCGTGCACCATCGCAGTGGGCACGACCAACCAGCGGCGCCGTCAGGGGCCGCCACCGACAGGAAGCGGAGCACACGCTCATGAGCCCTCGATGAGTACCTCGAGATGAGCATGTACATCTATTAACCGGTCTGTGCCTGCGGGCTCGGACCACGAAGGAGAGCAGTGGCTAAGGTCCGAGTCTACGAACTCGCGAAGAAGTTCGGAGTTCCCAGCAAAACCGTCCTGTCGACGTTGAGCGACATGGGCGAATTCGTCCGATCGGCGTCTTCCACCGTTGAAGCGCCGGTCGTTCGCAAGCTCGAAGCCAAGTTCGCGGACGACATGAAGGCGGACGGCGCCAAGGCAAATGGCGCGAAGACGGACGGCGCGAAGAAGAAGCCGGCCGCCAAGAAGGCCCCCGCCAAGAAGGCGGCGAAGAAGACCGAGGAGAAGGTCGAGGAGGCTCCGGCGCCGGTCGCCGAGGAGCCGGCCGTCGTCCCGGAGCCGGTCGCACCGGTCGAGGCCGAGCCGGCCGCACCCGTCGAGGTGGAGCCGCCCGCGGCGGAGACCGTCGCCGAACCGGAGGCCCCGCCGGCCGAGCCGGCGCCCAGGCCGACGCCGACGCCGTCGCCTCGGCCCACCCCCCGAGCGACCCCCGGCAACGCCCGTCAATCGAGCCGCTCCGGCGGAGTACGGCCCGGCAACAACCCGTTCTCGTCGACCCAGGGCATGCAGCGTCCGGGTCGACCCTCACCCAGCTCGATGCCGTCTCGGCCGGCTGCCCGCGAAGGCGGCGGTGGCGGCGGCGGTCGTGGCGACCGTCCGAGCGACCGGTCGAACGGCCGGCCTGGAATGCCGCGTCCCAACCCGGCGATGATGCCGAAGCAGTCGGCGCCGTCACTCGGCGGTCGTGGCGGTCCCGGCGGTGGTCGTGGTGGTCCCGGCGGTAGCCGTGGTGGCCGCAGTGGCGGCCCCGGCGGCGGACGCGCTGGTGGTCCCCCCGGCGGCGGCGGTGGCGGTGGCTTCCGCGGTGGCCCGGGTGGCCGCCCAGGCGGTGGCCGTCGCGGTGGCACCCAGGGCGCCTTCGGGCGGCCTGGCGGCCCGTCGCGTCGCGGCCGCAAGTCGAAGCGAGCCAAGCGGCAGGAGTTCGACAACATGCAGGCGCCGGCGATCGGTGGCGTCCGCGTCCGCAAGGGCGACGGCGAGACCGTACGCATGGCGCGCGGTGCCTCGCTGACCGATTTCGCCGACAAGATCGGCGCCGACCCGGCGTCGCTCGTGCAGGTGTTGTTCCACCTCGGTGAGATGGTGACGGCAACCCAGTCGGTCAACGACGAGACCCTGCAGCTGCTCGGCGAGGAGCTCAACTACGACGTCCAGGTCGTCTCGCCCGAGGACGAGGACCGCGAGCTCCTCGAGAGCTTCGACCTGGCCTTCGGCGAGGACGAGGGCGACGAGTCCGACCTGCAGGCCCGACCGGCCGTCGTGACCGTGATGGGCCACGTCGACCACGGTAAGACCAAGCTGCTCGACGCGCTGCGCAACGCCAACCAGGTCGACGCCGAGGCCGGTGGCATCACGCAGCACATCGGTGCCTACCAGGTCGCGACCAAGGTCGACGGCGACGAGCGCAGGATCACCTTCATCGACACCCCGGGTCACGAGGCGTTCACCGCCATGCGAGCCCGTGGCGCCCAGGCGACCGACATTGCCGTCCTGGTCGTGGCGGCCGACGACGGTGTGATGCCGCAGACGATCGAGGCGATCAACCACGCCAAAGCGGCCGACGTGCCGATCGTGGTCGCGGTCAACAAGATCGACAAGCCCGCGGCCGACCCGACCAAGGTGCGCGGCCAGCTCAGTGAGTACGGCGTGGTGCCGGAGGAGTACGGCGGCGACACGATGTTCGTCGACGTCTCCGCCAAGGCACAGCTCGGTCTCGACAAGCTGCTCGAATCGATCGTGCTGACCGCGGACGCGGCGCTCGACCTGCGGGCCAACCCCGACCAGCCGGCCGAGGGTCTCGCGATCGAGGCCCACCTCGACCGCGGCCGCGGCCCGGTGGCGACCGTCCTCGTCCAGCGCGGCACGCTGAGCGTGGGCGACTCCGTCGTCGTCGGTCCGGCGTACGGCCGGGTCCGCGCCCTGCTCGACGAGCATGGCGAGTCGGTCGAGGAAGCCGTCCCGTCACGACCCGTGCTGGTGCTCGGTCTGACCGCGGTGCCCGGTGCCGGCGACAACTTCATGGTCGTCAGCGACGACCGGGTCGCTCGGCAGATCGCCGAGAAGCGCGAGGCCCGGGAGCGCAACGCCATGCTGGCGCAGCGGACCGGTCGTCGCACGCTCGAGGACTTCATGTCCAGCATGGAGAAGGGCGAGACCAGCGAACTGCTGCTCATCCTCAAGGGCGACGTGTCCGGCTCCGTCGAGGCGCTGGAGGACGCACTGGCCAAGATCGACGTCGGCGAGGACGTCTCGCTGCGGATCATCGACCGCGGTGTCGGTGCCATCACCGAGACCAACGTGATGCTCGCAGCGGCCTCCGACGCGGTGATCATCGGCTTCAACGTGCGGCCGCAGGGCAAGGCGACCGAGCTCGCCGACCGCGAGGGTGTCGACATCCGCTACTACTCGGTGATCTACCAGGCCATCGACGAGATCGAGGCGGCCCTCAAGGGCATGCTCAAGCCGATCTACGAGGAGGTCTCGCTCGGCCAGGCCGAGATCCGCGAGATCTTCCGTTCGTCGAAGGTCGGGAACATCGCCGGCTGTATGGTCACGACCGGCCTGATCCGCCGCAACGCCAAGGCCCGGCTGCTCCGCGACGGCGCTGTCGTCGCCGACAACCTGGACCTGGCGAGCCTCAAGCGGTTCAAGGACGACGCCAGCGAGGTCCGCGAGGGCTTCGAGTGTGGCCTCACGCTGCGGAACTACAACGACATCAAGGTCGGTGACATCGTCGAGTCCTTCGAGACCCGCGAGAAGCCGCGCGAGTGATCGTGCGGCATCGGACCGGGTAGTCGCCGGTGTTCGTGGCCGCGATGAGTGTCGACCTGCTGTTGGGCGACGTCCGATCGCTGAAGCAGAAGCGATCGGTCGTCCGCCCGCTGCTTGCCGAGCTGAGCCGCCGGTACGCCGTCTCCGTCGCCGAAGTGGGCGACCAGGAGCTGTACCGGCGGGCTCAGGTCGGCGTGGCGCTCGTCACCGGCGACCCGAGCCACGGCCGGGAGGTGCTCGACCAGGTCGAGCGGGCGATCGCCGCCCGGCCCGAGGTCGAGCTGCTGTCGGCCCGGCGGTGGCTGCGCGCCGACGACGACTAGGCTGGCCCGGCCCGCGACACCACGTTCTCGTGGTACGTCCACACCCGGCATGGTGTCGACGCCGTGCGGAGTGCATAGTCACCATGAGTACGTGGTATCCGAGTCACGGGAGAACGGCAGATGAGCTCGCCGCGAGTACGTAGGGTCGCCGACCGGATCAAGGTCGTCGTGGCCGAGATGCTGGAGCGCCGGATCAAGGACCCTCGGCTCGGGTTCGTCACGATCACCGAGGTACGGGTCAGTGGCGACACCCAGCACGCGACCGTGTTCTACACGGTGCTCGGGGGTCCCGAGGAGATCGACCGCAGCGCAGCGGCCCTGGCCAGCGCGACCGGGCTGCTCCGGTCGGAGGTGGGCCGCCAGCTCGGCATGCGCCACACTCCGACCCTGGAGTTCGTCCTCGATGCGATTCCGGACAACGCCCGTCACATCGAGGACCTGCTCGAGCAGGCCAAGGAGTCCGACGCGTCCGTCGCCCGTCGCGCGGCCGAAGCCGATTACGCCGGCGAGGCCGATCCGTATCGGCGGCGCGACGAGGACGAAGCCGAGCCGAGCTGAGCCGGGTTCGTCAGCCCCCGCAGTCGCAGAGAGAGACCTCAGCATGTCCGGGATCGTCGTGGTCGACAAGCCGGCCGGCTGGACCTCCCACGACGTCGTGGGCCGGATCCGCCGCCTCGCCGGCACCCGCAAGGTCGGGCACGCCGGCACCCTCGACCCGATGGCCACCGGCGTCCTCGTCGTCGGCGTCGGCCGGGCCACCCGCCTGCTCGGCCACCTGTCCGGCGCCACCAAGGCCTACGACGCCACGATCCGGCTCGGCCGCTCGACCACGACCGATGACGCCGAGGGCAAGCCGCTCGAGTCGACCGACGCGACCGGACTCGACCGGGCCACCGTCGAGACCGCGGCCGCGGCGTTCGTCGGCGACATCGAGCAGGTGCCGTCGACGGTCTCCGCGATCAAGGTCGACGGCCGGCGCGCGTACGCCAGAGCCCGGGCGGGGGAGTCGGTGACCCTGCCGAGCCGGCCGGTACGCATCGACGACCTCACCGTCAACGAGGTGCGCGAGCAGCCGCCGTACGTCGACGTCGACCTGTCCGTGACCTGCTCGGCCGGAACGTACGTGCGGGCGATCGCCCGTGACCTCGGTGCCGCCCTCGATGTCGGCGGCCATCTGACGGCGTTGCGCCGCACCCGCTCGGGCGGCTTCTTGCTCGCGGACGCCGCCACGCTCGACGCACTGGAGCGGCACTGGCAGCTGCTGTCGCTGTCCGAGGCCGCCGGTCGCAGCTTCCCGATCTACCAGCTCACCTCCGACCAGGCGACGTCGGTCCGGCACGGCCGGGCACTGGCGGAGGTGCACCTGCCGAGCGCCGGCCCGGTCGGTCTGGTCGATCCGGCGGGGGAGTTCCTCGCGATCTACGAGCAGCGTGGAGCCGACGCCCGGGCGGTCGCCGTCTTCGTCGACTGACCGATCGACGGCCTCCTAAGACCGGTCTCACGGTCGGCTCACTGGCACTTCATCGCCGCTTATCAAGGTGGACCCATCAACACCGAGGGGTCGACACCGACCCAGAGCGAAGGAGTGACCATGAAGGCACTGATGCGTACCGGCATCGCCACCCTCGCGGCGAGCGTGGGTGCAGGCCTCGTCGTCGTCGGAGTCGGCGCCGCCCAGGCGAGCAACGGAAGCGACGACGGCAGCCACCATCACCAGGCGTTCGCCAAGCGCGAGGACAGCGCCCACGAGTGGGTCGTCGTCGCCGACGACGATGACAACGGCGACGACCCCAACCGGCTCCGGGCTGGCGACGACCACACCCGCACCGGCGCGGCCAAGGCCGGCTCGCACACGCGTACCCGCGGCGGCACGCACACCCGGACGCGTGGTCACAGCCGTCGCGACCGTGACCACAGCCGTGGCGACCGGGTCCGCGACTGGACCCACGACGGCATCGGCGGCAAGAAGCGCGACTTCAGCGCGAACCTGACCAACGACGGCTCGCGCCACAACACCCGCGGCCGCTGACCCAGACGCTTGGCCACCCCTAGGGCCAAGCCGGCCGGGTAGGCAGGCGACCCGTTGCCGCCGCCTACCCGGCCATCCGTACATCCGAAAGGAGCTGTCATGACCGACTCGCCGATCGCCTCGTGGGACCTCGCCCAGGGCGACGAGATCGTGCCCGGGCTGATTGCGATGAAGCTGCTCGGTGGCGGCTCCGCCTACGAGGCGTATCTCGCCTTCGACCAGAAGCTCTACGCCCCCGTGGTCGTCAAGGTGGTCCGGCCCGACCAGGTCGACGACGACTCGACGCTTCGCGGGCTCGAGCGCGAGTGCGACCTGCTAGGGATGCTCAACCATCCGGCGATCGTACGAGGCTTCCGCGCCGACTTGGAGCCGCCGCGACCGTACGTGATGCTCGAGAACCTCGACGGTCCGCGACTGTCGTCCCTGATCCGCCGGCACGGCCCGATCCCGCCGCAGCAACTGCTTCCGCTCGGGATCGAGCTGGCCTCGGCCATCCACTACCTCGGTGAGATGGGCGTGGTCCACCTCGACATCAAGCCGAGCAACATCATCATGGGCGCTCCCGCCCGGCTCATCGACCTCAGCGTGGCCCGGACCATCGAGCGGGCGAGTGAGCTGATCGACCCGATCGGCACCGACGCCTACATGGCTCCTGAGCAGTGCGAGCCGACCCCGGAGCAGCGGCCCGGCTACGCCGCCGACATGTGGGGGATCGGTGCCACCTTGTTCCACGCTCTGGCCGGCTACCCGCCGTTCGAGCCCGGCTCCGACGCCGACGACGCCTCGGCCGAGGAACGCTGGCCGCAGCTGGTCTACGACCCGATGCTGCTGCCGGAGTGGGTGGCCGACGACATCGCCAAGCCGATCCTGGCCTGCCTCGACCCGGATCCGGACCGGCGGCCGGTCCCGGCCGAGCTGGCCGAGGAGTTCGAGCCCTTGATGGGTGCGCTGCCGAAGCCCCGCCTCGGCGGCTGGAAGCCGACCCTGACCAGCTAGCGCCAGCGGTCAGTCGAGGCGGTAGCCCATCCCGCGTACGGTGCGGATCACGTCGGAGCCGAGCTTCTTGCGCAGGTAGCCGACGTAGACGTCGACGACGTTGGAGCCCGGGTCGAACTCATAGCCCCACACGTGAGAGAGCAGCTGTTCGCGAGACAGCACCTGGCCGGGATGCCGCAGGAACATCTCCGCGAGGGCGAACTCGCGGGCCGACAGCTCGACCGTGCCACCGTCGCGGGTGGCCTCGCGCCTGTGCAGGTCCAGCCGCACTCCGCGGTGTTCGAGGACGTTCTGACCGGCGCCGGTGGCCGCGCTGTCGGCCTTGTCGCGCAGTCGTAGGCGTACCCGAGCGAGCAATTCGTCGAACCGGAAGGGCTTCGGCATGTAGTCGTCCGCCCCGCCCTCGAGACCGCGCACGGTGTCGCTGACGGAGTCGCGCGCCGTCAAAGCGATGACAGGCAGCTTGCTGCCGGCGCCGCGCAACTGCTCCAGCAGCGCGAAGCCGTCCAGGGTCGGTAGGCCGATGTCGAGGATCGCGAGGTCGAACTCGCCGGACAGCGCGTGATCCAGCCCCTCCTGGCCGTCGCCGACGGTCGTCGGGGTGAATCCGGCCGACCGCAGCCCCTTCGCGACGAACGACGCGATCCGCGGCTCGTCCTCGATCACCAGGATGCGCTTCACGACGGCACCCGCAACTGAATCGTCGCCTCCTCGGACGTGGCCGAACCATCGGCCGGCCCCGGCGTCCAGGTGAGCCGGCGGGGCAGGGTCAGCGTGAAGGTCGCGCCGTTGCCAGGCGCCGACTCGACTGTGACCCAGCCGCCGTGCGCCTGGGCGATGGCCCGCACGATCGAGAGCCCCAACCCGGAGCCCTCGGACGCACTGCTGCTGCCGCGATAGAACCGGTCGAAGATGTGCTCTTGGTCGGCCAGCGCGATGCCGGGGCCGGTGTCGCGTACCCACAGATGGACGGTTGCGGCGTCGATCCGCGAGCCGATCGCGACGGTGTCCGGCTCCTCGGTGTGCCGCACGGCGTTCTGGGCGAGCTGGACGACGGCCTGGGTGATCCGCTGCGCATCGAGGATCGTGTCGCCGGTCGCCCGCTCGTCCACGCTCCAGGCCCGGTCGCCGAGGCCGCGCACCTTGTCCGCGAGGTCGTCGGTGAGCTCCCCGACGTCGAGCTGGGCCGGGCGGACGAAGTCGGGCCGGCGGCTGCGCGCGAGCAGGATCAGCTCGTCGATCAGGCGGGACATCCGGTCGATCTCGTCGAGCACGAGCGCGCGCGTCGACGCCACCTCATCGGCGTCCTCGACGTCGACCAGCTCCAGGTGCCCCCGGATGATGGTCAGCGGCGTACGCAGTTCGTGGCCGGCGTCGTTCAGGAACTCCCGCTGCCCGGCGAACGCGTCCTCGAGCCGGTCGAGCATGGCGTTGAACGTCAGCGTCAGGTCGGTGAGGTCGTCGTTGCCGGTGGCCGGAATCCGCCGGGTAAGGTCGGTCTCGCTGATCTCCTGCGCGGCCAGCCGGAGGTCGCGGACCGGTCGTAGCAGCCGGCCGGACAGGCTCCAGGCGCCGACCGCGAGTGCCGCCAGCGCCGCCAGGGCGACCAGTGCATACGTCCGGGTCAGGTCGGTCAGCTGGGCCCGCTCCGCGGCTTCGAAGTGCACCAGGACGAACGCCGGATCCCGGACGGTGGCGACGTCGGACTCGACCGGCTTCACGACCACGGTGGCCTTGCCGAAGTCGGTGTCGATGTCGACGGATCCGCCCTCCGGCAGCAGGCTCTCGACGGCGCCGACCAGGGCCGGATCGGCCGTGTCCGGCGGGTCGATCAGCTCGCGATGCGCAGAACCGTCGCTGATGCTCCTGGGCATGCCGTTCCAGAAGCCGAAGATCAGCTCGTCCGAGGAGGGCACGTTGTTCTGCAGCGCCTGTTTGATCAGCGGGACCGGCTCTCTCGACGAGCTCTCGCTTGCCAGCTGCTCGAACTCGTCGACTTCCTGGGTGATCTGCTGCTGGATGTTGTCGTCGATCCGCTGGGACTCGAGGGCGTAGACCACGAATCCGGCGACCGCGAGGGCCAGTGCTGCGAGCACGACGACCGCCGCGGTGATCCGTAGCCGCACCGGGACGGGGCGGCGGAGGACCGAGCCGCGGTCGTGCTCAGTCGTCGCTTCCGCTGTGGCCTCCAGAGTCGTGGCCGCTGCCGTGGCCGCTGCTGTCATCGATGCCACTGCCGTGGCCGCTGTGGTCGTGGCGGATGTCGTCGCCCCCGCGTCCGCGGCCTCGGCCGTGTCCGCCATGGTCATCGCTCAGGTCGTCCGGCGAGTGGTAGATCGTATCGAGATCGTCGTCTGCGTCGTCGTCGTTGCCGCCGCCCTGGTCGGCGGTGCCGTCGTCGTCGGTCGGCCGCGCCGTCGGGTCGTCAGCGCCGGGCGACGGGCTCGCCGAGCCGTTGTCGCCGAGCACGACCGGGTCGCCGACGTTCGGGGGTCCGGGGTCGCCGAGGACGGATCCGGCCACGAAGCCGCCTGCTCCGATGGCGAGGATGAACGCCGCCGCCGCTTTCCACATCAAGGTCATTGCACCACGATCGCGCGCCAATTCCAGATCGAGGTGAGCCGCGGATGAGAAGGTTCTTATGGAAGGTGGCAGGCTTCTCCCATGCTCGTGTGGCGTTCTCTCGACGACATCGAGGCCGACTTCGGCCCGAGCGTGGTGACGATCGGCAACTTCGACGGCGTCCATCTTGGGCACCGCTTCGTGCTGGACCAGGCCCGGGCGGTGGCGGCCGAGCGGGGCGTTCCGGTCGTGGCCATCACGTTCGACCCGCACCCGATGCAGGTGCTGCTGCCGGAGCGGGCGCCGGCCGCGCTGACCACCATCGAGCAGCGGGCCGCGTTGCTCGGCGACGCCGGCGCCGACTGCGTCCTCGTCCTCCCGTTCACCCTGGAGCTGTCGTCGTGGTCGCCGGAGGAGTTCGTCCGCCGGGTGCTCGTCGACGCGCTGGACGCCGAGGCCGTCGTCGTGGGAGAGAACTTCCGCTTCGGCGCCAAGGCCTCCGGCAACACCCAGGTGCTGACCGAGCTGGGAGACAAGTACGGCTTCGCCACGCATGCCCTCGCGCTCGCCGGCGCCAAGCACGCGTGGTCGTCCTCCTATGTACGCCAGGCTCTTGCCGAGGGAGATGTCGCGGCCGCCGCCGAGGGGCTGGGCCGCCCGTACGCGGTCGTCGGCGAGGTCGTCGAGGGCGCCCATCGCGGTCGTGAGCTCGGCTTCCCGACCGCCAACGTGCCGGCCACCGGGATCGGTGCGGTCCCGGCCGACG
>Ga0075428_100005637_pt1 | contig 13913 bp, 15 predicted proteins | sample RhiMetdeltSRZDD2_FD_75291 | JGI IMG/M metagenome (GOLD analysis project Ga0075428, IMG submission 75291) | Populus rhizosphere microbial communities from Tennessee, USA - Rhizosphere MetaG P. deltoides SRZDD2 | ecosystem: Host-associated > Plants > Roots > Rhizosphere > Soil | place: USA...
CGCATCCATGCGCATAATTTGCTCCAGGGGATTCTCCCGCGCCTGCGATTCTTCGTTGCGTAAGATCCTCGCAATCTCACCTCGACTTTCCGATTCGACCGACTGATACTGACTCGACTTAATCTCCAAACCAAACTCTAGACTTCAGGCACTGTACTTTTTCAGTGAGAATTAAAATTCGTTAGCGCAAAAAATATGCCGCGCTTTCGCTAAACGATACGCAGCCATTTTTCTGCTTGCGCGGAAAATATTTTCCTAGCCGTGCGGAAAAGACGCGTGGGGATTCGCATAGCCGCGAAACATGATTCGTGTATCTTGGATACTTCGATGAATTAATTGCGCAATTGATTACCGCACCTTGGCATAGAGCGTGCTGGTCTAACCTATGGAAGTAATTGACGGGATCTCTGATTGGAAAGGAACAAGGTTATGGCACGATACAACCGGATAAAGGTCGTGGATGTAATGACGAAGAATCCTTTGGTGATGACACCGGCTGAAACCATCGGGCGGACCCAGCTAATGACCGAAAATAGGATTCGTCAACTGCCCGTTGTCACGTCTCAATCTAAAATTACAGTCAGCGCACAGGCCAATTTGGCCGTGAGGAATCACAGATGCAATACAGGGCGCATCAAATCTTAATTTCCAAATTCCCGATATCCGAGACTTCATGTTCAATGTAGCGTTTAAGTATTTCACACAGCTTCTCCATCAAGCTCGGGTCATCAAAATACAATGATCCGACATAATCTTGTCCTTTCCATTGAATGTAAAGATAGCAGCAAGGGAAATTCACATTTTGTGAGGCACATTCGACTCGCAACAGAGTGCCGACTTCGCCTTTAGGTAAAGGCTGGTCCGATCCATGTGGGCCAATCCATGCCGGTGGCCAGTTAGAACGGCCCTTCCATTTCATTTTAGGGTGTTTTCGCAGTTCCACGCTTTTAGAATAGCGCAAGTAACGTGCCCTAAAAAAAGGATTGTTTTCAACCTACTGGTGCACGCCATTTCGCGTTAGTGCAAAAAACGTGGTTCAGGATTTTCGTAGCTCGACTGTGTTTAGGATAATGAAGAGCAAGCGTCCCGTGTCATTGGTGATCTGGTCACACTTGATCAGACTATCTTAAATTGGCTGTAGGAAAGGTATTCGGTCGTTTTTTGAACTGCCCTGTCTATGGCCATCTTACTCTCACTTATCTCGTGTTCCGAATCTGCTGGGACGCGACACGCGCTCTTTCTCCCACACCCTGCGGACGAACTTATTATTCTGCCCCCAACTTGTAAGCGAGCTTTCCGCCCCTTGCCTTCTTAATCGAGCGTCCCAGCGGCTGTACTCCGCTTTCCCGGTTGTAATCTCGACCCGTCCACCTTCCCATTAACAAAACTCGCGATAGTTCGCTTTAGTGGCCTGTCTCCCGCACCGGTAACACTTCGTTGAGCAAACTGCATCGAGCGCATCGACGAAATGGCCACATTCTGAAGTACTCTATCTAGGATCACTATGGTTGGGGCGGAACATTGCCTTCAATATCCACAAAAAAACTGAATCCATAGCGGGTCGCCAGCCCAATCCGGAATTGGACGGTGAGGGACTCGTTCCATTTTAAGGCCATATCAGAACCTGCATCGATACTTTGTTTGCTTCCCACATCTCCACTCCCGTCGGTGGTGCTAAGAAGCGTATTCCCATTAGTCAGCGTTTTCACTACCGCACTAATCGGCGCCAAGATCTCTTCCGAGCTTTTGTTAGTCAGAACCGCGTTGATCGTGAACACACCGGCAGGACCGCCGACAACCTGAATAGGATCGAACGATGTGCTTTGGACCACGAAGTTTACCTTGTCATTGATGATTTGAGTGGGAGTAAACATTGACTGGTTCGCAGAATTAGCTACTGGACCCCCGTAAGCCCATGCCTCCCCACTGATGCCCAGACAGCGCGTAGGTTTATCGGCTGTGGCCGTCATCCCAGAGTAATAATCGTGGGTGAAACCGGAATAGTTGTGGTAGATCGAGTTTGGAATCGGGTTGGCCTCGGTTTCATCCGCCCAGACGTAAGGGGCGTGCGTCAGGCAGTTCACGTAGTCATTTGCGTTTGCATGGTTTTGGACCTTCGGCCTTGGAGCGGTCCCAATCGCGTTAAAAAACTCAAGAATGGAATGCCCCCATTCGTGCTTGAACACGTTGCGGTGACCGTATGAATAAGCCGCCTCGATGATAATTGTGGTATAGGCTTGGCCGGTTCCCATCGCTGGCGTGAGTCCGGCTGCACTGCCAATCCAAATGGGCTGTCCGGTCATCAGATCTATTGTCCGAGGATCCCAAATGACGATTACCGAGTCGAATGCAGGATCACGTTCCCCTATGGTATCCTGTGGAGATGGCCACCACCCTGAGCTGTTCGACGAAAGTTTTGTGAGCGCTCGATCTGGATACCGGATTGTCACCGTAGGCGTCATGTTGCCGCTAGTGAGTGCTGGGATATCATTTTCCACGAACTGCCTGGCTGCATTCGCCGCCTGATCCACCTCATACTGCGTCATCGAGGCGACGACGTGGTGTTGTGTTCCAGAACTGTCGATATAGCTAAAATCGGTGTCACGGTATATGAGCACCAGAATTCTCCAGGAAGGATGAGGGCTGAGCGGAACAACCGGCGTCAGCTTAATATCGTCGAACCATGCAGTGCCAGTCGTCGTCCCGCCATAGAATCCTAGCCGCGCGGCAACCGTGATCTGGCCATTGGATTCAGAGTTGAATAACACTCCGGTTCGCATCCAATCTCGGGTTCCGAGAACACCTGGCGAGCTCGTCCAGCTATTTAATAGCGAAATGTTAGCTCCCGCATCCACGGTTTCGGAAGAATGGGCAACATCGTTGGTCTTGACCCATCCAGACAGGTAATAAGGTTTGTTTGGCTCGACAGGTACACTTTGAACCCATTGAGCGTCGTCTGAACTTGGCGAGATAATTTTCACGCTCCTGGCACCGTCGCGGGTCTCGGTCTCATCCCAGACGTGTATGGCCGTTCGAGCCCAGGAATTCCAGGACCAGCCACTGGGAAGGCTGTTCGGCGAGAACTGCCCTTGTTCAAAGCTACCATTGGTAAGCAGATTAGCGGGCTCGGTGTCGGCCGATGCATAGGCATGCCCCATGATTGTGCTCGCAAGTACACTACATATCATCCTGACTAAATTGCCTTTGAAGTCCCGCATAGTTTCTTAATCTCCAGTTCCTAACGGCCTGCCTTGTCGCTTTGGGAAGCGATTGGCGACGAAGGAAATCCCAAGCGTGGGCCGTTTTGCTCACCTTTAAAATGCGCAATTACAAGTCCGGTAATTGAGCACTTGAGCATAATTTGTGCCGAGTCTAGCTGTGCGAAAAGCAGGTGCTTTGCGTCTCGCTTGTAGATTGGATTAGCATCCATGCAAATTATTTGGCTAGAATTACCATTCTTAAGAAAGGGTTGATCGGCTTGACTCATATGAAAACTAGTCGAGGGCAAAACCAACGGCTGCACTGACTTTTGCCGGTGACGCCCGAGAAAGCGGGCGGTATGTTGCCCCACAAACCCGAAACTTTGTATCACCACTCGTGCTCCTTTGAGATCCGAGCATGATCAACGATCAATTGCGGGATATGGCTCCGTTAGAAATATTTTTAGAAATATTTTTGGATCGGACCCGCGGAACAGCAAGCTGACATTATGCAACAACGGCAACAACGACCAGCCTTTTTCGTTCCGAGTTGGACTTGTGCTTCGCGACCCGCATCCTCCGGTTACGAATCGAAAACAAATCGCCCCCGGCACAAGTGACTGGACAAGGAACTCCATTCGGCACAATTGCGCCGGGGTGGAGGAACTTCTGGTGAATGTCGCGCGCGTCAGACAAGCGACCCGGATCAGGCTGAAGTGGTCGACAACTTTCGGCGTGACCAAGCCAACCGGCTGATCCGCGGAGCACGACGGGCGTTTGATCGATCCTGTTCGGTAGCCGACGACTATTTCAGGGTCTCATGGCTCGTCTTATTGGCAGCAATCCGTATTTGGCGGTTAACCGAACTAGCCGAACTAGGTAGTAAAGAAACGATAATTTCGTCGACAAAGGCAGGAGGCGTCGATCTGGTTCGCAAGGAACTACTACGTCATGGAGATAGCGCCATAATTTGTCGCGAACGCGTTGTTGCATGACCCAACGCAAACAGTCAGCCGGCCGCTCCTCGGGAATGGATTCGTCTCGATGAAACATCTGACGCCGAGCATGCGCAATCAGCCCGTTAACGGACGGGTGAAACGACATGTCACACGCAAGCTCTGGCGGTGGTGCCGTACCCAAGAGATCACTCGTGAGACGTACCCCGTAGAGGAGCATCCACTGAGCCCCTAGCCGCTTCGTTTGTTTCAGCATCCTTGCCGAGTTCAGATGTTGGTGCACATGGAGGAGTTCGGCAATATCGCAGATTTTGGCCAACTGAAGATTTTTGTCCTTTGTGACCTGAATGCTAAGCATGAGCAGTGCATCTTCTGGACACAAGGTGGCTACGATTGTCCCAGTAAGATTTACGGGCTCAAGGCGCTTGGAGAGGTAATTAAAACTAAGCGGCGAAGGAACGTTTCCTGATGCGATTCGCTTGTGCAGATCCACGGCCACTCTTCCACTGCCATCGACAAACTCCACCTCCCACTCATGTTCGACTGTTCGCCGGAAACCTTGGCTGATGAGCAAATGCTGCGCTGTTTCGTAGTCTCGCACCCGCACGAGAATGTCTAGATCCCCGAATTCTCGCAGCGCAAGATTCCCATAGACTGAAGCGGCCAAAGCAGGGCCTTTGTACGGGATGGCCGGGATTCCGTGCGCCGCGAGAAACTGAACGACCTTGAGCAGTTCCTTTGCTAGAAACAGGTTGCGTCCGGCATTAGAGTAAAAATGATCTCGGAGTTCCTTAAAGATTGGGTTGGGCACCGCGTCCGGACATGTCGAATTCAAAGTTCGATACAGAAGAGGCGTGACTCCGTGGATGCGAGCCATACGCAACAGGTACGGCCACTCGATATCTTGCGAGAGCAGTCTTTTGATCCAGCCCCTTCTTTGCGCGTCCAGACACGTCCGGGCGCCAGCGAGAAGCAGGCTAACTTCAGGTCGGACAGTGTTCATAAGTGATGTTATTTACCGTCGAACCATTAGGAAAAATAGTTCCCATTCGTGTTCAACCTGAGCCGCAAACCTTCAGCAATAACCAGAGCTGCGTCGCTGATACTTGCTTATGTACACCAAGATATCCAAGTCGGCCTAAAATATTCATTGGCCGCTTATATCACTATCCGGTACGCAGAAAACGTCGCACCGAAAGTAGACCCACTAGGAACTCTTGGAATCGGGCAGCGCTAGGTTTTGCTCGCAGAGCTCCTTGACAAGATCTAGGACACTTCTGGCGGCTGTCTCTTCATCCACATCGAATTCTTCCCGAAGGCGCCGGCTGATCTCTCCTAAAAGCAAACCTTCTTTCAGCCCCTGCCAGATTCGCTCGCCGGTTGGGTTTAGGCTGTAGTACGTCTTACTATCGAGGTGAAGGAGCACAACTTCTCCGTCATCGAGTTTAGTATCCACGACTTCTCTATGAGGGCGAAACGTTTCGTTTAGCATCATGTGTGAGTCTCCTTACTGTAAATCTCGTTTGACGCGTTCCATGGATGGTTTGGAAAACTACTGAGCCAGGAAGTCTTGCCGAGATATTTTAGGCAATACCAGCAGGGAAAATGGTCCAGCTCACTAAACTCCCCTCTCTTGAACTTGTCCCGCTTATCCGCGAGATAAGTGGCGACGCGCAAGTGAAAGCGCTCACACGCCTCCGTTAAGCTGAGCTCATTAAGATTGCCCATGATGTCTGTACCGCCATTTTTTCCTGAATGGCCTGAGAGTTGGCAGCACAGGGTTAAGTTGCCCTCGTAGTCGAGATTGTATTCTTCGAGTTTCAACGGACCGCAGGGAGAAAAAGGGACCTCGCTGAAATAGCCCGGAGCCATTCCAACAGGTATCGAAGCACTTTTTTTAAGCGGCCAGATTTCGGATTCTAACTTTCGTCGCTCTTCTGGCGACAGATCCAACTTACGCAGCGCGGTCTCCGGGGTCGGCATCAGATGTCCAAACCGCACGCCGCCGCTGCCCAACCGTTCGGCAAGCGAGACCATCTCACCGATCTCATTCCGGTTCTGCGTGGTCAGCACCATGTTGAAGGTAAAGGGAAGATCTCTGACGACGCAAATACTCGCCGCCCGCATGACGCGCCGGTACGATCCGCTCCCACGCAGCCGATCATGGGTTTCTTCTCGTGCTCCATCCAAGCTGAAGGTAACGCCGACAAACCAGCGTCGATGTTTGAGCACCAACGGATATATCCGCGGAAAACTCACTCCGTTACTGACAAAGCTGAACTGATAACCGGCCTCTGCTACGCGCTCAATGATTTCTTTAAACCGGCGGTGGATCGTTGGCTCGCCGCCGGTAAAACTCACCTGCTCGATCCCGCAGCTCTTGCCTTCCAGCAGCACTTTGTCCAACACTGCCAGAGGCAGATCACCAGTCGCGGCATGCCGTTCGTCAAAGCAGTGGCCGCAGTTCAGGTTGCAGCGGTTGGTCAGTTCGATGACGATACGCGGCAAGTTCCAACTCCTCGTGCTTCACGTAAGAGATCAATCATCTTTGCTGGCTGGCGATAAAGATCAATCCCAGCATTTAGCTCATAGGTTTCGGACTGTTGTAAGAGTCTTTTCAGCAGTTCCAGATGCCCCGACATCGTGTATCGATCGAATAATTGCGGGGCGCTCTGTGCCAGGAGAATTCGCAGGCCTGTAACGTGATCAACAGAAGAAAGACTACTTTCATCCTGACCTGTAATTTGAGGAAAGATCACGATACGCGGCAAACATCGAGCTACATATTGCTCTGGATAAGTCTCGTTGATACCGAGTCTACGCCGTCGCCCACCGCCCGAATCTGGTTCCTCGTCAACGAGCGAAAGATCGGAATAACCCCCTGAACTCGCCGAGTCGATGTAAAAACTCCGCCGGCAGGCCAGAGCGTCAACCCCTGCCGATCCATGGCGGAGTAGCACGGCATCATCTGAAAGATAACTCCAGCCCGCCCGAATCAATCCGATGGCTAGCGTCGACTTGCCGCTTCCGGATGGTCCCACAAGGAGCAATCCTTCTCCGGTTTCGCTGGCAAGCGCCGCCGCATGAAGGCTGTAGATGCCTAGCGGTCGCAAGAGCTTCAGCAAACCAAAGCACCAGAAGTTTGCTTGCGTCATCGCGGGTTTACGAAAAAAACCCGGCACGACCCATGCACAAGCTTCGCCTAGTTGTGGGCGAAGATGAAATACCGACGAGCCATCGGTCAGAAAGAAATTATCGTCGAGCTTGAAGCCGAGGAAATCATCGGTCCGAAGGACTTCACGGCAGATTTGTGGGATTCTAAATCGACCGGAGTTCGACCGGACGGATAGGTATAATGCCGGCTTGTAGCTGGAATTCCGGATTGCGGCCCAGGACAATTCCTCAAGAAGTCGATCTATTTCCCCGTGCCCTGTTCCTTCTGAATGAAACTCCAAGACAACATCATTCAGGGCATATAAAGTGCTCTGCCCCATTTTATGCAACAGCACCTTTTCTAGTCTGTCGGAGGATTCCCCTGGCCGGGACTAAAAGCGCCAAAAAACTGTCCTGTAACTTCTTCGAGCTTGCCGTGTTTCGTGAGCTTGGGCTTGACGAAAGTCAGCTTGGGATCTTGCCATCTCTTTTTGCCCTGAGCGACGGAAGGACCAGATCCCTGGTCACTTCGTTGTTCTGACACATTTGTTTCTTTTTTCATTTTCTGCCTCCTTTTTGTTTTAAACCGCCGTTGAGATCGGACCGTTCTTAGATCTGTCTATCCTCCCTGGCGCTTGAAGGATGCGAGTAAACTACTTTGAAAATTGCGCTAGAGGTTGTATCCGCCACAGGCTTCCCCTCCAGCGTCACCCAACTGTGCCCGGTAAGGTTGTTCTCGTCCTTTCGCACCCCAAAATGGATCCCGACAGGATATCCCATGTTGGCCAAAGCCCGGTACAGCGCGAGCGATTGGCGGAGACATCGCTTGGGAAAAATACTCGAACGAAAAATCCCCAGATTGCATATGCGAGTTACAATTCCTGCAACCGCCTCTAGCTCCAATATTGTTCTCCTCTTTTGTTTCCCATCAACAGCGAGACGTTTGAGTAATATAGGAACGCCATGAATTCGTAACGCCATAGGTAGCGCCAAAAGCCATAAGACCACATCCAAAGCCAACACAGCTTTCGGCACAAAGCGTTCACGGATTGGATGGCGTAGACAATTAATCATGTCGGTTTTGAATCATCGCGGTTGGTTCTCAGCCTTCTCTTTCCGGGTAAATTTTGCAGGATCGAACTGGAACTTGAATGGCTCAGGCGGCGGCTTGGTAACTTTCGCCTCCTGTGGGGCAGGCCCTTTAACCTTTTCCGGTTGCGAGGAGGCTTTGACTTGCCCAGACACCCCTTTTCCTTCTGACAATACGACCACCCTTTCGATGCGATGTGTTTTGTCGTTGGGACCTTGCGTATAAAAGACAGTTACGTTCTTGGCGAGCCGCTTAAGTCCTTCTTCAAAAGGAACACGATCCAAACGAATCGTAACTTTTTCTCCGGGCCCTATGTTGCTATCAAAAGTGATTTTCGCTTGTCTTCCTATCTCTTGGAAAATTTGCACAAGCGGCGCCTCGGTGGCTTCCAGAGAGAGATACCCTTGGCTGACCTTCAGCTGGAATGTTCCGACCACCTGAGCCGATTGAGCGGCTTGCGACAAGGTTGCTGCTGCCATTAAGAGGAGCAGGAAAGTCTCTACTAGAGTGATGATATGTATGGAACCTTTAGTGCCTGGTTGCTGATCCATATATTTGCCTATTCTTCACCCGTCTCTCTTCTATGGATTCGAGGCCCGCGCGTCCCTCAACAACCCAACAACTGAATTTGATGTTTGTAGGTCGCCTAATAAACTTACAAAAAAAGTGAACGGTTCTTGTTTCTGCAGGCCGATGACAAACTCAAATGTTTCCGTGGCTCCTGGTAGAAAGGCCGTGCTCTCACTCTTGGAAAACGTCACCCGAGCACCGACTCCCCCAGCACCGCCGTCGGCATTGAGCAGCAGGTTCCCTCCCGTGAGTTCGACGACTTCCACAAAAGGATTGACGATCGCCTGATTGCTCGTGTTGGTGAACTCGGCAGTCATGCGGAAAGTTCCCGCCGGGCCGCCTGGCACCGGTGTGGCATCGAACGCCGTGCTCAGACTGCCAACTGCCACCAAATCGTTAACGATCGGATAGAACTCAACGGCTCCGATATCGCAGGTACCGCGGCGCGGCGTGCCCAGCTGATCGGTCGCGGGACACGCGCTATCATCACCCGCATCGATGGCCGGGCTGCTGGGCAGCAACGGCAAACGTCCGTGCCCTGGGGCGCCGTCGTCGGGGACTACACGTGGGAACGACTGCGTGTCAGCAGCTAGCCCGGGATCGCCTGTGAGATCGCTGGGCTGCAACGCGTTGCTGCAGCCGGTGCCAATTATGTTGTGACCCAACGAGGTAACTTGGCCAGCACAATCTCGGCCAGTAGCTCCTCCAACTCCTCCATTGCTCGCAAGCACAGTGTTTTGCAACAATAAAGTTCCACCGCTGCTAATCCCTGCGGTGCCTGATGATACTGGATTAATAAAATTCCCAGCCACAGTGCTGTTGACTATTGTCAGTGTGCCGCCATTGGCAATACCGCCGGCGTTGAATAAGGAGGAGTTGGCGGTGACAGTGCTGTTAATTAGGGTCATCATTGTGCCGGCGTCGACCCTAATACCACCACCATCTTGAGATGCTGTTGTGTTATCTCTTATAGTGCTGTTGTAAACGTTAACTATTCCGTCGGCCAGGTAAATTCCACCACCACTACCACTTGCAAAATGATTTTCGGAGATAGTGCTGCTGTCGATGGTTAGCGTCCCTTCGACAATCAAGCCGGGATGGTTCCCCGTAATCGTGCTGTTCGTGATGACGGCTGTGCCGCCGACGCCAACGCCGGCCGTATCGTTTGGGCCGATCATGCTGTTGGTGATTGTTAACGCACCAAGCGCGAAAATTCCGGCCCCGCGGCTAGCCTCGCTTGCGCTTGCGAAACCTACCCTGCCTCCCTGTATGCTCAAACCATCGAGCGCTAGAGTTCCCGTAGCCGCAACGTGAAAAATTCGAAATGGCACGAGAACGCTTGCGGTTCCACGAATAATGGTCGTCCCCGATCCCTCTCCGGTTATGGCCAGATTACCGGTCACGGAAGGCAACCCGTTCGCACCATCCTCGGTATTGTTAACTGCCGTCACGATATACGTACCAGCCGCCAAATTAATCGTATTCTCCTCGCCATTGCCATTGCCATTGGCTTCATTGATGGCGGCGATAAGGCAGGTCACATTACCTGACGTACAGAAGAACTCGCCCGCCCAGAGGCTATCACTGCCTACGAACTGCGTAGCCACGAATGGGAGGAGCAAGACTAATGTCTTGAAGGTGAACTTTTTCGACATGGCGACCTCCTAAGCACAAAACCTCAATTACGTTTTGCCTCACCCACACACAGCTTCTCCTTTAGTCATTGCCCTAATATGTTGACAAAGAACGTGAACGGGTCCGGACTCTGAAGTCCGATAACGAATTCAAAAGTGCTCCTTGCTCCGGGTTGGAAGGGCATGCTGGCACCGTCTGGGGACGTGAGCCGAGCACCGACTCCCCCGATGCCGCCGTCGGCATTGAGCAGCAGGTTCCCTCCCGTGACCAGCGCACTTCAATAAATCATGTTGCCGGGGGAACGGTGAAACTAAAGCGGGACGAAGAGTCACGGCAGAAATATTAACGACTGTTCTTGCTAGCATGGATCGTCTCCTTTCTAGCGTAGAATGCCGTTGCCGTACAGGGAGGCTAATTTCTGCGTAAGCCTTACAGCGGACACGAGACCGCTGTCAACAAGTGGTTATCTCGAAACGACCGAGTCGCTTAGATCGGCTTTGATCCCCAATACGTCCACAAAAAAATTAAACGGCTTGGTATCTTTCAAACAAATGCTGAACGGAACGTCGACGACTTCTCTCGGGCTTAGTACATGGTCCGCGAAATCGCCCGATTTGGCGACTGTCAAAGCTGCGCCCACTCCGCGTGGACCATAGTCGGCATTTTGCAGCAGGTTGCCATTGGTCAACTCTGTGGCCCGGACCATCAGGTGGGACAAAGAACTATTGCCATCGTTCGCAAGTCTTGCATCAAAGTTAAATTTCCCCACAAATCCGGCGGGGCACGCGGAGCGGTCACTCGTAGTCTCGAAACTCGACTGATTTGGGATGAAGGCAACAAAGTTGTTTAGAACTTCCGGTGGCGGCAGCAAAAGTTGTGTAATCTGTGTGGACCAACGGTCTTCGCTCGAGACAAACTCCTGGAATGTCCAGAAGGTAAATGGATCGGCGGGATCGATGACGGTAGCGCTGTAATCACCCCAACGATTACGACCGGTGCCAAAGTCCTGGAAGTAAGCGGCAACACCTGCCTTCAGCTGTACCGGCTCACCAAAAGTCGTGGTGCCCAAGACGGTATTACCGAGTGCGGCATAGCTGCTCACGAATTGCGATTCGCTCGATCCACTGAACCCAATGACAACATCATCAAATTTGTTCACCGCGATCGAGCCGTAGTAAAAATTAAGCTGGCTATCCGCTATAAGACCTTCTTGGAGCAGGATATTGGTATCGGCATCGATTTGGAACCAACGCAGCGCTCCCCGCCCCTGACGGTTTACAGTTTGCACACCCCACATTGCGCCATTTTGTTTGACAATATTACCGTGAAAGATAGTACCGTTAGCTATTTCCAGATTCTGTTTTGGGCCGGGTTGCTCCGCGCTAGATATAGAAGAGAATGGTTGGACTGAGATGAGACCGCCTGATGTATCCAAAGTTGGTGAAATTATATCCCCAAGAATATCCGCACGTTTCAATAACCCACTGGCTGTCTGAAAATTCGATAAAAGAGCGGCCGGCTGTCCTTGGTTGTCTAAATCAACCACCGGCTGCACTCCAATGCCTATAATAGAACTAGAAACATTCTCAAATTTGGTCGCGCGAACGACTGTTGGCGTCGGTCCAAGTAAGTCATCTTTTGGGATAGCGACGATGGTTACTGGAAGAATACCCCCCGCGCCTCGACCTGGGATTGGAAACATATTCGCTGCGAGATACATACCATCTTTGTTAAACCCCAGTGTTGGGTAATCGGCCCACCGTTGATCTGTCGAATCACTGTCTATCGCAAATCCAAGCCAGCCTGCCGTCGGATCTGCAGACTTAGAGACAGCTAACAGAAAGTGATTGTCTCCCGAAGAATTATCCACCGAGGAAGCGAACCACCGTTCACTAAACGGGTCGTACACAATCCTCGGATCGAAGGTGAACCCCGTGAAACTTACCCCCGCATCTCTCCAAAATTGATCAAGAGAACTGCTTTTGATCAGCGCCGCGTCACTCTTCCGGCGAACGGAATACCGTCCATTGATGAGTTCAACAATGTGGTGGAGGCCGACGTTGCCCATCGTATCTGGCGGAATAAAAGAACTGTCAAGGAACAGCGTGCTGCTAGTGAAGTTAAGCCCAACTGATAATCCCGCTTCGGTTTCGGTTATCGTTGTCTGCCCGAAGGGCATGCCGACTGAAACGTTGCCGGTCGAAGCTTCCTGGCTCATTGGAGAATTCGCAGATTGCGACTGAGCGACTGCCGGCGCACTGACCTGAACGGATTCGGCTGCCGCGCCTTTATTTACAGACGCGAATAGAATTATTTCTAATAAAAGAATTGGTTTTAGCCACTTCATGTTAACTCCTTCTGAGGGACCTTAATACGAAAAAAGACCCGCCAGGTGAGAACCTTGGTCGGGCTCTTGATTGCGCGAGTCGAAGTTGCCGCGCTTCTTGCTGAAAACGCGTAGGCAAGGTGCTCAAGCGAAAGGTTCTGTCAGCGGGCTCACAATAATCTGAAGACTTATTTTGTCAAGAACTTTTGTTCTGGGAATTTGGAAATCGACTTTCGCATCTTACTGCCAGGAGAAGAAATCACAGCGCCACGCGGCGCATCGAAACCAAATGACCCGAGCAAGCGACCATACGAATCGCTCTTCACAGCGGCAAAATTAGTCGCCATGAGCTAAACTCTTCCCTAATGCAGGATTAGTCAGCAAATCCGGCCCACCAGGCAACCAGAGACTGCGTTCCGCCACGGTGTGGTGGGGTCGTTGTCGGCGAATCTTCAATGGTTCAGCATGGCAAAGAAACAAACGAAACGAAGCACGTACCGGCATCAAAAGGATGGCACGAAAAGCGGTGGATGAAGCCATGAGAGGCCCGTTCAGCGCGAAGCGAAATTCACCGAGGTGTGATTGCGAGCAGATCCAAAAGCGGCGCCGGAAAATCGGTTCTGACGTGCATCATGGAGGGCGGAAAAGGCGCAAAAGCTGCGTCGAGTGCAGTCGAGCCACTGCCTAACTTGGACTATCCCGAAAGCGCGGCACGCGTGCTAGGCAAGTTAGCGCGCTACGCCGAATGGCGCGATCGGCCGGAGGGCATGATCCTCGACTTTGACGATATTCGACCGCAAGAAGCGCGCACGATTTGCCAGCAGGCGCTTCGAGAACAGGGCGAAGGTTGGCTTTCGGGCGAAGCGACGCGCAACCTGCTTTCCGCTTTCGCGCTTCCTGTGCCACCCGGCGGTATTTGCGTAACGGCAGATGAAGCGGCAAAGTTGGCGGCGCAAATCGGCTTTCCAGTGGCGCTTAAACTC
>Ga0075428_100005638_pt1 | contig 13913 bp, 13 predicted proteins | sample RhiMetdeltSRZDD2_FD_75291 | JGI IMG/M metagenome (GOLD analysis project Ga0075428, IMG submission 75291) | Populus rhizosphere microbial communities from Tennessee, USA - Rhizosphere MetaG P. deltoides SRZDD2 | ecosystem: Host-associated > Plants > Roots > Rhizosphere > Soil | place: USA...
TTCTCCGCCTGCGCCTCCTGTGCGGTCGAGGCCACCTCCGACAGGTACTCGGTGAGTTGAGCGCCGGTGCGCGCCAGATAAACTTCCTGCTGGCGGATCTCGAGCAACAGGCGTTCGTTGTTGCGCGCTAGCATTTCCAGGTACTTGTATTGCGTGAATGCGTCTTGCAGGCTGCTGGTGCGCAGCAGGACTTCGGCGGTGTTCTGGGTGCCGCGAACGTACATCGCGCGCAAGGTGCGTGACAAACGGCTCTTGCGCTCGGCCAGCAGCTCCTCGGCGCGCGAGTGCTCGGCTCGGATGCCCTCGAGCTGTGCCTCCAGCGCCTGCCGTTTCTTGCCCAGCTGGCGCAGCAGGTCCGCGGTGAGCGCCACCTCTTTGTCGAGGATCTTGAGCTGCGAGAGCGTGCCTTTTTCTTCCTTCCCGAGCTGCTTGTCGCGCTTGCGCAGGTCTTGGATCTGGTCGCGCAGCTCCTGCAGATGCTTCTCCTGCGACTCGATCTGCTGGTCATAAGCGGCGATCGAATCGCGCGCACTCCGCGCGCTTTGGGCGCGGCCCGGCGCTGCGAGCACCAGGACAAGCGCGAGAAGGAGGAGAATGCAGCCGCGAAGCGCCAAGGTTCTGGAACCAGCTTTCGTCCCGAGTCTCATGCGGCTCAAATGCGCAGGAATCGGCGCAGCGACGTCAGGCTGCCGAAGGCGCTGACGATGGCGCAGAGCGCGACGAAGCCGGCGATCTGCGCCGCGTCATAGAACACCAAGGGTCCGACGAAGCGCGTCGCGTAGCGATGCACACCCCACAGCACCGTCATCGCCAGCCCGGCCGCCGCGGCTCCCTGCAACGCGCCTTCGACCACGAAGGGTGTGCGGATGAACCAATCGGTGGCGCCGACCAGACGCATCACCTCGATGCTGCGTTCCCGCGCCAAGACCGTGAGCCGGACTGTGTTCGAAACCACGAACAAAGCCGAGATGACGACGAGCCCGCCGAGCACGAGATCGAGCACCAAGAAGGCGCTGACATAGCGCTCGAGTCTCTCCACCCATTGGTCGCCGTAGCGGACTTCTTCGACGCCAGCCATTTCCCGCAGCCACGCGGCGATCACCCCGAGCTGTTCGGATGACTGCGACTTCTCGTGCATGCGGATGTGCAGCGATGCCGGCATCGGATTCTCGTCGAGCACGTCCAGGAGATCGCTGTCCTCGCCGAGCTGGGTGCGAAACTCCGCCAGCGCGTCGCCCTTGGACACATAGGAGACGTTGGCGACGCCGTAATGTGCGAGGAGGCGCTGCTGCATGTCCTGCACCTCGCTCGCGCCCAAGCCGTCTTCGAGGAAAGCGACAACTTCGATCTCGTTCTGGAACGAGCGTGCGACACCGTGCAGGTTGATCGTGATCAAAGTGAAGAGCGCGAGCATCGTCAGCGCCACGCTCATGATGAGCGTGGACACCAGGCTCACGGCCTTCAGACGCTGGAATGACCGCACGAGCTCGCGAAACTGGTAGCGCACCTGGCTGTCGGTGAACATCGTGATTCCCCCCTCTCCAGATCCGAGGTCACGGCTGCCGGGCGGTGCTCCGTCATTCCTCGGGCGGCGGCACCTTGAGCGGTTCCTCACGCCAGGCCTCGTCGAGCTCGCGCGCGCCGGGGCTCCAGCGGTCGAAGGCATTTTCGTCCTGCACGATTTCGCCGTGCTCGATGTGCACGATGCGCTGGCGGTACTGGCGCACCAGCTCATGATCGTGCGTGGCCATGATGACCGCCGTGCCGGCGATGTTGATGCGGAAGAGCAACTTCAGGATCTCCCGCGCCACGACCGGGTCGAGGTTGCCGGTGGGCTCGTCGGCGAGGAGCACGTACGGTGAATTGACCAGGGCGCGCGCGATCGCGACACGTTGCTGCTCACCGCCAGAAAGCTCGTGCGGAAAATTGTTGCGCTTCTGGTACAAGCCGACGCGCCCGAGCAGATCTAGCACCGTCTTGCGAATGTAGTTGCGATTGACGCCGATCACATACAGTGGGAAGGCCACGTTCTCGAAGATGTTGCGATCTTCGAGAAGCTTGAAGTTCTGGAAGATGAGTCCGACCTTGCGCCGCAAGTGCGGGATGCGGTTGCGGCGCATCCTGGAGCTCAAGAACCCGGAAACCGTGACCTGGCCCTCGCTCGGAAACTCCTCCATGTAGATGAGCCGCAGCAGGGTGGACTTCCCGGCGCCGCTCGGCCCGACGACGAAGACGAAGCCGCCGTTTTCGACATGCAGAGTGATATCCGTGAGCGCCACACGCTTGCCGTAGCGTTTGGTCACGTGGAACAGGCTGACGATGGGGTGGCGCTCGGGGACGGCACGGCTTTCCGCGGTGGTGTTCGTCATGATGATCGTCCTTCCCCTCACCGCATCCGCACCGCATCCCATTCGCAATGGCGCATGTCGAACGACGAAGTTGACCACAGCCTGGCAGGACTGTCCAGGGGAAGGGCGGTGACGCCTGGAAGACGGCGCAGTGCGGGTGTTATGGTGGCGACTCTCGCCGTCAGAAGGGCGCCGAATGACGGTTCACGCATGCATCCAGAGCGACATCGTGCGCCCGGCGTCGCGCTGAGGCAGCGCATGATCCTCCCCGTCGACACACACCCACGACTGGCGCTCGCGGCTTTCCACACCACATGGCCTGACGCAGTGGCGGCGATCGAATCCCTCCCGTGGCTGGCGCAGCTCCTCGCGTTGGATGCGCCGGCACCAGTCCAGCGCCGCGAGGAATTGCGCACCTGCATCCGCGACATGCTGCGACTGGGCGGCTACAAGCCAACGGGTCGCGGCAAGCCGGCATCCGAGTACTTGCTCGCCGCCGCCAGCGGGGGCGGGCTGCGCACGATCAACCCGGCCGTGGATGTCGCCAACGCCGTGTCCTTGCACAGCGGGTTCCCCGTGAGCGTGGTGGACTTGGATCGGCTCGTCATGCCCATGCACGTCGGAATCGCCGGCGCAGGACTGCACTACGTCTTCAACGAAGCAGGCCAGGAGATCGATGTCGAGGGCTTGCTTTGTCTGCACGATGCGCACGGCCCGTGCGCCAACGCGGTCAAGGATGCGCAGCGCACGAAGACCACGCCAACGACCACGTCCACGTTGAGCCTCGTCTGGGGCGCGGAAGAGGTGCGTCTCGATCTCGAACGAGCCACGACCTGGTATCGAGAGCTGTGCACGAAGCTCGGTGCAGTGACCACCACGGTCGCGGTCGAGAGCCGATCCTGAGCGAGGACGTCATTCCTCGGCGAGGGCCGTCATGCCTCCGCGAGGATCGTCATTCCTCGCCTGGATCGGGAGGGGGCAGGAACCGATCCGAGATCGCGCCATCTTCGTCGGCGCCGAACACGCGCGCGATCCGGTCCGCCGGCCGATCGACGAGGATCTCGATCGATTCCGCCGCGATGCCACGCGACACGTTGCCTTGCGGCAACGCGCGCACGCGGAGTTCGAGGTCACGGAGCGGCAGCTGCAGGCGCAAGTGATCGCCCGGATGCACTTCCTGGCTGGGCTTGGCGGGCTTGGCGTTGCACCACACCGCGCCGGCATCGCAGAGCTGCTTCGCCAACTGTCGTTGGCGCACGAGACGCGCTCGTTTGAGGAAGACATCGAGTCGCATCCGGCCCGTCAGGGTTCGACGATCTGCACGAGAGCTTCGCCGCGGACGCGTTCCCCCGATAACGTCGTGCCATCGAGGGTCAACACGGCCGGGCCGGGGATGACAGCCATCGCTTCCGGGCGAAACGACAGCACCATGTCCAACGCGCCATCGCCATCGAGATCACTGTAGGTGGCGAGAGTTCCTTTGCGCGAGATGACGGCTGGTGCACCGGCGAACGTCACCGATCCGGCGTCGATCAAGCTTGGCGCCAGAGACGCTGACGACATCACCGCGACCGGGATCGGGACTGCGGATTGCCAGACGATTTCGTCGGGCGCACCCGGTCGCACGTCGATCGCGACACGCGTGACCGCCGGACGTGTGACGAGAGTCGCGGCGACTTCCGGACCCATGAAGCGACCCCATGCGGCCAGCGCCGGTGTGCCGCCGGGAAGCGTCATGAGACCGCTTCCCGAAGTGTGCAGACTGGTGAGCAAGATCCCAGCGGGGGCGTTGGCGACGTCACGAGTCGTGAATTGGTAGATCCGTCCCGTTGTGCCGCTACGCACGGCGACGAACAAAGCGGCATCGGTGTCGCCGAAGGGAACGGGTGTTTCCGGGAAAGCGTATGCACCGGCCACGCCGGACCAACCGGTGATCCGACTCACGTGGCCGGTCGGCGCGATGGCGCGCACGTCTCCGCTGGCTGGAAACGCGACGAGCAACTGGCCGGCGTACGGGCTGGAGGCTTGTGTGGCGATGCTCGGGCCACGCCCGCCAGCGCCGACATCGCCGACACGGAGAAGCGCTCCTGCGGGATCCAACCGATAGACGGTGCCGCCGCTCGCCAAGACGAGTGGAGCGAAGCCGAAATTCCCGACGGTGTCGAAGCAGATGCCGGCGACTGTGTCACCCGCGCCGGGAAGCGATGCGAAGTAGGTCGCGGTGCGAGGCTCGAGCTGCAGGCGCCAGATCTCGGCGCCGATACTCACCAACGGCTCGCCCTCTCGGAAGCCGTCGTGTTTCCCGGGTGAGAGCGCGAGCAGGCAGATCTCGTCGGGTCGGGCCGGAAGTTGAATCCCCAGACCCTGGACCCGACCATCGCTGCCGATCTCGACCAGCTTGTCCACACCCTCGCCGACGGTGGTGGCGAGCAGACGGTCGGGCAGTGCCGCGAGCGCGCCAACGTCGAGAGCGGCAACGAAGAGGCGCGGGCTCGCCTGGTAGCGGATCGTCGGAACGGCTTTGCCGGCAGGGACCTGCGGATCCTGGGGAGAGAACGGGCCGGAGCAGCCACAAACGGCCAAAAGGGCCAGACCGGCCGGCACCCAACCCCGAGCAACTCGCTCTGTCGGAACCCGTCGTACCTGGGACAACGCGGTGTCTCTCCGGCATGACCCTGGATCGGAGCGGCCAAGGGGAACCCAGGCCGCGGCGCAATCCTCTCGTGAAGCGGTAAGATTCTAACAGAACGAACGGCTGGCCGGCAAAACGCGCCCGTCGAGGGGAGTGACCGAAGAATCTGAGACTCAGAATCGAGCCAGGACGAACGCAATGGACCCGAGGATAGGTAGAAGGACCCCTGAAACGACAGTCATCGAACTCTCATAGCACGTGGTACAGAAAACGGGGGCAGGTCACTCCGCCCAGAAGACGGGACTGTCAAGAATCTCTATCGCTGACTCGGCGACGACTCTCACTCAAGAACGGCCTCCTCTGCGGGGGAGGCCATTTCGCCTGCGACCCTCATCATCGCGGCTACGAACAGGATGATCCTATACCCACTTAGTCCGCCCACTTGCGGGACGCCGGCAGCGTGGCTCACCATCGCGCTTTTCAATCGAGGGAGGTCGCGGGTTGCCGAGGTCCGGGTCGAGCAGGTCATCGGCGCGCGGGCGGCGGGTCGCCAGGGGATTTCTCGGCGTCGTCCTCGCTGGCGTCATCGTGGCCGGAATCGGTGTGGTGACGGCGCTACGTCGAAGCTTGCCACGGTTGAATGGCGAGGTGGCAGTCGAAGGTTTGCAGGCGGGGGTGCGCATCGAACGCGACGCTCTCGGCGTACCGACGCTCACGGCCGCGAGCCGCTTGGATGCGAGCTTCGCCCTGGGCTGGCTCCACGCGCAGGACCGGTTCTTCCAAATGGATCTGCTGCGGCGAAGCGCCGCGGGCGAGCTGTCGGCTCTCGTCGGTCCTGCGGCGCGGGCACTGGATCGCAGCGTCCGCGTACATCGGTTCCGCGCGCGAGCGCAGCGCGTCGCGGCGGCGATGCCGCGCGCCGAGCACCTCGCCGCTTACGCGCGCGGCGTGAACGCCGGGCTCGCATCCCTCGGTGCGCGCCCGTGCGAATACTGGCTGTTGCGCACGCGACCCGAGCCGTGGCTTCCCGAGGACATCGTGCTCTGTGTCTTTGCCATGTATTTGGACCTGCAGTCTGCCGACGGTGATTTCGAGTCCGCGCTCGGTGTCGTGCACGATGTCCTGCCGAGCGCGCTCGCCGCATTCGTCGCCGCGAACGGAACGACGTGGGATGCACCGCTCGTGGGCCCGGCCTTCGAGACGCCCGCCATTCCGGGACCGGACGTGGTCGACCTGCGGCGCGCAACGCGCATGGGGGCGTCGATCGACGCCGACAGCGGCGAAGAAGTCGAAGCGCACGGCAGCAACAATTGGGCAATGTCCGGCGCACACACGGCCGACGGCAGCGCGCTCTTGGCCGGCGACATGCACTTGGGGCTCGCCGTGCCCAACATCTGGTATCGCGCGTCGATCGTCTACCCGGCTGGAAACGGGACGCGACGGGTGACCGGGATCACGCTCCCGGGCGCGCCGGCGATCATCGCCGGCAGCAATGGGGACGTGGCGTGGGCGTTCACGAACAGCGAGGTGGATGTTTCCGATCTCGTCCTTCTCGAGTTCGAAGATGCAGAGCGCACGCGCGTCTCGACGCCGGATGGGCCGCGCGGGCTCGATCGCCACGCCGAAATCATCGCGGTCCATGGTGCGCCCGACGACACACTGATCGTGGTCGAATCGATCTGGGGGCCCGTCATCGACACGGACCACCGCGGCCGCACGCGCGTGCTGCGTTGGATCGCGCACGATCTCGCGGCCGTAGATCTCGGGCTCTTGGAGATGGAAGAGGCCGCGAGCGTCGACGAGGCAGTGGAGATCGCGAATCGCACCCGCATTCCGACACAGAACTGCGTCATTGTCGATCGTGCCGGCCGCATCGCCTGGACACTCATGGGACCGTTGCCGCGTCGGTTCGGCGCCGCGGGACGGCTCCCGTGCAGCTGGGCCGACGGCACGAATGGTTGGGATGGCGTCCGCGATGCGAACGAGGTTCCACGTATCGTAGATCCACCGTCCGGCAGGATCTGGACGGCGAACAATCGCAGCGTGGACGGTGAGTGGCTCGGACGGATCGGCGATGGCGGTTATGCCCTCGGCGCGCGTGCGCAGCAGATCCGCGATGCGTTGGGCGTGCTCGAGAGGGCCACGCCGAATGACTTCCTCCAATTGCAGCTCGACGACCGCGCCCTTTTTCTCGCGCCATGGCAGCAGCTGATGCGCGAGACGCTCGAACTTGCTCCGGAGGGACGCTTCGACGCCGAATTCCGCCGGCAAGTCAAGGCCTGGGGTGGGCGAGCTGCGGTCGAGTCGGTTGGCTATCGTGCGGTGCGCGAGTTTCGCTCGGCGGTGGTGGCGGAAGCGATCGGTCCGCTCCTCGGACCGTGTCGCGCGGCGGACACGCGCGTGCAGGATTGGCAGCTGCGACAGCGCGAAGGCGCCGTGTGGCGACTGCTGCAGGAGCGACCGCTGCATCTTCTCGATGCGCGCTTCGACAGCTGGGACGATCTTTTGGCAGCAGCGCTGGACTCGACGGTGGTCCGACTGCGGCGCTGGGGTCCAGCGCTCACGCAGCGCACGTGGGGCGAGCTCAACACCACGCGCATCCGGCATCCGTTGAGCCGCGCCATTCCGGTCGCCGGTCGCTGGCTCGACATGCCTCGAACGGCGCTGCCTGGCGATCGCGACATGCCACGGGTCCAGTCGCCCACGGCCGGCGCTTCGCAGCGAATGGTTGTTTCGCCTGGGAGAGAGGATCGCGGCTTCTTCCACATGCCCGGCGGACAGAGCGGTCACCCATGGTCGCGCTTCTATCGCAATGGACACGCTGACTGGGAAGAAGGCAGGCCGACGCCGTTTCTTCCGGGTCCGGTGCAGCACACGCTGCATCTCGAGCCCAAATCGTGAAATGATTCGCTAGTGGTTCCAAGCCGTCAGCCGAGGCCGAGCCGGGACCCTCGGTGCACGCGACGGCCGGCATCCGCGCCGCGAGACTGGAGCGCACCAAGCGGCGGTCTCCTCATAGGCATGCATCGAGATGTGCAGGACGGGCGTGAGTCGGATGCGAGTTCTTTCGCATCCAGGTGCAGGACGCGATCACGTATTTGACCCAGCCCGGTGGCCGGCCTGCCGTTCCCTTCAAGATGAAAGAAATGAGCGCACGGCGCATCGTGTTCGAGAATCTCGGCCACGATTTCCCGCAGCGGATCATTTATTGGCAAACGCAACCGGGCGAGCTGCGTGCGCGCATCGAAGGCACCGTGAACGGCAAGCTCGAGTCCGAAGAATGGACCTGGAGCAAGCTGATTTCGACCGGGCCGACGCCGTGACGGTCGGCGCCCGGCGACTCTCCCACGCTCAGTCGCGCAGCGCCAACTGTCCCTGCCGGCTGAGGTCGATGGACGCGCCGAGGATACGAGCCGCTTCCTGCGGCGCATGGAACCCGCTCGAGTTCTCCGCCTCGACGAAATCGAGCAGGAACTGACCGCGCCGTTGCAAGGCGCGTGCGGCGGCGAGATCGGCATCGGTTCTGCCCGCGGCGCGCGCGGCCTCGAGATCCTGGATGAGAGCGACGACTGCATCCATGGCGCGGTTGCGCAGCTCGAAGTGACGGCCTTGGATGATCTCGACGCGCGCGGCGAGCTCGGTCTCCGGCCAGTTGTGGCAAGTCTGGCAAGCACGGTTGAGGTTGAGCATCGGGCTCTGCACGTGGTGGTCGCTGATCTTGAGGCCGCCGACGCGTGCATACGGCATGTGGCAATCGGCACATGTGACGCCCGAGCGCGCGTGAATCCCCTGGTTCCACATCTCGAACTCCGGATGCTGTGCTTTCAAGACCTCGGCACCCGTCGCGGCATGGACCCAGTCCTTGTGTCCCGATTCGTCGTAGTACGCCAGGATGCTGTCCACCACCAGGCCCTTGGCCCAGGGATAGACGAGACGCTTCTCCGGTCCTTTGAAGTAGTACTCCACGTGGCACTGGCCGCAGACGAAGGCGCGCATCTCCTGGCGCGTGGCCATGCGGTTGACGTCGTAATCGGCAACGCCCTGGGACGCTTTGAGGGCGCGGATCCCTTCGAGGAAGCCTGGACGCGTGACGCGAAGTTGCATGGTTTCGGGATCGTGACAGTCGATACACGCGACCGGATGCTCGACGAGCTTGCGCGCCTCGGCGTACGGCATCGCGTTCATCTTTTCGAAGCCGCGGATGAGGTCGCCATCGCCGAGTTTCATGTACGGCACGTACACGGAAGCATGGCAGTGCATGCAAGTGCCCGGTTGTTTGGCGGCGATCTGGCGTTCGGTGTAGGTCTGATCGTCGAGCATGTGGGCGTGGCCGCGTTCCTCGCGGAAGTCGCGCGCGAAGGCGTAGCCGGCCCAGATCGTCTTGAGACGCGGATCTTCCTCGAGCTTGGATTGCGCCACGACGGAACGCGGATCGGCCGCGGTCGGGGTGCGTGGCACCGCCTCGCTGCCACCGAAGCGGGTGCGCGTCTGATCGACGGTACGCATGTAACCGTCGTACTGCATGGGGAAGTTCTTGCCCCAAACGGCGGGGTCGCTGGTCGTGTCGTCGAGATCGACGACGCGGTAGAACGGGTTGCGGCCTTCTTGTTTGCGCTCGACGATGTTGACGAGCAGCATCGCCACCCCGGCGCTCACGAGCATGCTGACGCCGGCCGTGACGAGGACGATGCCGGGGCGGGTCATCGCAAGTGCCCCACGGAAGCATGACAGCGGACGCAAGACAACATGTCGGACTCTCTAGGTCCTTCGATCGCGTGTGTGATGGGTTCATGGCATCGCCGGCAAGCGTGCTCGGTGATTGCGAGGTTGTGGGGTTTGATGCGCAGCGTGTCCTTGAATCGGCCGGAGGTGAAAGCGAAGGAGTGATGGAAACCATTCGAGGCCTTGGTGGCGTACTTGGGCACCAGCGCGTGTGGCGTGTGGCAGTCGTTGCAGACCGCCACGGCGCGGTGCGGCGACTTGAGCCAGGCGTCGTAGTAGTCCTGCATGACGTGGCAATTGGCGCAGGCAGCCGGATCGTTGGTCATGTACGAGCCGCCCTTTGCGTAGACGAACGTGTAGATCCCGACCCCGGCGGCGAGACCAATCGCGATGCCCACCAGGGCGCCTTCTGTGCCACGGAAGCGCATGCGGGTGGTTTATCATGCGGGAGCCGAACGGATCAACCGCAGGGGTGGTCCATTGAGATTCTCCGACGTCCGATGAACCGGAGGTTTCTCGTGAAAAAACTCCTCGACATCCAAAGGAACCATCCCAGTCACTGGGTCGGCGACGGGTTTCCGGTGCGCACGATGTTCTCGTACCACGACCCGAGCGACCGCATCAGCCCGTTCCTGTTGCTCGACTACGGCGGTCCTGCTGATTTCGAGCCGTCGCGCCGCCCGCGAGGTGTCGGCAAGCATCCGCACCGGGGCTTCGAGACGGTCACCATCGTTTACGACGGCGAGGTCGAGCACGGCGACTCCGCCGGCAACAAAGGCAAGATCGGTCCGGGGGACGTGCAGTGGATGACCGCAGCTTCCGGGATCATCCACGAAGAGTTTCACAGCCACGCCTTCAGCGAACGTGGCGGCCGTTTCGAAATGGTGCAACTCTGGGTCAATCTGCCGGCGCGGGACAAGATGTCGCCGCCGCGCTATCAAGAGATCCTCGACCGCCAGATTCCCAGCGTCGCGCTCGCCGATGGTGCGGGCCTAGTGCGCGTCATTGCCGGCAAGTTCGGAGACTCCCAGGGTCCGGCGAAGACCTTCACACCGCTCGCGGTTCTGGATGTGCGGCTCGCGGCCGGTCACCAGGTGGAGCTGCCGGCGCCTGCGGGACACAACGCGATGTTGGTGGTCCTGAGCGGGACGGTCGCGATCTCGGGCGAGGAAGCCACGGACGCGAGCCTCGTTCTCTTCGATCGCGCTGGCCAAGGCATCGCCGTCGACTGCCGTAAGGACACCAAGGCGCTGTTGCTGAGCGGCGAACCGATCGCAGAGCGGGTCGTGGGCCAGGGGCCGTTCGTCATGAATTCGGAAGAGGAGATCTACCAGGCGATTCGCGACTACGAAAGCGGCCGGATGGGACAGGCTCGCGCCTGACCCCTTGGCCTCTGGATCGGTCACATGCCGGTCGCGACGGGCGCGCGAACATCAAGCGTCCGAGATGTGCAAGGTGCCGCGGATCACCGTCACTGCGGGACCGCCGACCTTGACGGTGACGATGTCGTCGCGCGGGCCGACCACTTCGACGATGCCTCGCCCGGGGCGGCGCATCCAGTGCCCCTGCTCGGCGACGAAACGCGGGCTCTCGATCAGGCCATGGTGCCAAAGATATGCCCCCATGCCGCCCGTGGCCGAACCGGTGAACGGATCCTCGATCAGATCGGGCGGGATGGCGAAGTGGCGCGCGAACGTTTGGCTGGCCGGGGTCACGCCCTGAAGACAGAAAAGGTGGGCGCTGAAGAAACCGGCTCGTGTGCGTAGCTCGGCATACTTCTGAAAGTCGAGATTCACGCGGCGCAACACTTCGAGATCGCGCACCGGCACCATGAGCTGGGGCGTGCCGGTGCTCACGGTCTGGATCGGCACATCGGGGACCAGGTCGCCCATTTCGAGTCCGAAGGCGGGCAAGATCTCCGCCGCGGCGAGGGTGGCCAGGAACTCGGGTTTCTTTTGCGTCATGACCACGCGCTCGACGCCGTGATCTCCGGCCACGATCTCGATTTCGATCGGACCCACTTGCAGATCGAAGGTCACGAGCGTGCGCGCCCCACGCAACGGCAGCCGGCCGGAATCCGCCAGCGCGAAGGCGGTGGCGATCGTCGGGTGCCCGGCGAGCGGGATCTCTTTGGCCGGCGTGAAGTAGCGGACGCCGAAATCGGCCAGCTGCGACCGCCGGACGAACGCGGTCTCGGAGAGATTCTGCTCGCGCGCGATGGCGAGCATCGTCGCCTCGTCGAGGTCGTCGGCATCGAAGACGACGGCGCAGGCGTTGCCCTCCAGTGCGCAGGTGGTGAAGGCATCGACCTGCATGAACGGATATGTACGCATGCTGACCGCTCCTGGAACTGACGATCGAACTGTGCGAGGATCGATGTGTTTCCGTACGGCAGTATACTCTGGTCGAGACGGACCGCGGGCGATGGGGGGAAGTGATGCCGGTCACCATTCGCGCCAACGAGCTCGGCCGATTCGGTGTCGACAGGCCGACCCTGCTCCTCGACGAAGAGCGAGCGCGGCGGAACATCGTGCGCATGGCTGGTAAAGCCGCTGCAGCCGGAGTCCAGTTTCGACCGCACTTCAAGACCCATCAGTCGGCCGCCGTCGGCGAGTGGTTTCGTGACGCGGGTGCAGAGGCCATCACCGTGTCGTCCGTCGACATGGCCGCCTACTTCGCCGCCAACGGTTGGCAGGACATCACGGTCGCATTTCCGGCCAACGTGCGGGAGATGGCGCTGATCGATGCCCTGGCACGCGACATTCGCTTGCATCTCGTCGTCGACGCACCGGAGGCGGTGACGGCGCTCGCGCACGACCTGCGGCACCGCGTTCACGTGTGGATCAAAGTCGACGTCGGCAAACGGCGCGCCGGGATTCCTTGGGACGAGACCGAACGCATTCGCGACTTGGCGCAGCGGATCCATGCCGCCAAAGGCCTCGATTTCGCCGGGCTTCTCACGCACGCGGGCCACACCTACGACGCGCCCGATGCGGCCGGAGTCGTCGCGATTCACAGTAGTAGCCTCGCGCGCATGCGGCAACTGCAAGCAGCGTTGCGTGCGGGCGGCGTGGATCCTGGCGTGATCTCCATCGGCGACACGCCAGGCTGCAGCCTGGCGCAATCTTTCACCGGCGCCGACGAGATCCGTCCCGGGAACTTCGTATTCTTCGATCTCATGCAGGCGCGATTGGGTGTCTGCACCAACGACGACATCGCGGTCGCGGTGGCGTGCCCCGTCGCCGGCAAGTCGGCGGCGCGTCACGAGCTCGTTCTCTATGGCGGCGCCGTCCATCTGTCGAAGGACACTTGTCGGGATGCGCGCGGTCGTCCGACGTATGGCTGCTTGGCGACCTGGACCGGGGACCGCTGGGGGAGCCCCGAGCCCGGCGCCCCGGTCATCTCGCTGTCGCAGGAACACGGGCTGGTGCAAGTAGAGGACGAGTTGTTCCATTCAGTGGACATCGGCGATCTCGTGATCGTATTGCCGGCGCATTCGTGCCTTGCGGCCGACCTGTATTCCGAGTACCTGACCTTGCGGGGTAAGCGCTTGCCGCGTCGCCGTTCGAACGATCGCGTGACAACGCCGGCGACAGCGACATGAACCCGGGCACCGTTCTTGCTGCCGGGTGCGCTCGGCATGATGCACGCAACCAACATCGTGGCGGGCCCGATCCTTCCCATCACGGAAATCGGCAGGCTCGACAGGGGTGACCCCGGGGGCAGCGATCTGCTATGGTCTGGCGCTCCGTCGAATCGAGGCCGGACCGGACGGTCCCTCGAGCTGACGGCACTCGATAGGAGGTAGGCGATGAGCGAGAAGGAAGTGCTAGTCGTCGTCTCGAAGGTGAAAAACTACATTCGGGAAAAGTCCGACTACAATACGGCGGGCAGCGTCGCTCCCAAGATCTCGGACGTGATCCGACGTCTGTGCGACCAGGCGATCGAGAACGCGAAAAAGGACGGCCGCAAGACCGTGATGGATCGAGACTTCGGGGGCTGAGACCGCAAGCATTCTTCGCCACGCGCGCGGGCCACGAGGGCCGGTGCGCCGAGCAGGTTTCCCTCGTCGAGACACGGCGGCAGCACACGCGCCCCGGGGGGCGCGACGCTCATCCCGCGACACCGTCCAGCTGCGACAGGTGCGTGGGCTCGGCCGTTGAGCCGGCGGGGATTTCGTCGCGCGCGCGCGCGTGTCGATAGGCTTGCAA
>Ga0075428_100005640_pt1 | contig 13911 bp, 17 predicted proteins | sample RhiMetdeltSRZDD2_FD_75291 | JGI IMG/M metagenome (GOLD analysis project Ga0075428, IMG submission 75291) | Populus rhizosphere microbial communities from Tennessee, USA - Rhizosphere MetaG P. deltoides SRZDD2 | ecosystem: Host-associated > Plants > Roots > Rhizosphere > Soil | place: USA...
CGAGGGCGGCCAGCAGATGGCGATAGGCGAGATCGGCCAACGGCAGCGGCGCGGCGACTTGGTCGGCGAGTTGCCGCATGTGCCCCACATCTTTGAGTCCCAGGCGCACGGTGAAGCCTGGGGCGTAGAAGTCCGATGCGGCGATCCGTTGCGCGTAGACCTGGAAGACCAATGACGGGAACAGCACCTGGAGCATCTCCAGGACCGGCGCGCTCTTCAGCCCCGCTTTGTCTGCCAAGGTGAAGGCTTCGCTGAGCGTCTCGTTGACGGCAAAGACCATGAAGTTGGTCACCAGCTTCAGCACGTGGGCCAGGTGCGGCTCCTCGCCGACCACGATCACGCCCTGCCCCAGCGCCGCCAAGAGCGGGCGGCACCGCTCTCGGACCGCGACGGGACCGGCCAGGTAGATCAAAAGTTGGGCGGCGGCGGCATGCTCCGGACGGCCCGAGACCGGGGCGGCGAGGAAATGGGCACCCCGCTCCCGATAGCGCTGGGCCAGGTGCTTGGAGGTGTCGGGGAACACCGTGCTCATATCCACATGGACCCCATCGGGTGGGAGCCCGGCGAGGATGCCGTGCTCGCCCAACGTGACGGCGTGCAGCGCGTCATCATCGGCCACGATGCTGAGGACCAGCCCCGTCCGTGCGGCCAGCACCTGGGGCGAGGGAGCCCAGCTGGCTCCCTGCGCCAGTAAGCCCTCGGCCTTGGCCGCCGTGCGATTAAAAACGTGGAGCGCGTAACCGGCTTTGAGCACGTTCTGCGCCATGGGCAGGCCCATATGCCCCAAGCCCACAAAGCCGACGGGTGTCGTCATGCTGGCCTCTCCTCCTGCACGAAAAAATCGTCTTCGGAGTTGTTGCCTTCGCGCCGCTGGCACCTAGCGTGGCGCTCACCTGCTGCCGGCAGCGGGAGCGGCGCGGACGCTGGAGGCAGTCGGCTCCCGTATGCGGTGAAGCGCAGCGCACTGCCATGGCCCTGCGCCGACACGCAGGGCTGGCGAAACCGTTCCTGACCCCTGGGCTCCGCCATGCGGGCATCTTTCCCGACCGACGTCACGATCAGCGTCCGCCCTCGCGGGGCAGGTCCGTCACGAACAGCTGCGCTGGCTCGTGAGTAATCATGAACTCCACGCGGGCCTTTGCCGCGACCGCCTGCGGGGTCACGCCGCAGCCCCAGAAGACCGGAATCTCCTGCGCCTCGATGGGGACGGGCTCGCCGTAGTCGGGGCGGCTCAGGTCCGTGATCCCAATCGCCTCCGGGTCGCCGATGTGGACAGGTGCGCCGTGGGCGTGCGGATAGCGGGACGACAAGTCGCGCACGAGGTCGACCTGCGCTGCAGCGATGGGACGCATGGTCACCACCATTGGCCCATGGAAGCGGCCCGCAGGCACGCAGGCGAGATTGGAGACGAACATCGAGATCATGGTATTGCGCTCGATGTTGCGCAAGGGAACCCCAGCCTCAACCAACGCGTGCTCGAAGGTCAAGCTGCAGCCCAGCAGAAACGCGACCAGATCGTCGCGCCAGAGATCACGGATGTCGCCGCGCTGCTCGGCCAACGCGCCTTTGCGGTAGATGCGGTAGCCCGGCAGGTCCGTGCGGAGGTCGGCTCCTGGGGCTGCGCGAACGGGCTCCGGATCACCCGGCGGCGTAATCTCAATGAGCGGACAGGGCACGGGGTTGCGCGTGCAGAAAGCCGCGAACTCCACCGCCGCCTCCTGCGGTAGGATGACGAGGTTGGCCTGTTGGTAGGTCGGGCAGTGCCCCCCGGTGGTGCCGCGCCATGCGCCACGGCGCGCGGCGGCACGCACGTCAGCGGCGGACGTCATCGCTCGCATGCTATCTCTCCTTTGCGCCAGCGAGTCTGGCCTTCGAGGACATTGGAGGAGTAGGCGTATGTGCCCGCTCCTCCCTTCGCTGTATCGACGGATCATTTGGACACGTTTGGCTGCGTGCGCTCCTGGTGCGCCTCGCGTCGGAGGCGCTGGTGTTTTGCCCCTTGCTAGCACTCCTCCTCGAACGTCTCTCGCACTTTACTTTCCTCCGTCGCATACACGACATTGGCATAGTGTGCTTGTTTGCAGGCGGCGCGTAATTCCACCTCCACCGGCACAGGCGAGGATGTCCAGATTTTTTTGCTCGACCGCTGACTACACGCATGGCCCTGGTCACCTGGGTTCCAACAAAAATAATAATAGTGTGACGAAAAGCTGATCGTGGCTTCCGGACGGCTCACCTGCGGTGTGCCGAGGATCAGGAGCAGCGTGGCGACTCCAACAGCCCATCCTGCCTTGACTGGCATGGCATCGTCCTCCCGAGAGATGAGGGGCGTGGCGGCGTCTTAACGCCGCCGCAATGGCACGTGGTCTTCTGTTCAACGCCAGCCTTCACCTGCTGCCGGAAGCCGGAGCGAGGCACGAGCGGACGCTGGCGGCAGGTGGGCCCGACCCGTGATCCTTGTTGCGGCCTCCTCCTCCGCCTACCACGGCGGTATGCGGAGCTTCGCTCACCGTCACTCCCACACGGGGGAGACCTCCTAAGGCCAGTAACTGACAAAGCCCTCCCGGTTCGGCATGTGCACCTGGGGGAGCGTGTGGGCGTCCATGCGCGCTTTTTGGTCGATGATGCCATTCAAGGACAGGAGATACGCACTCACCGCATACACGTCGTCATTCGAGAGCGACCGGGGCCTATCATAGGGCATGGCCCGGCGTATATAGTCGAACAGCGTGGTCGCGTAGGGCCAATAGCTTCCAATGGTTTTCACGGGCTTCTGCGAGACCAGCGTCCCGATCCCACCCACGAGGGGATCGGCGGGTCCCCCTGTACCGTTTGCGCCATGACAACTTGCGCACTTCGCGTTATACACGGTACCTCCTTCGGTCGCCGTCCCTCCACCGGGAGGCAGGCCGCTGCCATCGGGTGGAATGGTGATCTCCCAGGTGACCATTTCTTCGGGCGTGACGTCACGCCCGAGATTGGGACCGGCGCAGGCGGTCCCGACCACGCATATGACGGCAGTCATCAGCACCACAGCGCTCAACCATTTACAGGTACACATTTTTGATCTCTCCTGCCGGGCTGACACTCCAGGTTTGCATCGCGTTGTAGTGATACACATTGCCCGCCGAATACTGTGCCGTCCATTGTTCACGGGTCGTCTGGACGTTCCCTTTCTCATCGGTGGCTCGGCTTTGCAACAATACGGGGCTCCCATCCCAATTCCAAGGCAGTCGGAACCGCGTCAACGCCAGTGGGAGAATCGGCGCTTGCAATGCGGCTTCGGCCCAGCTCTTACCGCCATCGGCGGAGACCTCGACCTTGGTCACACGACCGGCCCCAGACCAAGCGAGCCCCGAGACTTCATACAAGCCCTTCCCTTGCATACGCATGCCCGCAGAGGGATGGGTGATCACCGACTTGACGGCCATCGGAAAGGTAAATTGGCGGGCTTTGCCATCCGGCATCAGGTCGGTGTACTTGGAGGTTTCTTCCCGGCTATACACCGGGCCTTCTGTGATCGTGAGCCGCCGGAGCCATTTGATGGACGTGTTGCCTTCCCAGCCCGGTAACAGGAGACGCATCGGATAGCCCTGCTCGGGACGGAGACGCTCGCCATTCTGGTACAGGGCGATCATCGCGTCATCGAGGGCTTTTACAAGGGGAATACTGCGATTCATCGCCGCCGCATCCGCGCCTTCGGCCACCAGCCATTTCCCCTGCGGATCGACTCCGGCTTCCTCCAACACTACGGCCAGAGAGACCCCCGTCCATTCGCTGCACGACACCAGGCCGTGAATCGCCCCGCAGGATTTTTGGGGCGGCTCTGCCGCCACATTGAAAAAGCTGTTGCCCGAACATTCCACAAAACAGATGCGGCTGATGGTGGGATACCGTAGCAACGCCTCGACCGAGAAGTGCAGCGGTCGTCGGACCAGACCGTGGATGAGCAACGCGTGCTGGGCCGGATCGATGTCTGGAACCCCGCTGTGATGCCGCTCGAAGTGCAGCCCGTTCGGGGTAATCGTCCCCTGGAGCTGATGCAGCGGGGTCATGGAGGCTCCCGAACCGGGAGCAATATCCTTGTATGGCTGGAAGAAGGTGCGCTTGACCTCCTCCTCATACTTGGCAGGTTGCCCATACCCTCGGAACGGCTGTCCGGGGCCCTGCATCCACGGAGGCGTTTCCAGCGTCATAGACTCCGCCGCTTGCGCCGTTGCCACAAGATCGCCCGCATGACTGCCCACCGCCACCAGTCCAGCCACGTGGATCGCTCCTGTCAGAAAGGCCCGGCGGTCGAGGAGACCGTGGTCAGCGACGGGTACCGGCAGTTCCATCGCTCCTGTGCTTTGCCGTCTTCCTTGCTTTGGCATCCTTCTCCTCCTATCTCTTTGGGCTCGATCCTGGCGTCGGCCACCCCGGCTGCCTCTGCACCACGCCACAGCACTTCAGCACGAGAGGCAAGAAGCATGCGAGGACTCCGATGTGATGCTGAGGGGTCATAAGTGGCCGAGACGGTGAGCGAGGCCCATGCTCCCCCCCTCAGTTTTGCATGGTGAGGAAGAATATAAGGATACATTCTCTGGGTCGTTTCCACATCGGCGGTGTCGCCTATTTTGTATGGGCGTTTCCGCCCACTGTCGGGGGAACTGCCCAGCATGTACAGGTTCATCGCCACACGACCTCTTCGATCACAACGTCAAAACAACTTTTGTTGCATTGATATATGGGGCTAGGATCATGGTGTTGGCCCTCCTCGCTCCCGCTTGGGGAAGCCCAAGCACCTCAGGCAAGAGGCGTGCATGGACTCCACCGTCATGTGGAGTACCCCACAGTGGCCGACTAGGGCTTACGGATGAGGGTGCAGACGCCGGGCCGGGTAAACCTGCCAATGTATAATGGCGCGAGACCGGTGCAATCCTGAGAGGGCATGAGTTCCAGTGCGATTGTGTCCATAAGACGAGGTGCAATCTCACAACGGGCGTATGGTAGGCGTCGTGGACGGTCTCGCTATGCTATGAGGAGTGGTATGCGCCTATCCCTGTTCCTCGATGGAGCCAATTTCTTTTACATGCAGCGGGACCGCCTGCACTGACTGGTGGATTGACCTGCGCAAGCTGCTAGAGTTCGCACGCTCTAAAGGGGAGTTGGTCGACGCCTTCTACTATATCGGGGTGGACGTGCCCCCAGACGCCCGCCAGCAAGCCTATCTCGATACGGTGACCCGCATAGGTTTTTCGCGGGTGACCAAGCAGCTCAAGACCATCATGCAGGCCGACGGGACCCCGACACAAAAGGCCAATCTCGGCATTGAGATCGTTCTGGACATGTTCAACACCATTGACCACTACGACCTGGCTATGTTGGTGAGTGGCGATGGGGATTTTGAGCGGCCATTGCAATTGCTCCGGGCGCGAGGGAAGCGGTTTATTGTCCTGTCCACGCAGGGCTTTGTTGCGAGAGAGCTGCGCGAGGTTGCAGGCATGCATTTCATCGACTTTCAGGATATCCGCGAGCAGGTTAAAAGGGAGTGAGGCCACTCGATGGGGCCGATGCCAGGGTGACCACCGGCAGTGTCTGTGAGGATTACCCTGCCGCCGAAGTGTACAATCGACGTATCATGGACTGCATCCGACACCATGTGGGACCGATGCTGGCCCAGTCAGCCTGTGGCTTTCGCGGGCACGGTGATGGTGCAAAAAGCGGGTTAACGGTGCGTCTTGCAGCACATGACCCACTATTTGGTATAGCTTCTCAATCGCCGAGAACGGCGAGGGAGCACGACGCCTTCGAACGCTGCTTGCGTTCAGAGCGAAGACCAACCACGGTCTTTTGCTGTCGGCTGTAAGGCAAATGCCTTTATCCGTTCCAGACTCGGTGTGTAGCCGTCGGAGGTATCGACGATGAGTGAGGGTACGGCCAGGCGGGGCGGCTCGTAGGGACGGATGGTAAGTGCAGGATCGTCCGGGTGCGGTTGTATCCATCCCCTCCCGTGATAGCCTTCGCGTTCGGGGTCGGCTACACCGCGTTGGAGAAAGCGTGTGTGGGCCAACAGGGGATCGATGGCACACACGATCAGTCGCATCTGCGCGATGGCTTGCAGTGGTTGGAGTTTGGGCACCCAGAGTTTGTGCTGAAATGCTGCCTCAGCGACGAGAGTGATGCCATCGCGGAGCAGCAGTTCTACGGCCCCAAAAAAGGTGTGATAGACGTGCCCGTTGAGGCGTCCATGGTCCTCAGGCGTGACACGTCCACCGCACGTATGCACTAAACCTTCCTTGAATTCATCACGACAGAGAGCTGGACAGCGTATGGCACGCGCCAGGGCATAGGCAAGGGTGGTTTTGCCTGAGCCGGGGCGTCCCGTCACCACGATGAGTGTTGGAGTATGCATGCTGTGTGTAGGCTCCCTGACTATTGCCGTGTGTCGAGGAGAGTGTCCTGGTCCAGGATGCACGGCGGCTCTCTGAGTTCGGCTGTTGCGCCCCGACCATTGATGAACAGGCCCCTTTGCCCTACTACCATGTTATGAACGGGGTGTGCAGGCCGTTGTGCCCCATGCCCAGTATCAGCGGCCTCAGGGCATGATTGCGGAGACCTTATATGCGTAACGCAGCGATACCTCAACCATCATTGTGCTGGCTCGGCTTTGGTCGGAGGGGAGGTGTCCCTCCTGTCCGCACCCACCAGGTCACAGCAGCCAATGGCATGAGGGTGCTCTCCATCCTAAGGTTCGGGCTTCCCTGGGCGCAACCAGCGCGGGGTGAGCTGCAGGAGTGCGCGCGACGCCTGGCCTCCCGCCCACCCGACGGTGCAGGTTCCCCCTACGCCGTCGGCTTAATGTTCTGGTTGTGGCGGAACAGATTCGTCGGATCGTACGTGTTCTTCAGGGCCACGAGCCGCTCGTAATTCGCCCCGTAGGCCGCTTGGATGCGCTCCACCCCCTCGTCGGTCTCCAGGCCCATATGGGGGGCATAGTCGCTGCCCATAGTGAAGGGCCGCATCGCCTCCGCCAGCTCCCGCGTCCACGCGATGTGCACGCCATCGGCCGCCGGGTCCAGCCACACCGCATCGCAGCCCCAATCACACAGCGCGTCGCGATGGCTGAAGGCCGTGGCGGTCGCCCCCACCCGATGCGCCGCCTGGCCCAGTTGCTCAAAGTACACCAGGGACAGGGGCGAGGGAATGGTCGGAAAGCGCTCGATGAGGACGTCAATCGCGCCGTCGCTGATCCGCTGCATAAAATTCGATTTGAAGTAGTACCGCTGGCCACGGACAAACGCCGCATCGAACAGCGTCTGCACCTGGCAGTAGGCCATCGGCCGGATCTCGTCCGCCAGGGGGGAGCCGAAGGCCCGCAGGGGACGCAGCACCCGTTCGCCCACATCGAGGTCGCCGTTATAGCAGACCCCGATCGCCACCACGGGGACACCGTCGGGCGAGGTCAGCAGCGCCCCAATCGTGTTCACCTCGTCGGGGCAGGCCATGGCGAAGTCGCGGTAGACGGTGAGGGCCTCTTTGGCCTTGGTGAACGGATACAGTACGATTCCCGCCAGCACCGGGCCGACGGCATGCAGTTGGTATTCGAAGGAGGTGACCACGCCAAAGTTGCCGCCACCGCCGCGTACACCCCAGAAGAGGTCCGGGTGCTCGCTGGCGCTGACGTGGCGTAACTGGCCATCGGCCGTGACGAGATCGGCGGCGATGAGGTTGTCGCAGGCCAGGCCGTACTTGCCTGCCAGCCAGCCGAGGCCGCCGCCCAGGGTGAGGCCCGCAATGCCCGTACTGGAGACCACGCCCCCCGTGGTCGCCAGGCCAAAGGCTTGGGTCTCGCGATCGAAGTCCCCCCACGTGGTCCCGCCCTCCGCGCGGGCCGTGCGCCGCACCGGATCGACGCGGATGCTCCGCATGCCCGCGAGGTCGATCATCAGGCCGCCCTGGCAGACCGCGATGCCCGGGACATTGTGGCCGCCGCCGCGTACCGACACCAGCAGGTGGTGGGTCCGGGCGAAGGTGACCGCCGTGATGACATCGGTGGCCCCGGCACAACGGGCGATGAGCGCGGGGTGGCGGTCGATCATGCCGTTCCAGACGTGGCGGGCGTCGTCGTAGCCCGCGTCACCAGGGCAGAGGAGTGGGCCACGCAAGTTGGTCTTGAAGTCCTGTACAATGGCCGCGTCAAGCGCCAGAGTGGTCCCACTGGTGGTCGTGACGTGGAGCGCTGTCATAAGTTCCCTCCTTGTGGTGAGTAGGCCATAAGCGGCTATGGCACCGAACACGGGGCCTGAGCCGCGCCCGGAAGCGGGAGCGCAGCGGACGCTGTTTGCCGTCGCCTGGATGCCTACATTCGAGTGAACGCGAGAGGTCCTCAACGCCGGGCATGCTCCTTCCCTGCTCTTCCTCTCTATCGCCAGCCGATACACCTGTGCCTGCCGTGTGCCGGGATGGGTTACCTCGGCTTGCGTGGCAGCGCCACTCCGATCAGACAATCTCGGGTCACGCAGGCCGCCAGTTCGGCCTCGGTCAGCCCGTCCGTCCCCTCCGGTCGTATGGGGATGACGATGTAGCGATGTCGGGCGGTGCTGTCTTGCACGTGGACCTCGATGTCGTCAGGCAGGTGGGTCCCGAATTCCGCCAAGACGGCGCGTGGCTCACGCACGACGCGGGCACGATAGGCCCGGGAGGTGTACCAGTCGGGCTTTTCGCCCAACAGCGCCGTGGGATAGCACGAACACAAGGTACACACGATTACATGGTGTACCTGGGGGGTGTCCTGAAGCGCGTGTATCGGCGTCTGGCCCAGGTTGAGCCCGAGCTCCTTGGCGGCGCTGTTGACACTCTCAAGCATCCGGGCTTCAAAGGCTGGGTCGACCCAGCAGCGCGCCACCAGCCGTGCCCCGTCGGCGGGGTTGGGCGCGTCCATGGCTTCGATGCCCTGCCGCATCGCCTCCGCCGTGATCAGCCCTTTGGCCAGGAGTAATTCCTCCATCGCCTGGGCCATGACCTGATACTCCGTGAAGGGGGCGTCTTCCAGGTCCGGTTGTTGGGGATGGACATGAGGATGGTTATGCGTCATCGCTTGCCTCCAGCCAGTGTTCACAGATGTCGACGATGGTCGTGTCCTGGGGATGCCCGGTGTAATTGGGCCAGAGGTCGGGCTGCCGAAACCGGACGCGATACACCGGCACTGGCGGGTGATCGAGCTGGCCATAGGCGAGCTGCTCTGGATTCGGGTCTATCCCAGCCAGGGACGCGATCGTGCCCACACGTCCACGGGTGTAATACGGCGTCCGGATATGGCCGGGCGGGAACACCGCCCGCACGCGCACCCGCTGGCCCACGGTGAACTGCGGCGTGCTCATAAGGCGCGCTCCTGCTGCCAGCGGGTCTCGACCACATGCATCTGCTGACCAAGCTCATCGACGGAGATCACGCCTTTGTGCAGCAGGATGTTCGCGATTGCGGCTGTCCAGCGTTCGTGATAGCTGAGCCGATTGTAGTCGTCCGCCCCGAGGTCTTCAATCCCACGCCGCAACTCATCGGCTGAGATGATCGGAGGCTGCTGACGCCCGAGGAGCTGTCGCATGACCAAGACACGCTTCTCCCACGGCTCCGAGGGATGCTCCTCGGTATCGAGGGGACCTGCCTCTAGTCCGCCAACATCGTGTGGTCGTCGCATGACGATCCTCCTCTGTAAAATGCCTGAAACCGCTCCATCGCAGGTCGTACTGCTGTCGTGGGGCACTTGCCCGGTCTTGCGGGTATCCACCGTCGCTCTCGACAACGAATGCTGGCGGTGAGCCGCGCCCACGAGCCGGAGCAAGGCACGAACGGACGCTGGAGGCAGTCGGCTGCAGGCGGTTGTGAGCCCGGCCCCGCCTTCTGCGTGGCCAGGCACCACACAGAAGGCCACCCGTGAAGACTCGCGCCCTACTTCCGGGCTTCACAAATTAGATTGAACGGGGTTTCCGTCGCACGGCGAAAGCGCGTAAACCCTGCCTCCCGAAAGACCTCCCGCAGTCGCGCCTCTCCGGCTTGGGCACCTAACCCTAGGCCGACCTCTTGGGACAGCGAATTCGGTGTACAAATGAAGGTTGAACCGGTGTAATACAGCCGACCGACCGGATTGCAGTTGTCCTGGAGGTGATCCCCGGCAAAAGGCTCCACCAGCAGGACGGTCCCGTTCGGCTTGAGCGCCTGGTAGGCATGCCGGGCCGCGCCCACCGGGTCACCCATATCGTGGAGACAATCGAAAAAGCAGATCAAATCGTAGTCCTGGCCGGGGTAGTTCTTGGCCGTCGCCTGCGTGAAGGTCACACGGTCCGCGACCCCGCCGTCTGCGGCACGTTGCGTAGCCGTGGCGATGGAGGGCGCGTGGTAGTCGAAGCCCACAAAGCGCGAGGCCGGGTACGCCTGGGCCATAATGACCGTGGACGCGCCATGGCCGCAGCCTACATCGGCGACCGTGACCCCGGCCTCCAGCTTGGAGACGACACCATCGAGGGCGGGGAGCCACGCGACCACGAGATGCGCGCGGTAGCCGGGGCGGAAGAAGCGCTCCGTGCCCGTAAACATACACGGATGATGCTCGCCCCAGGCAAGCGCCCCATTGCCACGCATGGCGGCGACGAGCTTGTCCTTGTCGAGGAAGAGGCTCGCCAACACCACCGCGCCACCGGCGACAAAGACCGGCGAGTCTTCGATGGCTAAAGCGAGGGCCTGCTCGGGTGGCAAACGAAACCGCCCGTCACCATGCTCCATATAGCCCGCCGCCGCGTGGGCGCTGAGCCACTCCCGGAGGAGTCGCGCATTGCACCCGGTCTTGGCCGCGAGGTCCTCGGGTGTGATGGGAACACTGTCGGCCATCGCACGGTACAGCCCCAGTTCTTCGCCCATGATAACATTCGCGATCATGGCTGCTCCACCCATGTCGGTGACCAGCTTGCCCATAAACTCGTGCAGTTTGGCTTCGTCCATGGCCTCCCCTCGTCTGAAAATGCCTCCCTTGATTGACGCTGTTTCCCGGTGAGGAATCCTCCTTTGTGCACCTCCCTGCTGAGAAGGCTAACTTTGAAGGCTCGCTTTGTATTCTACGGTGCGCCGCCGTCTCGCACGGCCAAGGACGGCCCATTGCTACTCCAAGCCGTCTCGTACCGCTCCCCAGCATACTCTCTAGCCCGACGCCATCAAGTACCACCATCGAGAGTTCTATGCAGCGAGTTGCCGTAGAGTGCGAGCGTGTACGGCGACTCGCCGTCTCGTGATGTGGCAACGCTCGCACAGCATACGACCGCATCCCATATCCGACCGTGCGCTGTGCGGTCAGCGTCCGGTTCTGCAGGTCGGCTCGGGCAGGCTCGGCTGGGGCACGTGTGGTTGGCTGTCGGACCATCGGGATGGGCCGCCTCCTCCCCCTCGTAGTGCATAAGCGTCAAGACTGGCCTCGCGCATGGCGTCGGCCACCCCGGGCTGCCTCTGGACCTCGCCCTCACACTTCAGTACCTTCGGCACGGCATGTGCAAGGACTCCAACGTGATGCTGAGGGGGCACCAGGGCTGAGACGGGCAGCGAGGCCCATGCTCTCCACCCTCAGTTTTCGCCCGGTGAGGAGTGATAAGGATACATTCTCTGGACCGTGTCCACATCGGCATGGTCGCCTATTTTATCTGGGCGCTTCCGCCCATGGTTTGGGACACTGCCTAAAAGGCACGTCCAGGGGCATCGCCACACGACTGCTGCGCTCACCACGTCAAAGCAGCATGGGTTGCCGTGATCGGGGGCTGGGACCATGGTGTTGGCCCTCCCAGCTCCCGCCAGGGGAGGCCCACGCACCGCAGACACGAGGCGTGCATGCACGCCACCGTCATGGGGGAAGCGGTCCCAGGGGGGGCACGGGAGCCCATCGCGTCACCTGCGGCGTGGGGCCGACCATGCCACCGTGGTCGTGCGGGCGTCCGTCCTCGTGGCTCCCCAGCTCAGCGAATCACCTCGTTGGCCTGAAAGAGGAGGGTTGACGGAATAGTGAGCCCTAAGGCTTTGGCTGTCTTCAGGTTGATGACGAACTCGAACTTGGTGGGCTGCTCCACCGGCAGGTCAGCGGGCTTCGCACCTTTCAGAATCTTGGCCACATAGGTGGCAGCGCGATGAAAGTTCGCCGCCACGCTCGGCCCGTACGACATGAGGCCCCCCGCCTCCGCAAAATGCCGTTCCGGGAAGATTCCCGGAAGTCGGGTCTGTGACGCTAGGTCCACGATCTGTGTACGGCGCGTCCCGAACACGCCGCTCGGCAGTGTGATAAGCGCCTCAGCATGCGCTTCAGCCATGGTGGCAAAGGCCTGGTCGAACTGATACGGCTCCCGCACTTCTACGGGGTGCAGCTGCACGCCCAAGGAGCGTGCGGCGGTTTGCAGCTCGTGCAAAGCGCGGGGACCGATGCGGGCCGCATGCCAGAGGTAGGCGACACGGGTGACGCCTGGCACGGCCTCCTTGAGCAACTCCAGCCGTTTTCCCATTAACTCGGGGTCCTGGATACTCAACCCCGTGGTGTTCCCCCCCGGTCGCGCCAGGCTGGCGACGAGCCCCTGGCCCACGGGATCGGGAACCGCTGCAAAGATGATGGGAATGGTCCCCGTGGCGTGCTGTGCCGCTGCGGTCGCTTGCCCGCCCTCGGCGACGAGGATCTTTACTTGAAGGCGGACGAGATCTGCAGCCAGCGCGGGAAGGCGCTCAAACCTCCCGTCCGCAAAGCGGTACTCCAGAGCGATATTCTGGCCTTCCACATAGCCGAGGTCGCGCAGCCCTTGGCGAAATACTTCAAGGGCGGGATTCAGGGCAGAGGTGGCGGTCAGAATCCCGATACGCGGCGTCTTCGCCCCCGCCTGCGCGTGGGAAGAGGATGGTGCCAGAACGAGGCTGAGGACGAGCGTGAGGAGCGCGAGCGCGGTCATTGGAGCACCTCGTCCGCCAGCACAAGGAGGTGCGGGGGGATGGTGAGCCCGAGAGCTTTGGCGGTCTTGAGGTTGATGATCAACTCGAACCTCGTGGGCTGCTCCACGGGGAGATCGGCGGGCTTGGCCCCTTTGAGGATCTTGTCGACATAGACAGCGGCGCGTCGGTTCGTGTCCAGCTCATTTGGCCCATACGACATGAGGCATCCCGCGACCACCCACTCGCGCCACCCGTACATCACGGGCAATCGGTGGGTCGCGGCAAGGTCCGCGACGACCCGTCCGCGCTGACCATTGAGCAGCACCGCGTCCTCCAGCGCCATGACCGCATCCACATCCGCGTGGGGCATCGCCGCAAAGGCGGTCTCCAACTCGTCTGCTCGACGCACCTCCACGACATGCAAGTGCACTCCGAGCGCCTGAGCCGCCACCGTCAGATTGGCCAGCGTGGACGCATACGCGGGAAAGGCCGGATTGGCCACCACGGCGATGCGCGTGCTCTGGGGCACTGCCTCCTTCAGGAGTTCCAGGCGCTTGCCAGGGAGTTCCGCGCTCAGGAAGCTTAAGCCCGTGATATTCCCCCCGGGCTGCGCCAGACTGGCGACGAACCCGAGCCCCACCGGATCCGAGGTCGCGGCCATCACGATGGGAATGGTGCTGGTGGCCTGCTGGGCCGCACGGATCGCGGCGGCTCCCTGGGCGACAATCACGTCCACCGGGAGCTGGACCAGCTCCGCTGCCTGGTCGCGGAGACGCGCTTCGCTCCCCTCCGCATAGCGGTACTCCAGGATGACGTTCCGCCCCGCGACGTACCCGAGATCGCGCAGCGTCTGCTCGAAGGCTTCTAAGGGACACTTGAAAATAAAACTAGCCCACTCCTGTGGTATACTCCTGGCACATCCTTCCTGGAGGAATCGCCATGGAACTCACGGACTCACTCAAGTCGCTGTTCATCGAAACGGCG
>Ga0075428_100005641_pt1 | contig 13911 bp, 4 predicted proteins | sample RhiMetdeltSRZDD2_FD_75291 | JGI IMG/M metagenome (GOLD analysis project Ga0075428, IMG submission 75291) | Populus rhizosphere microbial communities from Tennessee, USA - Rhizosphere MetaG P. deltoides SRZDD2 | ecosystem: Host-associated > Plants > Roots > Rhizosphere > Soil | place: USA...
ACCGCCAACCACCAACCGCCAACCGCCAACCGACATGTTCACTGCACTCGTCGCTCGTCAAACCGAAAACGGCTACGCCGCCGCACTCGAATCGCTCACCGACGCGGATCTTCCCGCGAGCGACGTGACGATCGACGTCGCGTATTCGTCGCTCAATTACAAAGATGCGCTGGCCGTGACGAAGCGCGGCCGCATCGTGCGCAAGTTTCCGATGGTCCTGGGCATCGATCTCGCCGGGACCGTTGTCTCATCGAACGACTCGCGGTTCGCGCCGGGCGATCTGGTGCTCGGCACCGGACAAGGCCTCGGCGAATCGGACTGGGGCGGCTACACGCAACGCGCGCGCGTTCGCGCGAATGCGCTCGTGCGGCTGCCGGACGGAATGTCGCTCGAGCAGTCGATGCAGCTCGGCACCGCAGGACTCACGGCGATGCTGTGCGTGATGGCGCTGGAGAAGTACGGCATCGAGCCGCAGCGCGGCGAGATCGTCGTCACCGGCGCGACGGGCGGCGTCGGCTCGCTCGCCGTGATGCTGCTCGCGCGGCGCGGCTTCTCCGTCGTCGCGTCGACCGGGCGTCCGGAGCACGAGGAGTATCTGCGCAGCCTCGGCGCGTCGTCGATCCTCGCGCGCGAAGAGCTCGAGAAAAAAGGCGCGCCGATGCAGTCGGAGCGCTGGGCCGGCGGCGTCGATACCGCCGGCGGCGCGATGCTCGCGAATCTCTTCGCGCAGACGTCCTACGGCGGAGCGATCGCGTGCTGCGGCATGGCCGGCGGCCATGAGCTGAACATCACCGTCTGGCCGCTCATCCTCCGCAACGTCTCGCTGTTAGGCGTGAGCTCGCTGGTCACGCCGAAGGACGAGCGCATCGACGCGTGGTCGCGCCTCGCGCGCGACATCGACTTCGCGAAGCTGCGCGAGATCTCGCGCATCGAGCCGCTCTCGCGAATTTTCGAAGTGTCAGAGGAATTACTCGCGGGGAAAGTGCACGGGCGCGTGGTCATCGAGGTGTAGCGGACCGCCGGCGCCGCGCCGTCACTCGTGATCGACAACGTACCCGTAGATCTGCATGTTCTCGCCGCGCGCGTCGATCTCGATGTCCGGCGCGCCGTTCATGCTGGCGAGCCGGATCGCCGGGCCGCTGATCTCGAATAGCTTGAGATACAGACCATCGTCGCGGCGCACGAGCGCGATGTGATGGTTGGCCGTGCGCGCGCTGCGCGTCGGCTTGAGGTAGACGAGCGCGCTGTCGCGGATCGGATCGTCGCCGCCGTCCATCGAGTCACCGATCGCGCGGGCGATGATGTGCGCACCGCGATTCCACGCGCGCCGCGGAATCAGCTTCTGCTTCTCCTCGTATTCGACGAGAAGCTCGGCATTCGGATTCGCGGCCGCGTGAACCGGAGTGCGAAAGCGTGACGGCGTCGTGCGTTTCGGCTGCGGGCTGAATGCCGCGACGGGCGGCGGCACAGGCGCAGGCGTCGGCGTTTCGATCGGAAGCCACTTCGCGAGAATCTCCATCGCGCGCTGCGTCGCCTCATGCGCGTTGCGCACATCGGCGAGATGGACCAGCGTCTCTCCGTTCGCGACCAACCGCGCCGGATCGATTCCGATCGCTAGCGAAATGTCGATGAACTCGGTGATGGTCGGGACCTGATTCCGCTTCACGATCTTGTTCAGCTTCGTACGATGAAGATGCGCACGACGCGCAATGGCGACTTGGGTCATCCCGCTTTTCGCGACCGCGGCAATCAATCGATCGATCACATCCATCGCGTATCGGACCTTACGCGAGGGGTGCGCGGCCGTGTTGCGGAGGGAGATGCGTCACGAGAAACAGCGCCGCGCCTAAATTTCTCTTCGAGAACTTTGACTCGCATAAGTTACTGTATGAGCAACTTATGTTACTTGAGGAGAACTATCGCGTCGCGACGCGCAGCAGGAGCCACATCACCACATTCGCCGCCACGACGATCGCGATCCCGCCGAAGAACTTGTTCACCGCCGCGCTCGGAAACGACGACACCCCGCGCGCGTCGCCGCCGGGCCGCACGCGCAGGTAGCCTTTGTCCTTCGTGTCGCTGACGATCGCGTTCGTCGCGGAGACGTAGCGGCCGTACGCGCTGATGGTCTGGCCCGGCGCGAGGATCTGCTCGATGTACTGCGCGCCCGCGTGATCCGACGGCTGTCCGATTTGCCAGTCGACGCGCAACGGAGGCGGTTGCGTGAGAACCGCGAACATCCGCTTCGCGACCGTTCCGATGTGCATCTCTTCGAAGGTGGTGGTGCGAACGTACTCGTCGCCGAGGTTGCGATCGCCGCGGTCCTTCGGGACGTTCTCGAGGACGGGGAAATTGCCGAGGCGAAACGTGCCGTACGGAGTCTGCACTTCGCACGGCGCCATGCCGTAGCCGGCGTAGTCCTTTGCCGCTTCGCCGCGCGATGGCGGAGGTCCGATCTGATACGAGTACAGCACGCACTCGCGTCCCGTGAACGGCGCACGCAGCGGCTCGAAGACCGCTTTGATCGCGCCGATCGCCGACACGAGATCGCCGTCCTGCGGACGCTCGCCGCGCGCGAGCTTGTTGCGCGCGCGCCAGTCGCGCAGCTCGTAGCGCGCTCCGTGCATCAATGCCAGTCCGGCCCACACGAGCGTTCCCATCACCAGCGGCACGATCCATCGCGCCTCGTCGCGAACCTGCGGCCACAGCCAGTACCCGTAGCCCGCGACGAGCAGGACCCACACGACGATCGCGATCGAACAATTGCGGACCATGTGTACCATTCTCACATGGAGCAGATCGGCCCCTACCGGATTGTCCGCAAGCTCGGCGAGGGCGGCATGGGCGTCGTGTATGCCGCGGAAGACGAGCGCTTGAATCGCGCGGTGGCGATCAAGACGATGCGCGAGTCGGTCGACGCGTCCGCGCGTGAGAGGTTCTTCCGGGAGGCGCGCGCCGCGGCGAGTCTGAGTCATCCGAACGTATGCCAGCTCTACGACATCGGCGACGAAGAAGGGCGTCCGTTCCTGGTGATGGAGCTGCTCGACGGTCAGTCGCTCGCCGATCGTCTTCGCGACGGCGCGTTGCCGCTGACCGACGCGGTGCAGATCGCGATCGGCACACTCACCGCGCTCGACGCGCTGCACACGCGCGGCTTCGTGCATCGCGATCTGAAGCCGTCGAATGTCTTCATCACCGCGCACGGCGTGAAGATCCTCGACTTCGGGCTCGCGCGCGAGACGACCAAGCCGGCGCTCGCTCCCGACGACGCGACGACGATGCAGGGTGCGTCGCCGCTCACGCTGTCCGGCATGATCGTCGGCACGCCGCGCTACATGGCACCGGAACAAGTCCTCGGGCAACCCGTCGACGGCCGCGCGGATCTCTTCACCGCGGGCGCGCTGCTGTTCGAGATGATCAGCGGCAAGCCGCCGTTCGTCGACGACAACGCGATGCGGCTCCTGCATTCGATCGTTTACGAGGCGCCGCCGAATCTCGCGGGATCGGCGGCGATCACGGCAATCAATCGCATCCTCCATCGCGCGATGGCGAAGCGCGTCGAGGATCGCTACGCGACGGCGTCGGCGATGGCCAACGATCTGCGCGACGTGATGCTGATCTCCGACGCGGCGGCGCCGGTGGTCGCGCGACGGATCACGCGCATGATCGCGCTGCCGCTGCGCATTCTGCGCGGCGATGCGGAGACGGACTTCCTCGCCTTCGCCATCCCCGAAGCGATCACGACGACGCTGGCGGGCGTGGGATCGCTGATCGTGCGCTCGAGCGAGGCCGCTTCGAGGCTCGGCGATCTCGATCCGAAAGAGCTCGCGGAAACGGCGGACGTCGACGTGGCGCTGACCGGCACGCTGCTGCGCGCGGGAGATCAGATCCGCGTGACGTCGCAGCTCGTCGAGCTGCCGGGCGGCGCGGTGATCTGGTCGCAGTCCTCGCAGACGGGGATGTCGGATGTGTTCGAGCTGCAGGACCGCCTAACGCAGAAGATCGTGGCGTCGCTCGAGCTCCCGCTCAGCGAGCGCGAGGCGCGCCTTGTTAGGCGGGATGTTCCGGCGAATCCGCGCGCGCACGAGTTCTATCTTCGCGCGGGACAACAGAAGGAGATGCCGGACGGATGGGTGATCGCGCGCGATCTGTATCAGCGCGCGGTCGATGAGGATCCGCGCTACGCGCCGGCGTGGGCGCGCCTGGCGCGCATCTACCTGCTTCTCGGCAAATTCGGCAGTGAGACCGAGAAGTACTACGACCTCGCGGAGAGCGCGGCGCGGCATGCGCTGGAGCTGAACCCCGATCTCGCGACGGCCCACGATTCCTACGCGAAGATCGAGGTCGCGACCGGACGCGCGAAGCCGGCCATGTTGCGCCTTCTCGATCGCGTGCAGCACGGGTCGAGCGATCCTCTGGTGTTTGCCGGCCTGGTGTTGGCGTTTCGCTATTGCGGATTGCTCGATGCTTCCGTGGCCGCACACGAGCAGGCCCGCCGTCTCGATGCGAAGATTCCGACCAGCGCCCTGCACACGTTTCGGTTGTTAGGCCGCTACGAGGAAGCGCTCGCCGAGATCAATCCCGAGCGCGACGTGTCTGACGCAGCGTTCCTTCACGAAGCCATGGGCCATCATGAGAAAGCGCTGGCGACCTTCGAGGAGCGCAAGCGCCAGGTTCTCGCCTCGGGCACCACGATCACCTCGGAATTCGCGACATTCCTCGACATCTTCGGCGCGACGCTGTACGGCGACCGAGGCGCCCTCCCTCTGTTCGAACGCTTCGAAGCATTCCCCGATCCGGAAGGCCTCTACTTCCTCGGCCGCTCCCTCGTGCGCCTCGAAGCACCCGACCGCGCGCTCCAATTCCTCGCGCGCGCCGAACAAAACGGCTTCTTCTGCTTCCCCGCCTTCGAGCGCGACCCCTGGCTCGACCCCCTGCGCTGCGATCCACGATTCGTCGAGATCCTCCGCCGCGCGGAGTCCCGCACGCGCGACGCCGCGCGTGCGTTCGAGGATCACGCGGGGAGTCGGGTCATTCGGGTGGGGTGAGGGTTATCAACTACGGTTGCGAGCTGACAAGTATTCCGGTCTCATCCCACTGTTTAGACGCGAGCAGCTCCCCACGCTTTCCGATCGTGTTTTCGAGCTTCAACTGCCCATTGTCATACCACTCCCGGCGCACTCCCTCAGCACGTCCTTCAACATACATGGTCTCGCTCCGTTTTACGCCGTTAGGGTGCCATCCAATCATCAGTCCATGCTGGATCCCGTCCCGGAACGACACTTCAGTAGCTTTGCTGCCGTCAGGCCGATAGTCGACGGCGACTCCCGTGAATAGATTGCCATCGAGAAGATATCGGCCTTCCTCGTCATGTCGAAGGTTCCTGAACTTGACAACCTCATTCATCGCCATGGCGTCATTGTAGCTTTCCAGGAGCCGCCGGCTTTGGAATCGGTTTCTTTCCGGTAGCCGACGTCACTTCTGGAGTGATCCAAGCACAGTTCGGACACATGGGAGCCGGATTTACAGGCGTGTCCAACCAATATTGCGCTGTAATCAGTTCCTCCAGCGCCTTTTCATCGACTGGCAGCCCGGCAGCTCTTCTTGCTTTGATCAGATCGTCCAGTGCAAGGATCTCCGCATGCGTGCCTGGTGTACTGCGGTGCAGACCCCTTGGAGTGTTTATAGCTCGCGCTTTCAAGAGAGGATCCAAATCGGCCGGCAGTTCGTGCACGTTTGTATAAGCACGCGTCATGTAGCCGGTCTTAGAATCGAGCCCGCGAGCAACGACTGGCCCCCGAACGTCGAAGTCAAGCGGGTGAAGCGCGGCGGCGTCAGTTTCAACAGCGCGTACGAGTGCTCGAATTTTTGCTGCGTTGTTGTAGGCGTTGAGCGCGCTCGATCCAAATGACGAGGCAAGATCGACGCCCATCTCCGTCCACCCAGTGATTTTCGCTGCTCTATCACGATCATAACCACGTGATACAAGATAAAGGTAGAGCGCCCGACCGCTGAGCGTGTCGTGCGGCTCGCCCGTCCACATTTCCCTGGCACCAGTAGCGATATGTTCGATGCCGCGTGCGATCGCAATGCCTCCGACCGTTTTCGTCACTGGCTCGGGAATCGGTCCTGTCGAAGTCCACGCTGTCACACCAGCGGCTGTCTGTCCGACACCACCGAGCAACCGCAGGAATCCGCTCCCCCGGACATTGCTGCGCCTACACGGAAGTGGATTCGCCAGGCACCACTGGACGTAGCGTCGGTTCGCCTCTGCTTGCTCTTTCTGTCGAAAATCTTCACGGACGCTCGGATCAAGTAGGCCCGTTGGATCCCTTCCATTTACGGGGTCGCCACCAGCAAACGCATACAGGTTCGAAGAATCCTCGTACCCCATCGGGTCCGGCGAGAGGAACGTGCCCGTGGCCGGGTCATACCAGCGAGCGCGGACGTAGTTCTTCAGCGTGAACGGATCCGTGAAGGACTGCGCCTGGAACGACGCAGTCAGCAGGAGCAGCGCGCCGCTGTCGATTTCGGTGTGGGTGGTGAGGCTGGAGCCGCCGCCGCTGGCGTTGGACGACGCGAGGGTCGATCCGACGAGGATGGTCAGGACGTACGCGTCGTACGACGACGCGCTGGTTAGGCGCGAGGCGACCTCGGCGAAGGTCTCGCGCAATTCGAACGGCATTTCCGTAGTGGCGAAGACGCCGCTGCGGAGGCCGGTGTTTGCGGGAAGGACTTTCGCGCCTTCAGTGTACGTGCTTGCGCGCAACGCATCCGTGATGGCGATCGAGAGAGAGTAGGCGCCCGGTGCCGTGGTGAGCTCGCTCCATTGCGTGGCGCTGAGGGTCCACTCGACCGTACGGCCATCGCTGGCAATCGAAGGTGTCGTAGGCGACGTCGCAACGACGGCCGGCGAGGTGCCGCTGGTGACCGATGTTAGGCGGACTCCATCCACGAGGGTCGCTTCAACAATCGGCTCGGTGAATTCGACGCTGACCTTCACGGCGTCGGACGCGGTCTTCGTCAGCGTGACGGTCTGCACGGCCGCGCCAGACAACGAGATCTGGCCGTCGCCGTACGGGTCGCTCATGACGGTGCGCGTGACGATCTTGCCGGTCTGGCTGAGGATGACCTGCAGCGCGCCGTCGCCGGCTTCGTCGAAGATCGGGTAGTAGCGCGCGGGACCACCGGTCTCGGCGACTGCGACTTCGATCGGGTCGTCGAGTCCGAGTCCGCCGTGAATCCATTGACGCAGCGGTTGTCCCGTCGTCGTGTCGAACGCCGCGACCATCTGATCCGAGATCGGATCCCAGACGAACGTCGTGTCGGGAGGCATACCCGCGTCGGGTCCGATCTCGAGCGGCGTCGCGAGACGGAATTCGGTGCCGTCCTTGATCTCGACGCGGCGGCCGATCATGCGTCCGAGGCCGCTGTAGCTGTAGACGACGCGGAGCAGCGGACCGGCGGGCGTGCGCGGCGTGACGACCCACAGCCGCTCTTTCTCGTCGAACTCGTAGAGGAAACGGTCATCGCCCGTGCGGACGCCGCCGCCATCTCCCGTCGCTTTCTTGTACTCGAAGCCGGCGTTCGCGATCTTGTGACCTTTGTCGCTCTCGGTGAATTCTTTGCTCGGTGCGGTGCCGCCGACCTTCTCGACCTTCTCCAGGAAGTCCGCCTCGTTGAGCTTCGGCAGAATCGTCATCGGCGCGGCGGAGAGGGCCGCATCGGGATCCATCGACGCTGCAATCGACGTCTTGAGACGTCCGCGCTGGTCGTACTCCCATTGCGTGGTGCGTCCGCCGTTCGCGAGCCCGAGGAGTTGCGCGCTCTTGAGCTGCGTGCCGTCGTACTCGACGTCGGAGCCGGCCATGAGCACGCCCGCAGAGAGCACGCGGAAGATGTCGAGGCGTCCCGCGTTAATCTCGTACTCGTACTCGCGGCGAATGTCGAACGGAGCCGGCGTTCCGAGGCCGAGGTGCAGCGTGCGATCCTTGGGACGGCCGAACGCGCGATAGTTGCTATCCATCAGCGTCGAAACGCCACCGCTGACGGTGCGCTCGAGCTTTACGATGTTGCTCGCCGCGTCGTAGTGCGGCTGCACCTTGGTCGTCCAGCCGTTCGGCAGAACGCCGGGCATCGTCCAGCTCGTACGGCGGCCGAAGCCGTCGTACTCGTGGCTCTGCGTATAGCTGTCGATGGCCGTACCGGAACGGAGTCGCGTCTGTTTCGTCGTCTTCGGGCGGTTTTCGGCGTCGAAGTCGAGGAACTCGAGGATACCGTCGGGCGTCGTCCAGCGAATCAAACGTCCCTGCGGGTCGTAATCGAGCTCGTCGAGCAGAACGGTGAGGCCGTCCCGCGTGGTGGTCACGCGCTTGAGTCGGCCCGACTCGGGCTCGTAATCGAAGTACTGCCAGCGGTCCTGACGATCCTTCATCTTCGAGACGCGCCAGCGTTCGTAATGGATCTCCTCGGTCGAGTTGTCGGCGTATTTGCGGAGATACGGACGACCCAAGCCGTCGCTCTTCGTCTCCGTCGGCTCGCCTTTCGGATCCGTGTATTGCTTGAGCACACCCGTCGCCGCGTAGTCGAACTTGTTCGCGGACTCCGGCGTGCCGGTATCGGGATTGGGCAGTTTCTCTTCGGTGGTGAGACCGCGCCCGTCGTAGACGTACTCGGTCGTGCCCTTCTTCGCCGGTGACTTGACCGTCTTCGCATTGCCGAGCTCATCGAACGTCTGCTCGATGGTCATGTCGCTCGCGCCCGTGGTGGTCACGAGCGTCGGCCGGCCTAACGCGTCGAACTCCGGCTTGTGCGTGTACGTGGTCGCGTTGTCGTTCTCGCGCGACTTGATCGTGTCCGGCAGATCGGTGTCGGAGAAGTTCCACTCCGTTCCGCCGTACTGGCGCGTGAACGTGTTGGCCAGTCCTTCGCCGAAGTACTCGTTCTTGAGGCGGCCAGCATCGTCGTACTCGCGGCTCGTCATCGGATTCGGCAGCGAGAATCCCGGGACACTCATCGCTGTCCGCGTGCGGCCCGCACCATCCCACGTGAACGTCGACTGGCTCGTATTTGTCGTCGTCTTCTCGAGCTTGCCGGCATCCGTGAAGTCGTTCGTGATCTTGAAGCCGGTGCCGGTGTCTTCGACGGAGGTGACCCGCCCGAATCCATCGTGCGACGTGAGCGTGCGGATCTTGCCCGACGTCAGCGACTCGAGCATGCGATGCGCGCCGTCGTACTTCATCGCGCTGGCAACGAGATCGTTCGTGCGATACACGACGTTGCCGTCGACGTCGTAGCGGAATCGCTCGTACATCTCGGCCACGTCCATATTCGGATTCTGCGGAGTGGTTTTGCGATCCTGCACGCGGCCGAGTCCGTCGAGTGTCGTCTCGATCGTGGCGACGACTGCTCCGGTTCCGTCGGTCTCGTGGATGGTGGTGATCGTCGTCCGAGACGGCAGTTTGTATTCGGTCTTCGTCTTCTGCAGCAGCTTCGTGAAGCTGACGTCCGACGTGCCTTCCCACGATTCCTGCTCAGTCACGCGGCCGACGCGGTCGTACGTGTAGCGCGCTTCGACGTACTTGCCCGAGTCCTGCCGCGACACATGCCGCACGAGGCGGCCACGCGCGTCGTACGAGAACTTGTCCTCGGTCGCGACCTTCGGTCCTTCGACTTCCGCGATCAGCACGCGACCGAGTTGGTCGTACTCCTTGGATGTCTTCTGTGTGCGATCGGTGCGCTCGAAGGTCACCTCGTCGGGATTGGTGTCGTCGAGATAGTTGACCTTCGTCTTGATCTTTTCGTCGCTTCCGATGACGACGTATTCCGGCAGGCCGCGGCGATGTTTGATGCTGTCATCGCCGTCGTGATACTGGGTGCGCGAATACGAGCCCGCGCCGAAAGCAGGCATTGCTTCCGCTTTCGATACGATCTTCGTGATGTGGCCGAAGTTGTCGCGCGTGCTCTCGGTCTTGACGCCGCCGTCATTCGATTCGACGGTCTCCTTGTCGCGACGATGTTCCGGCACCTGCACCGTAAGGCCGCCACTCGTAGCGGAGTCGAGGAAGCCGCCGGTGTACGTGAAGCTCTGTTCGAGGCCGCCCGACGACGCCGTGACGCTGCGCTTCTTGAGAACGGCACCCGCTGAGGGAACCGGATCCCATTCGTAGGTCGTCGTGACCGAGCCCCCGCTGCCCGAGACGGTGGCCGTCTTGATGCGACCCTTCTTCGCAGGATCCGTCTCGTAGCCGAACGTCCATGTGCGGGGAGTGCCGGTGTCGTTGGCGGTATCGTTCTTTGAGACGGTGGCCGGCAACGTGCCGAACGGCGCGCCAACCCACGTCGGCACGCTGTCCTCGACGATCGTGAACGGGTGCACGCGATCCGCGGTGTAGTCCTTCGGCGCGGAGGTGAATTTGTACGTGCGCTTCTGATTCAGCGCGTCGTGCACGATCGTCTCCGTTGGGACCGGGAGATCGCTCGTGAATGATGGATATTCGAACGTCGCCTTGGCGTTGTCGATCGTGTTCCAAATCTCGGTCTTCACCATGTCGCGCGTCTGGCCCGAGGTGAAGTACTCGAAGGTCACGCGATGCTGATTGGGACCGTCGCCCGGCTCGGTGATCTGTTCGAGATTCGTCGCGAGCTCGAGGCGCTGGCTGGTCGAACCGCCCGAGGAGAAGTACTTGTAGAGCTGCTTCGGACGCGCCGAGTCGCTCGTGTAGTCATACAGCGCGGACCAGCCGCGCGTGCGTGGGAGCTCGACCTGCTCGAGGTGTCCGTCGTCGTTGATGTGGTACTTGATCTCGCGCTTGGTCGCGAACAGGCGCCAGTCTTCGATTTTCTCGAGGCGATCGTGCTTGTCGTACGTGAGCGTCGTCGCGCGTCCCACCGGATCGACGATGCGCGAGAGCCGTCCCTCGGCGTCGTACGAGTACGTGATGGCATTGCCCTTCTTGGGCGTGAAGTCGTAGAACTCGTCGCCTTGCAGCGTGACGCGGCCGAGGTTGTCGAAGACGGTGACGCGGAACTTGGAGTCGTTCATGCGCCAGCCGTCACCGTAACGCGAGAGCTTCACGTCCATGCCGTCGGGCGACGTGTAGTACGCCTCCGATGCGTTTTTCTTGAAGCGCCAGGTCTCGCCCGATCCGTCGCGATATTCGACATCGCCGCTCGGGAGCAGACGGAGTCGCTGGAACATCGACGAATCCCAGCCCGCGCCTAACGGCGTTAGGCCGAGGGTGCGGGAGCGATAGGTGCGATCGAGAACGACGTTCCATCCGGCGCGGCCGCCGGCGTCGAGGTCGATGGTGCTGTTCATCACCTCGCCGCTATGGACGAAGAAGGTTTCCTGATGCTCGCCGACCGAAACCGGCGCGCTTTGCGACGCGGTCAAGACTTGGGTCGGGCGCACGGTGTCGGCCATGACCGTGGCGATGCGATTCACGAGACGTTGGTTGTCACTGAGGTACGTGTATGCCGTTCCGTCGAAGACCGAGTCCGTGCCGGCGCAGCTCGTGGCGAGTGCTGCGCAGCGTTCGGGGCGCACGGTGATCACGCGACCGGCGGTGTAGAGCTCGAACCAGTCCGTGCCGAGCGTACCCGCGACATACGGCGGACGTTCGCACGCGTAGCAGCCGCGATCCGCTTTCTGCTGCAGCGTGAGCGTGCCGCCCCAGTCGTATTCCTGCATCGCGCGCGGATCGGCGATCGCGACGACCCACTTGGAGATCATGCGATTCCAGCCGCGCTGGAAGCGGAGGTTCGCATCCGGAGCCGAAGGCGCGTCGTGACGCAACTTGAACGTGATGAAGCGCTCGGTGCTCGTGCCGTCGCGCTTCGTCTGACGCAGATGAGCGCGAGGCAGATAGGTCGGAGTCTGCGGAGTCACTGCGCCGAGGACGCGCTCGCTTTCGATGGCCATTGGGATCTCCGGGTCAGGGAGATCGTCGGTCATGCTGCCCGGCACGGAAACGAGCACCTGGAATGCGGCCAGCGAGCCGCTCGCCGGCGTGGAGCCATCCGCATTCTTCGGAGTCTCGATGCCGAGGGGAACGACGCGATCGAGCTCTTTCCACGGCACGGTGCTGTTGCCGCTGGCGCCGACGAAGCGCACTTTGGGATCGACCGCGGAGACGACGTTCATCTCCTGCGCGAGAACGTTGCCCGCGTAGACGAAGCCGGTCTCGGAGTCGACGATCGGCGCGAGCGTTCCCTTGACGAGCCCCGGCGCCGACTTCCACACGATGCGCGGATCATCGAAGCCGACGCCGTTGGCGTTGTTCGGAACCGGTGTCGGCGTCGTGCTGGGCGGAACCGGCGGAATCGGCGACAGTGCCGCCTTCACGGTCGGGAAAAGATCCCATTCGCAATCGAGTGCAGTGCAAGGATCGACCGTCGCCGGCACGCGATCGCTTTCATCGATCTGCGCGAGATTGACGAGAAGGACGCGACCCTTGCCGTCGACGACGACGGCGAGATGGTCGTTCTGCATGATGCGAACGGACCACGCGCCTCCGGGGATCCAAACGACGTCGGCCAGCGACGCACGCGACAACCCCTCGTTCCCGACCTTCGTGACGAGCAATCCCATTTCGTTGCCCGCGACGATCGCGTACGTGTTGCCGTTCTTGTGGCGGTACATCCCGATCGAGGTGTAGCGCGCGATCGGATCGCGGCCCGTCGCCGCAGAGAACAACTTGCGCATCTGAGTCAGACGCGGATGGCCGCCCCACACGCGACCGGTCGGAGTGATGACCCTTTCCTGGAAGACGAGGCTGCCGGGACGGTAGCAATTGACGGACGGCTGGTCGGGCAGCGGATCCTTGACGGGGATCACGGTGAGCTGCGCGAGGCCGCGATTCTGCTCGAGTGCGAAGACCCCAGCCGACAACGCGGACTGTCCGAAGAGCATCAGTCCGGCGTCGGGCGAGAACGCGAGATCGTTGATCGGGCACTCCTGTCCGACCATGACTCTCTGCGCCCTGTCGCACGGCGACTGAAGTCCGCAACTGCCGCCGTCGCCGGTGTCGAGCGCCATCTCGTGATTCAGGATTTCCTCGACTCCCCCCGTACCCGTGCGAGTGCGGAAGTTCGTATCGATGGCGTTGAGGTCATAGACGCCGACGCCGTGTCCGAACAGCGACACCACGGCGACCGCCGTGAGGTTCCTCACGATGTGGATCTGATCGCCGGCCTTGCCAATGATGTTGAACGATGCCGAGGCACCGGTGTCGATGTCTTTCGACCAGCTGTAGTTTCTGGTCACGTTTTTGACCGTGACGCGCTGTTTGTCGTACTGCAGCCCGCCGCTCGCGGCGACGTCGAGCGAGATCTGACGGAAGCCGTTGCCGATCGCTCCCGGCACCGGCCCGCCCGGAGTCGCCGGCGGCGGGTCATCCTCGAACGTCTGGATCTCGGGCTCTTCATCTTTCGTGACGACCTGCATCTTCCGCGGCGTCGCCTCGGGCCAGCCGCCGATCATCATCGCTGCGAGCGGAACACCGGCGTTGATGCCCGGGCGCCACGCGATGACGGCGTTGCCCTTCAGCTGCGGTTCCGTGGGGCAACCACTGGTGCAGTAGAAGTCTTCGATGCGGTACGAGCGGATCACGCCTAACATCGGCGAGAGCGCGGTGGCGAACACGCGGCCGTGATCGTCCGTCGCCAGCGCCCAGCTGGCGCTGTCTTTGCCGGGCGGCGGCAGGATCCTCGCGATCGGAGTTGGCTGCACCGGAGGTGGCACAGGCAGCGTCGGATCGCTCGGCGGCGGCGGAATCACTGTCTTCAGCTTCGCGGGATTCGACGCGTCATAGGCGTGAATACCGGTCTCGAGCGTCGAGACCAGCAGAACGTTGCCGGACATCGCGAGATCGCGAACGCCGCCGCGAATCCAAATCGGTTCGCCGGTGA
>Ga0075428_100005643_pt1 | contig 13908 bp, 7 predicted proteins | sample RhiMetdeltSRZDD2_FD_75291 | JGI IMG/M metagenome (GOLD analysis project Ga0075428, IMG submission 75291) | Populus rhizosphere microbial communities from Tennessee, USA - Rhizosphere MetaG P. deltoides SRZDD2 | ecosystem: Host-associated > Plants > Roots > Rhizosphere > Soil | place: USA...
CGCGATCATGGACGGCTCGCGCCAGAAGGCCTGACGTATGTCGCGAGCTGGGTCGACACGTCGTTCGAGCGTTGCTACCAGCTCATGGAGACGGACGATCCCCACTTGCTCGACGAGTGGATGGCGCACTGGAGCGACGTCGTCGCCTTCGAAGTGCATCCGGTCATCACGTCAGCGGAGGCTGCTGAGAAGATCGCTCCGCGGCTTTAGCGGCCGCGAGCAGCGCACGGCGGTCATTCTTAGCCAGCGCTCGTTCCGGAACGAGTTCGACGACAGGCGGCACCCTCCTGAAAGTTCGAATCGCGCACCTGCACCAACCGCCCCGCCCAATTTGGGGCACTCTTCCCAGATCAGGGTCAGATCTCGAATTTCGATCGCTCAGCGAGGTGCGTCCGCGAAAACCGGTCGAAGCGAAATTCGAGATCGGCGCCGAAGAAGCCGAAATGATTGTGGTTTCCTGGGGTCAGTCTCGAATCCTCACCTTCTCTCCGTCGGCTCCAGAATCGGGGTCAGATCTCGAATTTTCAGGCCGGGCCGGCGATGTCACGACGCCAACTAGAAATTCGAGATCTGACCCCAGACCCTCGTGCTATCGTCGCCGCCAAATGACCGGCGACTGGGAACCATGACGCTGCGAGTGGTCGCGGTAGCGCTCGGCCTGATGCTCACCGCATCCGCCGGCGCCCGTCAGCCGGCGAGTGCGCGGCCGCCGAACATCCTCGTCATCATCGCGGACGACTGGGGCTATCCCCACTCCGGCGCTTATGGCGACCCCGTCGTCAGGACGCCGACCTTCGATCGCATCGCGCGGGAAGGCGTGTTGTTTCGACGGGCGTACGCCGCCGCGCCCTCCTGCACGCCGTCGCGGGCGTCGCTCTTGACGGGCCTCGCGCCTCACGAACTGGCTGAGGGAGGCAATCTGTGGAGCACGCTGCCTTCGCGATTCGCGGTCTACCCCGACCTGCTCGAACACGCTGGATACACGGTCGGACACACGCGCAAAGGCTGGGGACCCGGCAACTTCGAGACCGGCGGCCGCAAGCGCAACCCCGCCGGTCCGCAGTTCGCCAGCTTCGACGCCTTCTACGCGCAGGCACCGAAAGACAAGCCGTTCGCCTTCTGGTTCGGGTCTACCGATCCGCATCGGCCGTACGACAGGGACACCGGCGCGGCGGCAGGACTGAAACCGGAACAGGTCAGGGTCCCGGCCTATCTGCCGGATACCCCTCAGGTCCGCAACGATCTTCTTGATTACTACTTCGAAATCGAACGGCTCGATCGCGAGGCGGGTGCGATCCTCCGTACCCTGGAACAGGCGGGACAGCTCAACAACACGCTTGTGGTGTTCACCTCGGACAACGGCATGCCCTTCCCTCGCGCGAAGGCCAATCTGTACGACGGCGGGACCCACGTCCCCCTGGCGATTCGCCTTCCCGGCCGGGTGAAAGCCGGCCAGCAGCGCGACGACTTCGTCGTCCTCACTGATCTCGCGCCGACGATCCTCGAAGCCGCCCGCCTGACGCCGCCACCAATGACCGGACGATCGCTGATGCCGCTGCTCGCCGGGGGGCGTCAGCCGAATCGCGACCGGGTGTTCGTCGAGCGCGAACGTCACGCGCAGGTGCGCCGAGGTGATCTCTCGTATCCCGCGCGCGCGGTGCGAACCGAGCGGTTCCTCTATATCAGGAACTTCCGCCCCGACCGCTGGCCGGCCGGCGATCCGGAGATGTACTTCGCGGTCGGGCCGTTCGGCGACATCGATGGCGGGCCTTCGAAGGATCTGCTGCTCGAACGCCGCACCGATCCGGCCACGACGCGCTTTTTCGAGCTTGCCACGGCGAAGCGGCCTGCGGAGGAACTCTACGACGTGAAGAAGGATCCTGATCAGCTCCGAAACATCGCAGACCAGCGCGAATACGAGTCCGACCAGAAACAGCTCAAAGCGATGCTGGAAGAGTGGATGCGCGATACCCAGGACCCCCGCATCTCACAGGACGACGACCGCTGGGACAAGTATCCGTACTATGGGAATCCGGGGAAGTAAAAAGATCTAAGCGATCAGATCCTTCACGACCTGCCCGTGCACATCGGTGAGCCTGAAGCGGCGTCCCTGGTAGAGGTACGTCAATCGTTCGTGATCGATCCCCAGCAAATACAGCAGCGTCGCGTGGAAATCGTGCACGTGGACCGGGTGCTCGGCGACGTTGTAGCTGAAGTCGTCCGTCGCGCCGTAGACCAGCCCGGGCTTCACGCCGCCACCGGCCATCCAGATGCTGAAACACCGCGGGTGATGGTCGCGGCCGTAGTTGGTCGCGGTCAGCCTGCCCTGCGAGTAGCTGGTCCGGCCGAACTCCCCGCCCCAGACGACCAGCGTGTCGTCGAGCAGTCCGCGCCGCTTCAGATCGACGATCAATGCCGCGCTCGCCTGGTCGGTCTCACGGCACTGGCGCTCGATGTCGCGTGGCAGGTTGTCGTGCTGATCCCAGCCCTGGTGGTAGAGCTGCACGAACTTGACCCCCTTCTCCGCGAGCCGGCGGGCCAGCAGGCAGTTGGCCGCGAACGTGCCGGGCGTGCGCGAGTCCTTGCCATAGAGATCGAACGTCTCGTCGGTCTCGTTCGACACGTCCATCACGCCTGGAACGCTGGCCTGCATCCGGTACGACATCTCGTACTGCGCGATCCGGGCGTCGACCTCGGCGTCACCCTGCTGTTCCGCCGCGTGCAGCTGAAGCTCCTTCAATCGATCGAGCAGCAACCGGCGGCTCTCGCGTGAAACGCCCTCCGGGTTGCTCAAATAGAGCACCGCATCCTTTCCACTGCGGAACTGCACTCCCTGGTGCTGCGACGGCAGGAAGCCGCTGCCCCACAGCCGCGCGTACAGCGGCTGGTCAACCTTACCCGGAGTAATCAGGACGACGAAGGCCGGAAGGTCCTCGTTGTCGCTGCCGAGACCGTAGTGAATCCACGCGCCCATGCTCGGGCGCCCGGCGATCTGCGATCCACTCTGGAAAAAGGTGATGGCCGGATCGTGATTGATCGCGTCGGTGGACATCGAGCGGACGATGCAGAGATCGTCCACGATGCGTGCGGTCTGGGGGAGCAGATTGCTGACCCATGTGCCGGCGGCGCCATGCTGCTCGAACCGGAATTGTGAGCCGGCAAGCGGCAGTGATGATTGATTGCCGGACATGCCGGTCAGGCGCTGTCCCTGCCGCACCGAATCGGGCAGCTGCTCGCCGTTGCGCTGGTTGAGGATCGGCTTGTAGTCGAAGGTCTCCATCTGTGATGGCCCGCCGGCCATGAACAGGTAGATCACACGCTTTGCCCGCGGCTTCAGGTGAAACTGTCCACCGAGTACGCCCCGGTCCTGGCCTTCGCCGAAGGCAGCCAGGCCCGAGGGGTTGATCAGGTTGGCCACCGCGAGACCACCAAGACCCATCCCGACCCGGTTCAGGACCGCCCGCCGGGACAGGCCGGCAGCCGGCAACGCACCTACGCACTTGTGACAGCTCATGACGCGCCCCTCACCGTATCACCCCCGCAGGCCTAAAGGCCTGCGCTACGCCGGATCCTCACTCCAGACTCACCGCATCAGCTCACTTCATCACCACGAACTCATCGAAGTTCATGATCGCGCTCACGACCGACGTCATCGCCGCTAGATCGGCAGGCTGGACCTCGTGGCTCGCGGCGGATTCCCCCACCGCAAGCAGCTTGACCGCATCATCCGGATGCGCGGCAAAGATCGCCTGCTGCTCCTTGAACAGCCGCGAAAGAATGCCGGCTTCGGCCGCGTCCGGCAGCCGGCCGGTCAGCGCACGGAACGCGGCGCGGGTTCGCGCCGCCTGGTCGGATGGCGACTGCTTCATCACCGTTTCCGCGAGCCGGCGCGCTGCCTCGACGAACTGCGGATCGTTCAGCAGTACCAGCGACTGCAGCGGCGTGGTGGTGACCTCGCGCTTCGCGGTGCAGACCTCACGCGACATCGCGTCGAAGGTGATCATCGACGGCGGCGGCGACGTCCGGCGCCAGAAGGTGTAGAGACTGCGTCGATACAGGCTGGCCCCCGTGTCCTGCTTGTAGGTCTTGCCCGTTCCCGACTGCTCCCAGAGACCGGCCGGCTGATACGGTTTCACGCTGGGGCCGCCGATCGTCGGATTGAGCAGACCACTCGCCGCGAGCGCGCTGTCACGGATGGACTCCGCGACCAGGCGCCGCTCCGGCCCGCGGGCGAGCAGCTGATTGTCGGGATCGCGCGCCATGAGAGCCGCCGTGGCAGAAGACGATTGCTGAAACGTCTCTGAGGTGACGATCAGCCGGTGCAGCGCCTTCACGTCCCAGCCGCTCGCCATGAAGCGATCCGCCAGAAAGTCGAGGAGCTCCGGGTGGGTCGGCAGCCGTCCCTGGCTGCCGAAGTCCTCCTGCGTCGCCACGATGCCGCGGCCGAAGTGCATGCGCCAGATCCGGTTCACGGCGACGCGCGAGGCGAGAGGATTGCGGCGATCGGTGAGCCAGCGTGCGAGCCCGAGGCGGTTGCGCGGCTGATTCGACGGAAACGGCGGCAGGCTGGCCGGCGTGTCACGCGGCACGATCTCCCGGGGCGCGTCGTAGGCGCCGCGCTCGAGCCGGTGCGCCGGTCGACGCTCGCGCATCTCCTCCATCACCATGAGCTCTGGAACGCGCGTAATCAGGGTGTTCTCCTCGACCCTCAGCTCCCTGAGACTCCCGAGCGCGGACATGTATGGCTGATATTGGCGAACGAGGAAATGATCGAGCGCCTCAGCGGCGGTAGGCTTCGCCCCGTCGGCCTGCGCGATTTCGGCCGGGGTCAGCGCGGTGTCGAAGATTTGCAGATCGTCGAGCAGGCCGTTCTTGAAGCCGCTGTCGCGGAATCGAGCGCCGATGGTCAGGCGAGGCTGCTCGTTGACGTTGTCGCCTGCGGCGCGATCGTAGGTGATGTCCTTGTAGAGATGGTCGCGGATCACCTCGGTGGCGAGTCGAACGCCGTTCAGATAGATCCCGATCCCGCCCGCCCTGCTCGACCCGTCGTAGGTGACGGTCAGCGACGACCAGGCATTCAACGGCAGCGGCTGGAGCGACCGCACCGCGATCGCGTTGCCCGGCCAGAAGTGAATCAGCCCGAAGAACACCCGGCCGTGATCCAGGGTCAGTTCGAACCCACGGCTGCCAGCGTCGGACCACGCCCGTGATTGATGGAGAACGACGGCGCGATCCTGCTGTTCGGTCGGCCGAAGCCGCACTGCCAGCGAGAAGGCGTCGGTGCGATCGAACGTGCGGACGCCAGGGTGAACGACCGCGTTGTCGCCGCTGAAGCGCATCGCGTACGCGGACACGTCCCACGGACCCCGTACTGGCGGCGCATTTAAAGGACGACTCGCCGCGATGATTACTCTCTGGGGATCGTCCTTCAACTCAGCGTTCCCGCCTGTCGCAGCGTCAGGTGTCTTGCCGCCTTCGACGCGATCGAACGCCAGGTGCGATATGGGCGCTGGCACAGCGGGAGTGGTCGTCGGCCGCGCGTCGAATGCCTTGCGCGCCGTTCGCGACATCGCGCGCAGCTGCGATTCGAGCTCGTGGATTCGCGCCTCGATCTTGCGGTGCTCCTCGTCCTTCCCGGCGGGCCACAACAACAGCGATGGACTCGGTGTGGCGTTGGTGAAGTGCGAGTACAGCCCCGATTCGTCGATGTTGTTGAAGAACGCGAAGAGCGAGTAGTAATCGCGCTGGGTGATTGGATCGAACCGGTGATCGTGGCACCGCGCACACTCCAGCGTCAGGCCGAGCATCGACATACCGAAGGTGTTCACGCGATCGACGACGTACTCGGTGCGGAACTCGTCTTCGATGCTGCCGCCCTCGTTGGTCTGGCGGTGCAGGCGGTTGAAGGCGGTGGCGATCCGCTGCTCGCGCGTCGGATGCGGCAGCAGATCACCGGCGAGCTGCCACGTGAGGAACTGGTCGTAAGGAAGATTCCGGGTGAACGCCGCAATCACCCAGTCGCGATACGGCGACATGTCGCGTTCGACATCGTTCTGGTAGCCGTAAGTGTCCGCATAGCGCGCCAGATCGAGCCAGTCCATGGCCATGCGTTCTCCGTACGCCGGCGAGCCGAGATAGCGATCGACGAGCCGCTCGTAGGCGCCGGGGGCACGGTCTTCGAGAAACGCGTCGATTTCGGCAGGCGATGGCGGCAGCCCCGTCAGGTCGAACGCCAGCCGTCGAATGAGGACCTCGGGCGACGCTTTCGGCGCTGGTGAAAGACCTTCCTGGTCGAGGCGCGCGCGCACGAACCCGTCGATCGGGTTCGCGGCCACCGAACCGTCGTGGAGCGTGGGCTGCGGCGAAGCCGAGACCGGAGCCAGCGACCAGTGCGGGCGATAGTCGGCGCCTTCGGCGATCCAGCGTTTGAGCAGAGCCTTCTCGGCGTCCGTGAGCGACAGGTTGGATTCCGGCGGCGGCATCATGTCTTCGATGTCGTCGGTCGTAATCCGGCGGATCAGCTCGCTTTTCTCCGGGTCGCGTGGCTTGACGATCGCCCAGCCCTTTCCCATCGTCTTGAACGCGCCCTCGCGAACATCGAGCCGGAGCTTGGCCTTCCGTTTCGATGCGTCAGGTCCGTGGCACCGGAAGCAGCGATCCGAGAGCAGTGGCCGAATCTGGCGGGTGAAGTCGACGCGCGGTGTGGTGGGCGGGACCTTCTCGTCGGCGCCCGGGCCGGCAGCGATGAAGCTCGAGCGGGCCGCAAGAGCCAGTACGAGGACTACGGTGAGACGCGCCGCGGCCATTGGCGCATTCTATCGCTCGGGCTGCCGGGCTTTGCTCACGTATGCCAGCGACGCCTTGACCTCGTCCACTGCCGTCCGCAGGCCGACGTAGTCGTACTCCACGAGCGCCGGCACCTGGGCTTCGGAGTCGGCAAGCACTCCGAGCACCTCTCGAATCGGCGTATCTCCCTCACCGAACGGCTGGCTTGCGCCGCCGTTGCGGAGGCGGTCCCTGAGGACCACATAGGCCAGGCGCGACCGAAGCGTGCGCAGTTCGGCGACGGCATCACGGTTGGATGACGTGAGATTCGCGATATCGAGCTTGGCCCTGAACATCGGAGACATGACCAGCGCCCGCGCAAGTTGTGGCGTATCGATGTCGCCCCTGGGATTGCCGTCGCCCTGGTTGTGAATAGCGACGGCAATGCGATGCTTTTCCGCGAACGGCACGAGGCGCTCGGCCGTCGTCATGGTGAGCGGCGAGCTGATGGTGCCCACGCCGAGCAGGCTGGCCTGCCGGAAGGTCGCCTCGATTTCGGCATCGGTGAACGACGAATCCCAGGCGAGCGAACACCCGTGCACGGTCAACCGGGCGGCGGTGATCTTCCGGCGCACGTCTTCGAAATAGCCCGCCGCGGTCTGGAGTCTCCAGTTGCGGAGGGCGGTGCGCGCCTCCGCGTTCGTGGCGGCGATCTGCTCGGGTGTCAAAACAACACGGCGGGGATAGGCGTTGGACCCGCCCATGAAGGGCGCGACGCTTGGCGGCGCCGGCTCGACGTTCGCGAAGGCGAGATCGATGTGGGTCGCCGAAACGCTCTGGAGCGCACGAATCACCGCGTCGAGGTTGTCCTTCCCCTCCACGCGGGTGAAATCGCGAAAGCTCGAAGTGGTGACGCCGAACAGGAGCTCCGGCGACGCCGCCCGGATCGCGCGGGTCAAACCCGCCAGCGGCACTCCAGCGACCAGCATGCTGCCGAACCTGCGCCGGGAGAGCGTCACCATGCGCGGATTATAATCCCGACCCAGATTGTCCACCCGCGGCCGCTCGATATCCGGTGTGTTGCTCGCGATAGCCGTTGCCGTAGCCGTCGGCCAGACGCGCACACGCGGCCTCGCTCAGGGCGCAGCGCCGTGCGCGGCGCGTCCGGCGCCTGAACTCTCCTCCCGGGTGCCTGCCGACGTCTGCATTCCCGACGGCTTCACAGGCATCGCGCTCGACTACTTCGATGACTATTCGTGGCGGGCTCTCGTGGCCCTTGCCTGGCCGGCAGCGCCCGGCCGCCGTGGAGTGGCTGCGTCGGACCGGGCCATGGCCACCGCAGGACCACGGGTGTTCGAAACCTACAAGCCTCTGTGGGAGATCTTTCACAGCGACGGGTCGGCACCAAATCCTGCGTTCGATGCGTACGACGCCGCCCGGTTCAGTCCCTGTGGCGACGCACCGAAGTCCGGCGACCTGATCATCGGGTCGTCGTCCGGGATCGACGACATCGGGCAGGCGGGCATCGGCGTGCTCGATCCGCCGATCGTCGCGCAGAACGGCCGGTACGTCCGCACGCTGACGCTCTTCAACCAGATCGCCTTCGATCACATTGTCACGAACCGGTATTTCCTGCGCAGCGAATTGCCGCCGGTGCCGCGACCGCGCCCCGATCGCCCGGTGATCGAGTTCCCGATCGGATCGGTCGCCGTGAAAAGCGCATGGGTGGACACCACGGACCTCCCGGCGGGGCTGGTCGAGCGGCTCCATACCCGCAGCGTGCTCCTGAAACGCGCCACCGGCACGGGGTGCACGAGGACCACCGTCGGCCTGATCGGGATACACATCGCGCAGAAGACGCTCAGCCGGCCGCAATGGATCTGGTCGTCGTTCGAGCAGAAGGATCTGGTGCCACCCAAGTGGCCCGACTGGCCCGGCGCATTCGTGCTGAACGACGGCTCGGGCACGCCGATGCCCCAGCAGAATCCGCTGTCGCTTTCACCGCTCGCTCCCGAGCCGGCGCGCGCCTTCAATATCGTTCGGGACCCGGCGGCGCCCATCCTGACGTCCACCGAGCTCACGTCCTTCGCGTATCAGCACCTGCTCGAAGGGACGCCGTGGCAGCACTACCGGCTCGTCGTCACGCAGTGGCCGCGGCTCGAGGGCAATCAGATCACACCGATTCCGGCCAGCGTGGACGGGAGCGTCGCGAATACGTTTCCCGGCGAGGGGGCATTCTCGGCGTTTGCCAACCTGACCATGGAAACGTTCAATCAGAAGGGGGCTCAGGTCGGGTGCATGAGCTGTCACAACCGCGCGCGCATGACCACGGACTTCATGTGGACTGTGCTCGATCACGCCCATCCTGCGCGGCTCACGGCCGCACCGAGGTGATGCCCGGCGTTTCCTTCTCGGCCCACGTCGCGCTTCTGACCGAGCTGCTCAACCGTCACCAGGCCATCGTCGACCAGATCGAAAGCCGCGTGTTGAACGTGCAAGGGAAGGACACCGCGCGGAATCGATCGCGGGAGTATTTCGATCAGGTCTTCAGCTCCTGCTTCTACGACACGCCCGGTCTTCCGCGCCATCTCTCGGGACTGAAGCGACAGCTGCTCGCCTCGCATGTCGCGGACGGTTTCGAGCCGGTCGTGCTCGACGGCGCGGCTCACACGCTCGACCCGCTCGAGCTGATTCCGCGGGCGTATGACATCTGGGAGCACGCGCGATGGCCAGGACGGAACGGCAGGCTCTCGTACGCCCGGGTGCTGTTCGGCGTGTTCCTGCTGCGGCAGCTCGAAGCCTTGAGCCTGCGGATCTGGGATGACGATGCAGCACTCGCCGGCGAACGCCTCGGGACTGTCCAGGGGCTTCTGGATCGGCTGAACGAACTCGTCGGGCCGCGCCTGCTGATCCGCGACGCGCGCTGGTTGATCCAGACAGCGCAGGGTCCGCTGACCCGCCACCTCGCGCCCTACTTCCGGGTCGCCGAGAAGATTACCGGATCGTTCACCGGCGACCATGGGCTCGAACTGCACGCCGCAGGCGTCAAGCTTGCCGGGGGCCACCTTCGCTCGCAGCTACGCCACCGAAGCTCGGAGCTGAACCTGCCAGTGGATGATCCGGACGTGCTCGCCGTCACCCGGAACTCGAACTCGATGGACGCGGCCCTGCTGATGCAGGATCTCGTGTCACTGCTCGAGGCATACCAGGCGGCCTGCCTCCGCGGAGAGTCGGATGCGCGACTCCAGCTGGTTGATGGCATCCTCCAGGGTCTCTCTGCGGATCCGGAGTTGTTCGTGACCAGGCTCGACCTCCTCGGCCCTTGTACGGTGATCGAGAGTCTCTTCATCGAACATGGTGGCGGCGGGATCGCGCGCGGCACCGAGATGGGCACCGCGCACAACGAGGTGCTCGGGCGATACGAACAACTGATCGGCGCAACCGCCGCACGCCTGCGCGAGGACGCGGCATCCCTCGATCCCGAGCGCCATCCGTACTCTCCGCTTGGAATCGCCTACGGCTTCTGCGCCGACCTGCTGTCAAACCTGGCGCTGACCACACTACTCGAGCAGACTGCCGGCGGCCTGAGCCTGGAAGACATGTTCGTGACCCGCGGCGATCCTGAGAGGAAGCTTGCCTGCGCACGCCTATGGGAAGGCCTCCCGGCCAGGGGTGGCGCGCGCGAACATTTTGAGCACTCTCCCGCATGGGCGCGACTGGTTTTCCAGCGCACGATCGACGCGCTCGAGCTCAGGGCGCAGTCCACAGCGCCCAATGCATCGACGCTCCCTGCGGCCCGCCTGTTCGTGGTGCCGAGAGGCGAGAAAGTCGGGGCCCGAGTGTACGACTTGCCGAGCGGCATCGTCTCGGCGCAGGAGCATTGCCTCACCTCCGACGTCAATCGGGCGCTCTCGAACGGCACCACCGCGTTTCCGAGGAGCCAGATCCTGACCGACCGCAACGAGGGGCGTCTGCTCGCAAGCGCTGAAATCGAGGGCAAGTGGTTCGCGGTCTCCAAGACCATCCTGACGCAGGTCACCGGCCGGGGCTTCGACGCGCTGATCGTCGACGTCCCGGAGCCGGTGATCGACGTGTTGCGCGTGACGTGCCCGGGGCTGATCGTGGTGGTTGGCGTCTGACGATCACCGGGGTCCGGGGTCCGGGGTCCGCAAAGCTCACGGTTGCTCGAACGGTCCGTGTGGAAAGTGTTGCAACGAGCTGGTTGCACAGTTTTCACCCCAGTCCGGCGAGCGGCCGTGCAAACCGGATCCCGGACCCCGGATCCCGGACCCCGGGAAATTTTCAATCGATCTTCACGTCGATGGCCTTCCCCACGAACTCGACCGTCTTTTCTTCTTTCGTTCCGGCAACCCGCACCCGAATCGGTCGCGTCGCCGGCGGCACCATGCGGGATCCCGGGGCGAGAGCGATCGACAAGCGCCGCGCGGCGTCGTTCCACCGCATCGCGAGCCGCATGTGCTTCCCCTGCCGATAGTCGAAGCTCCGGCCGTCGTCTTCGTAGAGTGTGAAGACCCCGTCGGCGCCGGGATAGACGGCAACGGTCATCGGCTCGCTGGTCTGCTGCTCGGTATATTCGCGCACCGGCGCATGCGGCACGATCGCCCCGGCGCGGACGTACAGCGGCATGGTCTCCAGATCGACCGTGCGATCGATCTCGCGGCCGCCTTCGACCCGCTCCTCGGTCCAGTAGTCGAACCACGATCCCTTCGGCAGATAGACCTGCCGGGTGGTCGCACCCTTCTCGACCACCGGTGACACGAGAATGTCGCGACCCCACAGGAACTGAACGCCGCGAGCGACTGCAGCGGCATCCTGTGGGTAGTGAAGCCACAGGCTGCGGATCATCGGGAGTCCGGTCTCGCAGCACTCTTTCGCGACGGTATACGTGTAGGGGAGCAGCCGGTAACGAAGCTCGAGATACTTCCTGATGATCGGCTCGACCCGGGCATTTCTGAGCTCGCCTGGATCCGGATTCCCGGCGCCGCCGGTGTAGTTCCGAATCTCGTCGGGTCCCAACTCTCCGGTGTTCCACCCCCACGGCAGCCGCAGGTGCCACGTTCGCCCGTGCGCGCGAAACGACGGACAGAACGTGCCGAACTGAAACCACCTGACGTGCAGCTCGCCGGTGTATTCGGGCGTCGGCACGAAGCCGCCGATGTCGGTTCCCCAGTACGGAATCCCCGACAAGCCGGTGTTGATCGCAACCGGCACGTGCGTCTTCAGCGTCTCCCACGTCGAGTACACATCGCCGGACCACAGGAACGCGCCGTAGCGCTGCATGCCGGCGTAGCCGTTGCGATGGAGCGCGAACGGACGCTCGTTGCGTCGATAGAGCTGCGGCCCTTCCCAGTACATCCGGATCCGCGCCAGGCGTGAGCGGCCGTCGAGGCCGTCGCCCTGATCGGGCCACCAGCCATCGACGCCGAGATCCATCACCGGCTTGTGATAAGGCCAGTAGCACTCGACTGCGCGATCCTCCGGCCAGCGGTCGTCGGGCGTTCGTCCGCTCGGCACGGCCTTGTCGGGGGTGCACGCCCCGGCCACGGTGCCGCTCATGCGCCGCCCTTCGATGACCGCGTGAAGGACCACCTTGTAGTGGAGCGCGTGCAGATCGTCGACGGCCCTGGCAGGATCCGGGAAGTTCTCCTTCTTCCAGCTGAACTCCCCGTTGCGGGTATTCCAGCCCGATGGCGTGAACTCGGTGCCGAGGTAGATCAGCGCATCACAGGGCAGCTTCTTCTCGCGGAACGTCCTGGCCACCTGCATCACCTCTTCGATGCCGGCCAGCGTGCGATGCGACTGCATGTAGCCAAAGGCCCAGAGCGGCGGCAGCTCCGCGTAGCCGGTGATCCGCGCGTATTCAGCCAGGATGACGGTCGGATCCGGGGAGGCCACGATGAACACGTCGAGCGGCAAGGCATCGCCGGAGGGCGTCAGCGTGCCTTCGCTGCCGCTGAAATCGAATGCCCCGAGCGGGTGATGGATGAACATGCCCCATCCGTCGGTTCCGACCAGCCACTGGATGGGCACGCGGCCGCCGTGCGTCCGGAGCTGGTAGCCGCCCTGGCCGTTGCGCATTCGATCCGTCGAGCCCTTGCGATCGAACTGCGGTCCGCCTTCGCCAAGCCCGAGCAGCGGCCCCTTCGGCAGCTGGAACGAGAGGCCCGGTTGCTCCGCGCTGAGCACCAGGCGCTGGACGGGCTCCCCTTTCGCGTTGTCGATGTGGATGGTGGGCGGATCGGCGGTGTAGCGGACGCTCAACGTGCCCGCCCTGACCCGCGCCAGCGCCTCGGGCCTGCGGCCGCGCACTGCCGGCTTCGCCTCCGCCGCAGGCACGAGGGCTCCGTCGTCCGGCACGCCGCCAGTGACCGCGATCGCGCTGACCGTGACCCGAACCGTGACCGGGCTGATCGATGCGACGGCAATCTCCACGCGCATGCCGGCCACACGAAGCGGCGCGGACTGGCCGCGGATGACGACGGGGGGCAGGGCCGCGCCAACTCCAGCGGCGGCCAGGTGCTTGAGGGCATTCCGGCGTGAAGGACGCGTTCGCATGGGGTGATCCTAGTGAACTGTCTCTGTGGTTTCTACCGTCTCAAATCCCAAGCTCCAAATCCCAAGCTCCAACGCACTCCCAACTGCCAACTCCTAAAACAACTTCCAAAACAACTTCCAAAACAACTTCCTCCCGTTGAGAGTTGGGTTGGGATTTGGAGCTTGGGAGTACGTTGGGATTTGGAGCTTGGAGCTTGGGATTTGGCGCTCTCCAAATGACCAATCCGGCCCCGAGCCCCGATTTCGTCAGATGTCAGGACGGTATACTTGACCCTGCTCTATGAAGACCTCCAGCTCGTTCCTCATGACCACTCTCGGAGCCACCGTCCTCACCTTTACCGCGCTGACCGCAGCGTCAACCGGCCAGGCCGGTGGTCAACAGCCAGCGTCAGGAAGTCCGGCCGAGGATCCGGCCCACGAGCTCTTCATCCAGACGTGCAACCGCTGCCACGACGCGGCCCGCATCACCGCGCTCCGCCGGACGAAGACCGAGTGGGAGGAGGTCATCAACAAGATGATCGAGCGTGGGGCGACCGGCAGCGAGGAAGACTTCATGACGGTCTTCGG
>Ga0075428_100005650_pt1 | contig 13898 bp, 10 predicted proteins | sample RhiMetdeltSRZDD2_FD_75291 | JGI IMG/M metagenome (GOLD analysis project Ga0075428, IMG submission 75291) | Populus rhizosphere microbial communities from Tennessee, USA - Rhizosphere MetaG P. deltoides SRZDD2 | ecosystem: Host-associated > Plants > Roots > Rhizosphere > Soil | place: USA...
GTCAGGTTTGTATTCATCATGCTGATGCATTCTACCAGGAACTCTTTAATATCTTCTTTGGCTTCGTCAGATTTTTCAAGCAGGTCCTGCAGCTCCTGTGCAAACTGTTCGTTGATCGCATTCAGTTTTTCATATTGAATAAAATACTGCTGGATCTTAAATACAAACTCATTAAGATCTTGCTGAGTGATTGTTTTTTCCATTATCACAAGATTGCCGACCAGTGAGAGGACTGTACTGAAAATACCCAATGCCGGCAGATATTTTTTTACCGAACCAATCCCATTCTCTTCGGGATTGCTTAAAAAGTTTTCAATTACTTCTTTGAATTTTTTACTGTCTGTTCTCTTTGCCTTGGCTAATAGAGGTTTTAATGCATTTAGAATTTCATTCTTAAGACTAAACCCGAGCTCATTATTGGCAGGATTATTCAATGAAGTGATCTTATTCCGGTAATTATCTTTTTTCAGTAAGCCGTTGAGTGAATTAATGGAGTTGTTTGCGCTTTCAATAAAGTAGGCGATGGAAAGAACATTTTGTTTATACCCGCTTTTAATAACGGGTGGCTGTGCATGGAGTGATAAGCTCCCAAGCAGGATCGCAGCGGCTATATGGTGGCGGTATGATAGCATAACCGGACATTTCCTAGTTGATGCAGGAATGCTTCGATTACATAGAGTGTCCAATATAGAAGTTAAGAAAGTAGAGTTATGCCAAGAGTATGTTAAGCTGAATGGGCAGCGCGTTTTATAACGTTTCCACTACGTTTTAAATTGTTTACGAATATTTCCGTAATATCAAAAAGATAAAATAAAATAGAATGATCTTAAATTTGATGGTCCGGGACGTTAGCTCAGTTGGTTCAGAGCGCTGCTTTGACAGAGCAGAGGTCACTGGTTCGAGCCCAGTACGTCCCACATCGGCCAACTCAGCTTTAGCAAAGTTGGCTTTTCTATTTACAGATGATGATCAGATTTTCCACTCCACAATCTCATTCACCCATTCTTTCCTGAATGGAGTTGTTATCTTAATGTAGTTGTCTGTATAGCCTTCCATCATACCCTTGTTCTCATGACCTTCAAACAAAACTTTTCTTATTTGTCCCTGATGTTTCCCGCTGAAGTATTGCATTTTCATATAGGAAAGATTCCGGAGTGATTTATTTCTTTCATGGCGAACATTCATCGGCACAACCGGCTTTATACTTAACGCATGTGTATTGTCTCTTTCAGAATAAGTAAATACATGCAGGTAAGAAATATCGAGTGAGTGGAGGAAATCAAATGTTTCTTTAAAGTCCTCATCCGTTTCACCCGGAAAACCAACGATCACATCTACCCCGATGCAGCAATGAGGCATCAATGTTTTGATTAGCGCAACTCTTTCAGCATAGAGTTCTCTTTTATATCTTCTGCGCATCAACCCAAGTATCTTATTACTTCCGCTTTGTAACGGAATATGAAAATGCGGCATGAATTTGTCGCTGTTGGCAACAAATCCGATGATCTCATTGGTAAGCAAATTCGGTTCGATAGAGGAGATACGATAGCGTTGAATGCCATTTACTTTTTCCAATTCATTTATCAGGGAGTAAAAATTCTCTTTTTCTTCTTTGGGGTCTTTTCCCAAACCTCCCTTTTGGGCGGTGGGGGGGCGGAAGTCTCCAAGATTAACTCCCGTTAAAACGATCTCCTTTACACCATGTGATGCAAGGTGTTCAACATTCTTTAACACGTTTTCAATTGAATCGCTCCGGCTTTTGCCACGGGCCTGGGGTATGGTACAAAAAGAACAATTGTAATCACAACCATCCTGCACTTTTAAAAATGTCCTTGTACGATCATTTATGGAGAAAGACGAATTGAATCCGGTCACTTCTTCAATATCGCAGCTGCAGATCTTTGCAGAATCGCCTTTTGATAGCTCACGCAGATGTTGGGCCAGGTTGAATTTTTCAGCGGCTCCTAATACAAGATTTACTCCGGGAATTTCAGCTATTTGTTTCGGCTTTAGCTGGGCATAGCAACCGGTGACCACTACTAAACTTTCGGGTGCTTTTCGTTGTATCCTCCTCACGATCTGCCGGCATTCTTTGTCTGCATTATCGGTTACAGAACAAGTATTGATAACATACACATCTGCCTGGTCGTCAAACTCTTTTTTCTCAAATCCTTCCTTCTCAAGCATTCTTGAAAGGGTAGATGTTTCGGAGAAATTGAGCTTACAACCCAATGTATGAAATGCGACTGTTCTAGCTTCTGCCATGGGGCGCAAAGATAGTGAGAAGTCAGTAGTCGGGAGTTCAGAGTTGTGAGTTTGTAGTGAGGGTCTTCAATCATATAAACTGTGTCCAAAAATTTTTCGAAATAATTTTTTTGGCCCAACTGAATTGCTATTATTTAGCTTTTGTTGCCTTCGAATCTTCCAGTGGAAGATTCGCACACTTGTGCTCCAACAATTCTATTCAACTTAATGTCCACCCCCTTTCGATTATTTCTTTAATTGAACATCCGGCCCCCGCCAGCGGCGGATAATAGACATTTCTTTTATTGTACAGCTTGGAATGTCTATTAATTCTGATCGGATAAGAGCCGGCTCATTATCCCTCCCGATAGTTATCGGGACGGGGGAAGTACTTCAGTTATAAATAAAATAACAATTGAGGGTGGATTGGAAGATTCAACCCATGCCACAGTTCTAAACCGTGGCATGGGTTTGAAGAGTAGAATAGAATTAATGGAGCACAAGTGTGCGACGCAAGGGACGACGATAGTAGTTCCTAAGCTGACTACACTCACCTTCGCCGCATATCTCAAAAGAACACCTTTATATCAACAGCTTCGGTGAGCAGGTAAAATAAATTATACTTGCAGAATGAATGCTCAACTAAGAAAAGCAATCCCGTTAATATTAGTTGCCATACTTGCTGTATTGTTATTTGTAATCAGGCGCTGTAAAAATGAGCAAACTGCCCAGCCAAAAACAAATGTTTCCAACACTAAAAGAAGCACTGATGCTGTTGATCGCAACAAAGGGTTTGATCGCCGCATCTCCTATCTTGAATACAGTAATCATGCAAAGTGCAGAATGCAATGCAGAAGAATTTCACAAGCTGAAATAGAAGAGATCATGCAGAATGGGAAAATAAATTATAATAAAAGCGATATTCACAATGCAAGATGTCCGCGGTATGCAGTGGAAGGCGTTACTGCCGATAACCAGGAAGTAAGAATTGTTTTTGCGCAGTGCGATAAAAAAACAACTGTGGTTACCGTGATCGATCTTGATCGGGAGTGGAGTTGCAGTTGCCCGGGTGATGATAAAAAGTACGATAATAGGAATTGATGGATGACGGCTATCCTCTCAATAATTAAAAATGAAACCAAGAAATGTAATTATATCTCTCTTATTTGTAATTGCATTGCTGGCATACTTATTTATTAAAGTAAGGTTTTGGGAACCGCGAAAGAAATTATCCTTCAATCGTAATCCTTCACGCATTGAATATTCGCAGTTTGCATTGTGCCGCATGGATTGCCACAGTATCAACGCCAATATTATTGTTGGGGTTTTCAGGAATGGACAAATTAATAAAGCTAAATCAGACTTGCATAAGCGACCTTGCCCTATTTTTACAATACACGGTATGACAAAACAGGGAAAATCTGTTTGGGTTGTTCTGCAGCAATGCGGAACGGTCGCCATGATAATAGATTGTTATTATTCTAACGATGCAATTCCGTGCAATTGTGTTGATGCAGGCGCCCCACCGGTCTCTTTGTATAAAATAAAAATTGATGCACTACCTGCTTAAGCCGCTGCAATGGCTCTATTGTATTTATGCGTTGGTACTTTTTGTAGGCATCATGCTTGTGTTTTTTCCATTTATGCTTATCGCTTCTTTATTTGGTCGCATCACCGGTGGTAATATGATCTACCGGCTCTGTATGTTGTGGGGTGACATCTGGTTCGCTCTTATTTTCATCTTTCATCGTAACATTTACGAGCAACCATTAGATAAGGACAAACAATACATTTTTGTTGGCAATCATATTTCCTATCTGGATGCGCCCATGATCGTAAAAACTCTTCGAAGGCCGATCAGGGCATTGGGAAAAACTGAGATGGGGAAGGTCCCGATCTTTGGTTTTATTTATAAGTATGCAGTAGTACGGGTTGACAGAAGCGATGCCGAGCACCGGGCAAAAAGTGTGAGGAATATGATGTCAATATTAAAAAAAGGAATATCAATTATCGTTTTTCCTGAAGGTACATTTAACTTGACGCCAAATCCCTTGAAAGAGTTTTATGATGGTGCCTTTCGTGTGGCGATCGATACACAAATGCCCATCAAGCCAATACTATTTGTTGATGCTTATACCAGGATGAACTATAAAAGCATTTTTTCTTTAAACCCTGGTAAAAATCGTGCAATCTTCTTAGCAGAAGTTCCGGTAAAAGGGTTGACACAAAAGGATATCGCAATTTTAAAACAAACAGTCTATAACCTGATGGATAGAAAACTTCGTGAGTATAAAGCATCGTGGATAAAAACAGCGTCAATTGTCAATGGTCAATCGTGAATTGTTTATGACTAAATTGCAATCTTTCATTCACCATTGACCATTCACCAATCTCGATATGTACGCTGAAATCATAATCCCTCTTGCGCTTCCCAAAAACTATACATGGTCTGTCCCGGATCATTTACAGGATCAGCTGCATGTCGGTTGCCGTGTTGAAGTAAATCTTGGCAAGAATAAAAAGTATGCAGGCATTGTAAAAAGGTTACATAATGAGAAACCCGCGTTTTTTGAAGCAAAAGAGATTCTGAATGTATTAGACGCAGAGCCGGTTGTGTTTGAAGAACAATTAAAGCTTTGGGAGTGGATCGCATCTTATTATATGTGTAGTGAAGGGGAAGTAATGGCTGCTGCATTGCCTGCACATTTTAAACTTAGCAGTGAAACTATTTTAGTATTCAATGATGAATATGGCGAAGATTTTTCTGCGCTTGATCATGATGAATACCTGGTGGCGGAGGCTTTGTTATTAAAAAAAGAATTGAAGCTTACAGAGGTCCAGCAAATATTGGATTCATCACATGTTTATCCTGTTATCAACCGGCTGATTCAGAAGAAAGTTTGTTTTGTATGGGAAGCCTTGAAGCAAACCTATTCTCCAAAAAAAGAAACTTTTGTTTTACTCAATCGTGAATATGATAACGAGGACAAACTTTCTGATCTTCTCAACAATTGGAGAAGAGCACCTAAGCAAATGGAGCTTTTACTCAGTTATCTTCATTTGATAAAAACAGAAGGCGAAGTAACGAAAACAAATCTCTTAAAAAAATCAAATGCTTCGGAGGCACAATTGAAAGGTTTAGTTGATAAAGAAATTCTCAGGTTAGAAAAAAGAGTGATCGATCGTCTTCAATATTTGCCTAAAGACATAAAGATCGATTTTGAATTGACTTCATTACAACAGGAAATATTCGAAAAAATACAGGAGTCTTTTAAAGAAAAAGCAGTTTGTCTTTTACATGGGGTAACCAGCAGTGGTAAAACCCTTATTTATATAAAGTTTATTGAACAATTGATAAGACAAGGCAAACAGGTATTATATATGTTACCGGAAATTGCGCTTACCTCGCAGATCATCCGCCGATTGCAAAAACATTTTGGAGGTCATATTGGAATCTATCATTCCAAGTTTTCGCAGAACGAAAGAGTGGAGATCTGGAGCAAGGTAAAGAATGGGGAAATGAAAATTGTGTTAGGTGCCAGGTCATCTGTTTTTCTTCCCTTTCAAAATCTTGGTTTGATCATTTGTGACGAAGAACATGATACATCTTACAAACAACATGATCCTGCACCCAGATATAATGGACGGGACGCTGCTATATATTTTGCTTCTTTGTTTGGCGCAAAGACATTATTGGGAAGTGCGACACCGTCATTGGAAAGTTATCACAATGCGATGACCGGTAAGTATGGTTTTGCAGAATTATTGCAACGATATGGCGATGTTCACTTGCCGCCAATTGAGATCATCGACACAAAAAAAGTAGTGCACAAAGAAAAAGGGAAGGTCATGCTTTCTCCGCCTTTAATTGATGCCGTGAATGAAGTGCTGGCAAGGCAAAAACAAATAATTCTATTTCAAAACCGCCGTGGCTATACTCCTTACCAGGTTTGCAACGTCTGTGGCTGGATTCCACAGTGCAAATACTGTGATGTATCACTAACTTATCATAAAATGACGAACAAGTTGGTTTGCCACTATTGTGGCACAACTTATCCGCCGCTGCATACCTGTGCTGCCTGCGGCAATCACAATTTTGTACAAAGGAATTTTGGCACTGAAAAAATTGAAGAATTGTTATTCGAGCAATTTCCTAATGCAAAGATCGCACGGATGGACATCGATACCGTTCGGGGTAAAAATGCCCATGATGTATTGATACAACAATTTGAGCAAAGACGTATTGATATTTTGGTGGGTACACAAATGGTTGTAAAAGGTTTGGATTTTGACAATGTTGATCTTGTTGGAATTCTTGATGCTGATGGGTTACTCAGCTTTGCTGATTTCAGAGTAAATGAGAGAGCTTTTCAATTAATGGAGCAGGTAAGTGGAAGGGCAGGGAGAAAACCCTCCTACGTGGAAACTCCGGAGGGCAGGGCAGCGACTGGTAAAGTCGTAATCCAAACTATTCAACCCACACACCCTGTATTGCAGTTAGTGAAAGAGCATGATTATAAAAAATTATACATGGAGGAAATTGAAAAGAGAAAGCAATTCTTTTATCCGCCTTTTTCAAGATTGATCCATGTTACATTCAAGCATAAGATGAAAGATGTGGTGGAAAGAGCTGCCCATTCATTTGCCGATGGATTAAAAATGAAATATGATCAATACTTAGTTGGTCCTGCTGAACCTGTGATCAATCGAATTCGCAATCAGCACTTAATGGAGCTATTGGTGAAACTCCCCCGTGATGCCAAGTTCATTGCTCAATGTAAAAAAGATATGTTGGAGCAGGTGGCTCTTCTTCACCAGCACAAGAGCTTTAAGAGTGTGACCGTGGTGAATAATGTGGATGTGGTGTAACGAAAAAGCGATATTGCCGGGCCTTGCTTTCTTTACAGTTTTTGATTTAGCTTTATCCCCTAACCATAAGACATTGAGCAAAAAGAAAATTAAAAGTCAAAAGGTTTCTCCCAAACCTCCGTTACGTATTACTGTGCCTGCATCAGGCGATAAATTAAAAAAACAACTTTGTTTCTTCATTGCTATATTTTCATTTATACTTTATGCTCAAAGTATATCCTTTGATTATGCATACGATGACATTAGTGTAATCCAGGGCAATTTTCTGATAAAGGATGGCGTTAAATCTATTCCCGACTTAATGACTTCTGACTATTGGTATGGATTTACAGGTAATAAAGAGGGAGCAATTTATCGTCCCGCCTCGCTGATTATGTTTGCTATCGAGTCGTCTCTATTTCCCGGGAACCCATTGCCCGGCCATCTTATAAATGTATTGTTGTATGCATTTACCTGTGTGTTATTATTTGTGTTATTATGCCATTTGTTTCAAAACAACCTGCTGATCCCGTTTGTTTGTACGCTGTTTTATGCTGCACACCCCATACATACCGAAGTAGTGAATAATATAAAAAGCCGGGATGAGATTCTGTGTTTCCTGTTTTCTATTCTTGCTCTGCTCTTTTATCTGCGATATTACACAACAAAAAATATTTCCTCCATGCTTTTAGGAGCATTGTTTTTTTTCCTGGCAATGCTTTCAAAGGAAACTGCGATTTCATTTCTTGTCATTATTCCCTTAACATTATTTGTATTTAGAGAAACAAATATCCGGCGGCTTATTTATTCAGGGCTTGGGCTGGCTATAATTGCCTTAGTTTATTTGAGTCTAAGACAGATGATCAGTAATGACAGGCCACTGACAGATGGTATAGGACTAATGGACAATTTCCTTATTAATGCCAAAAGCTATACTCAGGTACTGGCGTCGACAATTTATATCCTGCTGAAATATGTTTTGCTTTTAATTTTTCCGCATCCTTTATCAAGTGATTATTCATATTCACAGATCGAACTAAAAACTTTTAGTGACCCTATGGTTATTCTTTCGCTTTTGTTTTTTGCAGTGATCACTATTTTTTCTATAATAATGCTCAGGAAGAAAAACATATATGCCTACTGCATTTTATTTTTCCTGGTTACTATTTTCCCTGTTTCAAATATCCCATTTCTTTTCGGGGCATCAATGGCAGAAAGGTTTTTGTATATGCCTTCATTTGGCTTTTGTTTACTGGTTACTATTTTGATTTTGAAAATAACAAAGAGTACAAAAACTGAAACGATCAATTCATTTAGTGGCTTCTTTAAAAAGAACCAGGCCGTACTGCTTATCATTTCATTGGTTGTAGTGATCTATTCAATAAAAACATTTTTTAGAAGCAGGGATTGGAGAGATAATGTAGCATTATTCGGTGCAGCAGCAAAAGCGTCACCTAATAGTGCCCGTGCACATTATGGTTATGGGTCGGCATTATTTGCCAGTGCACTTGAAAATAAAGGCGAAGCAGCTGAAATAGCAGAGAAATATGAGCAATCAAAGAAAGAGTATGAAAAGTCGCTATCCATTTATCCTGAATATTCGAATGCCTTTCTTGGTTTAGGATTTTTTTATAAGAATAAAGCTGATTATAAAAATGCAACTTCCTTTTTTGAAAAAGCAAGAGCTACCACACAACAGCCGAAGCCGATCCTGTATAAAGAACTGGGGTATGCTTATTTGAAAAATGGGCAATTTGAAAAATCTATCGCTGCATTAGATTCATTCCTGATGCTTGATAGGGAAAATGCAAGTGTTTTAAATTTTAAAGGTTCGGCCTTATTCGGTTTGCAGAAATACAATGAAGCATTACCAGTTTTTATGATGGCATCGCAGATAGATCCGGGTAATATTGACATATTGAAAAACATTGGCAGGTGTCATTTCTATTTAAAAGAGTATGATAAAGCAGCTGCGTATTTTAAAAAATGCCTTGACATGCAGCCGGATAATAGCGAGAATTACCAGTTTTTAGGACTGACTTACCGGATGATGGGTGACATGGAAAAAGCAAATTCATACTTAAGTCAATATGAAAAAATGAAAGCGGCTCAGAAATAATATTAGTCCTCCGCTAACTTTTTAAATCCCGCCAGCGATCCTTTCGCAACGGGGGAGGAGATTGGGGCTTTTTAAAGTGTGACGGTAGCGAATAATGTGGATGTGGTGTAACCGGTCTTCCTGCGGTTTATTCTCTTCGGATCGGTATTTTAATATAACTATTATTATACCATTTTATCCGCAGAGGTTCTTTCGCATCCAGAATGGTTTCATCACTTACATCTTTGCCGGTGCCATAATTAATCTGGGCATCAGAATTTTTATTGATATTTAAAACGACCAGTAACCGGCTTCCCTTGCTAAGTTGCCTGCTTACCATGCGTGTTCTGTCAAAAGGAATCGTTTCAACATTGCCAGGCGTTAACAATTTTCTATTGTTCATGTCTTTTGCGTAACTGGCTCGACCCAAAAAGTATGACAAATGAAAATATTTTCCATCCGGCATTACTTCATATAACACAACAGCTATGTCCATATCCTTTTTGTTAATGCTTGCTTTGAGTTCTCCGGTGAACATGCCATCAATAGAAAATGGTTCGTTGATCGGTTCGCTGATAAAAAACAATCCGCTGGTATCAATAAGTTCCGGCTTGATGATGGGATAAGGATAGTATTCGGTATTGTTTGCGGTTTTTCTATCTGCAAGGTCTACTTCCTGCTCAATAAAACATTGCTTAACTGGTTTTTTTGAAGAAAGATTATACTTATTACCTGACTTTGTTTCTGCAAGATAAAAGGTGATCGTTTCATTGGCCATTTTCTCTAATGAAGGCGCATGTCTCCAAAGGTTGGCACCCATTACTTCATAATTGACTTTATCTTTTATTAGTGCTGGTTTTTTCCCATCTTTCAATATATGATCTAACCATTGATAGGTTATTTCCCTTGTGTTGATCAGGGCTATGGGGTCAACAGTGTAATCACGCAAAACCGGAGTGCCGCCACGCTGCGCTCCAAAATGATCATAAGGACCAATGATCAAATAATGGTTGGCGGTCTTGTTGTATTTGTAATGTTCCCTGAGATAATGCAATGCAGATCCCTGGCCATCGTCATAATATCCTGTGATCGTTAAGACCGGGATGTTTATTTTAGTGTATTCATCTTTATAAGGTACCATATTCTGCCAATACTTGTCGTACCCGGGATGTTGCAACCAACGTTGCAGCCATTTATTTGGCATGCCATCTATACTGTCTATTTTTCGATAAGCTACACCGCTTGCATACCATTTTTCCTGCATCGCATTCCACCGCTGTCGTTGATTGTAGGTTTCAAAATCGAGATATTTATTATTCGTAACAAAAAACGCCCAGCCGTAATTGGCATTTAAGAACACGTTATTTTCCATGGGCAAACCCAGGCCGGGTATTGCCGCCACGTAAGGCACAATCGTTTTAAGCGCTGGATGTATATTTTTTGTTGCGGCCCACTGCGTGTAACCCGAATAACTTCCACCATACATACCAACTTTACCATTGCACCATGATTGCTTGCTTATCCAATCAATGATGGCATTCACATCTTTTGTTTCATGCTCGTAAGGTTCTATTGCATCGGGACTAAGACGTTTGCCACGGGTGTCCGCAACCACTCCCACATATCCATAGGCTGCTGATTGCTTGGCTTCATAGAAATTTTGATCGAGGTTAGCATATATTGTAACAAACAAGGCAGCTGGCTGTCGCGTTGTGATACCTTTTCTCCTAACTACCACGGCTGAAAGAGTTGCTCCTTCTTTGGTTTTTATTAGTACACTGTCTTCAATAATATAACGCCTGTCATCATCTTCTTTTAACAACAGTTTGGCAAGCGGTTCGATATTTTTATATGCCTGGAAAACATAGTAGTTCCTACTCAGATCAATTGCATCCTGAATGTTCAGACTGTCTTTTTCTTTAACATTCAATAATGATCGTTGAAGTCTTGATTGCAATTCTTCAACCCCGTTCAGGGTCAGGAACGCCGTATAGATATACGAGGCGCTTTTATCATCCAGCTGGTTAAACAATGCATTAAATAAAGGAGTAAAAGTTTCCTTAAAGGATAAACCTGTTGCAGCTTGTTTTGATTTTGCTTTAGAATATAGTTTATGCTGGATGTATAATAGGTCTGCATATGGATCACCTTCTTTAGAAATACTGCGTAGAGCCTCTATTGTGGCTTCGGCCTCTGCATATTTCCCGGCGATTATTTGCAGCCTGAATAAATTATTCAGGTAATTCCTGCGACTATCGTCTTTATAATTTGCGATCAAATGTTCAGCCAGTACAGGCATAGCCCTTGACAATGCGACACTGTCGGTAATAGCTGCTTTGGGAAAGTAAAACTGTTGAGCTGTTGTACAAACATAAATACCGATGCAGAAAAACAGAAAGCTGACTATTTTTTTCATATGTTGTGTTTATCAATTTGTATTTGCGCTAGATACCATTCAGGTTTTTGAATTTCACAGATTGGCGGCTTGATACATCCAGCAGCTCACCTGTATTCAGACTTATTTTAAGCCTGCCTTTTGACATTGAATGGATCTCCCGGATATAATGAGTGTTTATGATCTGGGTTCTGCTGATCCTGAAAAAAAGAATGGGATCCAATATTTCTTCCCATTGCCTGAGTGAGCGTTTCAGCAATGCCTTTTTATTTTCAAAATACAAACGGGAATAATTGTCCACCGACTCGATCAAATAAATTTTGTTCAATTGAATAAAATGATATTTCTCTCCATCCTTAATAAAGATCTGCCGGTCCGACATCTTAGATTTATTCAGTGCATGTTTTTGATGTATACTGGCGCGGATCTTTTCAATCGCTTTTGCAAAACGTTCTTCACGGATTGGTTTCATCAGGTAATCCAGGGCATTTATTTCAAAAGCCTGCACAGCATATTGATTAAAAGCTGTAGTGAAGATCACAGCCGGTACTTCATCCAAAGACTCCAATAAATCAAACCCAGATTTTTCAGGCATTTGAATGTCCAAAAAAATCAGATCCGGATTTTTGGTTTCGATTTGTTCCCTGGCCTCATCAGCATTTCTTGCTTCCCCGATAATTTCAAAATCTGCATAATTTTTTAATGCTCTTTTCAACTCTTCCCGCGATGAGCGTTCATCATCAATAACTATTACCTGGACCTTGTTCATACAACTGGAATTAAAATAGTTGCTAAAACGGATTCACCCCGAAACTCAGTAATATCAAATGTTGCTTTCCCGTTGAACTGCAATTTTAGCCGCTCTTTCAAATTTTTTAGTCCCAGTCCTAACGGCTTTTTTTCTCCATTTAATTTCCCTGAATTTTGAACACTGATCTTTAAGGCGTCGTCATTCTTTTCTACTTTTACTTCTATAAGGCCTCCTTCTTTTCTTTTATCTATTCCGTGTTTGATTGCGTTTTCAACCAGCGCCTGGATGCTTAAAGGGGGGATCAATATTTTTGTCAGCTGTTCATCCGCTATAATATTTACCTGTAAACGTTCTTCAAACCTTAGTTTTTCCAATTCGAGATAATCCTTTACAAAGTTTATTTCCTCTTGAAGCGGGATCAACTTATCCTCTTTGCCATAAAGAGAATTCCGAAGAAGGTCGGATAACAGATCAATTGCTCTTCTTGCAGAAGCGGGATTTTCGGCCACTAAAAATTTAATATTGTTTAACGAATTGAAAAAGAAATGAGGATTGAGTTGAGCAGAGAGATTACTTATTTGAGCGTCTTTTGTAATGATAGATAACCGCGCATTTTCTTTTACGGCATTTATCTCCCGTTGCGCATAGTGATAAAGATGATAGGCTAATACCCAGATGGACATAAGCCTTACTCCTGTAATAAAAAGCGTTAACCTTAAAGATTCAAAAAACATCCAAAAAGATTCATGGAAATCCGGGATAAAACAAATGCGTACTATATAAAGTTTAATGGCGATGAGTGCCATGAAAAGCAGTCCCAATATAAAAATGGCGGGAGCAATTCTCAGCGCCAGGGCCTTCAGGTTTAATCGTTGCCAATTCCTTTTAAGTGAAAAATTGCGGTAGGAATGAGTGATCAAAATACAAACAACCAAATCGCCGATAAAATCAAAGATTAATTGCGGGTAGGTGAAACCATTGCCGGCTATACCTGTATAGCTCCAATATAAACTTGCGACAATCCAACCGGTCAGCTGGCATTTCCAATAGAGTGATAGGGGCATATTGATTTTCATTTTTTCAACTTTAGTCCTTTAAAAGTAAAATAATTACATTCTTTTCTTGCTAAAAAAGGAAAGTACAGGAGCGAAGAATACCGGTGGATGAGCGTAGGGCAAATGTCTAAGATCTTTCAAATGGCCATTGCTGTTGTCACCATTCCAACAGATGTAGGTATGGTTTGGCCAAAAGATATAATATCACCAACAACAGGGTAGGCACATGTATCCAAATTCCTTTTACTTTCTTAACTTCCAAAGAAATTGATGCTGCAAGAAGGAGAAAGGGAATTAGGGGAAATGCAGAAGATATTAAAACGGTGAGTAAGTCATACGAATATTGCCCACGCAGGATAATAAGCTGCCGGATCAATTGGTAAAGAAAAAGGGAGACGAATGCTACGACCGTTGACGCAATTGTCAAATTGAGAACTGAGGTTTGTTTGCGGACTTTTAGTAAATTTTTTTGTAAAAAGATAAAAATGATAATAAAGGAAATAAAGA
>Ga0075428_100005651_pt1 | contig 13898 bp, 14 predicted proteins | sample RhiMetdeltSRZDD2_FD_75291 | JGI IMG/M metagenome (GOLD analysis project Ga0075428, IMG submission 75291) | Populus rhizosphere microbial communities from Tennessee, USA - Rhizosphere MetaG P. deltoides SRZDD2 | ecosystem: Host-associated > Plants > Roots > Rhizosphere > Soil | place: USA...
CGAAGCCGTAATAGTTTCGCGCAAACACCATCCAGCGATATCGCGGCGTGTCGATAGCAGTGCCCCAACCGGGCTTTGGCCACTGGGCATTAAAAAAGCTCACCAGAGCCCACACCGCAATCGCAGCCACCACAGCCGCTTGCAAGACAGCAGATGGGTGGCGGAAGAAAGGCTTGCCGTTCCGGTGGCGCGCCGTGAACTCTCGCAACCAGCAAGTTGAAATGAGCGCCGCAGCCGGAAGCACGGGCACCGTGTAGCGTACGTCCTTGTTGGCGACGAGCGCGAAGCAAGCGATTCCGCTCAGTATCCAAAGATAAAGAAGGATGCTCTCTCTGCGGCAACGTACCAGCGAATAGACCAATCCAACGACGAAGATTACCGCCAACGGTAACTGCATCTGCATGCTTAACAGGGCGTGGATATAAAAGAAGTTCGAGTCGAATGTGAACAGCGGCGCTTCGTTTTCGTTTACTGCTGCCTGCCGATTCTCGCGATAGATCGCGATGACATCTTGTAAATGGGGCCCGTACCAGACCGACGCCACCAGAAGCAAAACAACAACCGTGAGCGCCAGATTGAATATTGCTCGCCGATCACGTGACCACAAGACGCGAACAACCACGTATAAGGCGGGGAGCACGAAGAAGAACGCAAAAGTCTGCTTTACCAGCAATCCGATTCCAGCCGATACCGCAAACGCAAGCGCGGATCGGCGCGCGCGGAAGTCATCTGCGCGAATCAGCAAAGCGAAGCTCACAGTAACGGATGCAATTAGCGGAAAGTCCAGAAACGCGTCGTGTATTAACCACGCGCTGAAGTGATAGCAGGCTGCCAGGAGCGCTGGCAGCACGCTCAAAGCAACGACGGGCCGAACGGGAGTATTAATGTTCTCGAGCTTGACCGTATTTCTTGCGTAAAGAAATCGCGACATCCAGGCAACCGCCCACAGCAGAGCCGCCAACGACAAGAGATTTACGATTACTCCGGCCAATCTTGAGGCTCCGCCCACCAGGAACACGCCAGCTGTTATCAGGTGAACGAACGGCGCGTAGTAGTGTCGAGTGCTGAAGAGCTCCCTTGCGAACCCCGAGAAGTCAGCGTGCGCCAGAAGCCGATAATAATCGTATGCATACCGTAAGTGATCGGCGGGGTCCCACGGCGCCGGCGTGCGATCGCGAAGCGTCCATAGGATCGTAGATGCTGAAAGGATAATGAAGATGGACGCGAGTAGAATCTTGACGAGGTGAGGTCTCAGTTTGATCGTTAGCACGTCAGCGGATGATTATCGTGAAACCGCTCGACGGGTCAAGCACCGGGCGATTCAATTCGTATTTCTTATCGCCTGATCCAGCGACTCCGCGGTTATGTCCGAATGGGAGGCGTTCCAGAGTTCGCGTCCATTCCGCACTAGAATTGCTTGAGGCGATTCATGCTCGAGCCGAAGCCTGGACGCGGCTTCGTCCGAAACTGAGCGCGCGGTCTGGACGGTGATCAGCTTGTAGCTTATTCGCGGGTCGGCGTTGTCGAGATACGTCTGCAGCTCTCGGAACGCGCGCGTGCTGATCGGGCAGGTCAGACTGTGTTTGAACAGGAGCACCGGCCGTTCGCGAGATTCCTCGAGCGCGTGGTCAAGCTGCTTTATGTTCTCTAGCTCTTCCAAACCATCCAAGCTGGACCCTCCACCCTTGATAAGATTTCAGGACTCATTGTCACAGCCCAGGGCACAGCTTCGCAAGCAATCAACTAATCCTCCTCGGTCCAGTGGCGCAGTGGCAGCGAGAGGACCGGGTAGCGGTGACGCAGCGCTTCGACGGTTTTCGCATATTCGGCTTTTGGTATTTTCCCGGCGAGCATCTGCCGCTTTAGCTTGCGAATTTCGAAGAGGTGCAGATCGCTTACGAGCTGATAAGCCAGTTCCGGAGGCGTGTCGTCGCGAGGATTGATGCCGTGCCGCGCCAACTCGTTCAACACGGTATCTCTGTACTTGAACTTCATCCCAGGCACATTCTGTGAAGCATCAGCCGATCGGGGTGACTTGAAGGCGTCTGAGTCCGTCCGCGATCGCCCGATCGATTTGCTCAGCGCCGTTTGAAAAATCCCTTGCTCTCAAGGTCACGGAAACCTTGCGTGTTCCTCTGACGATCGTAACGAACAATCTGTCGCTTGCGTCGTCGTAGAACGTACCGGTCATCACTTTTGGATCGACACGCTTTATAGCCGCTTCGACTCTTGCTTTCATCTGCCGAACATCGCTCATCTGGCCTCCTGGTGTCTAACGTGAAAGCATTCTAGCACGTTCGCCTTTAACGAGTGGTCTCTGATGCGGCGAGACCGGTAAAACAGTGCTTGACTAATAAGGCAAAAACGATAGAATCGAAACGCCTTCCTAAAAATAAACAGCATTGCCTGAGAACGGGGTCGCGACAATCCCAGCGCGATAGGTATATTCAGTGTCGTCAAACCAGGAGAGCGATCTTCGTGATTGGATCGCGCTTAGCTTTGTAATCGGTGTAGGTTCACGGACCGCGGCCTTGTTGATAGATCAATTCGGCTCGCCACGAGCGGTGTTCGAATCGAGCAATCAGGCTCTCGAGTTGGCGGGACTGCGGCGCGAAACGATCGACGTAATCAAAAGCTCGGGGCCACGGGAAAAGGCTGTCAAAGAGATTGATGAACTTGTCCGGCTCGGCGGAGAAGCTCTCATCTTGTCTGACCCGCGGTACCCTTCGCTTTTGCGCGAAACATACGATCCGCCAATTGTAATTTACTGTCTCGGCGATATCGCAGCGGCGCTCGCTCAACCCGCGATCGCAATTGTCGGATCTCGGCGATGTTCAACGTACGGTCGCAACGTCGCCGAGAAGCTGGCGCGCGAGCTGGCAGAACGCGGTGTAACGGTCGTGTCGGGGCTTGCTCGCGGCATCGACTCGGCGGCGCATCGTGGGGCGCTCGATGGCCGGGGACTGACTGTAGGCGTGATGGGCACTGGCCTCGAGGCCGTGTATCCAAAAGAGAACCGTAGACTTGCTGATCGTATTGCCCAATCTGGCGCGCTTGTGACCGAGTTCCCGATCGCGACACCTCCGGCTTCGCAGAACTTTCCATTTCGCAATCGAGTCATCAGCGGGCTCGCGCTTGCGGTGATGGTTGTCGAGGGGGCCGAACGAAGCGGTTCGCTGATCACCGCGCGCCTCGCGTACGAGCAGGGTCGCGATGTGTTTGCGGTGCCCGGGAATATCACTTCCGGCAGAAGTTTTGGGCCCAACTATCTCATTAAGGACGGAGCCAAGCTTGTTCAAACGTGGCGCGACGTGATTGAGGAGCTGCCGGCAGATATGAAGGCCGCGATTCTTTCGGCCGAGCGCGGAGAACAACCAGCAAAACAGGCAACATTGGACACCGTCGAGTTATCCGACCACGAACGGAAGGTGTTAAAGATGCTGAGCACTGACGATCCAGTTCACGTCGATCTGCTTATTTCCAGGGCCGGATTGAGTTCGGGCGATTTGATGGGCGCGCTCCTAAATCTCGAGATGCTGGATCGAATAAGGCAATTGCCGGGTAAGTGTTTTGTCAGGAGGCTGTAAGAAAAGAAGTGGTGGCTTTCGAAACAACGGGACGGACGGAGAAATTCACAATCGTGGTAACGGTACTCGGCAGTGCTCGAGGCGTGATATCATCCGAATCGGGGCGAATCGTGGCAGACGCTTCGCCTGTCTGTGAGTGCGAGGACAAGCACGCATGTCGGTTCAATTTCAGAAACACTCTTTTAGCGTTGACGATTACCATCGTATGGCTGAAGTTGGGCTCCTCTCGAAGGACTCTCGCGTTGAGCTGATCGAGGGAGAGATCATTGAGATGAGCCCTATTGGCAGTACGCACGGCGGAACCGTAAATCGATCAAGCGCCCTCCTCAATCGCAAGCTCGGTGATATCGCAATCGTGAGTGTGCAAAACCCGATAAGACTCGATGATTTCTCGGAGCCGCAGCCGGACATTGCATTGCTCAAACCGCGCAAGGACTTTTACTCGAAATCGCATCCTAAGCCTGAGGATGTGTTAGTGGTGGTGGAGGTAACGGACACCTCGGTAGACTACGATCGCAACGTGAAACTGCCGCTGTATGCGCGAGCGGGCATACCGGAGGTCTGGTTGATGGTGCTCGCAAGGGACGTCATAGAGGTTCACTCGCAGCCAAAAAACGGGAAGTATCAAAAGGTCCAAAGGCTCAGGCGCGGCAAGACGCTTATTTCCCCGACCCTCCCTGAATTCTCTTGCAGAGTGGAAGATCTGCTCGGTTGAACGCCACCTTCTATTGGACATCCTAATCGCTTTTATACTGGTGGTTTGAGCCTGGTGATCGAGATCGCAGAAAAAGAGCACGCTTGACAGCGCAAAAATGACAACGTAAAGTCGGCAATTTGGAGGTAGTACCAGAAAGCTGTCTGAGAGGGTCAGCTCTAAGAGTTCATCGATATTTGCGCTATGTCCAAATCATTAGTAGTAGTTGAATCCCCTTCAAAGGCCAAGACGATCAACAAGTATCTGGGCCCTGGGTACAAAGTCCTAGCCTCGGTCGGTCACATCAAAGACCTGCCAAAGAAGGGTATCGGCATCGATTTTGACAATAACTTCGAGCCCACCTACGAGGTCATCCCGGGAAAAGAAAAGGTGATCCGCGAGCTAAAGGCCGCCGCGAAGGACGCCGACACGATCTACGTTGCGACCGACCCTGATCGCGAGGGCGAAGCCATCGGCTGGCATATCAAAGAAGAACTCGAGGGCCGCGGTAAGAACCGAAAGACAGTCCGTCGAGTCATGTTCAACGAGATCACCAAGACCGCAATTCAAGAGTCTTTCAAACATCCGCTGGACATCGATGAAAACCTCGTGAACGCGCAGCAAGCACGCCGATTGCTCGATCGAATAGTCGGTTATCAGGTGAGCCCGCTGCTGTGGGACAAAGTCCGTCGAGGACTTTCGGCCGGCCGCGTTCAATCGGTGGCGCTGCGATTGGTAGTCGAACGCGAGCGTGAGATCCAGGCGTTCACCGCCACCGAGTACTGGACGATTATGGCGAACTTGTCCGCCACCCTGCCGCCGGCGTTCGACGCCCGGCTGCTGCGTGTTGACGACAAGTCGGTGAAGGCTTCGGACTTTGCCGAGGAAGCCAAAACGTCCGAGATTCACATCAAAGAAGAGAAACAGGCAAAGGATCTGGTAGCCGAGATCGAGCGGCAGCAGTTCATCGTCGCGTCGGTCGCGACCAAGGAGAAGAAACGCAATCCGGTTCCGCCGTTTATTACCTCGAAGCTGCAACAAGAGGCTTCACGCAAGCTGCGCTTTCCGGTAAAGAAGGCGATGCAGCTTGCTCAACGGCTTTACGAAGGAATCGAGATCGGCGAAGAGGGTCTGGTCGGATTGATCACCTACATGCGAACCGATTCGACGCGCGTCGCCGACTCCGCTCTCGCCGAAGTGCGCGATCTGATAACTACTCAATTCGGCCCGGAGTATCTGCCTGAGAAGGCCGTGTTCTATCGCTCGAAGAAGGATGCTCAGGATGCTCACGAGGCGATTCGCCCGACGTCGGCGTTGCGCACGCCCGATTCGCTTTCGTCTTTCCTGGCAAAGGACGAGCTCGCGCTTTACAAACTGATCTGGCAACGGTTCGTTGCGTCTCAGATGATGCCCGCGCTTTTGGATCAGACAACAATCGATATAAGTGCGGGGCCGCGTTATTTGTTCCGCGCGACCGGTTCGGTGATCAAGTTCAACGGGTTCCTCGCTGTCTATGAAGAGGGCAAGGACGAGAAGGACACAGATGACGAAGAGCAGGCGCACAAGCTTCCGCTCGTCGAGGAAGGGGAGCGACTTGCGCTCAACAGTCTGGTAGACGAGCAGCACTTCACCGAGCCTCCGCCAAGGTACACCGAAGCTACGCTGGTAAAAGCGCTTGAAGAGAAGGGAATTGGCAGGCCTTCGACTTATGCCGCGATCATGACCGTGATTCAGGATCGGGAATATGCACAGCGCAAGGAAGGCCGCTTCTACCCGACCGAGCTGGGGATTATCGTCAACGATCTTCTCGTAGAGAGCTTTGATGATCTGTTCAACGTTCAGTACACCGCCCATATGGAAGAGGAGCTGGACGAGATCGAGGAAGGGAAGATGGGGTGGACCGAGGCGCTGGCGGAGTTTTACGAAAAGTTCACCAAAGACCTGGAGGTCGCAAAGCTTCATATGCGCGATGTGAAGCGGCAGGAGATCATCACCGACGAGAAATGTGAAAACTGCGGCTCGCCGATGGCGAAGAAGTTCGGCCGGTTCGGTGAGTTCCTCGCGTGCACCAACTACCCTGAATGCAAAACGACTCGCGATATACCAAAGGTACACGACGAGGCCGGCGAAGAGGCCCACGCAGAAGCCGCAGAGGAGATCTGTGATAACTGCGGGCGTCCAATGGCGATGAAGCGAGGGCGGTTCGGACAGTTTCTGGCCTGTACGGGCTATCCGGATTGTAAGACGACCAGAAAGATTCAAAAAGGCGGAAAGTTTGCAGCGCCGGATGTGATGCTCGAAGAAGTTTGTCCGAAGTGCGGCAAGCAAATGGTGCTCAAACAAGGCCGGTATGGCCCCTTCACCGCTTGCTCGAACTATCCAAAGTGCAAGTACATAAAGCAGGAAACGATCGGCGTGAGCTGCCCTGAATGCGGTTCGGGTGAGCTGGTGGTGAAGAAGAGCAAGCGCGGCGCGTTTTATGGGTGCGCGAACTACCCATCCTGCAAATTTACGCTACGGGACAAACCGGTTTCGCAATCGTGCCCCGAATGCGGCGCGCGTTTTCTGGTTGAGAAGCTGAACAAGGACGGTTCACGCGAGCTTCAATGTCGAGCCGAAGGATGCAAGTACAAAGAGGCTCTTCCCGATGTCGAGCCGGACAACGAGACTTTGGTTCCCGCGTAGTCTTCTTTACGCCGTCGTGCTCTTTCATACGACCTGCCATTATCGATAATTAAGGCGCCGCAATTAGAACCGAATGTCGATCCGTTAAAGGGCTGAGGTGGACGAACGGTACATGGTGAAAAGGCGCGTCACTATCATCTTTTTGACGGCGATGACCGCCGTCGCGCTGTACTTCTCCTATCTGCTCTTCCAACCGTTTTTGAAACCGCTTCTCGCTGCCGTAGTCATCGCGGTTGTCTTTTCCCCGGTCCATTCCCATATCCAACGATGGCTTCGGAGTCCGTCGCTCGCGGCGGCCGCATCGATAGTGCTCGTGGTGCTTCTGGTGATCGCCCCGGCGGTTGCGATTATTCTGGCGATCAGGGGAGAAGTCGCGGACTTGTATGCTCTGATTGAGCAGAAGAGCACTGAGAGCGGCGGACTGAGCCCTTTTCTGACTCAACTACTTCAGCGGCCGATGCAATGGATGGGTCGCTACGTGGATGTATCACAGGTTGACTTGCGGGCTTCATTACTCGGGCGGCTGCAGGAGTTGAGCGCGGTTCTTGTTGCTGAAGGCTGGATGATCGTTGGGGGCGTGACGACGTTCGTAGTGAACTCTCTTATCACCCTATTCACATTGTTTTTTCTATTTCGCGAAGGCCGGTCGATGCGCAGGCGAGTTGCCGCCTTGTTGCCGCTAAACACCGAACAGTTTGAAAAGCTGTTTGGCGGGATTGAAAACACTATCATCGGGACGGTTTACGGTGGACTGGTGGTCGCAGCCGTTCAAGGAATGCTGGTCGGTTTGGCGCTTTGGATTCTTGGAGTGCCATCGCCGGTCTTGTGGGGCGTGGTTGCATCGTTTTTCGCGCTGTTGCCTCTGGTCGGCACTGCGGTTGTCTGGGTGCCTGCTTCGATATATCTGTTGGCCAGTGGCGGTTGGGTCAAGGCTGCGATTCTGGCCGGATGGGGAATGCTGGTCGTCGGTTCGATCGACAACGTGCTGAGGCCTTATTTGATTGGTGGTCGAGTACAGATGCACACGCTGCTGATCTTCTTTGCGGTCTTTGGCGGCGTAAATGTGTTTGGGTTTCTCGGGCTGATAATCGGTCCGGTTATTCTTGCGATCACTATGACCCTCTTAAGCTTGTTGAGGGATGAGGGTCGAGCGTGGAAAGCTTACTGGCGCGAAGATAACGCGGAGCCGGTCGCTGCCGCGGGCGAGGACGCGATCGTCAAACCTTGATCGCCCAGTGATCCCTGCCACTCACGGTCAAGGTAAATAGGTTTGCTGGCGGTAACGCTACCGCCGCGCTGATTCCGGCACGATCCGCCTAGTCGAGACGCGGCGGGCCCTGCGTTATTCGCTTCCCAAGCTTATCCAACGAAGTCATTGCGCTTTCCAACCACCATGTTGCGCCCGCTTGCTCGAAGTCGCTTACGGTCTTCGCTGCTCGCTTTCGGTTTCCGCCAGGTGTCGAGCCTCCGACGACGATATCGAACGGCTCACTCGACGAGCGGTGCTGATCGACGAATTGCCTCAGTTGTCGAGTCTCGTCGGGGGTCATCCGCTCCATTGATTTGTATTTCTGTGGAATGATCCCGTCCCATCGCAGCGCGCGTTGCATTGATTTCTCTTTTGTCCAAACACCCGGCACCCATACCGGTATTCTGGGGGTTTGCACCGGCGCGGGCAGCATTGTCATTTCCTTTACATTGTAATGCTCGCCGCTGAAGCTGAATGGCTTGCCGCTCCAGAGTCCCGCGAGTATGGCGAGTCCCTCATCCAGTCTCTGGGCTCTCACTTTGAGATCCATCGCTTCCCCGACCTTGTGAAATCCGCCGTCGCTCTCGGCTGCTCCCAGCCCCGCGCCGAAGATGAGGCGCCCATTCGAGAGTTGATCCAGGGTGACCGTTTCACGTGCCAGCTTCCAGGGACGGCGGCGCGGTACCGCGGTAATCAACGTCCCAATCCGAATGCGCTCGGTGCGCATTGCCATTGCCGCCAGAACTATCCAGGGGTCAAACCACGGAAAAGGCGGGGAGTTCGGCCATCCAATATCAATTCCGTCGGCAATAAATACTGCGTCCCAGCCAGCGGCCTCGGCTTGCTGGGTAAGCTCGCTGATTGTGTGTGGATCGCCGCCTTCGATGACAAATCCGTATTGCATTTTACCTCCCTCGTGACTTCCGCGATTGGCCGACAAACTTCAGTTTGTCGATTGTTGGTCCCTCCACAAATTTGTCGGACACCTGAGAGTATAGAATCCGCTGTGGACACCTTGTGTCATATTACTTTTCGGGGATGGAAACGATCGATTTTGCCTTGTTAGAGCGGGTAGCGTCGAGGATCAAAGATAAGCGGGCGGTCCGGCAAACCAATTCGAGGATACAGGCATCGAAAAGGCCTTTGCTTTACAACGGACGCGGGCCTGCGGTACCCTTGGGCTGAGGGTAAGCGGCCTCCATCGTTAACCTTGCAATCAGTGAGGAACACCATGCAGTCGTTCAATAGATTCAGGTTTCAGGGCCGAGGATTGGGTCTCTCACCAAACTGGCTTCAGGAATTCTTCCGCCGCTACACATTCCTATCGCTGGTCGCCCTATCGGTTGTTGCAGGGATGATGTTTGGGGCAACCGTTGCGTATCAGGCCAGCATGACCGAGCAGGCTCAGGAGGTCGCCGGACTCGCCAGCTATCGCCCGAATCTTGTGACCCGAGTCATCGCTGATGATGGTAAAACGGTGGTCGGTGAGTTCTCGCTCGAACGCAGGATTCCGGTCACCTATGATCAAATCCCCGAGACAATGAAGAACGCGATCTTTGCGATTGAAGACGATCGGTTCTTTCAGCACATCGGCGTGGACCCGATCCGAATCGTGACCGCGGCATTTAAGAACGTCATCAAGAGCCGCAAGGCAGAAGGTGCGTCGACACTCACCCAACAGCTTGCCCGCTCGCTTTATCTTACGCCCGAGAAAACCTATACACGCAAAATAAAGGAAATACTTTTCGCGCTGCAGATCGAACGTTATTACACCAAAGAGCAAATAATGGAGATGTATTGTAACTACATCTTCCTTGGCGGAGGGGCCTACGGCTTCGAAGCCGCATCTCAATACTATTTCTCGAAGTCGCTTAAAGACCTGACGCTCGAAGAAGCAGCGTTGCTGGCGGGGCTGCCAAAGGCGCCCAGCCTTTACTCACCAACGCGTGATGAAAAGGCAGCGCTTGATCGCCGCAACGTCGTGCTATATCGGATGCACGAAGAGGGCTATATCTCTGCAGACGAATACAATCGGGCGCGGCAGACCAGAATCAATTTGAACATCACGCCGCCGCAGAACGCCAACAACTCGATTTTCGGTTACTTCGTTGAGTCTGTACGGCAGGAGTCGGAGGAGACCTTTGGAACGTGGCAGACTCAGACAGGTGGAATGAACATCTATACGACGCTCGATCCGGTCGCTCAACGCGAGGCGGTGCGGGCGGTCCGCAGGGGTCTGCACGCTTATGAAGACCGTCACGGCAAGCGCTGGCGCGGCAAGCTGACGAATCTACTGGATCAAAAGCCACCGGGTGATGTTTCACATTATTCTCACCCCGATTGGATGGGGGACTATACGGTTGGTGAATACATCTACGGTCTTGTGATGAGCGTCGGAGCCGCCGGAGCCGAGGTCCGTTTCGGCGACTACAAGGCAACCCTGACAGAGGCAGCCACTAAATGGGCTGGGGCGCCTCCGTCCAAGCTTCTGCGAAAGGGCGACCTTGCGGTGTTCAAGGTAATCAAGGCCGATAATGACAAGAAGGTGCTGGATGTCGCGCTCGATCAGCTGCCGTCGGTGGACGGGGCATTGATTTGCCTTGAGTCTAAGACCGGCGACGTAAAAGCAATGGTTGGCGGCTACGATTTCGCGACGCGCAAATTCAACAACGCCACCCAGGCGGAGCGGCAGACCGGGTCGACATTCAAACCGTTTATCTATGCGGCCGCGGTTGAAAATGGTTTCACCCCGGACACAGTCGTAAGCGCCGAACCGTTTGTTGATCCGGTGACTGGCTGGGCGCCGTCGAATTACGACGGCAATTCAGGCGGGGGAATGTTGCCTCTGAGGAGCGCGTTGCAGCAGTCGCTCAACGTGGTTGCGGTGCGGATCCTTTCGATGATTGGGGTGGAAAAGGGTGCGGACATCGTCAAGCGATTTGGTTTGCCGAACCCGATGAAACGAGTGCTGCCGTCGGCGCTTGGCGCGACCGAAGAGCCGTTGATCGATATGGTGAGCGCTTATTCGGCGTTTTCGAATCAGGGGGTGCGCGTGACCCCTCACTTGATAAAACGGGTCACCGACGCCGATGGAGATGTCAAACAGGAGTGGAACGTTGAATCGTCAAAGGTGATATCGCCCTGGGTTGCGCTGCAAATGCAGATAATGATGCGCGGTGTCGTAACCGGTGGGACTGCCGGTTCGATGATGTCCAACAAGGAACTCGCCAAGCGAATGATCTGCGGCAAGACCGGCACGGTGAACGATTTCACAGACGCCTGGTTTATCGGATACACGCCGACATACACGGCCGGCGTATGGATTGGGTATCCCGGGTTGAAGAAGACGCTGGGCAACAAGGAAGCTGGTTCCGTCGCGGCGCTCCCGATGTGGATCCACTTCATGGAAAAGTTTTTGAAGGATAAGCCAAACGATCAGTTCCCCAAAAACGTTCCACCCGACAGAGAAGTGCTAGCGCGCAGATCCGAGGCGGAGCGCTCGGTTCGCGAGGCACAAGCCGGCGAAGCGGCCAAGGCCAGCGATGAGCTTGGCGACAAAGCCAAGAGCGTAGGTCAGGATGAGGAAACTCCTAAAGAGTCTAAGGATCGTCCGACCCCGAAGATGGTTGAGTCGGAACCCGGCGCGCCGCCCAGAACGAATGTCGAGCGGCCGCGACCGGAGACCGACCGCGACTCGTTCCGGCCTCCTCCCGCCCTCAAACGCGATGAACGCGACAAGGGCGGCGCCCCTAAAGACGATAAAAAGAAGCGCGGAAAAAACGGATAAGACGGTTGACGATTTGCGATTGTCGGCGTCCGGTCGTTGTTGAGGCTGCGATCCGGAGGCCGGTTTATCGGCAAGCGGAAATCGTCAATCGGCAATTCCCATGATTTTCGTCATCCTGGTAATCGTCATCGTCGCTGGCGTGATTTACGTCATCAGCGGCGAGCGCCGACAAAGCCTCAACGAAAAACTCTACCTGAGGCGCCGCGGATACGAACCCCCGCCTGAAGTAGCAGAAGGCCCGCCGGTTTCAAAAGACGCACGCCTGTTCGGTCTGATCCAATCGCTTTCGGATATTTCGCCATACGCGCGCCAGCGAGCCGCAGAGGACCTATCAAGGATTGACGGGTCGGGCCAACGCGATCCACGAGTGCTTTCTTCGTTGATCGCGGCCCTGGATGACAGCGACGCTTCGGTGCGCGGCGCGGTTGCGAAAGCGTTGGGTAAGATCGGCGACAACGGTTCCATAGAACCATTAAAACGCAGGCTGGAATTCGAAGAATCAATTCACGTTCGAGCCTTGCTGGATCAGGCACTCGAAGAATTGGGCTAGCGTCTTTATTTGAACAGCTCATCTGTTTTAGTCATTCTTGTTCGTCCTATAATTAGCCAACACGCTAAATATGATTTACAAACATTTAGCCCATGTGCTAAATAAGATGCGATGGCGAAACGCAAGGTGGCAGGTCGAGAGCCGAAGGCTCGAATGGATGCCTACGAGGTGGTGTTTACCGCGCTCGCCCATCCGGCGCGTCGACGGATCCTGCTTACCTTGAACTTCGAGGGCGGATCGATGACCGCCGGAGAGATCGCCAACGTTTTTGAGCACGCCTGGCCCACAACCACCCGTCACATACAGGTACTCGAGTCGGCCGGGCTCCTTTACCACGACCAGCAAGGACGCAATCGTGTTTACCACATCAATCGTCAACGCCTCGAACTTGTTCGGGATTGGCTGGCGTGGTTTTCCAAAGACCCTCATTGATAATGACACGGAGGAATAAATGGCTACGAGAAAAAAGACACAAGCAAAAGTGACCGCGACCAAGGGGAAGGCGTCGAAGAAGCGCGCGCCGGCGGCAGCGAAGAAACGCGCAGCACCCGATGTCCCAAGCCTTTTTAGAATCAACGTCGAGGTGGGCAACCTCGATCAGGCGGCGGAGTTTTACGGCAAGTTGTTCGGGCTCGAGGGCCGCAAGCAGGCGGGTTCCCGCTGCTACTTTACTTGTGGACCGGTGACGCTCCAGGTCGTGGATGTGTCGTCGGGTGGAAAGCCGCATCCGGCCGCCAAGGCATTGTATTTTTTGGTAAATGATCTTGACGCGGTGTTTGTACGGGCGAAAGCGCTGGGCTGCGTTTCCAAAGAGGAAGTGCACGGCGTTTCCGGCGGAGAAATAAGCGTGCGGCCTTGGGGCGAGCGATCTTTCTATGCCGAAGACAAATGGCAAAACCCCTTGTGCTTTGTGGAGGCCGGAACGATCTATCCAGGTTGAGTACCGATGAAGCGGTCATTCCTATGTTTTGTCCCGCCCATCGAGGAAGATGTTCCATTCTTTGAACTCGCGTGCGACCAAGATATCTTGTTTGGCCCACGGGTCCTCTTGAAAAATCATCCGTGCCGCGTCCGTGCCTTCGCAGTTCAGGATCACCATTGACCCGCTGCGGTCGGCGAACGGACCGGCAAGGATGATTTGGCCCGCATCGAAAAGCGCATCCATGAAGCGCGCGTGCTCATCCCAATACTCTTGTTCTCGAACCCCGAGATCGAAGTTCCAGAGTTTACCGGGATGTAAGAACACGGCAATGGTCTTCATGACTCTAAAATCCGCTTAGCCATCAGCGACTCTCGTCTTCAAGAACTAGATACGCTTAATCCACTCGCGGATAAGATTCATGAAG
>Ga0075428_100005652_pt1 | contig 13897 bp, 10 predicted proteins | sample RhiMetdeltSRZDD2_FD_75291 | JGI IMG/M metagenome (GOLD analysis project Ga0075428, IMG submission 75291) | Populus rhizosphere microbial communities from Tennessee, USA - Rhizosphere MetaG P. deltoides SRZDD2 | ecosystem: Host-associated > Plants > Roots > Rhizosphere > Soil | place: USA...
CTGATTGAACAGGGATTTGAGGACGTCAGCGTGCTCGATCTTTCGGACGCGGCATTGAAGGCTGCCAAGGCTCGCCTGGGGGCCCGCGCCGACCGGGTTCACTGGCTGGTGGCAGATGTCACGATCTGGGAGCCGGTGAAGCGATACGACATCTGGCACGACCGGGCGGCGTTCCACTTTCTCACCGACGAGAAAGACCGCGCCGCCTATGTCGAGCGCCTTACGCGCGGTTTGAAAGCCGGCGGACACGCCATCATCGCGACTTTCGCGTTGGATGGCCCTGAAAAATGCAGCGGCCTGCCGGTCGCACGTTACGACGCCGCGAGCCTCGGGCAGACGCTCGGTCCCGGGTTTCGGCTGGTTCACACCCGACGGCACGAGCACGCAACGCCCTGGGGCTCGCACCAGGTTTTCCAATTCAGCGTGTTTCGCCGCGAGGGTTGATATCCAGCATCGGGAGGATCGCGCTTCAATGCGCCATGCCGCGTGCCACTTCCTGGCAGGCCTCCATGCAGCGGCGGCAGCTTTCCGCACAGATGCGGCAATGTTCATGCATGGCGGCGTGCTTCTGGCACTCCTCCGCGCAAAGCCGGCAGGCGGCGGCGCAGACGCTAAGCATGCGGCGCATCACTTCGTCATCGGAACCGGTCCGGCGGGTCATGATGCGGCCGGTGATGTTGCAGATGTCGGCGCAATCCATGTCCAGGCGGATGCACTGGGTCAGCTCCTGCACCATGCGCTCCGACAGGCAGGCGTCGGCGCAGGAGGTGCAGGTCTGGGCGCAGGAGTAACATTCCTCGATGCAGCGGATCAGGGCGTCGTTGATCTGGCCCTGGGCGGCCGGGTGGGTGCCGATCATTTCGCGGGCGTGCATGGTGAGCTCCTTGCTTGAAGGCCGGCCGCAAACGCGGCGGCCGCTCATTTAAGCCGCGGCCGGCGAAAATGTTCTGGCCTTCGGCAATATTCCGGCGCCCCGGATCAGATTGATCCAACGCAATGAGGTGCGTCCCCATTGGAATATGTTAACGAAACCCGCGGTTTCGTGATGGAACTTGGCTTCCCATCATAGGCGGGATCATGCGAAACTGACCTCGTGAAACATTCGATCCACCTTTGCCGGCTGCTGGCGTTCTTCCTGATCGTCGGCCTCGTGATCGCCCCGCTCTCGGCGCGAGCGAATGCTGGTGGCATGGCATCGATGGCGATGACGTCAATGTCCGATGGTGTGGCTGACATGTCCGACGACATGCGGTGCTGCCCGGACAAGTCGGCGCCCGTGGATTGCGACCAGTGCCCGCTGATGGCGCTCTGCGTGTCGACGACGTTGCAGGCGCCGCTGCCGGCCGGCGTTGCCGAAATCCAGCCGGTTACGCTTCGAATGCTGCTTCCCGGCAGCGATCCCGAAGTGGAAAGCGTCGCGTACTCACCCCCTCCAAAACCTCCCCGATCCCTGGTCCGCTCGGCGTAACGCCGAAAATCGCGCGCGGCGCTTTGTGGCGTCCGCGGCCATGCTGCGTTCGCAGCTGACCAGAAGATCGAGGGTTGTCACCATGAAGGCCAATCAGTTTTCGCGCAGCCTGCGGCTTGCGCTGACCGGCGCCGTCTTGACGTGCGGCGCTACCGTCGCGTTCGCCGATATCAGGAATTACGAGTTCAAACTCGTCGAACCGACCGTCAAGGTCGGTCCCGACCGGACCATCGCCGTGAGGCTTGTCGACAAGACGACGGGCAAGCCTGTTCCTGACGCGGTCATCTTCGCCACGCGCCTCGACATGGCTCCGGATGCCATGCAGGAGATGGTCACCAGGGTCGACCCGCTCCCGGGAACGGAACCCGGCACCTACCGGTTCATGGCCACCTTTGGCATGGCTGGCCGGTGGCAGTTGTCACTCGGGGCCAAGGTGCAGGGTGAAACCGGCACCGTCGAAAACAAACTCGTCATCCAGGCCGACCAATGAAGCGGTCGGTCCTGATCGGAATCGCCGCTGCCGTCACGTCTGCGGCGATCGCCGGCGTCCTCTCGCGTCCATCTCTTTGGCCGAGCAGAGAGACGAAGCACGCACACGTCATGGAGCAGGCGCGCGCCGAACCGGCTGCTGCTGCGATCTACTATCAGGATCCGGACGGCAAGCCTTTCTATTCGCTGACACCGAAGAAGACGCCTGATGGCCGCGACTACCGCGCCGTCCCTGCGGGCGCCGACGTCAGTTTCGACGATCCGGCGGAAGTGGCGGCTGCACCGCCTGCCGATCGCAAGATCAAATATTACCGCAATCCGATGGGCCTGCCGGATGTTTCGCCGACACCCAAGAAGGATTCGATGGGGATGGATTACATCCCCGTCTATGAAGGCGAGGACAGCGACGACGGATCGGTCAAGCTGTCGCCGGGCAAGATCCAGCGTACCGGCGTCAAATCGGAACCGGCTACGCGGCGTGTGATCCGCACCGTGATCCGCGCCCCCGGCACCATTCAGCTCGACGAACGGCGCGTCTCCGTGATCTCGATGCGCGCAGAAAGCTATGTCCAGAAAGTTGCCGACGTCACCACGGGCGCGCACGTCGTCAAGGGTCAGCCCTTGATGGAAATCTACAGCCCCGCGGTCTCTTCGGCCGCCGCCGAATACATCTCGACCCTTAATTCCAAAGTCACCGGCGGCGGCGAGGGGCCCTACGGCAAGGGATCGCGTCAGCGGCTGATGAATCTCGATGTTCCCGAAGCGGCCATTGCCGCCATCGAGAAGAGCCGCAACGTCCCGATCGGGATCGAATGGACGTCGCCGCGCAGCGGCATCGTTCTGGAGCGTAACGTCACCGAAGGCATGCGTGCCCAACCGGGCGACGCTCTGTTCAGGATTGCCGATCACTCGATGGTGTGGGCGATCGTCGATGCTCCCGAACGCGATCTCGGTAGTCTCGCGGTCGGCCAGCGCGCGATCGTGCGCGCGAGAAGTTTTCCCGGACGGCAGTTCACAGGCAAGATCAACGTAATCTATCCGCAGATCATCAAGGAGACGCGAACGGCGCGGGTGCGCGTCGAATTGCCCAACCCGGAACTGCTGCTGATCCACGACATGTATGTCGATGCCGAGATCGAGACCGGCAGCGCGGAATCCGTGCTCGCCATTCCCGAAAGCGCGGTGCTGGACAGCGGCAGCCGGCAGGCCGTGCTGGTGGACAAGGGCGAAGGGCGGTTCGAGCCGCGCGAAGTCAAGCTCGGCCATCGCGGCGAGGGTTATGTCGAGGTCCGCGAAGGCCTCGCCGAAGACGATCCGGTGGTGACGTCAGCCAATTTCCTGATCGACGCCGAAAGCAACCTGAAGGCGGCACTGAAAGGCTTTGCCGAGGGAACTCAGCCATGATCGCCCGCCTCATCGCGTGGTCGGCGCGCAATCTGCTGCTGGTGTTTTTCGGCACCACCTTTGCCGCCGCCGCCGGCCTCTACGCGCTCGCGCACCTGCCGCTCGACGCCATTCCTGACCTCTCGGACACGCAGGTGATCGTCTACACGGAGTATCCGGGGCAGGCGCCGCAGGTGATCGAGGACCAGGTCACCTATCCCCTGACCACGGCCATGCTCACGGTACCCCGCTCCAAGGTCGTGCGCGGCTTCTCGTTCTTCGGCGTGTCGTTCGTCTATGTCATCTTCGAGGACGGCACCGACATCTACTGGGCGCGTTCCCGCGTGCTGGAATTCCTCAACAGCGCGGCCTCGCGGCTGCCGGCCGGCGTGACGCCGACCATCGGGCCCGATGCCACCGGCGTCGGCTGGGTCTACCAATATGCCGTGATGTCGAAAGAGCTGAACCTCTCCGACACCCGCGCGATCCAGGACTGGAACCTGAAATTTGCGCTGGCCAAGGCGGAAGGCGTCGCCGAGGTCGCCAGCGTCGGCGGCTTCGTGCGGCAATACAACGTCGTGCTCGATCCGCAGCGGATGCGCGATCTCGGCATCACCATGGCGAAGATGCGCGACGCGATCCGCGCCAGCAACGCCGATGTCGGCGGCCGCACCGTCGAACTGTCCGAGTTCGAATACGTCATCCGCGGCAGGGGCTACTTAAGGGGGATCAACGACCTCGGCAATATCGTGCTCAAGGCCAGTAACGGCACGCCGGTGCTGCTCAAGGACATTGCCCGCGTCGAGCTGGGGCCGGACGAGCGCCGCGGCATCACCGAGCTCAACGGCGAGGGCGAGGTGGCCAGCGGCATCGTGCTGCAGCGCTTTGGCGTCAATGCGCTGGACGTGATTCAAAACGTCAAGAGGCGGTTCTCGGAAATCGCTTCCAGCCTGCCGAAATCGGTCGAGATCGTGCCGGTCTACGACCGCTCCAACCTCATCAACGCCGCCATCGACACGCTCAAGAACACATTGCTGGAGGAGTGCATCATCGTTGCATTGGTGTGCATCGTGTTCCTGCTGCACGTCCGCAGTGCGCTGGTCGCGATCCTGATGCTGCCGGTCGGCGTGCTGATGGCGTTCGGGGCGATGAAGCTGCTCGGGCTCGGCTCCAACATCATGAGCCTCGGCGGCATTGCGATCGCGATCGGCGCCATGGTGGATGCGGCGATCGTCATGATCGAGAATGCCCACAAGCATCTCGAACGGGCGGAGCCCGGCCAATCTCGCGTGAAAATCCTGATCGAGGCGGCATCGCAGGTCGGCCCGGCGCTGTTCTTCAGCCTGTTGATCATCACGGTATCGTTCATGCCGATCTTCACGCTGGAGGCGCAGGAGGGCCGGCTGTTCAGCCCGCTGGCCTTCACCAAGACGTTTGCGATGGCGGCGGCGGCGATCCTGTCGGTGACGCTGGTGCCGGCGCTGATGGTGGTGTTCGTGCGCGGCAAGATCATTCCAGAGCACAGGAATCCGATCAACCGATTCCTGATCTGGATCTACCGGCCGGTCATCAAGGCGGTGATGCGCGCCAAGATATTGGTGATCCTGATCGCGCTCGCCGTTCTGGCGGTGACGGTGTGGCCGGCCCGGCAGCTCGGCACCGAGTTCATGCCCAATCTGAACGAGGGTACGCTGCTCTACATGCCGACCACGCTGCCTGGACTTTCCGTCACCAAGGCCGCCGAATTGCTGCAGATACAGGACCGGATCATCCGGAGCTTTCCCGAAGTGGCCTCGGTGTACGGCAAGGCCGGCCGCGCGGCGACCGCGACCGATCCGGCGCCGACCGAGATGTTCGAGACCATCATCAACCTCAAACCGAAAGCCGAATGGCGGGCAGGGCTGACGCTGGAGGGCCTCACAGCCGAAATGGACAAGGCGCTGCAGTTTCCCGGCGTCTCGAACGCCTGGACACAGCCGATCAAGGCGCGCATCGACATGCTCTCGACGGGAATCCGCACGCCGATCGGCGTCAAGGTGATCGGCACCGATCTGGTCGAGATCGACCGTCTGGCAAAACAGGTCGAGCAGGTGCTGCGGACGGTGCCGGGGACGTCATCGGCCTATGCCGAGCGCGGCATCGGCGGCTACTATCTCGACATCGTGCCTGACCGGGCGGCACTCGCGCGTTACGGCATCATGATCCAGGACGTACAGGACGTCATTGCGACCGCGCTCGGCGGGCAGACCGTGACGACCACGGTGGAGGGCCGCCAGCGCTTTTCCGTCAACATGCGCTATCCCCGCGACCTGCGCAGCGACCCGCAGACAATCGCCCGGGACGTCCTGGTGCCGATGCCGGCCGGCGGGGCGGTGCCGCTGGGGGAAGTCGCAAAAGTCGCGCCGGCGCGCGGGCCGACCTCGATCCGGACCGAGAACGGCCAGCTCGCGGTCTACGTCTATGTCGATATCAGGGACCGCGACATCGGCGGTTACGTCGCCGATGCCAAGCAGGCCGTGAACGCCAGCATCCAGTTTCCGCCCGGCGCCTACCTGATGTGGAGCGGCCAGTATGAGTATCTGGAGCGGGCGGCGGCGCGGCTCAAGATCGTGGTGCCGGTGACGCTCGCGATCATCTTCCTCTTGCTCTATCTCAATTTCCGCTCGCTGACGGAAACCCTGATCGTGATGCTGTCGCTGCCGTTCGCGCTGGTCGGCGGCCTCTGGCTGATGTGGTGGCTCGGCTTCAACCTGTCGGTCGCCGTCGTGGTCGGCTTCATCGCGCTGGCCGGCGTCGCCGCCGAGACCGGCGTGGTGATGCTGATCTACCTCAACCAGGCGCTGGACGAGCGGCGGGCGCGCAAGGTGGCCGAAGGCGGCACGTTGACGCGCAACGACCTCTACGACGCCATCATGGAAGGCGCGGTGGAGCGGGTGCGTCCGAAGATGATGACGGTGGTCGCCATCATGGCCGGACTGCTGCCGATCATGTGGAGCACCGGCACCGGCTCGGAGATCATGCAGCGCATCGCGGTGCCGATGATCGGCGGCATGATCTCGTCAACGCTGCTGACGCTGATCGTGATCCCTGCCGTGTTCGGCCTCCTCAAAGGTTTTGGATTGCCCGGCGATCCCGAACAAAGTCAGCGCGCTGCGGTGATTGCGAAGCAATCGAAGGAAGCCCAACGGGTGACGGAGCCCGCCGGATAGGATGAACCATCGGAATGCAGCAAGCGCTGGCGGCCCTCGACGGCAGCCACGCGCTCCGTTCCGCATTGGAACATTTAGCGAGGTTCTCGACTTCCTTACCCGGTACGGCAGTCGAGACGGAGTAAGCCGGCCGGAAATTCAACGGCGTCCGGTCCCTGAAAAAGGCCGCCGGGCGTCAGGGAAGGCCGACATGCCGCGTTACTTTTTCAATGTTTATCACGACCGGGCCGAACTGGATGAGGAAGGCGAGGAATTGCCGGACGCGCAAGCGGCGTGGCATGAAGCCACGGTGACCGCGGGGCAGATCATCCAGGACCTCGACGGCAGATTGCGCCCGGGCCAGGACTGGCGCCTGGAAGTAACCGACGAATTCGCAAATCCGCTCTACGTCATTCACGTCAGCGCCGACCAGCTCAAGTAAGGCCGTGGTCCCGACCCCAGGGTCAGGTCGGGACCGGCGGACGATTTGTCGGCCTATCTGGGAGTACGCAAACCCGGCGATGCGAGCCAGCGGTCAATGACGGCTGCGGCTTCGTTTGCAGCCGCCACCTCCATCAGACGCTCTCGCTCGCGTCCTGGTGGCAGGCAGGCTGCCTTTTTGCGGGCGTGAAAGGCAAGCTGGTTGAGCCGTTCCTGGAGTGGAAGCGCCGGGCGGCTGCGATTGCGCTTTTTCTTCATGATGGATCTCCTTGCTGGTCTGATCCTTTCATGTTGCGGCGGGGGCATCCTTAACCTTTGTTGGGAACCGGCCTCGGGTCCGCGTCGTTTCATTCCGGTCTGATTGGAAGGAGACGCGGCCTTGGAGCGGGAGCTGGTGTTGGCGGCCATGTTGCGGCGGCTCAATACCGTTACGGGACTGGACGAGGCGGACATTGCCGCCATCCGCGCGTTGCCGATCATCGTACGGCAATGGGAGGCTGGACGTCCCATCGTATCCGACGGCGATCGTCCGACGGATTGCTGTCTCGTGATCGAGGGGTTTTGCGTGCGCGCAAAGACGACGTTCAGCGGTCAGCGGCAAATTCTTTCAGTCCATATCCCCGGTGATATCCCGGATCTCCAGAGTCTGCATCTGCACAGGATGGATCACGATCTCATCCCGGTGGTCCCGTCCACGCTTGGCTTGATCAGTCACGCCTCGTTGCGTGCCTTGACGCGTGCCAGGCCGAACGTTGCCGAAAAGTTCTGGCGCGACACGCTGATCGATGCGGCAATATTCCGGCAATGGATCGTCAATGTCGGCCAGCGGCCGGCGGATAGCCGGCTCGCCCACACCGTCCTCGAGCTGCGCCAGCGCCTTGCCGTCGTCGGCCGTACGGCGGGTGATACATTTGAAATGCCGCTCACGCAGGAACAGATTGCAGAGGCGCTGGGAATCACGCCGGTCCACGCCAATCGCATCATCAGGCAACTGCGCGAGGCGAAAATCGTCGATATCAGCCGCGGGCGCGTGGTGGTGCTCAACGAAGCGAAGCTTGCGCAATTGGCGCAGTTCGACGACGGCTATCTTCATCAAAGTCCAGCGCTGTGAAGCCGCATCGGGAACGGAAATCCAGGCAAGGTTGGGGGTGTGTGCCGTTGACTGCGCCGGGATCAATGACGATGCGCGAATTTATCGATGCCGTGAAACGATTCCATATCGGGACAATTATGCAATTGTCCAAGGGATGGACAGATCAAACTCAAGCGGCTGCCAATGCGGTCCCGCCCCCAAGGCTCATTGGCAGCCGTTTTCTTGTCGTCACAGCCATGAAGAATTTCGCCAACGCGTCCTTCCCGCCCGAGGTGATCTCGGTGATGGAGCAGGCGCTTGATGCGGCGGTGGCGTCGCTTCCCGAGCCGATCCATTCCACCCATGTTCAATGCATCGCGGAAGCGATCCTGCGCGCAGCCGACAAGGGCGAGCGGGACCCGCTAATCCTGCAAAGGCTCGCATTGCTCGAACTGCAGATCGTTCGGCGCTAGCCTGGCCGGCTGGCCGCCGACGAGAGACCATGCGGTGCTCGAACACCAGCATCAGCTCGCGGCCGCGGGATCGGAGGAGCGTGGGCTCCGGACCCAAACTTGTGACGCCGTTCACCATCGCCCGAAGAAAGATCAGATAAGCTAGGTACCCGAAGCAGCTTGCGTGGGGCGTACGTTTCTGTCGACCCGTTTAGATCCCATTTGACACACTCCCTCCCAGGAGGAACAGATGCCAGATCCTGCAAGAAGTCATGCCGTGGTTATTGGCGCCGGCATGGCCGGCCTTGCCGCCGCTCAGGCGATTTCCAGGCATTTCGCGAAGGTCACGGTCATCGAGCGGGACGTGCTGCCCGCCGAGCCCGCGCCACGGAGCGGCACGCCGCAGTGCCAGCATGGCCACATGCTGCTAGCCGGCGGACTGCAAGCTCTCCAGACGCTGCTTCCGGGATTTGAGAAGGATCTGGCGGAAGCCGGCGCCGTGAAGGTCCGTACCGGAAAGGATATCCGATTCGAGCGCCCCGGCTTCGACCCATTCCCCATTCGCGATCTCGGCTTCGATATTTTCAGCATGTCGCGTCCATTGCTCGAAGCCGTTACCCGGCGATGCGTTCAGCAGACCCCGAACATCGACATTCGCGCGCGCTCCCGCGCGACCAGGCTTGTCGCATCGCGCGGTGCAATGCGGATCGAGGCGGTCCGTTATGATGGCGAAGATGGTCCTGTGACTCTGGAAGCCGACTTGGTGATTGAAGCTTCCGGCCGCTGCGGCCTGACACTGCAGCTGCTCGAAGAGTTTTCTCTGCAGAAGCCCGAAGAGACCGAGATCGGTATTGATCAGGCGTATGCAAGCACCATCGTCGAGCGACCAACCGATCACAATGCCAACTGGCTGGGCAATATCATCCTGCCGTCCGCACCCTCAACCAGCCGCGGCGCGTTCCTGTTTCCAATCGAGAAGCAGCGATGGCTGCTTTCCGTCGGAGCCAATCATGGCGACGCACCTCCAGGCGATCGCGCGGGATTCATGGATTTCGTCAGGAGCCTGCGCACCCCGACCATCTATGACGCGGTCAGGGACGCCCGACCGCTGACCGATATCGTCCGCTACCGGCTGCCATGCAGCACACGGCGGCATTTCGAGCGCCTGGAGTCTTTCCCGGCTGGACTGCTCGCGACAGGCGATTCCGTCTGCCGATTTAACCCGGTCTTCGGCCAGGGCATGAGCGTGGCAGCACAGGAAGCCGTGATTCTGGACCGGTTGTTGGCGGAAGGTGTCCCCATGGAGCGGCTGGCGCGCGACTTCTTCGCTGCCATCCAGGACACCATCGCGACGCCGTGGGGCGTTGCCGTCAGCGATTTCGTCTATCCCGCCACGCGTGGCGTTCGGCCCGCCGACCTCGCGCAGCGCCTGCAATACGGCATGGCCTTGACCAAGCTAGCCGCTGACGATCCCGAGGTGCATCGGTTGACGGTGGAAGTCTCGCAACTGCTCAAGCCGCACGCCGCGCTGCGCGAGCCGGCGCTCGCGGCGCGCGTGATGTCGCTGATGTGACGGGCAATCGGGTACGCGGGGCTCCGGGAGATCTGTACCCGCGGCCAAGCCAGGCTACGCCGCGCGCACCTGACCGAGAAACGCGTCGACCTGCTCGCGCAATTGCTGCGACTGCCGCGACAAATTGCCGGCGGCGGCCTCGACCTGGTTTGCGGCGATCCCGGTGGCCGCGGCGCCCTCGGTCACGCCGCCGACATTGGCGGACACTTCCTGGGTGCCGGATGCGGCCTGCTGCACATTGCGCGCGATCTCCTGGGTCGCCGCACCCTGCTGCTCGATGGCGGACGCAATCGTCGTTGCGATCTCGCTGATTTCGCCGATGGTCTTGCCGATCGCCTCGATCGAGACGACGGATTTCTGCGTGGCCCCCTGGATCGCGGCGATCTGGGCAGCGATTTCGTCGGTGGCCTTTGACGTCTGCTCGGCCAGGCTCTTAACCTCGGCCGCGACGACGGCAAAGCCCCGGCCGCTGTCGCCGGCACGCGCCGCTTCGATGGTGGCATTGAGCGCCAGCAGATTGGTCTGCGAAGCGATGTTGTTGATCAGCTTGACGATGTCGCCGATCCGCTGGGCCATGGCCGCGAGACCCTGCATCTCGGCGTTGGTCCCTTGCGCTTCCTGCACGGCTTTCGCGGCAATCACCGCCGACTGGGTGACCTGCCGGCTGATCTCGCCGACGGAAGCAGAAAGCTCTTCCGTGGCGGTGGCCACCGTCTGCACGTTGCTCGACGTTTCCTGCGCGCCCGATGCCACGGCCGACGCCTTGTTGGTGTTCTCGGTCGCGACGGCCGCCATTCTTTCGGCGGTGGCGCGCATCTCGACGATCGAGGCGGCAACCGCATCGAGCACGCTTGTGGCGTTCCGGTCGAAGCCTTGTGTCAGCGTCTCCATCACGTGCTGGCGATGCTCTTTCTTCTGTTGCTCCGCCCGCTGCTCGGCAGCCAAAGCCTCCGCCTTGACGGCGTTGTCACGGAACACGGCGACCGATCGCGCCATCTCGCCGACCTCGTCGGCGCGCGCAAGCGCCGGAACGTCGATCGACATGTCGCCGCCGGCGAGGCGCCGCATGGCCGCCGTCATGGCGGTCAAGGGACGGATGACACGGCGCGACATGATCCAGATCGAACCGATGCCGACACCGACGCCGAGCAGGGTGACGAGGGCGACCATGATGAGCTGGGTTCTGGCCGCCGTAGCCTTCGCGGCGGCGTGGCCGTTGGTGACTTCGACCGCGGCATCCTTGATCCGAACGATGGATTCGAGCGCCGGATTCGACGCGTCGTACCATTGCTGGACCGTCATCGGATAGGCGGTGCCCGCCGCGCCGGCCTTGTAGACCGTATCGGTTTGAGCCCTGAAATTACCGAGGAAGTTTTGCTCCGCGGCGGCAACCGCAGAGACAAGCGGCGACGCCGCACCGGCGGTCAGGTCGCGTATCGTCTGCCAGTTCGACTGCACATGCCCCCGCAAGTTGGCGATGTCACGCTGCTGCTCGGTCGATAGCGCGCGGCTCGCCGAGATGTTGCCGGCGTGGACGGCGCGTTCGCGGCCGGCATATTCGCGCATCAGGAACGCGCCCTGCTTGACCATCGTAAGCTCGCCGACGATGGCATCTTCCTTGCTGATCTCGCGCGAGACAACGGTCCAGAGCGATTGAATTCTGGTCAAGAACTCCGAGACGGCCGGATACCAGGATTTCAGCAGTTCGGCATCGCGCTGCTCCTTCGCAGACTGAAGGGCGGAATCCGCGCTGCGGCGAAGCTGCTTTACACGTTCGTAGGCTTGCTCGACATCGGCGATCAGCTTCTTGCCCTCTGGCGTCGCGGTGGCGGCAATTTGCGTGAGCGCCGGAGCGAGGACAGCGTCGCCTTGCGAGCGGCGCTTCTGAATCAATTCGCGCGTCTCCGCGTTTGCCGGGGCAGGGGCCTGCAGCGCGGTATTGGTTTGGCCGCGCTCAAGCTGAATGTTCTCCAGTCCCTTGAGCAGTTGATCGGCGTTTGCATTCACCTCGGCGACGCGGATGGCGGCGGCGTAGCTGCGCCAGGCATCCGTTCCGGCGATGGCGCAGGAGATCAGGACCAGTGCCGCGAGAACGCCAACGATGACGACGAGGGTGGACTTGACGGTGAGGGCGCCCGAAAGGGCCTCGCGCTTCGGATGCATGCGGGATACCTTCCGGTGGCGGCCCCTGACGACGGCCTCACTGTCACTACCAGCCTGCCGTTACCAAGCTGCTAATTGTAGCGCCAAGTTGTAGCGGCAAGGCTCTGATTTAAAATCCTTTTCTACATTTTATGATATTCACGCGGGCATGAAGCGTCCTTTAAGTTGCAGGAGCCGGCGAGATGATGGCGTGCGGCGGCGTGGGACGAAATCTCAGTTCCGCACGATCGAGCCGGCGCGCCCGACCAGCCGCGCCAGCTGCTTGAAGCGGCTGCCGACGCGGTCGGCGACGAGGTCGACCATCCGATGCTCGAACACAAGCATCAGCTTGCGGCCGCGGCTGCGGAAATGCGTCGCGGGCAACACGCCAGTGCGTGCTGCCGAAATCAGATGTGCGACGCGGAAGGCGGCGCCGAGAAGGCGGGCGCGTTCGTCCATCGCCGGCGGCACCAGTTCGCGGATCCGCGTCGGCGGTTCGTTTTCCTCGCTCAAGCCGGCGTAGCGGTAGAACACCGACAACGCGACAAAGGCGCGGCCCTGATGGCTGATCGAGCCAAAATTGCCGTTGGTGATCAGGCTCAGCGTTTCCTCGCCGCGGTGGTCGGGATGCACGCGCCAGCCGACATCGGACAGCAGGCAGGCGGCGTGGCGCAGGCGGCGGTCTTCCGCGGTCTCGCGCAGCTTCACGACGCGCACCAGCCGATCGGTCCAGGCCACCAGTTCCTCGGCGTGGCGCGCGGAGCGCGACAGCAGCCCGTTCAGGGTTTGGGCGGCGCAGATGAAACCGTCCTTGGCGCGCTCCTGCGGCGGCAGCATCTCGTAGAGCAGGCCTTCGCGGACACCGAAGGTCGAAAACACGATCGTCTTCGGGCGGCCGACGCGGATGATGTATTCGAGCACCAGCGCCGCATAGGTCAGCAGCGGACGCCGTGCATCCGCGACCACTTCGATATCGGCGAGCATGTTGGCGGCCGCCAGCCGGCGCAAGCGCCGGGCGAAATCCAGCGCGTCGGCGGCCGGCAACTCATAGCCGTGCATCACCCGCAGCGGATAGCCGCTCTGGACGATGTGGATGCGCGCCAGTGCGCGCCAGGTGCCGCCGACCGCATAGAAGGTGCGGCCCTGGGCGGCCTTGAGCTGGGCCACGTTGGACAGATCGTTGCTGACGATGCGTTCGGCGCGCTTCAATGATTTGTGCGAGAGATCCTGCAGCGCCAGGCTTCCCAGCGGCAGCGTGACGCCGCTGTGGACCCGGCTTTTCTGCACGTCGATCAGTTCGAGCGACCCGCCGCCGAGATCGCCGACAATGCCGTCGGGATTGTGGATGCCGGAGACGACACCGAGCGCGGAAAGCTTCGCCTCGCGCGGCCCCGACAGGATTTGAATCTCCGCGCCGCAGATGCGCTCGGCCCTGGCGATGAAGTCGGGGCCGTTCCTGGCGTCACGGCAGGCGGCGGTGGCGATGGCGAAGACGCGCCCGACCTGCTGGATGCGACACAGCGCCCGGAATCGCCGCAGCGCCGTCAGCGCCTTGGCAACCGCGTCCTCGGCCAACAGTCCGGTGCTCTGCACCTCGCGGCCGAGCCCGCACAGCGCCTTCTCGTTGAAGATGGTGACGAGGCTGCGCGCCATCGTCTCATAGACGACGAGACGAACCGAGTTCGAACC
>Ga0075428_100005654_pt1 | contig 13895 bp, 10 predicted proteins | sample RhiMetdeltSRZDD2_FD_75291 | JGI IMG/M metagenome (GOLD analysis project Ga0075428, IMG submission 75291) | Populus rhizosphere microbial communities from Tennessee, USA - Rhizosphere MetaG P. deltoides SRZDD2 | ecosystem: Host-associated > Plants > Roots > Rhizosphere > Soil | place: USA...
GTGCTACGGGTGCTAGGAGTGCTACGGGTGCTAGGAGTGCTACGGGTGCTAGGAGTGCTACGGGTGCTAGGAGTGCTAGGAGTGCTACGGGTGCAGGGAGTGCGACGTGTGCTCGCAGCACCCGTTGCACTCATGGCACTCTTGGCACTCCCGGCACCCCAGGCACCCTTAGCACCCGAGGCACTCTTGGCACCCGAGGCACCCATGGCACTCAAGGCACCCATGGCACCCATTCAATCCTCATCGAACCGCACGCTAACAGCGGTGAGCGGCCTCAAAGTCGGTCATCACACGCTGAGCGAGCGCCCGACGGGATGTACGGTGATCCTGGCCGAGCAAGGCGCTGTGGGCGGTGTTGATGTTCGCGGCAGCGCGCCCGGCACTCGTGAGACGGATCTCCTGAACCCAACCAACCTGGTGGAAAAGGTCAACGCGATTGTGCTCGCCGGTGGCAGCGCCTTCGGCCTCGCGTCAGCAGACGGGGTGGTCAAATACCTCGAAGAAAAACACATCGGCTTTCCCACTGGCGCCGGCGTTGTGCCGATCGTGCCGGCGGCAATCCTCTACGACCTGCAGGTCGGGAAAGCATCGGTTCGACCGGGAGCCGACTGTGGATATGCCGCGGCACGTGCGGCGACGACCGATCCGGTGACCGAGGGCAACGTTGGTGCTGGTGCGGGCGCGACGGTGGGCAAACTCATGCGATCGGATCGCGCGATGAAAGGCGGCATCGGCAGCGCAGCGATTGAACTGGCTGACGGTATCGTGGTTGCTGCCATCGTCGCAGTCAATGCGGCCGGCAATGTGATGGACCCGCAAACCGGACAGTTCATTGCCGGCGGTCGCACTGATGATGGACGAAGCATTGCGGATCTGCGAGCGCTGTTGCGCGCTGGCGCAAACGGCAAAGGCGGCGCGATCGAGAACACGACACTTGCCGTCGTCGCGACGAATGCCACGCTCACCAAGGCCCAGGCGACGAAGCTGGCGCAGATGTCACACGATGGCTACGCGCGATCGATCTATCCGTCGCACCTGATGATTGATGGCGATGCGATTTTTACCCTCGCGACCGGTACTCGCAGCGGGACGCCAGACCTGAATCGGCTTGGTGCGCTGGCTGCCGATGTGATCTCGGACGCCATCGTTCGCGCCGTGCGTGCGGCGAACGGTATTCCCGGATATCCTGCCGCTCGCGATCTCAAGTAATTGACGGTCTCGTTCGCGCTCCTCATCGCATACGCGGCGTCCTTCATCGCGTTCGGCTTGTGGATTGGCCGGCGCGCGAAGACCGCCGACTTCTTCGTCGCCGGCCGCGGCTTCGGCCCCGGCCTGATCTTTTCGACATTCCTGGCCGCCAATATCGGCGCGAGCTCCACGGTTGGCGCGACCTCGCTTGGCTTTGCGGAAGGACTCAGTGCGTGGTGGTGGAATGGGTCTGCGGGCGTTGGATCGTTGATTCTTGCCTTCTCCATCGGTCCGCGGATGTGGCGTGAAGCGACGGCGCATGGCGATCTGACGCTCGGAGATTTTCTCGAACGACGATACGGTCGCGCGGTCCGCGCGATCGCCGCGGTGCTGATCTGGCTCGGTACGTTGACCATCCTCGCCGCGCAGCTTCTCGGCGTGGCCGCAGTGCTCAATGTGACAGGCGGGTTTTCGGTTGTCGCCGGATGCGCGATCGGTGCGCTCGTGACCCTCTCGTATTTCATTGCCGGCGGTCTTCTCAGCTCCGCCTGGGTCAACCTCGTCCAGCTCGTCGTCATCCTCGTAGGATTCGCGGTTGCGGTTCCCTATGCGGTCGCGTATGCAGGCGGGTGGGACACCATGACGGCAGCGGCCGGCGCCCATACCGATATCTGGTTTAGTTCCGGTCCCGGATCGGGATGGCGGCTTCTGTTTCTTCTTGGACCCGCATTCATCGTGTCACCAGGCCTGCTGCAAAAAGCATACGGCGCACGCGACGAAGGGGCGGTGCGACGGGGCATTGCGTGGAACGGCATCGCGCTGCTGATATTTGCGTGCGCGCCCGCCGCGATCGGGCTTGCGGCACGAACCGTGTATCCATCGGTCGAACGGCCCGACCTCGCGCTGCCGACGATTCTTGCTGCGGCTCTCCCGCCGTCGATTGGCATCGTCGCGTTGGCGGCGGTGTTCTCTGCCGAGATCAGTTCGGCCGACGCCGTTCTATTCATGCTCGCGACGTCGGCGTCTCGCGATCTCTATCGCGGATTCATTCGGCCGGCTGCAAGTGAGGACGATGTATTGCGGGTGGCAAGGATTGCAGCGGTCGTTGGCGGGATCTGCGGGATCGGCGTTGCCCTCGTCTACGGTTCGGTGCGCGCCGCCGTGAGCGTGTTCTACGCGATCCTGACCGTGACCCTCTTCGTGCCGGTGGTCGGAGGACTCTACGTTCGTGGCGCAGGCCCGCGAGAAGGAATGGCGTCGATTCTCACCGGGGTTTTCGTGCTCGGCGTCACACACGTTCTGACCAGTGGGCAAGGTTACGGGGTGCTCTCCCCTGCGCTGGCGGGCGTCCTCGCGAGCGCCGTGGCCTTTGCACTGGCGCGAGCGACATCCGGGTCGGCCAAACCTTAAATAAGAGAAACGGGAGAAACTGGAGGTGAACTTTTAACATCCTTAACGTGGTACCCGTGTGACAATTTGAGATACGGCGGACTTTAATTCAGAGGTCTTATGCGCATCCTTCGCATCGCGATGTTGTGTGTTGGCGTTTTTCTCCTCACCAGCGACTTCAGCGCGGCACAGCAGATCATCATCAACGGCCCGGCGGACATGCCAGTGCAGCTGCCTGGCATGGGACCGCGGCAGCCAAAGACCGGCACGGCGCGATTGCGCGGCCGCGTGCTCTCGGTGGAAAGCGGCGGACCGGTACGACGAGCGCAGGTCCGAATCACGAGTCCCGACATCGGATCCAAGAGCGCGATGACCGACGCGGAAGGACGCTACGAGTTCCGCGACCTGCCGGCCGGACGATTCAGCCTCATGGCAAACAAAGCCGGTTACGTCACCGTTCAGTACGGCCAGACGCGGCCGTTCGAATCGGGCAAACCGATCGATTTGAGTGAAGGACAAACACTCGACAAGGCCGACATCTCGATGCCGCGCGGCAGCGCGATCTCGGGGCGTCTGGTCGACGAGTTCGGCGATCCAGTTGTAGACGCCATCGTCAACGCGATGCGGTCGGTCTGGTCCGGCGGAAGGCGGCGGCTTCAGCCGACCGGGCGCACGGCGATGACAAACGATCTCGGGCAATTTCGCATTTACGGATTGTCGCCCGGCGACTACTACGTGAATGCCACGTTTCGCGGCGGCGACATGGGAATGGAAATGGCCGCGATGGCGACGGCAATGGGGGTCGGCGCTGGCGCGGGTGGACCTGTCGGATCGAATCCGAACTCCGGATACGCGCCAACGTACTTTCCTGGTACCGCCAACGGCAGCGAGGCACAGAAGATTTCGGTCGCAGTCGGTCAGGAGGCGCAGAACACTGATTTCGCGCTCCTCCCGGTGAAGCTCGTCAAGATCACCGGCACGATCATCAGCTCCGAAGGGAAGCCTGTCGAAGGATCGATGATCAATGCCCTCCCGCGCAATGGCGACGCTCCCGGCATGATGATGATGATGGGAGGCAACGCGCGAAGCGACAAGAACGGCAACTTTACGATTCCCAATCTCGCTCCCGGTGAGTACACGCTGCAGTCGCGCTCACTACAAATCATGACGAGCGGCAGTGGCGACAACATGATGTTCACCGCGCGCGTCGGCGGCGACAGTGGCGCGGAAGCGGAGATGGGATCGCTGCCGATCACGGTCGGTAGCGAAGATCTCTCGAACGTCGTGATCGTCACGACGAAGGGGGCCACCGCCTCGGGGCGACTGACCTTCGACGACGGTTCGAAGCCGCCGTCGCTGACCAACATCCGGGTCTCAGCGTCGGCGGCGGACGCCGAGGGTCCGATGATCGGATTCGGCGCGCCGGGGACCGTCAAGGCAGACGGCACGTTCGAACTGAAAGGCCTGAGCGGTGCGCGCATCTTCCGCGTGGCGAATCTGCCTCCCGGGTGGATGCTGAAATCCGTGCGGGTGAACGGCAATGACATGACTGACAGCGGGATTGACTTCAAGCCAGGCGAAGCGATCAACGGAATTGAAGTGGCGCTCACGTCGAAACTGACCGAGGTGAACGGCACGGTCAAAGACGCTTCGCAGCAAGTGAAGGACTACACCGTCGTGATTTTTGCCGACGAACCGCAGAAGTGGGCACTCCCCAACAGCCGGTACGTCACGGGCGCGCGTCCCGATCAAGAGGGACGTTTCCAGATCAAGAACCTTCCTCCAGGCGGGTATTACGCCACTGCGGTTGATTACCTGGCGCAAGGCGAATGGGGCGATCCGGAGGTTCTGGAACGACTCAAGCCGAACGCGACGAGCTTCTCGGTCAAGGAGGGGGAAACCAAGACGCTCAACCTGACGCTGAGGTAATTGCCGCATTTTCAGCGATTCCGATTATCGCTATCGAGCAGGACGGCCGCCGCTTCGTCCTCATTGTCGGGAACCGGCCCTTTACGGCGCGCGTGCCAATAGGCAATCACGAACGTCACGGCAATGATCGTAAGTGCAATCCACTTTGGGGGTTCGAAGTGGATCCATCCCATCGCATGGGCGTATTCGAGGAGCAGTTTCGCGCCGACGACCGCGATGATGATGAACGCACCATCCACGAGGGTCGGATATTTCCGCACGATGGCGAGGAGCTGCGCGATGACCACGCGCATGGCGACGATGCCGATCAAGCCACCGGCAAGCACGACCCAGGTTTTTGACGACATCGCGACGGCGACAAGAATCGAGTCGACCGAAAACGCGATGTTGACGAGTTCCACCTTGACGATGGTTCCCCATAGGGCCGACAAGCCCATCCATGGCTTCGCGGGACGCGGCTGGCTTCGTTGTTGTGCGTCGCCGCTCTGAAAAAAGTGCTGGTAGGTGAGATAAACCAGATACAGCCCGCCCAGGAGTTTCACCCACGCAATCCGGATCAGATACACGGCGAGCAGGGTCGCGATGATGCGGAAGGCGAAGGCGCCGAACAAGCCGTAGCGGAGCGCGAGCTTCTGCTCGCGGCGCGGCAGGCCAAGGATCATCACCGCCACGACGAGCGCATTGTCCGCGCTAAGCAGCCCTTCCAGAACGACAAGCAGGCCGACGGTCGCTAAATCGCTGAGTTGGACGTCTATCATCCCGCCGACACCTTGACGCGATCCGTATCAAGGCCTACATTTGGATCGACGCAACGTTTCATGCAAATGGACCTTTACTTTATCAGCACGGCGGCGCGGCTGCTCCAGATGCATCCGCAAACGCTGCGAAAGTACGAGCGGCTGGGTTTGGTATCGCCGTCGCGCACGATCGGAAGCATGCGTCTGTACTCGCAGGACGAATTGGAGCGATTGCGTCTGATCAAACACCTGGTCGACGAAGCGGGCATCAACCTCGCTGGCGTGCAACGGCTGTTGTCGATCGCTGAATCGGTGCAGAGGTTGCGGCCGCTGGTCAGCCAGGATCGGGGCCGCAGCGACGCGCGCCGGAAGATCGCCCAGGAACTGAAGCGGATTAGCGAGATGATCGGTCTCTGAAGTATTTCGCTCCTCGCTCGTCGCTAATCGCTCCTCGGGTCGATACCTTACCAGGACCGAGAAGCGAGAAGCGAGCAGCGAGTAGCGAGCAGCGAGTAGCGAGTATTGATGGAATTTAAGGATTACTACCAGACCCTCGGCGTGTCGAAGACTGCCTCGGACAAGGAAATCAAGCAGGCGTATCGGAAGCTCGCCCGCAAACATCATCCGGACGTCAATCCGGGCGACAAGACCGCAGAGGCGCGCTTCAAGGAGATCAACGAAGCGTACGAAGTGCTCGGAGATCCGGACAAGCGGAAGAAGTACGACGAACTAGGCGCCAACTGGCGGCTGTACGAGCAGGCGCAGCAGCACGGCGCCGGGTTCGGCGGAGGCGGCAATCCGTTCGCCGGCGGTGCCTGGAACATCAACATGGGCGGACCCGGCGGCTATCGCACGATGACCGAAGAGGAAATGCATGAACTCTTCGGCAACGAGGATCCGTTCTCCGACTTCTTTCGCACCTTCTTCGGGGGTGGCGGACCGCGCGAGGGCGCGGGTCGCGCGCGCCAGGGCCGAGCGCCGCGGACGCAAAAGGGACGGGACATCGAGCACGAAGTCGAGCTCACGCTCGAAGAGGCGTATCACGGGGCGACCCGACGAATTTCAATCAAACAGGGCGGGCACGCGCGCAGCGTTGACGTGCGCATTCCGGTCGGCGTCAAAGACGGTTCGCGGGTGCGTGCGGCGGGCGAAGGGGAATCGGGATCGAACGGCGGCGCCTCCGGCGACTTGTATCTGCGCGTTCGAATCCGGCCGCACCCCGTGTTCGAGCGCAAAGGCATCGACTTGCACACGACGGTGGCCGTGCCGGTCACGACAGCGGTACTCGGCGGAGAGGCGCAGGTTCCGACGATTACCGGGACGGTGCGCCTCAAGATTCCGGAAACGACGCAGAGCGGTCAGGTATTCCGATTGAAAGGACACGGCATGCCGGCCGTCGGCAAGCCCGATGAGCGCGGTGATTTGTACGCGACGGTCGACGTGCAACTGCCCCGCGCGCTGACGAAGGACCAGCGTCAGCACTATGAAGCGTTGGCGAAGTTGGAGAAATAGCTGGAAGCTGGAAACTGGAAACTGAGATGAATATCAATAAGTACACAGAGAAAGCACAAGAAGCGATTCTGGCTGCGCAACAGCTCGCGGATCGCGAGGGGAACCCGGAGATTTTGCCCGAGCACCTGCTGCTGACGCTGGTCGAACAGCGCGAAGGGATCGTTCCCGAGATCGTCCGCAAGATGAACGTCGATCCTGCGGCCATCGCGACTGCCATTCGAGCCGAGCTCGACAAACTGCCACGCGCGCACGGCGGCTCCCAGCCGGGCCTGTCGGCTCGTCTTCGCAAAGTCACCGACACTGCCGAATCAGAAGCCGAGCGTCTGAAGGACGAGTACGTCAGCACCGAGCATCTGTTCATTGCCATCGCCGCCGAAGGATCGCGGTCGCCATTGGTGCGTCTGCTCGAGCAGCGCGGCATCACCAAGGACTCGATCCTTCAAGCGATGACCTCGGTGCGTGGATCGCAGCGCGTCACCAGTCAGAACCCGGAGGGAACCTATCAGTCGCTCGAACGGTACGGCCGCGATCTCACGGACCTGGCTCGCAAGGGCAAGCTCGATCCGGTCATCGGTCGCGACGACGAGATCCGTCGCGTGATTCAGGTGCTGTCACGCCGCACCAAGAACAACCCCGTCCTCATCGGCGAACCCGGCGTCGGCAAGACTGCCGTGGTCGAGGGGCTCGCCCAGCGCATCGTTCGCGAGGATGTGCCTGAAGGACTCAAGAACAAGCGCATCGTGGCTCTCGACATGGGCGCACTGGTTGCGGGTGCAAAGTACCGCGGCGAGTTCGAGGAGCGGTTGAAGGCGGTGCTGAAGGAGGTCGCCGATTCGGCCGGCCAGGTGATCCTGTTCATCGACGAGCTGCACACGGTCGTCGGCGCCGGCGCCGCCGAGGGATCGATGGACGCGTCGAACATGCTGAAGCCGATGCTCGCGCGCGGCGAGCTGCACACCGTCGGTGCGACGACGCTCGATGAGTATCGCAAGCACATCGAAAAGGACGCCGCGCTCGAACGCCGCTTCCAGCCGGTGATGATCGGCGAGCCGACGGTCGAGGACACCATCAGCATCCTGCGCGGGCTTCGCGAACGATACGAGATCCATCACGGGGTGAACTTCAAGGACTCGGCGCTCGTCGCCGCGGCGGTGCTGTCGAATCGATACATTGCGGATCGATTCCTCCCCGACAAAGCGATTGACCTCGTCGACGAAGCGGCGGCCCGCCTGCGCATGGAGATTGATTCGATGCCGGCGGAGCTCGATGAAGTCTCCCGCCGGATCATGCAGCTCGAAATCGAACGCGAGGCGTTGAGGAAGGAAAAAGACAAGGCGTCGAAGGAGCGACTCGACAAGCTGGAAAAGGAACTGGCCGATCTCAAGGAGGAGAAAAACCGTCTCGCAGCGCACTGGCAGCAGGAAAAGGACGCGATTCAGCGCTCGCGCAAGCTGAAGGAAGAGATCGAGCAGGTGCGCCTCGACATGCAGCGTGCACAGCAGGCCGGTGACTACGCCAGAGCGTCCGAGCTTCAGTACGGGAGGCTGCCGCAACTCGAGAAGCAGATTCGCGACGAGGAAGCCCGTCTCGTGGACGTGCAAAAGGGTCAGCGGATGCTGAAGGAAGAAGTGGATGAAGAGGACATTGCCGAAGTCGTGAGCCGGTGGACGCACATCCCCGTCAGCCGGTTGATGGAGGGAGAGATCCAGAAGCTCCTCAAGATGGAGGAACGCCTGCACGCGCGCGTCGTGGGACAGGACGAAGCGATTTCTGCTGTGGCCAACGCGATGCGCCGCGCACGCGCTGGCTTGCAGGACCCGAATCGCCCCCTCGGCAGCTTCATCTTTCTCGGACCCACAGGCGTCGGGAAAACAGAACTGGCTCGCGCGCTCGCCGAATTTCTCTTCGACGACGAGCAGGCGATGATTCGCATCGACATGTCCGAGTATCAGGAAAAGCACACGGTGTCGCGGCTGATTGGCGCGCCCCCCGGCTACGTCGGCTACGAGGAGGCAGGGCAGCTCACTGAGGCTGTCCGTCGGCGGCCCTATGCGGTCGTGCTCTTTGACGAAATCGAAAAGGCACATCCTGAAGTGCTCAACGTGATGCTGCAGCTGCTCGACGATGGCCGCCTGACCGACGGGAAGGGACGAACCGTCGACTTCAAGAATGCGGTCGTGATCATGACCTCCAACGTCGGCAGTCACTTCATCGCTGAGGCGGCGCTGCGCGAGTCGATCTCGAGCACGCAAGAGCACCAGCTCGACGAGGGCACGAAACGGCAGGTGCTGGATACGCTGCGTGAGCACTTCCGTCCGGAGTTTCTCAATCGTGTCGACGAGATCATCGTCTTCCACTCCCTGAGCCGGGCGGAGATGCGGCACATCATCGACATCCAGCTCCGCGGACTCATGAAACGGCTCGAGGATCGCAAGATCCACGTTGAGCTTACCGACCGCGCGAAGGACATTCTCATCGCGGAGGGGTACGATCCGGTCTACGGCGCGCGACCCGTGAAGCGCGTCATTCAGCGGCGTGTGCTGGACCCGCTCGCGATGCGAGTCCTGCAGGGCGAATTTGGTGAAGGCAGCAAAGTGCGCATCGACGCGCCGCGCGGCGAGCTCGAGTTCAGTAAGGCGGAAGAACCGGTGCACGCATAAAGCAGTAAGATCTCATAAGGATGGCTGATCAGACCCAGAACAGACCCGGCGGACGGGCGCGCAGGGCGGGCGATCGAAAGCTCCCGCCGCGGACGGGGCCGGGCTCTGCGATGTGGTACGTCCTGGCGGTCTTTCTCCTGCTTGCGCTCGGCCAGGCGTTCTATTTCTCGATGGCCGGCGGCGAGACGATTTCCTATAGCGATTTCAAGCAACGCGTCCGTGATGGGTCGGTCCAGGAGGTCATCGTCTCGGAGGAACGAGTCCGTGGCGTGATGAAAGGCGGGCCGAAGGGAACCCATCCGTTCGTCACCATCCGTATCGCCGACCCAAAACTCCTGGAGGACCTGGAGAAAGCGGGCATCAAGTTCACCGGCGAGGCGCCGAACAAGTGGCTCGCCGAAATCGTCGGCTGGATCATTCCCATCATTTTTCTCATCGCGCTCTGGAGCTTTTTCTTCCGCCGCATGGGTGGCGCCGAAGGCGGGGTGATGTCGTTTGCGCGCAGCCGCGCGAAGATCTACGCGGACGACGACGTGAAGGTGCGGTTCGCAGACGTCGCCGGCGTTGACGAAGCGGAAGATGAGCTGCGGGAAATCGTCGAGTTCCTGAAGAATCCCAAGAAGTACACCACTATCGGTGGGCGGATCCCCAAAGGTGTTCTGCTCGTCGGCCCTCCCGGCACGGGAAAGACGCTGCTCGCGCGAGCCGTCGCCGGAGAGGCAAAGGTGCCATTCTTCAGCTTGAGCGGTTCCGAGTTTGTCGAGATGTTTGTCGGTGTCGGCGCCGCGCGCGTACGCGATCTGTTCGCTCAAGCCGAGGTCAAAGCTCCGTGCATCGTCTTCATCGACGAACTGGATGCGCTGGGTAAGGTCCGCATTCAAACGCCGATGGGCAGCCACGAAGAACGCGAGCAGACCCTCAACCAGCTGCTCGCGGAAATGGACGGGTTCGACGGTCGCAAGGGCGTGATCATCATGGGCGCGACCAACCGTCCGGAAGTGCTCGACCCTGCCCTTCTCCGCCCCGGGCGTTTCGACCGTCAGGTGCTCGTCGACAAGCCTGACGTGCGAGGGCGCGAGGAGATTCTCCGCATTCACGTCAAGTCAGTGAAGCTCGCCGACGGCGTCGACCTGAAGGTCATCGCGGCGCGCACTGCCGGATTTGCCGGCGCCGATCTGGCGAATCTCGTCAACGAAGCGGCGCTCCTCGCGGCACGGAAAGACAAGCCGGCGGTCGAAATGAAGGATTTCGACGAAGCCATCGATCGTTTGATTGCCGGTCTCGAAAAAAAGCGCGTGATGAGCGACAAGGAGCGGCGAATCGTCGCCTATCACGAGTCCGGACACGCGATTGTGGCCAGTGTGCTGCCTGGACTCGATCCGGTGCACAAGATCTCGATCGTGCAGCGCGGGTTCGGCGCGCTTGGCTACACGATGCAGTTGCCGCTCGAGGATCGATACCTGCTGACGCGCGAGGATCTCCTCAGCCAACTATCCGTGCTGCTTGCCGGACGCAGCGCCGAGGAGATCGCGTTCGGCCGCATTTCCACCGGCGCGCAGAACGACCTGCAGCGAGCCACCGATATTGCGCGCTCGATGGTGACCGAATTCGGAATGAGCGAATTGCTCGGTGCGGTCAATTACGACGGCGCTAAGCGTCCGATGTTCATCGACATGCCGTTCGGATCCGACCGCGGCAACTACTCCGAAGAAACGGCGCTGAAGATCGATGCCGAGGTCAAGCGGCTTCTCGGCGAAGCGCACGACACCGCGCGTCGCGTGCTGCGCGAACGGCGCGCGACGCTCGATGCGCTGTCCGAGCGCCTGCTCGAGAAAGAAGTGATCGAAGCCGAGGAGCTGAAAGCGATCATGGGTTCCGTTCCGCCGAAGGATCCCGACGGGACCATTCCGCTGCCGCTCCCCGACGCTGGAATTACGACGGGCTGACGGCTCAACTGGCGCGGTCAACGCGTTGTCGCCGTGACATCTTCGGGGTCAGGGAGTCGAGAACGACCGCCGTAATCCCATAACACTCGCACGCGGCCGCTTCGAGGCGTTCGTCGTCCGCGATGGTCACGCGCCCCCGCCGATAGGAGATGAGACCAGCTCGTTGCAGCGTGGCGGCGACTTCGCTCACCGTCGAACGTGGCGCTCCCAGCATCATCGCCGCGAACTCCTGGGTGAGCGGAAATTCGCTGGCCCCGAGATGATCCCGCGCAGTCAGTAGCCAGCGGGCCAGTCGTTCTTCGATCTTGTGCACCGCGTTGCACGCGGTCGATTGCATGACGAACCGAGTCAACGCGAATTGGTACCGAGAGACCAAATCGAAAAAGGGTCCACGCTGTTCGAGTTCGTTCCAAAACGTCGCCGCAGGCATCTTGACGCACCGGTCAACAGTGGCCTGTACCATCGAAGTGGAGGCGACAGCCCCGTTAGCGGGGGCGGCGAAAAGGCCGACGAGACCTTCCCTTCCGATGGTCGCGATCTCCACCATTCGTCCGTCACGCAAGCCCATCAGCTCGGAGCAAAACCCGGAGGCCGGGAAATACATGTTCCGGGCAGGTTGACCCGGCCGGTGCAGGATCTGTTTCAACGGGAGGGAAACGACTTCAAGCGGTGCGACGATGCGTTCGTAATCGGTGGCGGGCAGCGACGCGAGGAGAAGGTTTCCAGAGTCGGGGGGCGGGCGATTGAGTGACGAATGCCAAGCCGTGGCCATGCGAAGCTGCCTCCCCCGCGCTGATTCGCGCGTCTAAGAGGCTTTCGCGGGCCGAGCTCTGCCCATTCAGGGCCAGACAGACGGAGGTCTCTTACCAATTGCAGTCTACCACCGAAGGGGCGGTCGCTACCGTCTCTGCGATCGTGCCGTGACCGACGCGAGCAACTTCGTGGCGACCCGATAGCACTCGCATGAGGCCGATTCCAACTTCTTACGATTGAGAATCGTGATACGGCCGCGGTGGTACGTAATCAGCCCAGCCTTTTGCAACGTGCCCGCGACGATGGTGACCGACGGCCTCGACACGCCGAGCATCATCGCGACGAATTCCTGTGTCAGCGGGAATTCGTCGTGGTCGATTCGATCGTGCGCCATCAGGAGCCAGCGGGCGAGTCGTTGCTCGACCGTATGGATCGCGTTGCAGGCCGTCGACTGCATGATGAGGCCGACGTGCGCGCGCATATAGCGCATCATCAGCTCGTGGAAGATGCCTTGCTGATCCATTTCGTGGCGAAACGTGGCAGCGGGCAGCCGGTAGCAGAGGTCGCTCGCGGCCTGGACCATTGCGACCGACGGAGCGCTCCCGCCGTCCTGCGCCGCAAAGATGCCGACCATCCCTTCACGGCCAATTGTCGCGATTTCGACCATCTCGCCGCTCTCCAGCAGCGCCAGTTCTGAGCAGAACCCGCCACCCGGAAAGTACACGCAGTCGACACGCTCGCCCGCCCGATGCAGGATTTGTTTAAGCGGCAGCGGCACGACGTCGAGGGCGGGCAACAGGCGCTGCAGGTCCGCAGCCGGCAGTGCCGCGAGAAGGTCGTTGGACAGACCCGGACCGGCTGCATCGAACGCGGATCGCTTGGGGAGGCGTTTTGGACGTTTCGGATTCACCGAGACCTCGAACCCGGGCCACGCGTTCCGAGCTTTCGCGGTGTAAACGTTCATCCTAATGACCGCCGTCGACGGCGTCTGTCGGAAACCGGCATTCGGGTCTAGAATGTAAAAGCCCGGCTGATCCGAGCGTCTCCTAAGGCTTTTGCCGATTTCATCGATCCGAGCCAACGGTAAAAACCGTACAGACGCGGGCGCGGTATCGCGGTACAAGAAAAATCACCCCCTTTCCTTGGGCCTTTTAGGTACGCCACTGAGTACGTTCTGAGGCACCAGAAACATGAGTACTTTGCATAACCTGACGCTGCGTACGGCGACCGCGGTCGGTCGACTCGCGGACCTGCAGCGTCGCGCCGAACGTCCGGGCAACGGGTCTGTGTCTGCGATTGCCAAGGCCGCGCTCAAGGAATTGTCGTCGGCCCTGGAGGATCTGCAGGTCGCGAATGAAGCGCTCCAGACGCAACTGGACGAACTGAACGCGGTTCACACGAAGATCGCGAACGTTCAGCAGACGAATGAGGAGTTCGCGCAGGCGCTCCCGATCGCGGTGTTGTGGACCGATCGCGAGGGTGTGATCGAAAAAGGAAACGATGCCGCGTCGCAACTGTTGAATATCGGCAGGCACCATCTGGTGAGCAAGCCGCTGATGTTCTTCATCACCGATCGCGGGCCGTTGTTTGCCGCGCTGAAGTCGTTGTGCGACGCGGAGGCGGTCCGGGCCGTGGACGTTGATGTGACCGTTCGGCCGCGTGAGCGGCGTCCGCGCAAAATGAGACTGTGCGGACGGCGACTTCAACACGACCCGCGGTGTGTATGGTTCTTACACGAAGCGCCGAGCGCACACGACCACGACGTGTCGACCGCGCGGAAG
>Ga0075428_100005658_pt1 | contig 13893 bp, 12 predicted proteins | sample RhiMetdeltSRZDD2_FD_75291 | JGI IMG/M metagenome (GOLD analysis project Ga0075428, IMG submission 75291) | Populus rhizosphere microbial communities from Tennessee, USA - Rhizosphere MetaG P. deltoides SRZDD2 | ecosystem: Host-associated > Plants > Roots > Rhizosphere > Soil | place: USA...
TGGGCAGATGTGCGGAGAGGAGGGTGTCATATGTCCGCAGCCACGCAGCTCTCCGCCGCGGAAATCATCCGCCTGCTGGGGCTGCAGCCGCATCCCGAGGGCGGGCATTTCCGTGAGACGTTTCGCGACGCAGGCGTCGATGGTGCGCGCGCGGCCTCCACAGCCATCTATTTCTTGTTGCGCGCAGGCGAGCTGTCGCGCTGGCACCGCGTCGATGCGGTCGAGGTATGGCACTGGTATGCCGGCGCGCCACTCCTCCTGTCGATCGCCGACAGTGCTGGACATCGGGCCATCACGCTTGGAACGGATCTTGCCGGCGGCGAGCGCCCGCAAGCCGTGGTGCCAGCCCATGCTTGGCAGCAGGCCAAGAGCCTCGGTGCCTGGACGCTGGTCGGCTGCACGGTTGCGCCCGCCTTCGAGTTCGCCGGCTTCGAAATGGCCCCCGACGATTTTGTGCCACGGGGTTGAGCTAGATCAGCACACCGATTGGCCAAGGTGATCCCGCGCGAACACCACGCGGCAATGAACGGTGTGAGTGCAAAACGGCGGGCCTTGCGCGTGACTCTCGCGCCACTCCACCGTTTATCCACGTGTTGCCCACGGCGAAATCTTGGATCAAGTCCATGACGCTGCACAGGTATTTGAGTTTGTTGCAGCACCGCTTCCGCCCTGCGCTTGCGGCGTCAACCCGACTCGTACGAATTTGCGGTCGGCGGGAAATTGTAAGCCGTACGATTTTGCACGTCATGCAAACAACACTACGGCACGTTGGGGGTAGTTCCATATGAAGAGGGAAGCGGGTGGGCCGTGCCTGAGCGCGGTTTTTGTCGACTACGACAACATCTACTTGTCGCTCAAGCGCAAGAGCGAGGAGGCGGCCAAGCGTTTCGCCAAGGACGCCAGCGCGTGGCTGCACGAGATCGAAAGCGGCCGCCTGATCACCCCGACCAATGCGCTGTTCGGGGGCAATGACCGCCGCATTGTCATGAACCGCTGCTACGGCAACCCGGTGCCGCGCCGTAACACGCATGACAATTCCACCGACATGAACTCCTTCCCGTTCGTGCGTCACCACTTCCTGCGCGCCGGTTTCGAAGTGGTCGACTGCCCGCCGCTGACCGCTCAGCTGAAGAACTCCTCCGATATCCGCATGGTGATGGACGTGCGCGACTACCTCACGCACGACACCTATTTCGACGAGTTCATCATCCTGTCGGGTGATGCCGATTTCACGCCCGTGCTGCATCGCCTGCGCGCGCATGCGCGCCGCACTGTGATCTTCGCCAACGACTTCACGGCCGCCCCCTACACCGCCATCAGCGATGGCGAGGTGCGGGAAGCGGACCTCATCTCGCTGATCCTGAGCGGCCAGCTGCCGAACATGACCGAAAACGGCGGCAACCTGACGCCGAACGTCCTGACGCCCTCGCTCAGGGCCGACGACGCGCGCCGCGAGATCGTGAACGAAGTGGTGGCCGGCGTACGTGCCTCTAACACGCCGGTGCCGCTGGAGGCGCTGGCTGATCGTGCGGTGCGCGCGCTTGGTCACGAGAAAACGATCGCAACCGGCTGGGCCGGCGCCGGCAGCTTCCGCGAGCTGCTGCGCCAGAGCCTGCCCAACGACATCCGCCTGACCGATGACCCGCCCTACCTTGCCATGGACACCAAGCGGCATACGCTCGATGCCATGCGGCCCGCAGCCCTGCTGCGCGAGGCGGCGGCCGATATGGCCATGGCCGCGGGCCTGCAGGCTTCTGCGGGAGCCAGCGATCCGCTTGCCCAGTACGGCATCATCCCGACCTCGCAGCCCACCACGCCGCGCGCAGGCAACGCCATGCCGGCCGCGCGTACCGCCACCGCCGCTGCGGCCGTATTGACTCCGGCCGGAGCACCAGCTTCGGCCATCCAGCAGTCGATCGCGCGCATTCACGAGGCCTGCCAGGCACCGCCCATGTCGCCGCACGAGTACCGCACCCTGTTCGAGGTGATGGCCAAGGAGATCAGCGAGAACGACCTGATCGGCGCGCAGACCCTGGCCAACATCACCCAGCGCGCGCAGGAGAAGGGCCTGGAGCTCAAAAAGGACGACGTACGCTTCGTGCTCGAGGTGGTGAGCGAGGCCGATCCATGGTTCGAGCAGGGTGCCTCCGCCAACCTGTTCGCGGGCCGCTTCCGCAACTTCGTGGTGGCACGCTGCCGCGGCCAGGGTCTCAACCTGTCGGCTGACGAACTCGACCTGATCGATGCCTGGTTTGCCGGCGGCTCGCCGTCGCAGACCCCGGCGCAGGGCCAGACCCAGGCACCGGCCCAGCGCAGCATCGGCGCGCCGACGGGCAATTCTGCGACGGCACCAGCCAGGATCGGTGATATTCCGCCGCTGCCGAAAGCGGCACCGGAACCGGCTGCGTCAGGATCGCGCTGGTGGACGCGCGACGACGGCCGCGGCAAGGACGAGCGTGCCGGTCCGGACAAAGGCGACAAGGAAGACTTTCCGCGCTTCGTGCGCAACCGTCTGCGCGGTTGATCATCCGCACCTGAAGATTTCTGGCGGCGCGCACATCACCTGTGCGCGCCGCCAGGATTTTGGGCAGCCCATCAGTGGTGGCGCAACGACCTGCCCACTCCCCAAAGTCTTGCAGATCAATGCGACGCGCATATACTTTGGCCGCACTCTTGCCCACCTGGCCGGACGCGGCTGTCATGTCCGAAGGAGCGCTGGACATGGCTGATGCCAATATGCCACTGGCCGGCAGGGTCGCCGTCGTCACCGGCGGCGCGAAGGGTATCGGCTTCGCGGTCGCCAACGATCTTGGGCGCCGCGGTGCTAGCGTGCTGGTCGCAGATCAGGCGGGTGCCGATTATGCCGCCGCCCGCCTGTGCGGCGCCGGACTGCAGGCCGCGGCGCTCAAAGTCGATGTTGCCTCAGAGGCGGACACGGGTGCGTTGGCCAAGGCCGCGACCGAGGCGTTTGGCGGTGTCGACATCCTGATCAACAACGCCGGCATCTACTCCACACTGGCGCCCCGCCCGTTCGAGGAGATCGATGCCGCGGAGTGGCGCCGGGTCATGGAGGTGAACACGCTCGGCATCTTCCTGTGCTGCCGCGCCGTCCTGCCGCTGATGAAGGCACGCGGCGGCGGGCGCATCGTCAACATTTCCTCGGGCGTTGCCTTCAAGGGCAATCCCTGGATGGCGCATTACGTGGCGAGCAAGGGCGCCGTCGTCTCCCTGACGCGCGCGCTTGCCACCGAGCTTGGCCCCTTCAATATCCTCGTCAACAGCGTCGCGCCTGGCTTCACGCTAAGCGACGGCGTGCTGGAAAATCCCGGTCTTGCCGAGCGCGTGCGCCAGCCCTCCGTGCGCACCCGCGTGCTAGCCCGCGAGATGACGCCAGCCGACCTCGTCGGCGCCATCGCCTTTTTCGCCGGGCCCGACGGGGCCTTCGTGACCGGCCAGACGCTGGTGGTCGACGGCGGCGCCTATTTTCACTGATCGAGCTGGCAAGCAAACTGCAAGGGTAGCCGATGCACGCACATATCCCTGTCATCGACCTCAGCAGCGCCTTGACCGGCAATCGCGACGATCGTCTCCGCGTCGGTCAGGAGATCGACCGCACCTGCACCGAGATCGGTTTCTTCACCATCAAGGGCCACGGCGTGCCGGCGGACGTCATCAAGGACCTCAACCAGAAGGCACATGCATTCTTCGCCCTGCCGATGGAGGAGAAGAGCAAGGTCACGCCCGCCGACATTAAACATCCGCGCGGCTACAAGCCCATCGGCTACGAGGCGCTTGGCCATGGCAACGCCAACATGACGCCGCCGGACCTCAAAGAGTACTACCACTTCGGCCGCGAGAGCTGGCCGGCCGATCCTTATTTCACCGGCAGCGAGGGTCAACGCTATTTCATCGCCAACACCTGGCCGGACACTCCCGTTGGCTTCGGCGAAGCCGCGCGGCGCTATTACGGTGAGATGGAGCGCCTGGTCGGCAAGCTCATGCAGGTCACGGCATTGGGGCTCGGCCTCGACGAGCACTTCTTCGACGACAAGATCGACAAGCACATCACGGCGATGCGGCTCAATTTCTATCCCGAGGTCAAGGAGCCGCCGCGGCCGGGCCAGTTGCGCGGCGGCGAGCACACCGACTACGGTTTGCTGACCATCCTCAACGGCGAGAACGTGGCGGGCGGCCTGCAGGTGCAGACCCGTTTCGGCACCTGGATCGACGTCGAGACCGATCCCGATACCTTCGTCGTCAATATCGGTGATTTGCTGATGCGCTGGACCAACGATCGCTGGGTGTCCAACGTGCACCGCGTGGCAACGCCGCCCGCGCATGCCGCCGGCAAGAAGCGCCTGTCGATGGCCTTCTTCCACCATCCGAACTACGACGCGCTGATCGAGTGCATCGCCCCGCCCGGCGAGGGCAAATATCCCCCGGTGCGGTCGGGCGAATACCGAGATCTCAAGTACCGCCAGACGCGCCTCATGGAAACCAAGGCGAACTGAACGTGGCCTGCCGCTGCAATAAAGGAGCGGCCGCAAGGGCCGCTCCTGGTGTTGCTGATCCCGAAGCTGGCGTTAGCTAAAATATCCGCGATCCAGAACCGAGCACTGGTCCCGGGTCTGAGCTCGCGCCCAGCCCGGGATGACAGTTACGACGGCTTGGCCGCGTCGGCCTCACCGCGCAGGCGGTAGAGGTTCTGCAGCAGGGCGTCGAAGCCGGCCGCGCCACCCGTGTGCAGGTCGATGCGGCCAACCTTCTCGACCAGCTTCTCCAACGCCTCCAGCTCCTTCAGGCGCAGCAGCAGAGGGTTGTCCTCCATCAGCCGCGCCGTGTTGAGCAGCGAGCGCGTCGCCGCCGTCTCCTCCTGACGGCGGATCAGGTTCGCCTTGGCGGTGCGCTCCGCCTCGACGACCTTGTTCAGCAGCTCGCGCACGTCGCCCGGCAGGATGACGTCCTTGACGCCGATCTCGCCGATCTCGACACCGAGGTCGCCCGCCCGCGCCGATACGAACGCGCGGATCTCGCGATCGATCGTGTCGCGCGCGGCCAGGATCTCGTCGAGGGTGCGCACCGCCACCGCCTCGCGAATCGCGAACTGCACCAGACGATAGACCGTGTTGGCGACGTCACCCGACGCCAACACCGCCTTCTGCGGATCGACGACACGCGTGAACGCGGTCAGCGTCACGCGGATGCCGACGCGATCCTTGGTCAAGATCTCCTGTGCCGTCACCTCGAGCGGCGTTGGACGCGTATCGACCTTCTGGATGCGCACCGTACGGCCCACCGCCCAGAAGGCATGCCGGCCGGGCGCCAGACGCTCGGTGAGCTGACCATCCAGAAACAGGAGACCTACCTCGTGTGCCTCGACCACGCCGTGCACGACCAGCGGCATGCGCGACAGGTCGAGCCGGTCGAGGTGCCGCTTGGCGACGCGCGCGTCCGTGCCGGCGTCGATGCGATCGACGTCGACCTTGGTGATCGTCTTCCAGAATGCCCGCGTCGCGTTCGGGTTGACGAGGTGCTTGGCCTCGCCGTCGAACGACACGATGGCAACCTCGCTGGAGCCGGTGCGCACGATCTCGAAGTGCTCATTGGCAACCTCGGCATGCGTCTTGGCCAGCAGCAGCGCCTTGTCGGCCGCGATCTCCGCGCGCACCACCTTCACCACCTCGGCCGCCAGTCGGCCACGGTATGTGAACGTCGTGAACCGGCCGGGGCCAAGCAGGCGCTCGAACCGGCCATCGCGCGTCAGGAAGGCGCGCTCGTCATCCTTGACCACCACCGTGAATTTGAACAGCACGACACAATCTCCAGGTTCTTCAATGTTTTCGCATTCTCATTGCACGCACGACTTGCGCAAGGCAGGTCGCCGGCTGCCGCCCACGTCGAGACCACGGGCCAGCGCTTCAGTCGCGTGCTACAGGCCGTCAGGTGCGGCTGCGTCCGCGTCGTTCCACAGGAACAAACGCGCCGGTGCCGAACCGTCGGACCGGCAGCCCGCAACGGTATCCGCGCTGGCGCAAAGCGCCTCGGCGTTTGCTCAACCGGCCGCATCGCGGCCGCAGCCTCGATGTCAGCAGGAGGAGCCGGGAAGCAGCCGGCTTCCCGAGTTTTGGTCTCGCTTAAAAGGCGAGTGCTCTCTACGAGCGGTCGACATGGGATTCGAACCCATTACAGTCAGATCCAAAATCTGATGCTCTACCATTGAGCTAGTCGTGTGGAGAAGCCAAAGGGAATCGAACCCTCCTCCTTCCGGTTGCCCGGCTGCTCAGCCACTGAGCTATGGCCTCGGGAGCGGTCAAGACGCGGAACACACGTGCCGCAAGGCGGTGCGCGCCAGCCGGGACTGAACGAGCCCGAACACAAGGCGTCAAAAACGCGAGGCGGCTGATAGGAGCCGATTCAGGCGGAATTAAAGCGAGCCCGCACTTTCCTCTGCGTTCAGAAGATCGCGTGGCTCGCCGCGCCCTATGAGGGAATGTATTGGCCGCCGTTGGCGTCGATGCAGGAGCCGGTGATGAAGCCGGCGTCGTCGGCGGCCAGGAATGTAACGCAGCGCGCGATCTCCTCCGCAGTGCCGAGCCGGCCGACCGGGATCAGCGGAATGATCTTGGTGTCGAGCACGTCCTTCGGCACCGCCTGCACCATTTCCGTATTGATGTAGCCCGGCGCGATCACGTTGACGGTGATATTCTTGGCGGCGCCTTCCTGAGCCACCGCCTTGGAGAAGCCGATCATGCCGGCCTTGGCGGCCGAGTAGTTGGCCTGACCCATCTGTCCCTTACGGCCGTTGATGGACGAGATGTTGATGATGCGGCCGAAGCTGCGCGAGCGCATGCCCTCGATGACGAGCCGGGTCATGTTGAAGACGGAGTCGAGATCGGTGCGGATCACCGCGTCCCAGTTGTCCTTGGTCATACGATGCAGCATGGCATCACGCGTGATGCCGGCGTTGTTGACCAGCACATCGATGGGCCCGAGGTCACGCGTGATGCGCGTCACGCCGTCCTGGCAGGCGGCGTAGTCACCCACGTCCCACCTGTAGACGGGGATACCGGTTTCGGCCTGGAACTGCCTGGCCGCTGCGTCGTTGCCGGCGTAGTTGGCCGCCACGCGGAAGCCCTTGTACTTGAGGGCGGTGGAAATCGCGTGCCCGATACCGCGCGTACCTCCGGTAACGACTGCAACTCGAGCCATTTGGCCTTTCCTCCCCTACGGTTACGTTGACGCGTTAAGGTAAAATAAATCCCCGGCCGGGTGCACCCGGCCAGGGCTATCTTATAGCGAGGGCTCGAAAAGACGGTTAATCGCGCTCAACGCACATGGCGACGCCCATACCGCCGCCGATGCACAAGGTGGCGAGGCCCTTTTTGGCGTCGCGGCGCTTCATTTCGTAGAGCAGGGTGGTGAGCACGCGTGCGCCCGAGGCGCCGATCGGATGGCCGATGGCGATGGCGCCGCCGTTGACGTTGACCTTTTCGGTATCCCAGCCGAGGCCCTTGTTGACGGCGCAGGCCTGGGCGGCGAAGGCCTCGTTGGCCTCGATGAGGTCGAGGTCCTTGACGGTCCAGCCGGCCTTTTCGAGCGCCTTCTTGGAGGCGGGGATGGGGCCTGTGCCCATGATCGATGGATCGACGCCGGCGTGCGCCCAGGACACGATGCGGGCGAGCGGCTTGATATCGCGCTTCTTGGCCTCCTCCAACGTCATCAGGACCACGGCGGCGGCGCCGTCGTTGATGCCGCTGGCATTGGCGGCGGTCACCGTGCCTTCCTTGTCGAAAGCCGGTTTAAGTTTGCCAATGCCCTCCATGGTCACGCCGTCCTTGATGTACTCGTCCTCGGCGAACACGGTCTCGCCCTTGCGCGTCTTGATGACGACTGGGGCGATCTCGTCCTTGAACTTGCCGGCCTTTTTGGCGGCTTCCGCTTTGTTCTGCGAGGCGACGGCGAAGCGGTCCTGCTCTTCGCGCGTGATCTGCCACTGGCGGGCGACGTTCTCGGCGGTGTTGCCCATGTGATAGCCGTTGAAGGCGTCCCACAGGCCGTCTTTGATCATGCTGTCGATGAACTTGACGTCGCCCATCTTGGTGCCGTCGCGCATGTGCGAGCAGTGCGGCGCCTGGCTCATGCTTTCCTGGCCGCCGGCCACCACGATCTTCGATGAGCCGGACTGAATCTGCTGGGCGCCAAGCGCCACCGCGCGCAAGCCCGAGCCGCACAGCTGGTTCATGCCCCAGGCCGGCGCATCGACCGGGATGCCGGCATTGATGGAGGCCTGCCGCGCCGGGTTCTGGCCGGCACCCGCTGCCAGGATCTGGCCCATGATGACTTCCGACACGTCGCCGGGCTCGACCCGGGCCCTCTCCAGCGCCGCCTTGATGGCCACTTTGCCCAGCTCATGCGCCGGCTGGCTGGCGAGCGCGCCGTTAAACGCCCCTACGGGTGTACGCGCCGCACTGGCAATGACGATCGTCTCTGCATCCTTGCTCATGGTAAGCTCCAGCGTTGGTGGCGTCGGGCGCCTGGTCCGGCTGGACCCAGTGCGGCCACATGCGGGCGACTCTTAACGAAACCGGTACGATAGTGGCCATCGATTGCACCTGCAATCGCAACGCAACAAACGTCTGGTATTAATCAGAGTCGGCATGCTACTCTTTGGCGCAGTCAGTCTAGCGGCCGATCGACGCTCATGCTCAATAAGATGGACTCGCCCGCCGAAAAAAACGACCCGGCAGCCGACAAAAAGGAACCGGTCGTCATCAAGAAGTACGCCAACCGGCGGCTGTACAATACTGAGACCAGCACATACGTCACCCTCGATGATCTAGCCGCGATGGTCAAATCCGGCCGGGATTTTGTGGTGTTCGACGCCAAGACTGGTGACGACCTGACCCATGCGGTGCTGACCCAGATCATCGTCGAGCAGGAGAATCGCACCGGCGGGCAGACCCTGCTGCCGATCCCATTCCTGCGCCAGCTGATCCGCTTCTACGGCGACAGCGTCGAGCGCATGGTGCCGAGCTACCTGCAGGTAAGCCTCGAGACGCTGGCCAAGGAACAGGAGCGCTTCCGCAAGCAGTTCACGGGTGCGTTCACGCCAGCTGGAGCGTTTGAAGTCTACCAGGAGCAGGCGCGCAAGAACCTGGCCATGTTCGAGCAGGCCATGTCGATGTTCAGCCCGTTCAGCCAGGCTGCCAAGTCGGCGGCGGAACCGGGCAAACCCAGCGATGAGCCGAAGGCCAAGTCCCCGGCGGCGGCTGGTGGGCCAAAGGGCGGCGATGATATCGCCGACCTCAAGGCACAACTCGCCAGCATGCAGGCGCAGCTTGAGAAGCTGTCGCGCGAGCGCGAGTAAAGTCGGCCATCGCTATTGGCCATTGCTATTGGCAGGTGAGCGGCCGCATGTGCAATGCGGCCGCACGCGTGTCTAGCCTCAGTCGACGCCGCCAATGGCGAGGTCGCGGCGCGCCACGCGGATGCCGATCGTGAAGCCGGCAACGACGTCGATCAGCGAACCGACCAGCACGAAGAAGAAGGTCGAGGTCGCGGCTGCGTTCACCACCAGGAACTCCACCATGCAGATGATGAACACCAGCATCGACAGGCCATGGTCGATCAGCGACACCGAAGTCGTGTAGGTGGCTTTGACCAACTCGGCGAACAAGAACAGCATGGTCACCAGGATGATCAGGTCACCGCGCGTGAAGACCCACTCCGCGCCCTTGATCATCGGCACTTTGAACAGCGGCGACGCGAAAAATTGGGTTGCCTCTCCGCCGCTGAACATCACCAGCAGATTATACAGAATGAGCGGGATGGCCATCAGCGGCAGCGCCCGGAGCGTCATCGTTCAACCTCCAATGCGGTAGGGAGCGATCCGGTACCGCGCGTCTGTTAACGCTGAAAGTCTAGCACGCCGGGCGAACGGCGCCAGCGGCTGCGGGCCACACCCGCGGCCACACTAAAGCCACGCTTGCGGCAACGGGCTTACGCCTCGTCCTTGAGTTGCAGGACTTGCCGGCCGCGATATTTGCCGGTCTTGAGGTCGATGTGATGCGGACGCCGCCGCTCACCCGATTCCTTGTCCTCGACGTAGGTCGGCGCCTGCAGCGCGTCGGCCGAGCGGCGACTTCCACGCTTCATGCGCGACGTTTTCTTCCTCGGAACTGCCATCGCACCCTCGCATTGACCAGGAAAATCAGGCCGCCAATCGCGCTGGCGCGCACGCTCGGGCGGCCCGCCCGCACCTCGCAGGCCCAAAGGTCGCGGGGCTTATAGCGGCATTTCTGGCACATGGCCAGTGGCTTGCGAGTGGCTTGCGAGTGGCTTGCGAGTGGCTTGCGAGTGGCTAGCGCCGGGTCTGGACGCAGTTGGCATTGCCGGGGCTTGCCATCATGCGCGCATGAATGGTGGTGGCCAGCCGCAGCATGCCTGGCCCAGGGGCGCCGGCCCTGCGTTCGATCGGGTTTGGCAGCGACACCGCGAGCAGAGCCGCCTGGCTCGGCGTGAGGGCGGAGGCCGACTTGCCGAAGTGATAGCGCGCCGCCGCCTCGGCCCCGAACACGCCAGGACCCCATTCGGCGATGTTCAGGTAGATTTCCAGGATGCGCGGTTTCGACCAAGCCAGCTCGATGGCGAATGTGAGCGGGAATTCCAGCGCCTTGCGGACATAACTCTTGGATGGCCACAGAAACAGGTTCTTGACCACCTGCATGGAGATGGTGCTGCCGCCGCGCGGGACGCCGTCGCGGGCGCGCTCGATGGCCTCCTCGATCTCGCCCCAGTCGACGCCGTGGTGCCGGCAGAAGCGGCCGTCCTCTGAGGTTATGACGGCGCGCTGCAGGTAGGGTGAAATGCGACTGAGCGGTAGCCAGCGCTGGTCGATGCGCGTGCCGGTCAGCCACTGGCCGAGCATCAGCGTCGAGGCGGGCGGGTTGACCCAACGATAGAGCACGATCAGCACGAGCACGAGGCAGGCGAGCGAACCCAGCGTGAGCACGGCGAGCCGGAAGGCGCGGCGCAGAAGCGGCGTAATGTCGGCTGGCAATGGCCGCGATGGTGCGGCTGCATCGATCGCATCGGCGCGCCACGCAACGGCCGTTGCGGCGGTGGCCCCAGATGCGGCGGCGAGGCCCGCATCGCCAGCATGGGTTGGCGCCGCGATGGTCGGCTGTGCCGCCTCGGGCGGGCGCGGCGGCGCCTCAAACACTGGCACGTCGAGCGGCGCCTTGATGGCCTCCAGTTCAACGGGCAGCACGGAGGGGATGCGGTCGCGCAAGGGCTGCTCGGCCGGGCCTTCGGTCGATGCCTCGGCGGCCGGAGCGTCGGGCGTCGGCTCCTCGCCAGGTACATGCTCTGGCCATGGCGCCTCAATCGGCATCTCCAGCGTGGGCGATGTCGCCAGATGCGCGGCCGCCACGTGCGCCACGCGCGTTGCCTCGGTTGCAGTTTGCTGGGCCTGAGAGGCGTCTGGCGCTGGTTCGACGAGGGCGGGCTGATCAATCGTCGGCAGCTCGGCAGGTGCCTGCTCAGGCCAGGGCGCCTCGCCGCGAGCCTCCACCATAGGTACGGTTGGGTCTTGCGACCATGGGGGGTCAGAGCGGACCTGCTCGGCGCGTGGCTGGTGCCGGGCAGGCTCTTCTTCAGCAACGGGCTCGTTGACCGCGATCGGCGCGCCTGGCGGTTCGTCCGCACAGGGGTGGTCGTGCGGGTCGGCGAGTGCCGGCCCGACGTCCGGCGTCTCGGCCACCGCATCGATGGGGCTGTCGAGGCCAATCGACTGGGCGGGGGCTGCGTGGTCCGCACCGATCAGCTCGGCATCGGTTGCCGGTTCGGGGTCCGGCTCGACCTCGGGCTGCCATGCCAAGGCGGCCTCGACTGCCGGCTCCCCATCGGGCACGTCTGCTGGAGCGATGCAAGGCTCGCCGCTGAAGCTCGCCCTGTCGGGAAGCCCTGGCGCCGGCAGGGCAAAATCCGGGCCCCCCGCGTTGTCGTCGTGTAGGACCAACCGATCGGGGGGATTCGGCTCGGGCCCCTCTTGCTTGGCATGGGCGTCCGCTCCGGTGCCGTGGCCCCGCGGGTGCTCGGCAGGCCCAAGCGCTGCATCGTCGCACAGCGCATCGGGGCAATGAGCCTCGTCCGCCACCGGCGCCTCGCCTTCCCCGTTCGCTTTGTCTTTCACGCCAGCCACCGGACCCGCTAGATAACCGGAGCAAGTATCATGTGATGCCGCACCGGCGAACCGCCGCCGTTAGATATGGTGGAAACATGGCCTTCAGCCAACGGCTCGCCGACACGGCGGCCCTGGTCGAGACGCGTTTGGCAGAGCTTTGCGACGGCCTGGCGGCGTGCGCTACCCCGCCCCGGCTGTTGGCGGCCATGCGCCATGCCGCGCTCGGCGGCGGCAAGCGCATCCGTCCCTTCCTGTTGATTGAATGTGCCGGTTTGTTTGGGCTGCAACCTGCCGCGGCTCTGAACGCGGCGGCCGCGCTCGAGTGCGTGCATTGCTATTCGCTCGTGCACGACGACCTGCCGGCCATGGACAATGATGAGCTGCGGCGCGGCCGGCCAACCGTGCACAAGGCCTTTGACGAATGGACCGCGATCCTGGCCGGCGATGCTCTGCTTACGCTTGCGTTCGAGGTGCTGGCGCGCGCCGACACGCACCCTGACGCCGCCATCCGCGCCGAGCTGGCGCTGGGGTTGGCGCGCGCATCGGGGGCCGCTGGTATGGTCGGTGGCCAATGCCTGGACCTTGAGGCCGACAAACTTGGCCAGCCGTCACGGCCGACGCTTGCCGACGTGCGGCGCCTGCAGGCGATGAAGACGGGTGCGCTCATCCGCTATGCCTGCGAGGCCGGTGCATTGCTCGGCGTGGGCAATGGCGATCAGCATCGCGCGCTCTCGATCTATGGCGAGCGGGTCGGCCGAGCGTTTCAGATCGCCGACGACTTGCTCGATGTCTTGGGCGCGGCCGCAACCGTCGGCAAGGCGACCGGCAAGGATGCTGGCAAAGCGACGCTGGTGTCGCTGATGGGTGTGGAGGCCGCGAAGGCGGAGCTGGTGCAGCTCGAGGCGGAGGCATTTGCCGCGCTGCAACCCTTCGGCGCGCGCGCCGAGGTGCTGCGTGAGGCGGCGGCCTTCGTGGTGCGCCGCGACGCGTGAGCGATCAAAACTCGACGTCGAGCTCCTCCAGCTCGGCCGGCTCCTCGCGCGCGGCGGCGACCCATGTCTGCATGGCTGGCCAGCGCATGATCGCCCGGCAGTAGGCGGTGCACTGTGCGTCGATTTTCACGTCGTAGGTGATGAAGCGCGTGCACACCGGCGCGTACATGGCGTCGGCCATGGTCAGCTTGCCGAACAGGTAGGGCCCGCCATACCTCGACAGGCATGCGCGCCAGATGGTCGTGACGCGGTCGATGTCGGCCTGCGCGCCGGCCCACACCTTGAAGCCCGCATGCTGCGCCTTCAGGTTCATGGGCAGCGCCGAGCGCAGATTGTAAAAGCCCGAATGCATCTCGCCGCTGATTGCCCGGCAATGGGCGCGCGCTGCGCGGTCGCTCGGCAGCAGTCCGGCATTGGGGTAGGCCTCGGCCAGATACTCGGCGATCGCCAGCGTATCCCACACCTTGACGCCGTCGTCGGTCAGACACGGCACCAGAAACGACGGCGACAGCAGCAGCAGCTCGGCGCGCGCCAAGGGATCGTCCAGCGACACCACCTCCTCGTCGAAGTCGAGGCCGGCCAGCTTGCACAAAAGCCATCCCCGCAGGCACCAGGACGAGTAGTTCTTGCTGCTGATCGAGAGGGTGGCCTTGGCCATCGCGGCGTTTCCCCAGTCCAGTTCAAGCGTCCGGTTCAGCGTCTGGTTCGAAAGTTGCA